>MDSW01197086.1_pt1 | contig 36578 bp, 35 predicted proteins | sample 811171 | NCBI WGS metagenome assembly MDSW01 (sample SAMN05326641, study PRJNA326480) | marine metagenome | isolation source: seawater | place: Atlantic Ocean: North West | collected 2012 | reverse complement strand
GTATTTTTTCTGTTATGTGGAGCGAACATTGTTCATACAAATCATCTATTAAAATGTTGAAGACTTTTCCGAGGTCCGGTGGAAGATTATTGGTTGAAGCTGGTGAGGAAAATGCGGGGTTAGTAGACCTTGGAGATGGAATCGCAACAGCTTTTAAAATTGAGTCACATAATCATCCTTCAGCTGTGGAGCCATATGAGGGAGCCGCAACAGGAGTAGGTGGTATAATGCGTGATATTTTTACGATGGGAGCTAGGCCTATCGCTTCTATGAATAGCTTGCGTTTTGGTAGCTTAGAAAGAGCTCGAAATAGATATCTTTTAGATCATGCTGTTGAAGGTATCGCCGATTATGGTAATTGCCTTGGTATACCCACTGTTGGTGGAGAAGTTGTTATTGAAGATTCATATTCTGGTAATTGTTTAGTAAATGCAATGTCTTTAGGTATTGTAGATACAAAACACGTAGCATCTGCTATAGCTAAGGGTAAGGGAAATCCTGTATATATTGTAGGTAGTACAACTGGCCGAGACGGTATACATGGCGCTACCTTTGCCTCTGTTGAATTAACGGAAGAAACAGAATCAAAAAGATCGAATGTTCAGGTAGGTGATCCTTTTACTGAAAAGCTTTTAATGGAAGCTTCACTAGAATTATGTAAAAAACCATGGCTTGTTGGGATTCAGGATATGGGTGCTGCTGGAATAACATGCTCGTGCTCTGAAATGTCAGCAAAAGGTGAGTCTGGTATAAAGATTAATTTAGATAAAGTTCCTCTACGTGAAGAAGGTATGAATGCTTATGAGATAATGCTATCAGAAAGTCAGGAGCGAATGCTTGTTGTTATTGAAGAAGGGTTTGATAAAGAGCTAAATACTATTTTTGAAAAATGGGATTTAGATTGTACTAGAGTTGGAGAAGTTACTGATAGTGGATTATTAGAGGTATATCATCATGGTAATAAAGTTGCAGAAATACCATCTGAAGAGCTGGTTCTAGGCGGAGGTGCTCCTCAATACGATATGCCTGTTAGAGAGCCTGAATATTTTTCAAAAATAAATAATTTTTCATCGGATACTATATCCGATGACGAAGATTTTAACAATAGTCTTTTATTATTATTATCTTCGCCGAATATTACAAGTAAGCAGTTTGTTTACAATCAGTATGATTCAACTGTTCGTACAAATACTGTTCAGGGACCCGGTGGCTCAGCAGCTGTAATTAGGTTGAAAGGTTCACAAAAAGGTCTTGCAATGAGTACAGATTGCAATGGTAAATATGTTTATTTAAATCCTAGAGTAGGTGGGCAAATAGCAGTTATTGAATCTGCTCGTAATATAGTTTGTTCTGGTGCGGAGCCATTAGCAATAACAAATTGTTTAAATTTTGGAAATCCTCAAGATCCTGAAATTTATTGGCAATTTAAGGAAGCTGTAACAGGTATAGGAGAAGCCTGTAGATCTTTAAATACACCTGTTACGGGTGGTAATGTTAGTTTTTATAATGAAACAAGCGAGTCTGCAGTATACCCAACTCCAGTTATTGGTATGGTTGGTATTTTAGAAGATGTAAAACAGAATACTACTATTGCTTTTAAAGATAAAGGAGACCTTATAGTTACCTTAGGAGCTCTAAATGGAAGTTTAGGTGGATCCGAATATTTAAAAACTATACATGGTAAAGTTGAAGGGCCTATACCTCATCTTAATTTAGAATTAGAGATGAATATTCAACAACTTTGTTTAGACGCTATTAAAAAAGGTATTATTAAATCGGCGCATGATATATCTGAAGGAGGCCTTGCAGTAAATGTTAGTGAATCAATTGCTCATTCAAAAGAAGGAATTGGCGCAAAATTAGATTTAGCACGTAAATTAAAAAAATGCGAGCTATTATTTGGTGAATGTCAATCTGTAATTGTTATTACTATCGAAGAAGAAAATTTATATGAATTAGTTATATTAGCAAAACAACTAGACATGCATACACAGACTATAGGTAGGGTAACAAATAGTAATGATTTAATTATAAATGACGAGATTAAACTCTCTCGGAATAAAATAGAAGATGCATATTTTCATTCATTAAGAAAAATAATGGAGCAGTAGATTTTGAATAAGGATCGAATATACTTTAATTCTTCACCTAAGCCGACTTTAGGTGTAGAAGCTGAACTTTATACGGTATCAAAGGAAACTTTTAATTTATGTCCCGGTGCCCCTAAAATCCTTAATTACTTTCAAGATGATCTTAATGTAAAAGAAGAATTATTAGAATGCATTGTAGAGGTTAATACTAATATATGTAATAATGTTAATGAAGTTCGTAAAGATTTAAAAAATAAAATTGCTGAGGTTCAGAAAGTTGCAAATAAAAATGATAATGAAATAATTTCAATAGGAACGCATCCTTTTGCGAGATGGAAGGATCAATCAGTAACTAATACTAATAGATACGTAGATTTTTTAGAAAAAATGCAGTGGCCAGTCCGTAGATTAATTATATCTGGACTACATGTGCATGTTGGAGTTGAATCTGGTGAAAAAGCTATTTCCATAACAAATGGAATGACTAGATATATACCATTACTTATAGGGCTATCAGCAAATTCACCATTTTTTGATAGCGAATTAACAGGATTAGCTTCAACTAGAACTAAAATATTTGAGGGACTTCCTACAGCAGGCCTACCACCTCTTTTAAAAAACTATAGTGAATTTCAAAAATTTATGAGAACATTAAAAAGAGCTGGTACTATAGACTCTATTAGGGAAGTATGGTGGGACATTCGACCACATCCGAGTTTTGGAACTGTAGAAATAAGAGTTTGTGATGCAGTGCCGACTATAGAGGAAATGGTAAATATTGCAGCTTTCATTCAATGCCTGGTGGTTGGATTCTCTGAAGATTATGATGAAGGTAGACAGCTTGAAATCTTAGATCCTTGGGTTATTTTAGAGAATAAATGGAGAGCAACTCGATTTGGCTTAGATGCAGAAATTATTATTGATGAAAGTGGAAAGCTTCAACCTTTAAAAGAATGTATACTTGAGACTATAGATAAACTACTACCTGTAGCTGAATCCTTAGGCTGTCGCAATGAATTAGAGAATTTATGTTATATTGTTAATATGAAAAAATCTCCATATATACGGCAAATTTCAGCTTTTAATAAAAATAATCAATTAACTGATATAGTAAAATATTTTATTGATGAATTAAAGGTTCACAACACTGTACACTATGATTAATTCTTGGCTAGATGAAAATTTTGAAAGATTGGTTGCTATCAGGCGCTGGTTACATCAACATCCTGAGGTAGGTTTTAATGAGCATGAAACATCAAAATATTGTCAATCAGTACTAAAAAAACTTGGTTTAGAAATTTATCAAAATCCAGAAATGAAAACAGGTTTTTATGCAGAATATGGAAATGGTAATGGACCAACGATAGCTGTAAGGTGCGATTTAGATGCCCTGCCAATAAAAGAAATAAATAAACTTGATTATTCTTCTTTAAATCCTGGCATTTCTCACGCTTGTGGACATGATGCTCATTTAACTAATGTACTGGGATTAGCTATCTACTTAGTTGAATTGAATATTGAGATTGTTGGAAAAGTTCGCTTCTTGTTTCAACCTGCAGAAGAAATTGCTCCAGGTGGTGCAGTGATGATGATTAAGGCTGGTGCTATTGATGGTGTCAATCATATTATAGGTGGACATATTTTACCATCATTAAGTCCCAATAAAATTGGTATTAAATATGGACCAATGGCCGCTGCTATAAAACAGATTGATATTACACTAAATGGACCTGGAGGTCATACATCACGTCCTGCTGAGTCCGTAGATTTAATATGGGCCCAGAGCCACCTTGTTATTTCTTTAGAGCAAGCAATAAGAAACCAGCTTGGGCAAAAAGAAAGAATTGTTCTTGCTTTTGGTAGTGTTAATGGCGGTCATACTTGTAATGTTTTACCAGCTGAAATTAAAATGCAAGGAACATTGCGCTATTTAAATACTGCTATTGAAGATAAATTAATTAAAATATTTAATAATACTATTAATGCTGTTGAGCTTTTAACAGATGCTAAAATAGCTTGGGAGATTTCTTATGAAGCTCCAGGTCTTGTAAATGATGATAAATTTACTGATTTAATAATTAATTCTGCAAAAAATGGTCTTGGTAAAGATAATGTTATTCTAATGGAAGAGTCTAGTATGGGAGGAGAAGATTTTGCATACTATTTGCAAAAAATTCCAGGAGCCTATTTTAGAATAGGATGCAATGATGGAAAGACTCGTGATATTCATACAAATGATTTCAATTTAGATGAAAGATGTATTAAGACTGCAATTAAGGTGTTTGCAGAATCAATTTCTCAGTATTATCAAGCTCAAAAAAATTAATTAAAAGAGGCTTTTTACCCTCTTCCCAAATTTCATATTTTTTCATTACACTATTAAAAATTGAAGATTCATTTATATTTTTGTACCACTGGTATATATTTTTAAATGATCCTTCAAACCAATCTGTATCAACATTAATGAATTGTCTAATTAGAGGGAATATCGCTATATCAACTAATTGAAAATTGCTACCTAAAATATAACTATTATTATTTAGACTCTGTTCTATAGAAATAAGAATTTCACCAGCTTTTTCTCGATAATAATATTGACTTTCTTCTGGAAACCTTTCATAGTATTTATATTTATCTAACCAGAATTTAAAATCCTTATCAATTAATTTAATCATTGATAATTGTTTATCTATTTTATAGATATCAGAAACATTAGTTAAGGCCCATTTCATTATATCTATACTTTCATCTATTATATTTCCATCTATATTATGTAGAACTGGGACTGTTGCTTTTGATGATATCTTATATAATTCGCTAGGACGATTCTTTAGTAAAATTTCTCTTAGTTCAAAAGTTTGATTGATTTGTGTTAATGCCATCCTGGCACGGATTGCATATGGTCATCTTCTAAAAGAATAAAGTATTGGGTATTTCATATTATTGTTTATTAGTTATGTAATTTATTTTTAATATGTATAATTTATAAAAAAATATGAAAAAATATTTATTAAACTATAATTTTTTTTAATTTATAGTGATTTATAATAGATAATTATGAAATTATGATAATGCAAAAAATAAATAAATGAAAGTTTTAGGGCTTATGTCTGGAACATCTATGGATGGACTAGATTGTGGATTATTTGATATTACATTAAATCAAAATTATAATTTAAAGTGGATTTGTGTAGATTTTAAAACCTTCAAATATTCAAAGATGATTAAGAAAAATATATCTAATTCTTTAGATGGAAATTTAGATGATGTAAAGAAACTAGATAAATTATTAGGAAAAGAAATTGCTAAAATTTCAAAAACATTTATTAAAAATCGAGAAATAGACTATGTCGCATCACATGGGCAAACTATATCTCATCATGATGGAGTGAGTAGTGTGCAGATTTCGGACCCTAAATATTTACATCAAACATTTAATGTACCTGTAATTTATAATTTTAGACAGGCAGATATTAGGTTAGGTGGTAATGGTGCTCCTTTAATGCCTTTTTTAGATTGGTTGTTATTTAAGAATATGGATAAAGATATTATTACATTAAATATTGGAGGTATTTCAAATATATCTTATGTACCTAAATTAAATAAAAGAAGTGATGTCATAGGTTTTGATACAGGCCCTGGAATGAGTCTTATAGACGAATGTTGTAGTTTTTTTCACAATAAACCTTTTGATAATAATGCAAAATATTCAGCTCAAGGAGAGATTGATTATATAATTTTACAAGAGTTAATGGAAAATGATTATATAAATAGAATACCTCCTAAGTCAACAGGGCGTAGCGATTTTGGTGCTAATATAGTTTACTACTTTAAGGAGAAATATCCCGATATTATGCCAAATGACTTGATAAGAACTTTTTGTGCTTTTACTGCAAAATCTATAGCTAGTAACCTTGAAAAATTCCTTAATTTTAATCATTCAGAAATTGAGTTAATTGTTAGTGGAGGTGGTGTTCATCACTCTATCTTGATGGATGACCTTAAAAATTCCAGCTCAATTTATAAATTAAAAAAAATTGATTCATATGGAATAAGTAGTGATATGAAAGAATCTTTGTTGATGGCTGTTTTGGGTTCAGCTCATATAAATGGAATTCCAGCCAATATGCCTTCTGTTACTGGCGCTAGAGAGTTAACATTATTAGGTGATATATATAAATAATTTATAATGAAAATTTAGATAAGGAAAATTAGAATTGAATCCATATATATTTAGAAAATATGATATTAGAGGAATTGTTGAAACAGATTTCACTCCTGACGTTGTAACAGATTTAGGAAGAGCCTTTGGTACATATGTATTACGATCAGGTGGGAGAAAGGTCTCTATTAGTGGAGATATTAGATTAACAACTCCGAGGCTTATTAAAAATTTTTCGGATGGCCTAGTAGATACCGGTATAGTTGTTTTAGATATGGGTATAGTACCTACACCAACAAACTATTTTAGTATGTATGATTTAGATATTGATGGAGCTGTCCAAATTACTGGAAGTCATAATCCTCCTGAATTTAATGGATTTAAAATATCATATAAAAAAGGAGCTTTTTATGGTGACCAGATTCAAGATCTCAAAAATATAATTGAAACTAAAAATTTTGAAGAGGGTGTAGGTAAAGTAGAAAAAATAGATATAATGAATTCATATTTAAACATGCTTAAGGGGAAGATCCAACTTGATAGAGAAATGAAAGTTGCAATTGATTGCGGTAATGCAGCTGCCTGCCTTACGGCACCTAAAGTTTTTAAAGAGTTAGGTATAGATATAAAGGAAATTTATTGTGATGTTGATGGTAGTTTCCCAAATCATCATCCTGACCCAACTGAAGATAAAAATTTAGAGGATTTAATTAAGGAAGTTAAGCAAAATAATTATGATTTTGGTGTAGCTTATGACGGTGATGCAGATAGAGTTGTGGCTGTGGATGAAAAAGGTGGAATAATTAGGTCTGATATATTGATGGCACTTTTTTTACCAGAAATAATTAAAAATAAGGGTGATGCTATTGTCTATGATGTAAAATGTTCTCAGGCTTTAGAAGATATGATAATTAAGTATGGCGGTAAGCCTGTAATGTGGAAAACTGGACATTCTTTAATTAAAGATAAAATGAAAGAGTTAGATGTGAAATTTGCAGGAGAAATGAGTGGCCATATTTTCTTTGCTGATGATTTCTATGGCTTTGATGATGCTATTTATGTTTCACTAAGATTAGCGCAATTACTTTCTAAAACTGAAAGAAAATTATCTCATATAGTATCAGAAATACCAGAATATTTTTCTACACCTGAAATGCGTATAGAATGCAAAGATGATGAAGAGAAGTTTAAAATTTCAAAAAAAGCTGATGAGTATTTTTCATCTAATTATAACTGCAGCACTATCGATGGTGTTCGTATAAAATATGACGATGGATGGGCTTTAGTTAGGGCATCAAATACTCAGCCTGTAATTGTTTGTAGATTTGAAGCAAAAACCATTGAGCGAATGGAAATAATAAAAAAAGAAATATTAGATAAATTGAATGAATTTGGAGATATAAAACTTGAAAATTTCTGAGATTCTTTCTATATATAGAGAAGAAATTAATGAGAAGCTTTCTGAAATTTATTTAAGTGGTCCAGAATCTCTTGTCACTCCAATACAATATGTTTTAGATGGTAAAGGTAAAAGACTTAGACCGCTATTAACAATTTTTTCAGCAGAATCTTGTGGAAGTAGTAAGGATAATGTTTTTTCAGCAGCTTTAGCTGTTGAAGTTCTACATAATTTTACACTAGTGCATGATGATATTATGGATAAAGATAGTACTCGCCATGGTAAGGATACAGTTCATCGTAAGTGGGACGATGGTGTAGCCATTCTTACTGGTGATGCAATGCTATCATTAGCACTAAAGTTATTAAATGAAAATAATGATTATGCATATCGTCAAATGAAAATTTTTGTTGATGGATTGCTCGCTGTTTGTGAAGGACAAGCCCTGGACAAAGAATATGAATCTAGATCAAGTATATCAACAGAAGAATATATTAAAATGATTGATTTAAAAACAGGGCATATGCTAGGACTTTCAGCTGAATTAGGTGCTATTTCAGCAGGTATGAGTGATGAAATATGTGCTAAGATAAATGATTATGGATGCTTAATCGGAAGAGCTTTTCAAATTCAAGATGATTATTTAGAAATATATTCTGATAGTATAAATATGGGTAAATCATTAGAAAGTGATATTGTTTTAGGTAAGAAAACTTTTTTAATGATACAGGCAATAGAAAAAAATAAAAATGAAATTAATAATCTTATCAAATTAGCAAAAGAGAATTTTAATTTAGCTCTTAATAAAATCAGAAATTTTATGGAAACTAATGGGATTAAAAGAAATACAGAAAATGAAATAAATAAAATTTTATCACTGGCAAATAAAAAAATTAATAATCTACCAATTGATAAGAGTAAAATACTTTATTTTAGCGAGTTAATACAGAATAGAGGAAATTAATGACAATAAAAGAAAGTTTATTAAATAGTAGTCTTGATAAATCTAATATGAAATTAGCAATAGCTCAATTTCCAGATCAAATTAGTAAATCATTTGATATTATGAAGAGTTGGAGTCCACAAAAAATCTATAAAGATATCAATAATATATTAATTATTGGAATGGGGGGATCCGCAATTGGTGGTGATGTTGCTAGAGTTATAGCTCAAAATGATTGTTCATTGCCAATTTTTGTTAACCGTTCTTATAATATTCCTGATTGGGTTGGGGTTAATACCTTGGTTATTGCGTCATCATATTCAGGAAATACTGAAGAAACATTATCAGCCTTTAATCAATGTAAACAAAAACAAGCATCTATTATTGTGATAACAACTGGTGGTGAGATTGAAAACTATGCTAATCAATATCATCTAGATAGAATATTAGTTCCTGTTGGATATCAGCCGCGAGCAGCACTTGGTTTTTCTTTTACTTTAATTTTGTATTTATTAAATAAATTAGGTTTTATTCCTGATGATATTATTGATAAGATCTACAGCATAATTAAACCATTAATGTCCATGTCAGTTCAAATGCAGGAAAATGATAATGGGGCACTTAAAATAGCTAAAAAAATCTATACAACTTGTCCAATTATTTATGGAAGTGAAGATCTTACATGGGTTGCAGCTTTAAGGTTTAGAGGCCAACTAGCAGAGAATTCTAAAATGTTAGCTTTTCATCATAATTTTCCAGAACAAAATCATAATGAAATTGAAGGATGGACTTGTAATCAAAGTATAATGAATAATATGTCTATAATTTGGATGCATGATACTAGTGATCATAGTGGTATTAAATCTAGAATGAGTATATCTTCAAAGCTACTTGATTTAAAAGCAGGCTTACAAATAAATATCAAACAAGATGGTATAAACAAAATTCATAGATTAATTAAATTAATTCATTTTACTGATTGGATTAGTTATTATGCTGCATTACTTAATAATGTAGATCCAACTCCTGTAAATAGAATCAAAGAACTTAAGCTGAAAATATCTGAAGAAAGATAATCTGTTATTGTAATATCTAACGAGAAAATGTAAATTATATGTATGAATTTAGTAGAAGTTAAGCGTATATCTTATTATCCACCTTCCAAAGGTTATGCCGTTTTACTTGAAGAAAAAAAAAGTGGTCGGAATTTACCAATTATTGTAGGTAGTAATGAGGCCCAAGCAATAGCACTGTATCTTGAAGGTGTAGATATGCCTAGACCGATGACACACGACCTTTTAATTAATTTATTACATTCTTTAAAAAGTGAATTACATAGTGTTTCAATTGCTAAAATGCAAAATGGAACATTTTTTGCTGAAATTAAAGTTTTTAATTCTCAAGTTGGTGATATAGTAATTGATTCTAGGCCTAGTGATGCAATTGCAATTGCTCTTAGGACAATGACACCTCTTTATGTTTCAGATGAAATTATGGAGAGAGCTGGAATTGATATATATGAACAAGAATTAGATAATTCAAGAGAACCTTTAGAATCAGAATCAATTAAAAAAGTTAAAAAAGAAACTCCTGAGCTTTCTTTAAAAAAGTTGAATAAAGCTCTTGAAAAAGCTATTTTAGAAGAAGAGTATGAAAGTGCAGCTGAAATAAGAGATAAAATTAAAAGTTTAGAAAAATAGCTATTTCTCTAGTAAAAAATTTATAGCTCTTTTAGCACCATCTTGCTCTGCAGATTTTTTTGTGGAACCAATTCCTCTCCATGACATCCTAGAAGTGATAGAAACTTTAATAATGAATAATTTTTCATGTTCAGGACCTTTTGCGTCAATAACTGAAAATTGAGGTGATCCTAGGTTGGTACTATGACAGTACTCTATTAATTGACCCTTGTAGTTAGAATCGTCTCCTGCTAACTGCTCAGCAGAGCATAGGGTAGATTTAATAAATTTTGAAGCTTCTTGAAAACCTCCATCAAGGTATATTGCTCCTACAATTGCTTCATATACATTTGAAGAAATATTTGTGATTACTTTAGGATCTTGTGTATTAACACTCTGTTCTATTTTTACGAAGTTCATTACATCAAGATTTTTACCCAGTATTGACAGGAAAATTCTATTTACTAATGCAGATCTTTTTTTTGTAAGACTACCTTCATCGGCGTCAGGGTACTTTTTAAATAGCCAAACAGAGACGGTTTGATCAATTATTGCATCCCCTAAAAACTCTAGTCTTTCATAATTACCTTTAGAATGATTCTGAACAGATCTATGCGTGAGTGCTTTTTCAAGATAATATGTATTATTAAAGGTATAGTTTAAATTTTTTTCAAACTTTTTAATTTCAGAAGATATATTAATTCGATTAAAAAATCTCTGAATATGTTTAATTAATATCAGTTTTGAAATGATTTAAATACCAATGTTGCATTATGACCGCCAAATCCAAAAGTATTTGATAAAGCATACTCAACTTGTGATTTAATAGATTTATTTGGTACATAGTTTAAATCGCATTCAGGATCTGGTGTAGAATAATTGATGGTTGGTGGAATAAAATTATTTTTAATACTTAATATCGAAGCTATTGCTTCAATACCACCTGCAGCACCTAATAAATGTCCCGTCATAGATTTTGTTGAAGATACAAACAGATTTTTTGCATGATCCTCAAAAGTATTTTTTATAGCTTTTGTTTCTGTTTTATCATTAAATGGTGTAGAGGTACCGTGTGCATTTATATAGTTAATATCTTTTAAAGAACAGTTTGCATCTTCTATTGCTCTTTTCATTGATCTAATTGCTCCATCACCCATTGGGTCTGGCATTGTTAGATGATGGGCGTCTGCAGTAGCACCATAGCCAACAATTTCACCTAGTATTTCAGCATTTCTATCAAGTGCGTGTTTTAATTCTTCTAAAACAATAACTCCTGAACCTTCTCCCATAACAAAACCATCTCTATTTAGATCAAATGGTCTGTTTGCTGTTTTAGTATCAGGGTTTTTTGTAAGAGCTTTCATATTTGCAAAGCCAGCAACAGCCATTGGCGTAATTGATGCATCTGCACCTCCAGTTACTATAACATCAGCATCTCCATACTTGATCATTCTTAATGAATCACCGATAGCATGGCTCGCTGTTGCACATGCTGATACTACGCAATAATTAGGACCTTTAAAACCATATTTTATTGATATATGCCCAGATGCAATATCTGAAATCATTGACGGTATAAAAAAGGGACTTACTCTTCTAGGTGATTTTAAGAGTCTTTTATGCTGTTCTTCAAATGTATTTAGTCCACCAATTCCAGAACCAATTATTACCCCAACTCTATTTTTATCAATTTTTGAATTATTAATTTTTGATTGTTCTACAGCTTCAGTACCTGCAATTAGAGCCATAGCTGTAAATCTATCTATTCTATTAAGTTCATGTTTTTCAAAAAAATCTTCAAAGTTAATTTTTAGTTCACCAGCAATATTTACACTAAAATCAGTGGTATCAAATAAGGTAATAGGTTTGATACCACTTACACCATTTTTTAAACTAGTTAAAAATTCAGTTGTAGAATTACCAATTGGAGAAACAACTCCTGTTCCAGTTATAACTACCCTTCTAGACATAAAATATTAACTAAGTTTACTTTCAATATATTCCACTGCTTGACCAACAGATAGTAGACCTTCAGCATCTTCATCAGGAATTTCTATACCAAATTCTTCTTCAAATTGCATGATTAATTCGACAGTATCAAGGGAGTCTGCACCAAGATCATCAATAAATTTTGCTTCCATTGTTATTTTAGCATTATCAACACCAAGTTTGTCAATAATTATTTCTTTTACTTTATCGTACTGCTCTGACATTATTATCTCCTTTATTTATATCATTACCATTCCACCATCAACATTTATTGTTTGTCCTGTTATATAGCTAGCATCATCAGATACTAAAAAGCATACTAGATTAGCTATATCGCTAGGTAAACCAAATCGTCCAAGTGGGATAGTTGATTTCATTTTATTTTTTATTTCATCATTTAAATCTTGTGTCATATTTGTTGCAATATATCCTGGGGCTATAGCATTAACGGTAATATTTCGTGATCCTAACTCTTTTGCTGTTGATTTAGTTAATCCTACTATTCCAGCTTTTGATGCAGCATAGTTGCCTTGCCCTGAATTTCCAATTTGCCCTATAATTGAAGTAATATTAATAATTTTTCCATATCTATTTTTTATCATAGGCTTTGCAACCGATTTTATTCCATTAAAACAGCCCTTTAGATTAATGTTTAAAACATCATCCCATTCTGATTCTTTCATCCTCATTATAATATTATCTTTAGTTATACCTGCATTATTTACTAATATATCAATGTTTCCAAATTTTTTAATAGTATCATTAACTACTTTAGTAAAAGAGTCTATACATGAAACATCACCTACCATTATTTCAGCTATACCATTAGCTGATGTAATTTCATTTTTAAGCCTTTTCAAAGCTTCAGAGTTTCTTGCATTTAAAGCAACTTTAACACCATTTTTAGCAAGCGATTTAGCTATAGCTGAACCAATACCTCTAGATGCACCAGTTACAATAGCTATTTTATTATTTAGGCTATATGACTGCAATATTCTCCAAGTCTATAATTTTATCATAATTAATAGTAGAAGATTCGGGATAAATGCGTTTGTTGAGTCCCGTTAAGACCTTACCAGGACCAATTTCATGAAATATTTTTATTCCATTAATTTTCATATTTAATATTGTATCACTCCACATTACAGGTTTTTCTAATTGTGATAAAATATTTTGAGAAATTTCAGTGCCATTAGTCATTTCTGTAGCACAAACATTTTGGTATACAGGTATAGACGCATCATTAAATGTAATTGTATTTATTAATTTAGATAGAATTAGTCTTGCATTTTTCATCAGAGGAGAATGAAAAGCACCAGAAACATTTAGTTCTATTGCTCTTCTAATACCAATTTCCTTTGCTTTAATTATTGCATTTTTTACAGACTCTTTTTCACCTGATATCACCACTTGTCCTGGCGCATTAATATTAGCTGGAACAACAATACCATCTTGATCACATATAGTTTTTAATTGCTTGTTATCTGCTCCTAAAATAGCAGCCATTGAACCCGGAGTTTTTTTACCTGCATTAGACATTAGTTTAGAACGTAGTTTGACTATTTTTAATGTATCTTCAAAAGATAATACCTCTGCTGAAACAAGGGCTGTAAATTCTCCTAGGCTATGACCAGCCACTACATTGGGATATAGGTCTCTATCTTTTAACATTTTATCTAATATATATGAATGAACAAAAATAGCAGGCTGCGTATATTGAGTATCTTTTAGAATATTATCTGGGCCATTAAAAGATATATTTTGAAGATCAAATTCCAACATTTCTGAAGCATAGTGATAAATATCTCTAGCAAAACTTGAAGTATTATATAGATCTTGTCCCATGCCAACATATTGTGAGCCCTGACCTGGAAAAATAAAAGCATTATTCATTGTTATCAGAACCCCATTTTAAATACATAGCACCCCAGGAAAAGCCTGCTCCAAAGGTTGAAATTATTAAGTTTTCACCTTTATTTATCATATTATTTTCAGATGCCTCTGCAAGACAAATTGGAATTGTAGCAGATGTTGTATTTGCATATCTATCTATATTAATCAATACCTGAGAGTCTTTAAGACCTAATCTTTTAGCTGTTGCATCAATAATTCTTTTATTAGCCTGATGTGGAATGAATAAATTTATATCTTCACCTTTCAAGTTATTTCTTTCAGCAATATCAAAAGAAATATCTGACATTCCTCTAACAGCATATTTAAATACTGTTTTACCATCCTGATGAACATAGTGCAGGTTATTATCTATTGTATTATAACTAGCAGGATGCAAAGAACCTCCACCTGCGACTTTTAAATATTTACCACCATTACCATCAATTTTTAGTTTTGAATCAATAATACCATATTCATCTGATGGCTCTAATAAAACTGCTCCCGCACCATCCCCAAATAAAATACATGTGTTTCTATCATTATAATTTAAAATAGAGCTCATAGTATCTGCACCAATCACCATCACTTTTTTATAGCGACCAGACTCAATTAAAGTAGCACCTGTTTCTAAAGCAAATAAAAATCCAGAACAAGCTGCTGATAAATCATATCCCCATGCATTGACAGCCTTAATATTTTTTTGAATTAGAGCCGCAGAACAAGGGAGTATCATGTCAGGAGTTACGGTAGCAACAATAATAACATCTATTTCTTCTGCAGAAATATTATTCTTATTGAGTAGATTAAGCGCTGCTTGAGTTGACATGTCAACAGTTGTTTCCCCTTTCTTAACCATTCTCCGTTCTTTTATACCTGTGCGTGCTTGAATCCAAGCATCATCAGTATCAACGAGCTTTTCCATATCAAAATTAGTTACTACTTTTTCAGGAAGATATTTTCCTGTTGCAGTTATATTTGCTTTAAACAGGCTTTTTTTCACTTATTGGATTATAATTTTCATCAATGATATCATGATTAGAAAGTATTTGCGCAATATCTTCAATTAAATTTTCTTGTATGGATTTTTGAGCTGCAATAATTGAATTTTTAATCCCTTTAGGTGATGAAGATCCATGGCATTTCATTACGACGCCATCAATGCCAAGTAAAGGTGTTGCACCGTGTTCTTCATGATCCAAAGTATTAATTATATCATTAAATACAGGACTAATTCTTTTAATAGTATTTTTGTCAATCTCATGAGATGAAATGCTTTCATTTATCCAATTCATCAAGTGAGATGTTATACCTTCAGTTAATTTTAAAACCATATTACCTGTGAAACCATCACAAATAACTACATCTGCATGCCCTTCTAAAATATATCTAGATTCAATATTCCCAATGAAGTTTTTTATATGTTTTTTAAGTAAGGGATAGGTAGCAGTTGTTAATTCATTTCCTTTATTCTCTTCTTTCCCAATATTTAATAGCGCAACTTTAGGATTAGGTCTATTTTCTAGATGTTCAATATATGCAGCTGCCATTAAAGCAAATTGAACTAGATGTTGCGGTTTGGTATCGGTATTTGCTCCAGCATCACACAGAATAAATCCGCCTTTATTTGAAGGAATAAAAGGAGCAAAAGCAGGGCGCTTAATTCCCGGGATTTTACCAATTAGAAATAACGAAGATGAAAGTAAAGCCCCTGTATTACCAGCACTTACTGCTGCATCAGCTTTTCCATCTTTAACTAATTGTATAGTTCTAACTAATGATGAATCAGGTTTTTCTCTAAAAATCCTAGATGCCCTCTCATTCATTCCAACCTCTTGGGTTGTATGAATAATCTTTATATCTAATGGATTACAGCCAAGATCATTAATAGCAGAGAGGATTAGTTTTTCATCACCTAGTAATATAATTTCAGAGGCTGATTCACCTGCATCTTTTAAGTAATCAAAAGCACCTTTAATATTTGATAAAGGTGCATTGTCTCCTCCGAGAGCATCTAATGCTATTTTCATAAGCTTGGAGCTTAAAGCTTAACTTGCTTTAGCTGTAATAACAGGGCGTCCTTTGTAGTACCCACAGCTTGAACAAGCTCTGTAAGGTAGTTTGGGTTCATTGCATTGTGCACAGGTACCCACTTGAGGCATTGCACAATTCCAATTTGTTCTACGCTTTCTACTTCGCGCTTTTGAATGTTTTCCTTTTGGTACTGCCATATTAAAAATCCTTCTTAATAAAGTTGATTTAAATCAAGAATAGCTATGAAATTTAATAATATACAACTAAAGTGAACAAGAAAAAGTAATTTTAAACTATTTACTTTGGAGTATATCTATCCATGTGCTAGACTGAATTATTGATTCAATTTGTTTTTGAAAGCTTATTGCATCGGTTTTATTCTTAAAATTTCCAACTCTAACTCTATATAATACATCATCCTGTTTGCTTCTATAATAGCGTTCAATATATGCATCTATATCTTCGTTGATTAAACCTAGCTGTTGATCTCTAGCTTCTTCAAGAGATGGCCAAGCTGCTATTTGAATTGTATAGCTATTATTATTAGAAATTTCTTTTGAAACTTTCTTCTTATGCTTCTTTGATTTTTTACTATTCGTTTTCTTTTTTTGATTCTGTTTATTCTTTGATTTTTCAGTAGGTTTTTTTATTTTAGATGATACATCAGTTCCATATACTAATTTTTTATCATCAAAAATGTTAGATTCTATAGTATCAGTAATAGCTTTATAGTAAAATGTTTCCCTAGCAATAATGATATCAGAAATATCAGTTATTGATAAATGAATTTCATAATTACCTTCAGCCTTTGGAGTAAAAATTAGCATATCATTTTTAAGATCAAAAGGAACAACTTTGTCTGTGGGGCCTATAGGAGGTTCCCATTTAAAGGTATAATTATCTGCATTATCATGATAATCATTTGAGTATACCTTTACAGTCTTATTTATAAAAATTTCTTGAAATTCAATTTCTGAACCACAAGCAATTAATAAGATAAGTCCTATTATATATATATGCTTTATCACAAAATTTTACTTTATTGATTAGCTATAAGTTCACACTCTGAAAAGAAAAATCCTATCTCTTTTTTTGCATTTTCATCTGAATCTGAACCATGCACAGCATTCTCTCCAATACTATTAGCAAAATCTCTTCTAATAGTGCCTTGATCTGCTTCTTCTGGATTTGTTGCTCCAATTGTTTTTCTCCAAGCACTAACTGCACTATCTTTCTCTAATGCTAAGACCATTGATTGTCCTGAAGACATAAATTCAGTTAGCTCTGAATAAAAAGGTTTATCTTCATGGATTCGATAAAAACCTTGTGCTTGAGAAATTGACATCCTAATTAATTTGGCACCTAATATTTTAAATCCCGAAGAAATAATTCTATCATATATTTTCCCTGTATAATTATTTTTAACTGCATCAGGTTTTATTATTGCAAAAGTTAAATTATTCATTTTTCCCTTTATTTATTTATTTATTTTTGATTTTAATTTTTCAGCCATTGTTAGACCTATTTCTGAGGGACTATCGCATACAGTAATCCCTGCATTTCTAAGAGCTTTCATTTTATCAGAGGCGCTTCCTTTACCACCAGCAATTATAGCCCCAGCATGCCCCATCCTTCTTCCTGGAGGAGCTGTTTGTCCAGCTATAAAAGCTACTACTGATTTTGTAAAATTATTATTAACTATCCATTCTGCAGCTTCTTCTTCAGCAGTGCCTCCAATTTCACCGATCATTACAACGCCATCAGTATTCTCATCATCTTTAAAAAGCGAAAGCAGGTCAGTAAATGTTGTTCCAATTATAGGGTCACCGCCAATTCCAATGCAAGTTGATTGCCCAATTCCTTTTTCTGTTAATTGGTGCACAGCCTCATAGGTTAGCGTACCAGACCTTGATATAACTCCAACATTACCATGAGGTTTATGAATGAAACCAGGCATAATACCAATTTTACATTCACCTGGAGTTATAATTCCAGGACAATTCGGACCTATCATTCTTGTGTGAGAGCTATCCAATGCCTCTTTTACCGGAACCATATCCAAGGTTGGTATACCTTCGGTAATACATATAATGAGATCAATTCCTGAATCAATTGCTTCTAAGCAGGCATCAGCTGCAAAGGGGGGAGGGACGAAAATTACGGATGTGTTTGCTCCCGTTTCTTTAACTGCACTATCAACTGTATTGTATATCCTAATACCATTTTCATCTTTTTGTCCTCCTTTACCTGGAGTAATTCCTGCTACAATATTAGTTCCATATTCTATCATTTGAGAAGTATGAAATGCACCTTCTTTTCCAGTGATTCCTTGTACTAATAGCTTTGTCTTATTGTTTATTAAAATACTCATATTTAAACTTCTCCTGTTGCATTAACCGATTTTTTAGCTGCATCTGATAAACTGTTTGCAACAATGAAATCATGCTTAGCATTTTTAAGTAATTTTCTTGCCTGGTCTGCGTTTGTGCCTTCTAATCTAACTATTACAGGTACAGAGACCTCAATTTGTGACAGGGCATCTATAACGCCTTGAGCAACCCTATCACATCTTACGATGCCTCCAAAAATATTAATTAGTATACTTTTAACATTGCTATCTGATAATATTATTTTAAAGCCTTGAGCGACTGTTTCCGCATTAGCTACACCTCCTACATCAAGAAAGTTTGCAGGCTCTCCTCCATATAGCTTTATTATATCCATAGTTCCCATAGCAAGTCCCGCACCATTAACCATACAGCCAACATTTCCATCTAATTTAATATAGTTTAAATTAAATGAATCTGCTTCAACTTCGGCAGGATCCTCTTCCGATATATCTCGCATTTCTTCAATGTTTTTATGTTTATAGAGTGCATTATCGTCAAAATTTATTTTTGCATCTAATGCAATCACTTCATCAGAGGAGGTGATCACAAGTGGATTAATTTCCATTAGAGAGCAGTCATATGTTTTAAATACTTTCCATAGGTTTAGAAAGCAGTTTACAGCATATTTTATTTGATTTCCAGATAAATTTAATGCAAAAGCTAGCTTTCTTGCTTGAAAATGATTTAGATCGCTATTTGGTTTAATCCATTCTTTAATTATTTTTTCTGGAGTTTTCTCGGCAATTTTTTCAATTTCCACACCACCTTCAGAGGAAACCATAAATACAAATTGACCACAACTTCTATCAAGTACTATACCAGCATATAGTTCCCTAGAAATATCAGAAGCTTCTTCAATAAGTAATCTTTGAACTGCTTTACCTTCCGGTCCTGTTTGGTGAGTGATTAAATTCATACCAAAAATATTATTAATATGATCTAAAGCTTCTGTAGAATTATTGGCAATTTTAACACCACCACCCTTACCTCTTCCACCAGCATGTATTTGGGCTTTTATAACTGCTTTTTCTGTATTTAGTTTTTTATAAGCAGAAATAGCATCATTTTTACTTAATGCTGAAAATCCCTTTGGTACAGGAACGCCAGCTAATTTAAAAAGTTCTTTTGCTTGATATTCATGTATTTTCATTGTTAACCTATTTTATTTTTTAGTAATTCTAGTGCCAGCTTTTTTTTGAATAGCCTTTTCTATATTGTTTATAGAAGTAATTACAACTTCTTGGCCGTGGTGCTTCAAGAAGTAAAGAGCTGCTTTGATTTTTGGCTCCATGGTACCACGCCAAAACTGTCCTTCATTTAGCCATTTTTCAATATTTTTTGCATTGGTATTATGAACAACTTCTTGTGATTCCGTTTTAAAATTTAAATATATATTATCTACATCTGTAATAATAAATAATTCTTGTGATTTTATAATTCTACCTAATAAAGCAGCTGTCATGTCTTTATCAATAACTCCATCAAGACCTTCTAGGGAACCATCATCTAAATTAAAGGCAGGTATTCCACCGCCACCCCCAGCAATAACTATAGTACCAAAATCAACTAAGTGCTTAATGGATTTCCCATTAAAAATATATAATGGAGCTGGTGATGGAACAACTCTTCTCCATAGGCCTGGCTCTTGTTCTTTCATCACCCATCCTAATTTTTTCATATTATCTTTAGCTTTTTCATCATTATAAGATAATCCAATAAATTTTGAAGGTTTATTTATAGCAGGGTCATTACTATCAACTTTCATTTGAGAAATAAAAGAAACCACTTCTCGCTCAGAGTCAACGCTATATAATGCATTTTGAAGTGATTGTTGAATCATATAGCCCATAGCTCCTTGTGTATTGGCAACTAGTACACCTAATGGAAGAGGAGGGACAGATTTTGATGCTATTTCATTGCGGGAAAGTTCAGCACCAACTTGAGGGCCATTCCCATGTGTTATACAAATATTATAACCTGCTTTAACAAAATGCATTACACTCTTTAAACTTTTTTTAGTATGAGCAAATTGTTGATTAATAGTACCTGATTCATTCTTAGGAGATAAAGCATTTCCTCCAAGTGCAATCATAACTGTTTTATTATTTTTCATAAGAATAAATCAGTTATATTTATTAATATATTCATAATAATTTATTTGCAATATTATCCCATAAAAGGGTACTGGTAATCTTCAGGAGGATCAAAGGTTTCTTTAATAGTTCTTACAGAGATCCATCTATGCAGATTTAAATGTGAGCCAGCCTTATCATTTGTTCCTGATGCTCTGCTTCCGCCAAAAGGCTGTTGCCCTACCACTGCTCCTGTAGGCTTGTCATTTATGTAAAAATTACCAGCAGATTGAGCTAAAATCTTGGAGCCTTGATTTATAATGTTTTTATCGTTTGCAAAAATAGCTCCAGTCAAAGCGTATTGTGAGGTTGAATCAACTAAGGAACATATTTTTTCCCATGTTTCATCATAAATATATATTGTTAGCACTGGACCAAATATTTCTTCTTGCATTGTTTTAAACATAGGGTCGGTTGTTACAATAGTGGTAGGCTCTATAAAAAAACCTGTTTTATTATCATAATTACCTCCAGAAATAATTTCGGCATCGGGTGATTTTTTTGCATATTTAATGTAATTAGTAATATTATTAAATGCATTTTTATCTATTACAGCATTCATAAAATTAGAGAATTCATTTACATCTCCAATTTTAATACTTTCAACTTGTTCTAAGTAAATATTTTTAACATCATTCCATAATATTGAAGGTATGTAGCACCTAGATGCAGCGGAACATTTTTGTCCCTGGTATTCAAATGCACCTCGAGTCATAGCTGTTGCTAAAGATTTTGGGTTTGCAGATTTATGGGCAAGTATGTAGTCTTTTCCACCAGTTTCACCAACAATTCTAGGATAGGTTTTGTATTTTGAAATATTGTCACCAACTTTTTTCCACATACTCTGAAATACTTCTGTGGATCCCGTAAAATGTATACCTGCTAAATTAGAGTTTTCCAATATAGGGTCACCAACTAAATGTCCTGATCCTGGTAGAAAATTTATAACCCCATCTGGTAATCCAGCTTCCTTTAAAAGTTGCATTATAAAATAACCAGAATATACCGATGATGATGCAGGCTTCCAAATTGCTACATTGCCCATAAGTGCAGGAGCGCTAGGTAGATTCCCAGCAATTGAGGTAAAATTAAATGGAGAAACCGCAAATATAAATCCTTCTAAAGGCCTGTATTCTAATTTATTATGAATCCCTTCAGGAGATATGAGCGGCTGATTGTTGTATATTTCTTCAGCAAATTGACAGTTGAAGTTGAAAAAATCAATTAACTCACACGCGGCATCTATCTCAGCTTGAAATACATTTTTGCTTTGGTTAAGCATTGTTGAAGCGTTGATTTTATCTCTCCATGGTCCCGCTAAGAGTTTAGCGGCCTTTCTAAATATTTTTGTTCTTTCTGGTAAAGATGTTTTTGACCAAGTGTTCCAAGCATTTAATGATGAATTAATTGCTAGTTTTACTTCTTTTGTGCTAGCTTTATGATATGTAGCTAAAGTATGCTGATGGTCATGAGGTTTAATACATTTTCCAATATCATTTGTATAAATTTCTTCACCATTAATTATAATTGGAATTTCATAGACTTTATTTTCCATTTTATTTATTGTGTTCATAAGCCTTAAGCTCTCATCTGATTTTGGTAAATAATCACGGACAATTTCATTTTTGGCTTGAATAAATTTTATATTTTTTGTCATAAGAACCTTGATTTTAGTAAAAAATAATTGTTTGAATATAAAAAAATTTACTTAGACTAATATTGGGAGTACAAGCTAATAGTTTATTTAATTTAAGTATAAATTAATGAGTTTTATTATATTTAAAAATAAGCTTTACCTTGTAAATATTTAGCAATTAGTTTTAATCTTAGCCTATGAAAATTAATAGAAATGATAGTTGCCCCTGCGGTAACGGAAAAAAATATAAAAATTGCTGTGGAAAAAAAACATTTCAAAAAGGTGATGTTAGAAATATATATAGATGGCTTATTTTAGGGTCGTTAGGAGTCTTTTTTACTATTTTTCTATGGGGCGTTGTTGAATTTTTTAATACAGATCATCCAGAAATGGAGGCTTATAAATGCGATAATCCTTCATGCGGGAAGATTCATTATAGACAGAAAGTTGATAGTAATTAAGTGTCTCTATGTTTTTATATAATTATTATTTCAGAGCTTTTAAGTATTGATTTTAGTAATGATATATCTGAAATAATTTATAATAATTGCACAAATTGCCATAGGGAAGGTCAGATAGGTAGTTTTTTGCCTTTAATAAGCTATGAAAGCGTTTTTGAAAATAGGTATTGGATTTCTTATGCTATAGGTGCAGGTGAAGAGTTTAGGCATGGAAATCCCATTATGCCTCCTTGGCCAGCAGATCGTTCTTATTCTTCTTTAGTTGATGAAATGTATTTAACTGACGATGAGATTAGTCTTTTTTCTAGTTGGGTTGATTCAGGTGCAATGCAAGGAGATCCTGATTTAGAATATCAAATGCCTGATTTTCATCAAGGCTCTTCTATTGGTGCACCTGATTTAATATATCAAATGAATCAACCATATTTAATCCAGGGTAATTATCAAGATGATTATAGATGTTTTGTAATTGAAATGAATAACGATGAAGATGTTGATCTAGCAGCTTTGGAATTCATACCAGGCAATCTTGAAGCTGTGCATCATGCTCTTATTGTCGCTGTTCCTGCAGGTTCTGCAGATGATTTAGATAATTCTGATTTGAATTATGGTTATGAATGTTTTGGAGGCTTTCAAATAGATTACACTTCTGATTTGCTAGGAGGTTATGCTCCAGGAACTTTTACTAGAAAATGGCCTCAAGGACTAGCGCAAAAAATTCCTTCTAACTCTGATCTAATATTGCAGGTTCATTATGCGCCGGTTAATATTGATCAAACTGATCAATCATCAATCAATATTTTTATTAAAGAAGATATAGTTGAAAGGTATGTTCAAGAATATCAGATGATTAATACAGAATTTGCATTAGCTCCTAATCAGCTTACTGAGGTTACACAGTCATATGAAGTGCCCTATGATATTAGTTTGGTTCAATTTTTACCACATGCGCATTTATTGGGAAAGTATTGGGAAATTTATGCTATATCATCTTTAAGCCAAGATACTATTCCTATTATCAAAATTAATGATTGGGATTTCGACTGGCAGTTTTTTTATTCTCCAGAATATATGATTTATTTACCTGCAGGAAGTACGATTAATGCTCGATGTATTTATGATAATACTTCTAGTAATTTAGATAACCCAAATAATCCTCCAGAATGGGTTTTTTGGGGCGAAGGAACTGGAGATGAAATGTTTTATGTTCCATTTCGCTATGTTATCTATGAGGATGGTGATGAAAATATATTTTTAGGAAGTGATTTAGAGGTAGCTGGAGACGCTAATTCAGATGGTGTTATAAATATTTTAGATATTGTAGTTATTGTAAATAATATTATAGATGATCAACCGTTTGTTTTTTCAAACGATCTTAATAGTGATGGAGAAATAAATATTTTAGATGTTGTTTTATTAGTGTCTTTAATATTGGAGTAGTGTTTATAAGAGTTATTTATAATATATAATTCTTATAATTATCATTTATTTGTCGAAATGTATTTATCTAATAAGATAAATAAATTGATTTATGGAATTTGTAATAATATAAAGTCTGTGGATCTGAATTAGGTTATTTTTTAATTTTGAATAATATAAAATCCAAATTAGATAGGTCTGTATTAGTTATTGGTGGAGCTGGTTACATAGGGTCTCATATAGTTTTAGATCTTTGTGATAAAGGCTATGACGTTACAGTTTTGGATAATTTGTCATCTGGTTCTGAAATAAATATTGACCGTCGTGTAGATTTTATTAAAGGAGATATCTTGAATACTTGTGATTTACGAAAAGTATTTAAGAAAAAATATTCTTCAGTTTTTCATTTTGCAGCTTTAAAAGCTGCAGGAGATTCTATGAAAAATCCATCTATCTATTCAAAAGTAAATATTGCTGGTACTATAAATATATTGAATCAGATGGTGGAAAGTGAAATTAAGAATATAATTTTTTCTTCAACCGCAGCTGTATATGGCACACCTGAATATCTCCCCCTGGATGAATCTCATCCATTAAAACCAGTTAATTTTTATGGATTTACAAAATTAGAAATTGAGCGTTTACTTGCGTGGTATTCATCTTTAAAGGGTTTTAAATTTGCAGCATTGCGGTATTTTAATGCTGCTGGTTATGATCTGAATGGTAGAATAATTGGTTTAGAAAAAAAACCAGCTAATCTATTGCCCATTATTATGGAGACAGCTTTGGGCTTGAGGAAAAATATGTCAGTTTATGGCAATGACTATTCAACATTTGATGGAACATGTATTAGGGATTATATACATGTATCAGATTTATCTTCAGCTCATTTGGCTTCATTAGAATACTTATTAAAGGAAAAAACAAATTTATATTTGAATCTAGCGACAGGTTTTGGTTCTTCTGTCTTACAGATTATAGAAACTACAAAAAAAATTACAGACAAAGATATTCCATATAGAATCACATCTAGGCGCGAAGGAGATCCGCCAGAATTAGTTTCCATGTCAAAAAAATCTAACAAGTTGATTAATTGGCGTCCTAAATATTCAGAAATAGATATAATAATTAAATCAATGTGGAATATTTATTATAATTATAGTGAGACGAAGTTAAAATGAAGTTTATTGATTTAGGTAAGCAGCAAAGTTTCATAAAAGAAAAAATAAATCAAAGAATTTCAAAAGTTCTTGAACACGGTAAATATATTATGGGGCCAGAAGTATATGAGTTAGAAGAAAAGTTAGCTAATTACGTTGATGCTAAATTTTGTTTAACTTGCTCTTCTGGTACTGATGCTCTATTAATTCCACTTATGGCAAAAGGGATTGGGCCAGGAGATGCTGTAATAACAACTGCATTTTCATATATTGCTACTGCAGAAGTAATTAAGTTGGTTGGTGCGGAACCTATATTTTTAGATGTTGACCCTGAGACATTTAATTTAAACCCTGAATTTATTCCTCTAGGTATTAGAAAAGCATATGAAAAAGGATTGAATCCAAAAGCAATTATTCCTGTAGATCTTTTTGGGCAACCTGCAAATTATAATGAGATTTGCAAATATGCTCTTAAGTATGATTTGTTTGTCTTAGAAGATGCCGCACAATCTTTTGGGGGCGAAATTAATAATAAAAAAACATGTACTTTTGGTGATGTTTCGTCTACTTCATTTTTCCCTGCTAAGCCTTTAGGTTGTTATGGTGATGGTGGTGCAATTTTTACGAATAACAAAGAACTCTATAAAGTTATGAAATCTATTAGGGTTCATGGCGAGGGAGTGGATAAATATGATAATGTTCGTTTGGGTTTAAATGGTCGGCTCGATACAATTCAAGCAGCAATATTATTAGAAAAATTATCAATATTTTCAGAAGAAATTATAAAACGAAATATTATTGCTGATTATTATACTTCGAATATGTTGAGCTGTTTAAAAAGGCCTTATGTTCCGAAAAACTATATTTCATCATGGGCCCAATACTCATTGGTTACTAAATCTGAAGATTACAGAAATCAATTATTATTATTTCTAGAAAGTAATAAAATTCCGGCTACTGTATATTATCGCTTTCCTCTACATATGCAGCCTGTATTTAAATATCTAGGATACAAGAAAGGTGATTTTCCTGTTTCAGAAGAGCTTTCAAGAAAAATATTTTCTATTCCAATGCATCCTTATCTAGCGATGGATGAACAAGATTTGATTCTAAATGCTTTCTCTAAATTTGATAATATTTAACACAATTATTATATATATATATTCAAAATAATGTTTTACGTTTATTTTGTATTTTCTAATATAAAATAGTATTTCATTATATCAAAAATTAGCTTGTAAATTTGTTGATCTGATCTAATTAGAAAAGTCAATAAATCAAAATTACATGCAAAACAAAGATTTTCTTAAAGACACATATAATGAAGAGAATTCAGTATCTTTTACTGAAATTTTATATGTAATAGCCAAAGATATAAAAATTATATTTACTACATCTTTTGTCATATGTCTATTGACATCTTTCTATCTACTTTTTTCTGTAAATAAAACATATACTTCCAGATCTACATTTATATCTTCCAGTTCTGATGATAGTGATAGCGGGATCATGGGACTTGCATCGCAATATGGTTTTGCAAATCCATTTGGAGAGAACGGTCCAAAATGGTCATATGAAGAGGTCGTTAAAAGCAGAACAATGGCGAAATCTTTACTCTTAAAGAGTTTTGATACTGAAAAATTTGGACCTGGTAAGCAATTATTGCAAATTATAACTTATGGCCATGATGATCCTATTTATGGACTAGATACGTTAATGACTTTGGGCATTATAGCTTTTTCGGATATGATTGAGATTAATAAAACAGAGTCTTTATATGAATTGAAAGTTTCAGCTTTTGAGCCTAAGCTTGCAGCTGACATAGCCAGATATGTTATTGAAGAATTGGATAAACATCAGCGTGATTATAATAGTAGAAAAAATACTGAAACGCGTAAGTTTATTGATCAGCAATTAATTGAAGCTAAAAAAGAATTAGAGCAATCAGAGGAAGGATTAAAAGAATTTAGAGAACATAATGGAAACATTGTTCAATCACCTTCTTTGCAAATGCAACAGCAGCGCTTAGTAAGAGATGTTGCAGTTTTAACGGGTGTTTTTACAACCTTAAAACAGCATTTTGAAAGTGCAAAGATTGATGAAGTAAAAGAGTCTGATTATATAGTAATTTTAGATAGCCCGGAAATTCCATTATTCCCAACAGGGACTCGAAAAAGAAATTTAGTTATTTTAGCAGGTGTTTTAGGTTTAGCGCTTGGAATAGTGCTAGCTTTTGTGCGTAATTATTTAAATACAGCTTTCATTAATGAATCGCAAAAAATAAATGAAATAAAGCATGTTTTGAAGAATAATTTGTTGGATTTAATACCTTTTAATAAGAGGTAGAATTTGAATTTACTAAATCTAGTGTTTATTTTTTCTAATATCATAAGGAATTAAAAAATTTATTCAGATGATCAAATTAAAATTGCAATAATAGGTTTAGGATATGTTGGATTACCACTTGCCATAGAATTTAGTAAAAAATATTTTACTATTGGTTTTGATAAAGATATATCCCGTATAAAACAGTTAAATGAAGGTTGCGATAAAACGTTAGAAGTTTCTAATGAAGAAATTAATTCTTCAAGTCTAGTATTTACTTGTGATTTGCAAGATATAAAAAAATGCAATATCTATATAATAGCAGTACCAACTCCTGTAGATGAGTACAATACCCCGGACTTGACTGTTTTAGGCTATGCAACAGAAACTGTTGCTTCTGTTATTTCAAAGCAGGACATTATAATTTATGAGTCTACAGTTTATCCTGGAGCAACTGAGGAGTATTGCGTTCCATTATTGGAAAAAAAATCTGGTCTAAAATATAATTTAGATTTTTCATGTGGATATAGCCCCGAGAGAATAAATCCTGGCGATCATCAACACACACTTACAAAGATAGTTAAGATTACATCAGCTTCAAATGCGGAAGCGGCTAATTTAGTAGATAGATTATATAAAAGTATCATTACTGCAGGTACACATAAAGTATCTTCGATTGCTATAGCTGAAGCTGCAAAAGTTATTGAGAATGTACAGCGTGATGTAAATATTGCTTTAATTAATGAACTTTCTATGATTTTTAATAGACTGAGCTTGGATACTGGAGAAATATTAGAAGCAGCTAGAACAAAATGGAATTTTCTACCATTTAAACCGGGTTTAGTAGGTGGTCATTGTATAGGTGTTGATCCATATTATTTGACATATAAGGCGCAAGAGATAGGCTATAATCCTGAAATGATTCTAGCTGGTCGACGAATAAATGATTCTATGGCAACTTATATTTGTGAAAAGACTATTTCTGAAATGGCTAAGAACTCTATTAATCCTGTTGGGGCTAAAATTGGAGTATTAGGTCTTACATTTAAAGAAAACTGCCCTGATCTAAGAAATACAAAAGTTCCAAATATTATTAAGGGTTTAAAGAGTTATAATTGTAATGTTATAGTTTCAGACCCTTATGCAGATATAAATGATGCTAAAAATTTATATAATATAAATATATTAAGCTTGGATGAAATTCTAGATTGCGATGCTATAATACTTGCAGTTTCTCATATTGATTATACTTCTATTGTAATAGAACATTGGAATAAAATGTTTGCAAAAAAAGCTATTTTAATAGATATAAAATCAGTTTATAATAAAAAATATTTTTATAATTCTAACATTGTATATTGGGCATTGTAATGTTAATAAATAAATTAAATATCAATAACATACTTTCTTTTTCATGAAAATTTTAGTTACTGGCGCTGCTGGATTTATTGGATATCACCTGTCTAAATCACTATTAAGTGATGGTTATGAAGTTCTTGGTATAGATAATATTAATAATTATTATGATGAAAATTTGAAATTGAATAGATTAGGGGAGTTGAAATCTTTTGAAAATTTCAATTTTTTAAAAGTTGATATTTCCGATCGTGAATTATTGAGTAGGGCATTCGAAAAATTTAAACCTACTAAAGTAGTTAATCTTGCTGCTCAAGCAGGTGTGAGATATAGCATTACGAATCCGTATGCGTACTTAGAATCTAATTTACATGGTTTTTTAAACATTATTGAACTATGTAGGAACTTTGAAGTAGAAGGATTAATATATGCTTCTAGCTCATCAGTTTATGGCGGAAATACTAAAATACCATTTAGCGAAAAAGATAGAACCGATAAGCCCCTTGCTTTATATGGTGCAACAAAGATGGCAAACGAACTGATTGCGCATTCATATTCTCATTTATATAACCTTAATACAACGGGATTAAGATTCTTTACTGTATATGGTCCTTGGGGACGACCGGATATGGCTATATTTATTTTTACTAATAAGATTATATCTGGTACACCTATACCAGTATTTAATAATGGTAATATGAAAAGAGATTTTACTTATATTGATGACATAATATCAGGAACTCGTTCAGCTATAGATAAAAATTATAACAATGAAATTTTTAATTTAGGAAATCATAAAAGTGAGGATTTAATGGATATGATTAAAATTATAGAAGATGAATTAGGTATAAAAGCTAAAATTGATTTTCAACCTATGCAAATGGGTGATGTTAAAGAAAGTTTTGCTGAAATTTCTAAATCAAAGAAATATTTAAATTTTAAACCTTCAACTTCAATAGATAAAGGTATACCTAATTTTATAAATTGGTATAAAAAATATCATGGCTAATAAAGTATTAGTTACAGGAGCTTCAGGTTTTATTGGTTCACATCTTGCGGAATTGTGTGTTGAAAAAGGTTTTAATGTAGTTGCATTTGATAGATATAATTCTAATAATGATTGGGGTTGGCTTGAACAGTCAAAGTATAAAAATGATATGGATGTTGTTTTGGGTGATATACGTGATTACGATTCTGTATCTAAAGCAATTGAGGGTTGCGATTCTGTATTTCATTTAGCAGCGCTTATTGGTATACCTTATTCTTATGTTTCACCATTAGCATACATCCGAACTAATATTGAAGGAACATATAATGTTCTTGAAGCAGCAAAAAAATATAATCTTGAAAATATATTGATTACTTCAACAAGTGAAACTTATGGAACTGCTCAGTATACTCCTATTAATGAAGAACATCCATTGGTTGGACAGTCGCCCTATTCAGCATCTAAAATTGCTGCTGATCAAATTGCTATTAGCTATTATAGATCATTTGAAATGCCAGTTAAAATTGTTAGACCTTTTAACACTTATGGTCCCAGGCAATCTGCGAGAGCGATAATCCCAACAATTATTAGTCAAATACTTAGTGGGAAGATGAATTTAAAATTAGGGAATTTATCTCCAACTAGAGATCTGACTTTTGTTAAAGATACTGCAGCTGGATTTATTGCAATATCTGAAACAAATAATTTAATTGGTGAGTTTATCAATATTGGAATGAATAAAGAAATTTCTGTTGGAGATTTAATATATAAAATTTCAAAAATTATGAATTCTACAATTGAAATTGTTAAAGAAGAGGTAAGAGTTCGTCCTTCTAACAGTGAGGTCGAACAGCTATTATGTGATAATAATAAGATAATTAGCAATACATCATGGCTTCCTAAATATGATCTTGATACAGGATTAAAGGAAACGATTAATTGGATTGAACAAAATTTAAATTATTTTAAAATAAATGAATATAATATTTAAATTTCTTAAGGAGAAGCTATGAAGCCTGAAATTGTCATCGAAGGAAGAAAGATAGGTTATGAATATGATCCTCTTATTATAGCTGAAATTGGTATTAATCATGGCGGTGATTTAGATGTTGCTTTTAAAATGGTGGATGCTGCTTATAAGGCAGGTGCAGAAATAATTAAACATCAAACCCATATAGCAAGTGATGAAATGAGCGCTGATGCTAAAAAAGTAATTCCTGCACATACAAAAGAGTCTATCTATGAAATAATTGATTCTTGTTCATTATCTGAAAATGAAGAAGTTGAATTGCAAAAATATGTTAATAATAGAGGTCTTATTTTTATAAGTACACCATTTTCACGAGCAGCGGCTAATCGTTTAATCAAAATGGATATACCTGCTTATAAAATTGGCTCAGGTGAATGTAATAATTATCCATTAATAAAACATATTGCTAAAGAAGGTAAGCCAGTTATTTTAAGTACTGGTATGAATACTATTGGTTCTATACAGAAAGCTGTTGATATTTTTAGATACTATAAGGTGCCCTTCGCATTACTTCATTGTACAAATGTTTATCCAACACCTCCTGAATTAGTTAGGCTAGGTGCAATGGTAGAATTAGAGAAAGAATTTCCTGATGCTGTTATAGGTCTTTCAGATCATACTATTACTAATTATCCTTCTATTGGCGCTGTGGCGCAAGGAGCATCTATTATTGAGAGGCATTTTACAGATAGTATGGATAGAAATGGCCCTGATATATCATGTTCTATGGATCCACTAGCAATGGCTGAGCTAATATCTGCAAGTAAAATAGTAAAAAAAGCTAGAGGTGGTAAAAAAGGACCTGTAGATGCTGAAAAAGCAACAATTGATTTTGCATATGCCTCTGTAGTTTCAATTAAAAATATAGCAAAAGGTGAAAAGTTTAGTCATGATAATATATGGGTTAAAAGGCCAGGAACTGGTGAGCTTTTAGCAATAGATTATGATTCGGTTATTGGTAAGAAAGCGGTTAGTAGTATTCCTAATGATACGCAAATACAAATTAAAGATATAGAATAATATTATGAAAAAAAGAAAAGTATTTATAGTAATAGAAAGAAGGGCTGATTATAGTCGATATAAGCCAATTATGGAAAAAATGAAAAGTGATTCATTTTTTGAAGTATATTTAGTTGTTACAGGAATTTGTTTATTAGATATTCATGGTAAAGATGTTGATTATATTAAAAATGATGGTTTTAAAATTAACGCTAAAATAGATATGTTTGATTTGAATGCTCCTGATACGGGAGGTGAAATGGTTAAAAGCATGTCTAGAATAATGAGTTCTTTAGTTGATGAGCTGGAAAAAGCCAAGCCAGATTTAGTTTTATCAGGTTTTGATATTGGGGCTAATTTAGCTGTTACGATTGCAGCCTCTCATATGAATATACCAGTTGCTCATATACAAGGTGGTGAAGTCACAGGGAGTATTGATGAAAGTATTAGGCATGCCATGAGTAAATTTGCACATATACATCTGCCTGCAACTAAGTTGTCTAGCGATAGATTAATTAGAATGGGAGAAGATCCTAAAAATATTTATGTTGTTGGTTGTCCTTCAATAGATGTTATAAAAAATACTCCATTATTAGAAAAATCAATAATAGAGACATATTTTGATCTTAACTTCTCAAGCCCTGTCCTTCTTATGATACAGCATCCTGTTACTACTGAAGCTCTTGATTCATTTAGTCAAATAAAAGAAACTATTGATGCAATTAATGAAGTTGAAGTTAAAACGATAGTGTTGTTACCAAATAATGATGCAGGTCATTCTAATATAATTGAATATATTAAATCTTCTGGATTGAAGTGGTATCCTAGTTTACCAACAGACATATTCATCAATTTGTATAGGAATGTAAGAGCAATAATTGGTAATTCTAGTTCAGGGATTCATGAAACACCTACTCTTGGTGTACCAGCAATAAATATTGGTAATAGACAGCAAGGTCGTGAAAGAGCAATGAATGTAATTGATGTTTCTAATAATAAAGAGTCTATTGTAGAAGGTATTAAGAAAGCGCTTTATGATAAAGAATTTCTTAATGAAGTTGAAAAAATACAGAATCCTTATGGAAATGGTAATTCGGCGGACTTAATTGTTGATGTCTTAAAAAGTGTATCTTTAGATAATTTAGTTCAAAAACGTTTTGTCGATTAACAATATTTTTGTATTAGGTGGAGGAGGTTTTCTAGGTAGTAATCTTGTTCATAAGCTAAGTAAGCTAGATAATATTAAAGTTTCATATGGTTGTATAAATAAAAACAGCTTTTTAGAAGCAAATTATCAATATATAGATATTTTAGATTTATCTTCAATGAAGATTTTAAATGACTATGATTGTATAATAAACTGTACTGGTCAAACAACATATCCATTTAATTTATGTTATAAATTAAATACAATAGGTGTTAGTAATATTATTAGTTCTATAAGGGAAAGTCAAAATAAATTATTTCATATCTCAACGGTATCTGTTTATGGATCGGCTAATTTTTGTGATGAATCGTCGGCTTTGAATCCAGAAACTAATTATTCTACTTCAAAAGCAATAGCTGAATTTTATTTAAAAAAAAATATTGATAAAAATAGACTTTCAATTTTACGTCTTTCAAACTTATATGGTCAAAATCAGCAAAAAGGTATTGTTGCATATATTTTAAAATCTTATTTCTCAGATCGAAAATTACATTTTAATAATGATGGTTCTTTAGTTCGCCATTTTTTAAACATTAGCGATTGTGCAGAAATAATTATAAAAATGATCTCTAAAAGTATAGAGCCTAATACCTATAATATAAAAGGGAATGAAACTTTTACTATAAAATCCTTAGTAGAATTATTTGAACAAAAATTTGATGTATTATTTGATAAGCATTTTGAAAAATCTGAACCTTGGGAAAATATAGATATTTTAGATAATACTAGATTAAATTTATTAATGAATTATAATCTTAAGCATAATTTATTTGAATATTTTGAAAAGGAGTTGTATAAAAATTAAAATGGATAAGAGTTTGAAAAAATATTATATTTTTGCTGATACAAGCGTTAAAGATGCTATGAAACAATTAGATCAATCCCATAGGAAAACACTTTTTGTAGTAAAAGATGAAAATATGTTAATTGGAACTTTGACTGATGGTGATATTAGAAGATGGATACTTGATGGGAAAAGCTTGACAGATCAATCGGATGCTGTTTGTAATAAAAATCCTTTTAAAACAAATATAAACTATAATATCTCTGATATAAAGCAATTAATGTTAGATAAAAGAATTGAAGTTATTCCTGTAGTAGATGAGCAAAATATGATTACTAATTTGTTATTTTGGGACTCTGTTTTTGATGATGATTATAAAAATATAATTTATGAAAAATTATCACTCCCTGTAGTAATCATGGCAGGTGGTGCAGGGACTCGATTAGAGCCATTTACTAAAATATTACCTAAGCCTTTAATACCAGTCGGAGATAAGTCTATTTTAGAGGTTATAATTAATCAATTTAGAGATTATGGGATTGATGATTATTATATTTCAGTGTTTCATAAATCTAAGATTATTAAGGCTTATTTAGAAGATCTTAATTTACCGTATAAAATAAATTATCTTAATGAATTAAAACCCTTAGGTACAGCTGGTGCCTTAAGTTTAATAAAACAAGATATTACCTCTTCCTTAATATTAACTAATTGTGATACAATTATTAAATGCAATTATAATGACATGGTTAAATTCCATGATAAAAATAATTATGATATAACTTTAGTAGGATCAATGATTAATTATCAAATCCCATACGGAATTTGTGAAATTAAAGATGAGGGACAGCTTGTTAATTTAGTTGAAAAGCCAGAGTATTCGTATTTAGTTAGTACGGGAATGTATATTATTAGAAATAGTGCACTTGCTTTAGTCCCTAATAATCAATTTTATAATATGACTGATTTGATACATAAAGTAAAAAAAGAAAATGGAAATGTTGGTGTATATCCCATAAGTGAAAAATCTTGGCTAGATACAGGCGAGTGGAAAGAATACAAACAAACTGTGGAGCAACTTAATTTATGATTGATTCAGATGAAATATTAGCTATAATTCCTGCAAGAGGTGGTTCTAAGGGGGTTCCTAGAAAGAATGTTAGAAAATTGGGGGGGCAGCCTCTAATATCATATACAATTTCCTCTGCATTAAAAAGTAAATACATTAAAAGATTAATTGTTACTACGGATGATCAAGAAATAGCTACGATTTCTAAAGAATTAGGAGCAGATGTACCTTTTATTAGACCTCCAGAATTAGCAAATGATACTGCAAAGGCTATAGAGGTTGTAAAACATAGTATTAAAGAAGTTCAAAAACAGGATTCATGTGATTATTCAACAATAGTTTATCTTGAACCTCCTGCACCATTTAAAATTTCGCAAGATATTGATGAATGTATTGAAATTTTTTATAAATGTAGACCAGATTCTGTGGTTAGCGTTAATGAGGCAAATCAGTTTCATCCAATTTTAATGAAAAAAATTGAAAATAATAAATTATTACCTATTTGGAAAGATGAACCTGAAGGAGTACCTCGCCAATTATATAATCCAACAGCTTATATGCGTAATGGAGCTGTTTATGTGATAAAAAAAGAAAATGTTTTAAATAATAAATTTTATGGTAAAAATATTATTCCTTACATAATGCCTGAAGAAAGATCTATATGTATTGATAGTATGTTAGACTGGTATGCTGCTGAAGCTAAATTAATATCTGAAAAGTTGGAAAATACTTAATTTGAAGTTTGCTATTGTTGGTTTTGGTTCTATTGGTAAAAGACATGCACAAAATTTATTGTCAATTGGGCATAAAGATGTTGTTCTATTAAGAGAATTAGGCAAAGGAAATAGTTTAAACCTTAAAGAGTACAATAATATTGACGATTTAATAGCGTCAAAAATTGATGTGATAATTATTTCAAACCCTACTAGCATGCATGCAAAGATTTTAAATCATGTTATACCTTTAGATTTTAATATTTTGATTGAAAAGCCTATAATTTCTAATCTTAAAGAATTAAAGAACATTAATAATCTTTTAGAAAATTATAAAGGTATTGGGATGACTGCATATAATATGCGATACCATCCTTGCGTTATAGAAATTGAAAATATTATTAAAAGCAATATTTTAGGTGAATTATATTCGGCTCGTTTCTTTGTTGGTCAGTACTTACCTGATTGGAGGCCTGATAGTGATTATACTAAATCATATTCTTCTAATAAGACCATGGGAGGTGGAGTGATTTTTGATTTAATTCATGAAATTGATTTAGCTTGTAAATTAATTGGAAAACCAGTTGGTAGCATAAAAAGTATTATTGATAAAGTCTCAAACTTATATATTGATTCCGAAGATATGGCTGAAATAGTATATAATACAAAAAATAAAAAAATTGTATCAATACACATGGACTATGTTAGTAGAAAGTATAAAAG
>MDSW01174881.1_pt1 | contig 36588 bp, 17 predicted proteins | sample 811171 | NCBI WGS metagenome assembly MDSW01 (sample SAMN05326641, study PRJNA326480) | marine metagenome | isolation source: seawater | place: Atlantic Ocean: North West | collected 2012 | reverse complement strand
CTCGGCACGTGAACGCCGCCATCCGCGGCTCGGTCGACGCCGACGCGACGCCGTCTCGGCTCACCCCGGGCGGTCGCGCCGCGCCCGCGGTGGAGGCGTTCGCGCCGCGCCCCCCGCTCGACTTCGAGCCCCGCACGCTCGCCGTGAGCCCGTCGGGGCACTTCGCCGTCGTCGGCGGGTTGCGCGTCGGCGCCTCCGGGCGCGGCCCCCGCGCGCCCCCCCCCGCGTCCGCGCTCGCGATCGTCGCCCTCCGCTCCGACTCGGGCGTGCGCGGGGACTCGCTCACCGCGCGCGCGCTCCTGGACGAGGACGGCGGCGACCCCGACGACCCCGACGGCGTCGCGCGACGCTCGTGTCGCGCGACGCCGTTGCTCGAGGCGCACTTCGCGCGATCGCCCTCGCTCAGGGTCCTCCGCGCGAGCTGGCACCCCGCCGGCGACGCGCACCTCGTCGTCCTCCTCTCCGACGGCACCCTCCGCGTCTTCGACGCCGCCGCGGGCGACGGCACCGACGCCTCCGCGATGGAGGAGCAGGCGTTCCGCCTCGACCCGTGGGGCCGAGGCCCCGCGCCCGGCCCCTACCCCCTGCGCCCCGAGATGGTCGACTTCGCGTTCGCGCCCCCGCACGGGTGGGGCGCGCTCTCGCTCATCCTCCTCGGCCGCGAGGGCGACGTGTACACGCTCTGCCCGTTCGCGCCCTGGGGCGCGCGGTACCCGCGCGTCACCCTCGAGGCCCTGGTCGCGCCGGACGACGTCTCGGAGCGGTGGTTGCGCGCCACCTTCCCGACGATCCGCGGCGCGGCGGCGCGAGACGACGACCCCGAGCTCGAGTTCGAGGATCGCGCGCGCTTCGGCGGGCGACGCCTGGGCCTCGATTTCGACGACGATTTCGACGACGACGAGGAGGAGGAGGAGGAGGACCCGGAAGGGGCCGCCGAGGAGTCGTACGAGGAGTCCGACGAGGAGGACGCGTACGCTTCGCGTCGCGGCGGCGGCGAGGACGAGTCGGACTCGGGGGCGTGGCGGGGCGGGACGGTGGCGGCGCGCGCCGGGGGCGTCCCCGCCGGGCGCGTCGCCGCGCTCCGCGGGCCGCTTCCGCTCGGCACGGACCCGATCGAGGGCGACGGCGGCGTCTCCGGCGGCGGCGGCGCGCTCGGGCGCGGCGTCGTCGCGCGCGCGCTCGCGGTCGCGCCGTTTCGCGCGGGCGACGGCGGCGGCGCGCTGATGGCGGTGGCGCACCAGAGGGACCGCTCGACGTTTTCGTCCGGGGCTTCGTCCGCGATTGGATCGACGCATTCGGACGCGCCTCGCGTCGCGGCGACGCTGGACATCATGATCCTTCCCAAGGAACCCGCGCCCGCGTGGGCGCAGGTCGCGCCGGGGGACGACGAGGCGGCGCTGGTCGCCGCGGAGCTCGCGGGCGGCGCGCCCGTGCGCCCGACGCCGCTCGCGGACGACGACGACGAGGGCGCGCTGCCGCCGCTGCTCGCCATCGACCGCGTGCGCCTCGCCGTCGACGCGGGCCCCGGCCCCGGCCCCGGCCCCGGAGGACCGCCGCCGGGACCCGCCTCCGAGCCCAAAACCGCGGACGAGCTCGCGCCGTTCGTCACCGTCACGTGGGACCCCGCGTGCCGCGAGCGCGTCTTCTGCGCCGCGGGGGGGGCGGCGCACGCGGTGACCCTCGCGTGGCTGGCGGAGGTGGAGGGCGCGGTGGACGACGACGACGACGACGCGAACGACGACGACGACGACGGGTACTCCGCGCGGGACGCTTCGGGGGAGGATTCGGCGGAACGCGCTTCCGGGACGCAGCAGCATCAGCAGCACTCGCAGCAGCAGCAGCAGCCCGCGCTCCCCATCCCGTCCGTGGTGACCCTGATGGACGGCGCGGAGCCTCTTCTCGGGATGGCGCCCGTCGGCGACCCGCTCGCGGAGGGTTTGGTGTTGACGGTGGACGCCGGCGGGACCGCGCGCGGCCTCCACCCGGCGCCGCCGCCCCCCGCCGACGTCGCCGCCGAGACGCCGGCGCTATCCGCGGGCGCGGACTCCGACGCGTCCCTCGCGGCGTCGCTGGCGGCCGCGGCGGAGGCGAGCGCGGAGCTGAGGGCGCTGGCGGCCGGCCCCGACGGCGGCGAAGGCGGCGCGTCGGCGTTTTTGCCGAGCGGCGCGGCGGGGCTTCTCGCGGGAACGGTGGAGGGGAACGCGGCGTTGGCGTCTGCGGCGGCGGCGCTCAAGGCGCGTCACCTCCGGTTCGCGCACCGCGTGCACGCGGCTGCGCGGCGGCACGGCGCGAGGCTCGCGGCGGAGCTCGAGAGGCAGCGCGCGGAGGCTAAGGCGATCGAGGAGGGGGTACGGGCGGTACTTCGGCGTCGCGAGGTTCTCGCGGGGCGGATCGAGCGGGGCGCGAGGAGGCACGAGGAGGCGCGCGCGCGGCTGCGGGCGCTCGCGGAGCTCGAGCGCGAGCTGCCGCATCCGCTGACGCGCGCGGAGGCGGCGTTCAGGACGACGCTCAGGGCGAGCGAGGACGACGTCCCGCTCCTGAGGGCGAAGCTCGAGGAGCTCAGGAGGAGGGCGGAGGCGGAGGCGGAGGATGCGAGGGGAGGCGGCGGGTCGGACGAGAAAAAGAGCCGAACGGGACGAGCGGAGCCGTTTTCGTCTTCGTCTTCGACGCGCGGGCTCGACCCGGCGGTGGGCGCCGAACTCAGGGCGCAGGAGGCGGCGATCCGAGCGAACGTGGAGAGGCTCGAGCGAATCGAGCGAGCCGTGGGGTCCCTCGCGGTGTAGAGGCGAGCGAGAGGCGGGGACGGGGTGAAACGGAAGGGTCGAAGAGAACCGACGGCGAAGAAACGAGGTTCGATCCCTTCCCGCCGCTTATAGGGTGGACACTAGTGTTTACTCATAAAAAAAAAAAACCTCCGGCGTTCAAACCCGAGAGAAGGAAGGTTCTCGCGTCTCGGCGCGCGTGACCGCCGCGAGCTCGGCGTCGACCGCGGCCCTGACCCTCGCCTTCTCCCCCCACGCGCTCGAGCTCTCGCCCTCCCCGCCCTCCCCATCCCCCCGCTCCACCAGGCACGCCACGCACACCTCCTCGGGCGCGCACGCGTCGTGGAACGTGTGCCCGCACGGAAACGTGACGAGCGCCGCGCCGCTCGGCCCCCTCGCGTCGCACCGCGAGCACCGGAAAAAACCGCCCGTTCCTCCGCGGAAGCCCTCCTCCGGCGCCCCGCGCTCGGCGGCGCTCCGAACCCGCGCGCCCCAGTCCCCGCGGTGGTTCAAAAGCCCGAGGCGCACCGGCGCGTCGCGCGTCGTCGCGAGGGCCCACGCGTCGTCGTCCAAGTTCCCCCCGCCGCCTCTCTCGCGCCTCTCGAGTCTGCGCGCGAGCGCGGGAAGCGCCGCCATCGCGTCGTCCCTCGCGCGTCGGCCGACGCGCGACTCCGCGCGAACCAACGCTCGTAGCTGCGGGTGGCGCCCGAGCGCGCGCGCGGGCGGGTCGCGGACGAGCGTCGCGTCGATGGGTTCGAGCGCCTTCGCCGCCGCGGTGTCTCGGTCGAGGCGCTCGGCGTGGCGCGCGACGAGGTCCAGCGCGGCGGCGGCGACGGCGTCGGCGAGCGCGCGCGCCTTCGCCGCGTCCTCCCCCGACCCCGTCGAGGGGACGCCGTCGAGGAAAAAACGAAGCGACGCGTCCTCGCACGCGCGCTCGAGGCACGCGAGCGCCTCGTCGGGGCCGATCGAGGGCACGGCGGCGTACCGCGCCGCGGTCGACGCGAGCGTCGACGCGCCGATCGTTTCTTCGCCCCGAGGGGTCTTCGCCGCCAACGTCCCGGCTTCGACGTCGCTCGCCGCCGCGGGCACCCGACCCGTCCTGTCGCCCGGTCCCGCCGCGTTTTTCGTCGTCTTCGTCGTCTCCCCCCGCGCTCGCGCGCCCGCGCCGTTCACGACGTCCAGGAGCGCGAGGCGCATCGCCTCGGTCGCGTCCGCCTTCGCCGCCTCCGCGGACGGTTTTTCCGCGTCCGCGTTCGCCGGCGGTTTCATCCTCCTCTTCTCGGCGGAGTCCTCCTCCTCCTCCTCCTCCTCCTCCTCCGCGCCGCGGGGTCCCTCGCCGGCCACCTCCGGCGTCGTCCTCGCCCTCGCCCTCGCCGCCTCCGCCTCCGCCTCGGCGGCGTCGTGGTCGGCGAGCGCGCGCTCGGCGGCGTCGCCGACGACTCGCGCCGCGGGCGCGTCGCGCGCCGCGGGCCCGACCCCGAGCTCGCGCTCCGCCCCGCGCAGCGCCGCCTCGAGCGCCTCGAGCGTCGCCAGCATCTCCGCCGTCGCCGACTCGGCGCGCGCACGCGCGGCGGCGAGGGACGCGTCCGAGTTGTCGGCGTCCTCGAACGACTCCTCGAACGAAGCCTCCTTCTCCGCCTCCTTCTCCGCCTCCTTCTCCGCGGGGTCGTCGCGCGCGGGTTCGTCGGCGTCCGCCGCGGCGCGCCACTCCGCCAGCGCGGGGAGAAGCGCCGCCGCGTCCAAGCCGCGGCGCGCGAGGGCGAGCTCAACGCCGCCCGCGACGGCGGCGTCCGCGCGCCGACGCCGCATAAGGCGCGTCGCGTCGCGCGCGCGCGCCGACGCCGACCCGCGCGCGCCCTTTTCCGACGCCTTTTCGCCCGGGTCCGAATACGCCGACGCCTTCGAAGCTCGACGGCTCGATGAGGGCGCGCGCCGGAGATCTCCGTCGGGCGCGGACGCGTACGCGCTCCAGTGGAGGAACGGCGAATGGGTTTCCGACGGCGACTCTTCGGTCGCCTCGGTCGCCGCCGTCGCGTCCTTCACCGCCGCGAGCGCTCGGACGAGCGCCGCGCGGAGCGCCTCGGCGTCCGCTCGGTCCTCCTCGACGCGCGCGGCGACGGATCCCATCTCCGCCGCCGCCTTCGCCGCCGCCTTCAGCGCGCGGGGCGTCGCCGCCGGGTCCGCGATGGCCGCAGAGGACGCCGCCGCCGCGGATCCGCCGCCGGAGGGAGGATCCGCGGGAGGAGCTCCCGCCGCCGCCGCCGCCGCCCGGGCCGTCGTCTCGACGGGGCTCGGACCGCCGCCGCCGACCGGGTCGTCCTCCAGAGCCACCTCGACGAGGGTCGCGGGTTTCCTCTTCTTCTTCTTCTTGTCCTTCTTCTCCTTCTTATCCTTCCTCGACCGGTCCGGGGACTTGGCGACGCGAACCTCCGCGGCGGCGAACGCGCCGCTCGAGCCCTCCTCGGTGGGTCCCGACGGGTCCGGCCGAGACCCGCGCCCGTCCGCCTTGTGCGGGTTGTAGAAGAAAAAGTTGGTCGACGCCGAAGCCTCGGGGTACGCCGCCGAGGGCGCCGACGCAGCGGTTGCCGGAGGTATCACCGGAGGACTCGCCGAGGTATTCGTCGCCTCGCCCCTCGTCGCCTCGCCTCTCGTCGCCTCGCCCCTCGTCGCCTCGCCCTCCGCCGCCGCCGCGTCGGCGGTCCCTCGCGCTCGGGTTCCCGAAGCCTCCCCTCCCTCGGAAGAAGACCCGCCGGCGTCGCCGCTCCGTTCCCCCGTCCCGCCGAACGACCCCTCCGCCTCGTCGCGGCGCTTCCCCGGGCGCGGCGGCGGCGCGACGCCCCCCCTCGCCGCCACTAAGCGCGCGAAGACCGGCTCGTACGCGTCCAGCGCGTCGCGAAGGTCCCCGAGCGCCTCCTCCGAGGGGTCGGGATCGGCGTCGGCGGCGGAGGCGGCGTCGGCGTCGGCGTCGGCGGCGGCGGCGGCGTCTACGCCCAATTTTTCCCCGTCCGCGCCCTCCCGCGCCGCCGCCATCCGCCTCGCCTCCTCGACGAGCCTCGTCTCCGCCACCTCGAGCGTCGTCGCGAGCCGCACCGCCCGCGAAACCTCCGCCGGCGTCTCCGCCGCGTCGGCGACCGCGCACGTCAGCGCCCTCGCGTCGCTCGGCGCCTCGAGGCACCACACCCCCCCGCCCCGCTCGGGCGCGGCGAGAAAAAACGCCGCGGCGACTCGGGGCCCCTCCGCCCCGTCGTTCCCCGCGCCATCTTTTTCGCGCGCCGCCCTCGAAAAAGAAGCCTCGGGAACCGCGAACGACGCCACGCCGGCGCTCACGCCCGCGGCGTCCGGAGGCGCGGCGTCGCCCGTGGGGAACCACGCGAGGAGCGACGCGCCCGCGAGCTCCGCGACGGCGATCGCGCGCGCCGAGACGCTCACCGCGCAAAATTCGCCCAGCGCGCGAATCTCCCCAAACTCCCAACGCCGCGGCTTCTGAGTTTTCGGCGCCGCGGAAGGACCCTCCGACGCGGCGACGGGCGTTCGCGCGTACGCGGGGGACCCGGGGGCGTCGGTCGGGGGGATCATCTCGGGCCTGAGCGTGGAGACGACGCGACTGATCGGAACGCCGTCCGAGTCGACGCGCGCCTCCGCGACCCACAGCCGGCGCCCCGGGCGAGCGGCGAGCATCCACCGCGCGCGCCCCGCGTCGGATTTCGTCGACCCGGAGATCCCGTCGTCGTCGTCCGACGAGCGCCCAGCAGCCTCCGCCGGGTCGACCAGACCGAGCCTCACCGCGGCTCGCGCGGCGCCCCGGTGGAAGCATCCGCCGTACGCGCCCTCGCGCGGCTTGGAGCCGACGCGCGGGTGCAGGCCGCTTCGCACGCCGAGGAGCACCGCCGCCTCCGTCGTGGACACGAGCGCCGTCTCGCCGTCCGGGGAGAAGGAGCCCTGCACCACCCTCGACCCGACGTCGAGGACGCTCGTGATCGCCGCCGTCGTCAGCAGCTCCTCCACCGTCATGGGGCGCACCACAGAGGGGGCGCCGCTTTTCTCTTTCTTGAGCGCGTCGGAGGCGGAGGAGGAGAACGCCGAGGAGGAGGACGCCTCGGTGATGCGATCGAGCGTCGAGGGGACTCCGGGCGGCTCGCGAGAGCATGATTCGGAAGTGGACTCTGTCGCCGAGAAGGTTTCCGGTGCTCCGTCATCCCGAGCCCCGTACCCCGAGATGTCCGTGACGGCGACGACCCCGGCGTCGTCGGCGCTGAGCACACGCCGCCCGTCGCGGCTCCACTCGATGCACGTCACGACGCGGCCCGCGTGCGCGCTGGGGATCTGTGCGACGACGCGGCCCGGGCGCGAGCGGGGGCCGGCGGCGGCGCCGGCGCCGGGGCGTCGCGCGTCGCCGCCGACGTCGAAATCGAGAATCTGGAGGATGCCGGCGGTGTTGGCGACCGCGAGGAGGGTGCCGTCCGGGTTGAGGCGGAGCTTGGCGATCGCGGGGGTGATGTTGCGCCTGACGATCGCGGGGGCGGGGGCGTCGCCGCCGTCCGCGGGCTCGATGGGCGGGGCGCCCGCGGGGGAGACCATCGTGAGGAAGCGCATGGGGCCCTCCGAGGGCCCCGCGTCGGGAGCCTCCCGTCCGCCGTCGCGAGGCGCTCGCGTGCGCGCGAAGACGTACGCGCTCCCCGTGTTCGCGCCGAGGACGACGTGCGCGTCGTTCGCGTCGATGCACAGGAAACGCACGCGCGGGCCCGCGACCTTGGCGAGGTCGGGGGGCTCCGCCACCGCGCGCCACGCCACGCCCGACATGACGCGCCAATCGCGAATTATCACGGGACGCGCGACGTGCGTCGGGAGCCCTCCGCCTCGGTCGTGACCGGTCGGAATCACCGACGCATATCGCGGACGCGCGCGCGGTCGAACGCGAAGACGGTTCGCTCGAGCGCCTCGACGCGGCGCCGGTCGCGCGCGCGACGCCGCCTCGGGGGAGGTGTGAGACGACGAGACATCGCCGAGAGTCGTCATCGTCGTGGAACTGGGCGGAAACCGCGGCCGCGGCCCGCGGCGGGCGATTCGGTGCAATATCAGTAGTCTAGCTAGACTAGTGGACGTCTCGAGAAACCGGGGGGCGAATAAAATACGACGCTCATCAGTTTGTGTTGATTCGGCACTCGACTCTGAAGTTCGTTGACAAAGTGCCCCAGACACCACCCTCCATGGGCGCCGGCGCGAGCTAATTCTCGCGCCGCGACCTGCACACCCCCCCGTTGTCGCGCACGACTTAGCGGTACGACTTCTGGAAGCGAGCGCGGGCGCCGCGACCGCCGAACTTCTTGGGCTCCATGCGCCGGGGATCGGCGACGAGCAGCGTGCGGTCGTAGGTGAGGAGCGCATCCTTGAGCTCCTTCTTGCTCTGCTCGTCGACGTACTTCTGGTAGTACGCGACGATCGCCTTGGCGATCGCCTGGCGAACGGCGTACACCTGGGACACGTGACCGCCGCCCTTGACGCGGATGCGGAGGTCGAGGTTTGCGAAGCGCTCGCGGCCGAGGAGAAGGATGGGCTCCATCGCCTTGAACTTCAGCGTCTCGGGCTGCAAGAGCTCAATGGGGGCGCCTGAGAGGACGAACGAAAGGGGAAACGAACGCCGGTCAGCGTCGCGTCGAGAGGGGGTGCGAGACGAACGCCGCGAGGGGTTCGCCGAGGCGCGAGGGCGGACACGCGCGGGGCGGGGCGGCGACGCGACGCGCGCCCCGCGCGGATCCGCCACGCCTCCCACGGCGAGATGTGAGGAAAAAGCCGGTCGAAGCGGGCGCCGCGGGGCGGCGGGGGGCGCGCCCGCCCGTGGGGTTCGACGCGGATCGCGCGCGCGTCGGTCTGCGCGGAACGGCCCCGCGCGGGCGCCGCGCGCTGCGGGGGGTCGTTCGCGCTCGCGCGGGCGGGCGAGGCGCCGAAACGAGGCACACAGCGAACCCTAGTGAAAAGTTCCAGCGCGCGAGCGAAGGTGGCGCGGATGCTCGCGTGCGAGAGGCACGCACCGTTGAACTTGATGAGACCCTTGCCCTCCTTGCAGTGGACCACCGCGACGGCGGTCTTCTTGCGACCGAAGCATTGGACCTGATGAGGGGAGGAGCGTGGGGACGTCGACGTCAGTCGCGGGTTCCGGGACCGGGCGAGGCGCGCGATCGCTGGTCGCTAGGGTTTTACGCGAACGCCGGCCATCGCGACGCCGGCGAGCGGAGGCTCGGAGCGCGACGCGCGGCGCGTCGCGCGGCGCGCGCGGGGAGAGACGCGCGGCGTGGTCACGCACCGAGTTGGCGGCCATCTTGTCTAGGCGTGCGACGTGTGCAACGTGCCACGCGCGCTTGTAAGAGGGACGCCTGCGCGGCGTCGAGCGGGACATCGTCGCTCGTCGCTCGGACGTCGGCGCGCGGCGCGCCTCGGTAAAAAACGTCAGAGATTCATGAGCTGAAACGCACACCGCGCCGAGCGTCGGAGGAGACGATTCGACTCCTCGTCGCACAGCTCCGCGCGCGACCCGCGCCCCCCCCCGGCGACCATGCGCACGGACACGCCCCAGATGCGCAAGCCCACGCACCCGCTCGCCGCGGCGCGCGCGCGCGAGCCGTCCGCGCCTCCCTCGCCGGCGGATCCCTCGCCGTCGTCGCCTCGTCGTCCGCCGTCGCCCGCGCGTCACGTCGCCTCAAAACGAGGAGGCCACGACGCGCCGCTGCTCGTGACGCGAGGCCTCTCCGCGATCGCGGAGGCGCGCTTCCCCCGCGCGCCCCCCGCCGCGCCCCCCGCAGACTGCGCGCTGAAGCGCTGTCGCATGTGCGGCAACGCGTGCAACGTCCGCGTGACCGCGTGCACGTCGTGTTGCCTGCCCCTGACCGATCCCGCGTCGTGGGATCCCGCGGACGCCCCCAGGCCGGGGGAAGCCCTCGCCGACGAGTCCTCGAGCGAGTACGAGTCCTCGGACGAGTCCTCGGACGAGTACGAGTCCTCGGACGACGAGCGCGAGAAACCCCACGCGCGATCCCGCGCGAAAAAAGAAGAACCACCCCGCGGCGACGACGACGGCTCCGGCGGCTCCGACTCCGAGGACTCGGCGGCGAAGAACGCTGCGACGCTTCCCGCGACGGTCCGCGCCGCGCTGGCGACGCTCGGCGCGCCTTCGCCGTCGCCCTCACACCGCCTTCCCTCCGAGGCGGTCGTCCGCGCGGCGTACCTTCGCGCCGTCGCCGAGAGGCACCCCGACGCCGGCGGGTCCCCCGAGGCGCTCGCCCGGGCGCACCGCGCGTGGGACGCGTGGGCGAAGCATCAGACGAGCCTCGGACCCGGCGCGGCGGTGAGGCGGCGAACGAAACGCGAGGCGCGCGAGAACGAGACGAAGAAACCGCCCGCCGAAAGCGAACCCGAAAGCGAAAGCGAACCCGAACGCGAACCCGAACGCGAGCCCGAACGCTCACGCTCACGCTCACGCTCACGCTCACGCTCACGCGAACCCGAACGCGAAACCGCGTCGGCCGCCGCCTCCTCCGCGTCGGCCGCCGAAAGTACGATTTTCGTCTCGGTGGTTGTGTATCGCGACTGCGAGGGCCGTCGCGCGGTTCGCGAGGCTCTGGACCGCGCGTCTCACCCCGAGCGCGTGTTCGTCGGCGTGGTCTGGATGCATCGCCCCGCCCCCGACCCGGGGACGGCGGACGCCGACGTCGAGCTCGACCGCGCGCACGCCGAGTCCCGGATGTTGACGCGCCGGATCGAGGAGGAGGCGCGGAAGGTGGAGGACGAGAACGAGAAGGTCAAGTACCTGACGGGCGACGCGCGGCGAGCGCAGGTCGAGACGCAGCGCCGATGCGACGAGGCAGAGGCCGCCGCGCACGGCCTCGACGCCGTCGCCGCGCTCCCGCGCGACGCCGTCGAGGACGACCGAGGCGCCGCCGAGTGCGCCTTCGCCGCCGCGAGGGGCCTCTTCCCCGTCTACGACCGAGACCGCGACGCGACGCCGTGGACCTGGCGGTCGCACGTGCGCGAGACGTTCGCCCCGTGGGAACATTCGGAGGGGCCGTGCTACGCGCGCCACCTCGCGTCTCGGCTCTGGGGCGGGGAGACGCACGCGCTCCACGCCGACGCCAAGACGCGGTTCCGTCGCGGGTGGGACGACGCGCTCCTGCGCGAGCTCGACGCCGTCGAGGCGGAGGCGAGGGCGGAGGCGGAGGCGGAGGTTACGGCGGAGGCGGAGGAGGAGGGACCGGCGGCGGGGACGACGACGACGCGCGCGAGGGACCGCGTCTTCGCGGGCGTCGTCCTCACCGGTCGCCCCCCGGGCATCCTCCCGATCGAGCCCCCCGAGGACGACGAGGCGGACGCGGACGCGGACGCGGAGGCTCCTTCTAGGCGCTCGGCTCTTCGTCGGCCCTTCGCCGTTTCCGTGAACGGGTTCGGCGAGTTGCTCCCTCGCCCCGGCGCGCGCGAGGTTCGGTTCGGCGCGTCGCGCTCGGTTCGCGCGATCCTTCCCGACCCGAACTTCATGTTCGCGCGCGCGGAGGCGCTGCTGGTGGACGCCCCCGCGGACCCCCACGCGCCGTACCTGTACTGCGGCGAGGATCTCTCCCTCGCCGCGCGGCTGCGAACGCGCGGTTGGGAGGTCCGAATCCCGGCGTTTTCGGGGACTTCTTCCGACGGCGGATGCCCGATCAAAACGCGGTACTGGACTCGGCCGGAGACGATCCGAGACGACTGGGCGGAGGACCGGCGTAAGGGAGGGCTTCTGTACGCGGACGGCGACCCGCACGCGATTGGCGAGCCCGGGTGGGCGGCGCGGCGGTCGTTTCTGTGCCTCGCGAGCGTCCGGAGGGTGCGCCAGCTCGTCGGCGCGCCCGACCCCGAGAGCGCCACCGCCGACGCCGAGGACGCCGTCGCGCTCGCGGGCGCGTGGGGGCTGGGGCCCGCGATGGACGCCGAGGCGTTTCGAGAAACGCTCGGGGTCGACTTCGAGGCCGGGCGGGAGGGGGAGCTCGCCGAGCGCGCGCGCACGGGGGTGATTCGCGCGGAATTCGGGGGGGATTCGGACGCCACCCCGAAGGGGCCGGGCGGAGTCCCGGGCGGAGGATGCAATTTGTCCCCGGGAGGCCGAAAGGCGGCGGCGGCGAAAAAAAAAAACGCCGAGGGGTGTAAAAGCGACGCGGCGAAGGAAGCCGAGGACGCGGCGAAGGCGTTCGGGGTATCCCCCGCGGACGGGATGCCCCTGCGCTGGCGCGGAAGCGCGTTCCAGGCCGAGGAGCACTACGCGCACGGACCCCCCGAGCTCGTCTGAATAGATATGCGGCGTCGAAAGCGCGCCCGAAAGCGCGAGTACGAACCGAAATATAGTGGTCATCGACGGAGACGCCGGCGCGACGCGCCGTTCGTCGTTCGCGCTCGCGCTCGCTTCGACCTTCTTCACGAGACTTTCTTCTCGCGCTCTCCCTCCTTCTCCGCGATTGTTTTCTTCTTCCCCTTCGCGCCGCCCCCGACGGCGACTTTGGCGACGGACCTCGCGATCATGACCCCCCAGTGCGCGTTGAGCGCGAACGGGATGGGCACCGTGCACGCGGCGAGCCTCGCCTGCCACGCCGGGACGGCGCCCCAGTCCGCTCGTAGGAGCGATCGAATCAGGTCCGGCATGACGACGATCCTCCCCGCGAAGAAGCTCGCGACGAACGCGAGCTGGACGAGGACGCCGAGCGGGGTGTTGATGGTGTCGAGCGCGAGCATGGCGCCGCGGATCGCGAGCCAGGAGGAGGAGCACTCCGAGGCGACGAACCAGTCGACGAAGTACACGAAGGAGGAGTTGAGGATGGCGACGGGCCAGAAGAGGATGGAGAGGAGGTGGTGCCAGACGTAGAGCCAGTACGTGAACTTGCCGTTCGCCTCGACGCTCGCGGCGTACCCGACGACCATGGAGCCGAGGTCGAAGGCCATGTATCCGATGGAGGCGGCGCAGCCGAGGTCCGAGCCCGGGTGGCGATCGGGGAAGACGGTGGCGAACCGTTCGACGCCGCCGACGAGGACGACGGGGGGCGTGCGCGTCAGCGCGGGGTACACGAGCGCGGGGGCGAGCAGGCCGTTCAGCGCCATGTTCGGGGCGAAGCGAAGGTTGTACCGCTTCCTCTCGCTCAGAGCGCTCTGCCGGGGTGGGGGGGACGCGCGCGGGAGAAGACGGTCAGAGACGTAGGAAGGGGAAGAGGAGAGACGCGGGCGGGACCGCGATCGCGTTCGCGTCGGATCCGTCGGGGACGCACCCACTTCGCCTCGCCGACGACGCGCGGGACGACCGCGCCCCACGCGAGGCGGACGAGCACGTGCGCGAACGCGCTGCCGAAGAACACCGCCGCGAACCGAACGTCGTCCGTCATCGTCGCCGCGAGTCAGCGCGGGCGCGGTGAGAGTGCGCGCTCGGGGACGTCGAGCTCGAGCGTTGAGTTTATCCGTCATCCGAGGTAACCCTTCGTCCGACTTACTTTTACTTGTAGACGCGCCGGCGCGCACGTGGCGCCGGTCGCCGGCCGAACTTTGATCGCGACGTCCACTCCTCCTCGCACTCCGGCGCGCGACTGGGCGGAATGCGCCGCGCGTCGGCGGCGGCGCTCCTCGCGGCGTGCGTCCTGGCGCGCGTCGCGGATCTCCCGCGCGTCGAAGGCGGTCGCGGGGGACGTTTGGAGGATGTCGACGACGACGGCGACGGCACGAGTTTCGGCTGGCGTCGACACCATCCGCGTTCGCACCCCGAGCTGCTGGGCCGCCCGTGCACGCTCGATCGCGCGGACGCGAGTTCCCTCACCCCCGCGGCGTTCGCGACGCGGTATCAGCGCCCGAACCGCCCCGTCGTCCTCACCGGCTTGGCGTCGCGGAACGCGGAGTTCCGCGCCATGTGCCATCGCGACGCCCTCCTCGAGCGTTGGGGCGACGCGGCGATCGTCCTCTCCACCGCCAACACGCACTCCTACGACAAGCACGTCAAGACCCTTCGCGAGTACGCCGAGCATCACATGACGCCGCAGACCCTGGACGCGCGCGGGGACGAGACCCTGTACTGGTTCGGCGACAACGACCACGGCGAGTGGGCGCCGCACTTCGAGCGGTACCGCGCGCCGCCGCACGTGCCGGCGACGGCGGATGTGGCGCTCAGTTTCGGCGTCGGCGGACCGCTCTCGGGCGTGCCCCTGCACGTCCACGGCCCCGGGTTCAGCGAGACGATCGTCGGCCGAAAGCACTGGTGGCTCGCCCCGCACGCGCCGAAACCGCGCTTCGACCCGAACGCGACCGCGCTGGAGTGGGCGCTCGGGTGGATCGAGGCGGAGGCGGCGAGAGCGGCGGAGGCGGGGAGGGAGGAGGCGGGGGCGTCGAACGACGAGGACCCGAAGAAGCGCCGAGACGACATTGCGAAAACGCCCCGCGCCGACGACGCGCCGGCGTTTTTCGAGTGCACGGTGGGCGAGGGGGAGGCGGTGTACTTCCCGGACGGGTGGTGGCACGCGACGCTCAACCTCGACGAGAGCGTGTTCATGTCATCCTTCGTGAACTACGCGCGGGACGAGCGCGCGCGCGACGGCGACGCGACGCTCGAGCTCGACGACCTCAAGCTCGAGCTCGACGACCTCTTCGAGTTATAGCGCCCGAGCGACGCGACGAGGAGCGACGAGGCGGTCGTTTCGCCGAGTCAGTCCTATTTTAGACTATAGGCCAGACTCCCTCCTCGACGCGCTCTCCGAGTATTGCTCTCGCGCGCTCCATCGCTCTCCGAAGATGGCTCTCGCGCTCGCCGCCTCACTTCTCCGTGAGCTCTCTGTACCCTTTCCAGTCGCTCGGCGCCTTCCACTCGCTCGCGCGCATGTGGTCCAGTAGCGCTCTCGCCGGCCCGTCCTCCACCTTCTCCCCCCTCGAGTCTCGCCTCGTTTCCCCCGCCGCGACGGGTTCCAGCGCCGCTCGCGCGTCCGCCCACCGCCCCTCCCGGTACGCCTCGAACCCCACCGCGAAGGCGTCCAGGAATTCTCTCGTGACTCCCTCGCGCGACGCGACGATGTCCGGGTGTTCGTCGAACTCGTCCCGATACGCCGCGAAGGAGTTGCTCTCCGCCTCGGCGGGCGTCGTCGGGGAGGCGTCGGGCACGGGGTCCGGGCCCCGCGCGTGCGCGTCGACGTCGTACGTGAAGACGCCCATCGGGCGCGTGGACCCCTTGACGGTGACGACGTCGATCTGGCGGCACTCCGCGGCGACCTTGGGGCTCAGGATGTCCACGAACGACTCGGAGAGGAGCATGGGCACGCCGAACTGTTTCGTCGCCGCCTCGAGGCGCGCGGAGAGGTTGACGTTGGGGGAGAGGTAACTGGCGTCCACCTTGTACTCGCTCCCGATGGCGCCCTCGATGGCCCAGCCGACGTGAAGGCCGAACCCCATCTTCACCTCGAACCCCGGGATGCGTTCGCGCAGGCGCGCGTCGTTGCGGTACGCGTTCAGGCGCGCGGACCTCCGGAGCCCCGCGGCGATGACGACGAAGGACGCCAACGCGTTGTTCGCCACCTGCGCCATGGCGTCGCGCTTGGCGGCGTCGCGCGTCTCGGCGCGGCGCTCGACGTCCTCGAGGGTGACGTCCGCGGGGAACTTCCACACGAGGAGGAACGCGTCGCCGACGTTCTTGTTCGCGCTTCCGCCGTGCAGGTGCACCTCCATGTGCACGATCTTGCCGATGGTGTTCACGAACTCCATGACCCCCTCCTGCAGCACCTCGGTGGCGTCGGTGAACTGCCGGATGTCGCAAAAGCCGAAAATCGCCACCATCTTCTTCCCCGGGATCATCGGGTCGATCTCCCCGCCCCGCCGCATGTTCTCGGCGATGATCTCGCTCCCGGCCTCCCCGAACCCGACCGCGAGAAGCCCGCAGATCTTCGCGATGGAGTTCTCCAGGAGCCGCGTCTCCATCTGCTCGTCGTGCGGGCGCGACTCCTCCTCGTCCGCGCCCGCCGCCGACGCGCGGAACCGAACGAGCGGGTTCTCGCTCACCTCCCTCACCTTCTTCACCATCCGCTCGATCGGCTTCAGCACCAACTCGTTCGCGTCGCGGCTGAACATCAGCGCGCCAAGACCGAGGACGACGCACACGAACGCCGTGCGCGCCACGTTCAGCGCGCTCTGCGTCCGCGTCTCCGCCCGCGCGTCGAAAAACGCGTACGACACGCTCCGGTCCGACCGAGACCCGGGGGCGCCCGGGGTCACCGCCGCCGCGAACCGAAACTCCTCGCACCGAAGCGCCCCGTGCCCCGACGCGTCCAGCGCGAAATCCAAACGCGCGTCGTCCGCGTAGCTCACCCCGTCAAGAACCAACGCGTACATCCCGCGCGTCCCCTCCTCGTACGCCTCCACCGCGTCGAACAGCGTCCGGAAAGCGCCGCCGCGGCGGGATTCGCCGTCGGCCTCGCGCGGATTATTCCCCCCCTCCTCGCGCTCGCGCTCGGCGTCCGCGAACTCGGCGTCGGCGGCGCGTCTGGCGGCGCCGGCGGCGGCGTGGAGCATCTCGAGGCCTCCCCGTCGGAAATCTTCCGTCGCGTCGCCCTCGGCGGGCGGGGACGCGTCCAGGTCGAACAGGGGGAGGACGAAGAGCATCCCGAGGACGCCGACGATGACGCGCCTCGTGGTGAGCTCGGAGAGCCTCTGCCCGACGCGCGTCTCCTGCGCGAGGAGGTCCTCGTCCTCCTCGAGCGCGTCGAGCGAGGACGAGGGCGCGGAAGAAGACGCGGGCGAATATTGATCGCACAGATCCCGGGAAGAACCACCACGCGCGCGGTTCGCCTCCTCGGATGCTGCCGCCTTGTTCCGCTCCGCCTCCGCGTCGCGCTCCGCCCGCGCGTACCACGTCTTGTACATGCGCACGACGCGCGCGAGCCTGACCACGCGAATGATCCGACCGGCGCGGGTCCCCGCGCGGCTCGCGCGCGCGGCGCGCGCGAACGCGCCGTCCATCTCGCCGTCGCCGCCCGACCCGGATCCCCCGGGCGGCCCCGACGCGTACTCGTAATCGTCGTACGCGTCGTACTCGGAGATGTCGGCTTCGGCGGCTCCGAGGCGGACGCTCCCGGGGACCCCGTCGACGTATGGCCCCCACGCGTCGCGGCCGCAGTCTCGAAGCCCCGCGGCGGTCATGACGTCCGGGACGTCCATGAGGAGACTGGTCGTGGCGACGGCGTCGAGCCAGAAGTAGAACCCCAGCGGATACCCTTTCTTCGCGACGCACAGGAGCGCCATCTCGAGGCTGAAGAGCGCGAGGCACGCGAACGTGAGCGCGACGAACGCGGGGTCGTCGCTCGCGTCGAACGCCAACAGCCGAACGTCGTCCGCGAACAGCGCGTACATCGTGACGATCGTCATGAACGCGACGCCCCGGGCGCTCTCGAGGACGGCGAGGATCGTGCGCTTGTGCCTGGGCGCGAACGCCTCCCTCGTCAACAGCGCTCGCTTACGCGTCGCCGACCGGCGCGTGCTGGCCCTCCGGTGCGTCGCGTTGGGGCCGATGAGCGGCGCGCCCGCCGTCGCGTGCGAGGGGTCGGCGCCGAACAAACTCGAGCGGCGGCGCTTCACGATGTCCCAGTCCGCGGTCGAGCCGTCGCCCGGCGTACCGAGCGTACCGAGCGTACCGAGCGTACCGTGCGTACCGAGCGTCGAGCGGCGAAGGGGGGGGAGGAGGGTGCCGCCCGAGATGTGTTCGGCGCCCGAGCCGGAAGAAGACATCTCCGGGTTCGGCCGGTCGGAAGCGTTCGGCGAAGCGCGTCGGCGCGGCGTCGTCGTCTCGTCGCCGACGACGGCGTCGAAGGCGACGACGGGGGATCCCTCAGGGCGGGTCCCCGGGGTCCGCGCGGCGCGTGCGCGGGCGGGTCGGTCGTCGTTCGCGGGGGGCGAGGGCAGGGCGCCCGGGAGCGCCGGGGGGAGCTCGTACGAGCGTCGCGGGTCGGAGGTTCGCGCGCCGACGAGGGACTCGAAGTACCCGCCGGGGCCCGACCATCGCGCTCCCGTCCGCTTTAGGGACGAGGCGGGGTCCGAGACGCGCGCGGCGCGATCGGAGGCGAGGGGGGGCGGGGGAGGCGCGTCGCGCGAGGGGCGCGTGGGGGGCATTCCCCGGGGGGGATGCGCGTCCGCGCGCGAGCGCGGCGGGGGGGCGGGGGGGTCCGCGCGCGGGGTCAGCGCCGCGAACGCGCGAGGACCCGAATCGGCGACCGCGACCTCCGATCTCCCGCCCGGCGAACGATCTCCGGGTCGGCGCGGGGGACGCGGCGACCGAGCCTCGCCGGAGGCGGCGCGAGGGGGGCGCGGCGTCCGAGCTCGCGGCGCGCGCGCCGCGTTTCGGCGCGGCGGAATCGCGCGCGGAGGACGAGGACGCGACGACGTGTGGCGACCGAAGGGCGCGCCGCGATCGGCGACTCGTCCGAGAAACGCACACGAACCGACGACCCGTTTTTCTTGTCATCATTTTTTTGTTGTTCCCAGGGATTCGTCATTCCCAGTTCCGCTCGGCCGCGCAACAGTGCAAGACTCGTCAGGTGAAGACCACAAACGCTCGATCCGGTCGTAACGCTCATCGCGTCCGGTCGCGAGCATCGAAACCGCCGCTCGCGTCGCCCCCCTCCGCTCCCCCTCCCCCGGCCCTCCTCATCTCCTCTCGCTTCTCCTCCAGCTCTCTTCTCAGCTCCTCCTCCCACCTCCGCCGCCTCGACGCCTCCCCCCCCTCCCCGCCTCCCTTCTTCCCCCCCCTCGCCTCGGCGGCGGCGATCGCCGCCCGGTCGATGTCGCGGGGGACGGGCGGGCGGTGCGCCGGAGCGAGCATCGCGAACGGGTGCCGCAGCGCCTCCTCCGCCCCCGGCCGCTCCCGGGGCTCGCGGCGAAGGCACAGCCGCACGAAATCGCGCGCCTCTTCCGACAGACGTTCCGGCATCGGCGGCGCGAACCCGCGGTCCGACGCGGCGCGGAACATCGCGATCGCCGGGTGTACCGCGCGAGCGTCCCGCGGCGGCGGCGGCGGCGGCTGTTTTTGTTTTTGGTTTTCGTTCGCCTTCCGCTCGCCCTCCTCCGTTCGCGTCGTCGCGTTCGCGTCGGCATCACTCCACGGCGGCTTCCCCGTGGCCATCTCGATCACGACGCACCCGACGCTCCAGATGTCCGCGCTCCGCCCGTGGCCGCTCTCCCTGATCACCTCCGGCGCCATCCAGTGCGGCGTCCCCCGGACGCTTCGGCGCAGGAGGAACGCGCGCGAGGAGGCGAGCGTCGCGGACTCGTCGAACTCGGAGTTCCCGTCCCCCCCCCGGCGCTCGAGCGCGGTCGCGCTCCCGAAGTCCGCGAGCTTGACCACGCCGTTGGCGGCGATCAGCACGTTCGCGCCCTTGACGTCCCTGTGCACGATGCCCCTCGCGTGGATATACGCCAACGCCGCGAGTATCTGCCTCGAGTAGCTCCGAATCAGATTCTCCCCGAACGGACCGGATCGGCGGAGCGACGCGGCGATCGAACCGCCGTGCGCCGCGTCGACGAACTCCGTCACCACGCACATGGATCCGTCCGCGTCGCGCTCGGCGTCCACGAACCGAATCACGTTCGCGTGGTGAAGCCCGCGGAGGATCTCGGCCTCGCGCTCGAGCTCGCGCGTCAAGAGCTCGCGCGTCGGCGAATGAGAATGAGTCGCCGCCTCGGCCGCGTCGTCGGCGAGCCCATCGCCGAACCCGCCGACGCCGTCCGGGACCGAGGAGCCGTCGCCGTCGACCTCGAACCGCGCGCCGTCGCCCGGTTCGCGCGCGATGGGGGCGAGGACCTTGACCGCGGCGATCTCGCCGGTGTCGACGTGTTCGGCGCGGTACACGCGGCCGAAGGCGCCCTCGCCGACGAGCTCGAGGCGCCGCCATCGCGTCGAGGAGGTCCGCGGAGGAGGTCGCGTCGAGGAGGTTCGACCGGCCCCCCCCCCGGCCGCGCCGGGGACGCCGCCGGAGGACGGGTCGCGAGCGTCGCCGAGCGAGCGCGCGTCGCCTCGGGGGGGCGGGCGGGTGCCCTCGCCCGCGGCGCCCGCGGGACCTCCCGCGGGAGGTTTCGCGGGCGCGAGGTGGACGTCGTCCGGGGAGGCGGTGGGGTCGGCACCCGGGATCGGGGGGGGGCGCGCGCCGTCCGAGGTCGCGCCGCGCGCGTCCGACGCCGAGGACGACGCGCCCGCCTCCGCGGACGAGGACGAGAGGCAGCATCCCATCGCGCGCGTCGCGCGGCGTCGCGCGACGCGAACGGGGATGCACGCGCGAGCGGTGTGCGCGGGAGGCGGATCGGCGCCGCACGCAACGACTACTCTACTCGGAGGAGTCAAACAACGATCCGATCCGTGGCTACGCACGTGCTGCGCATCAAAGCCAGGCGCGAACGCGCGCGCGCCACTCTCCCATCGGGGGACTCCTCGGTCAATCGAATCTTTTGATCCGACCTCGACTCGCTGGTGTGACTGGCGTCGTCACGTCCGACGTCGTCGCGCGCTCCCTCCCTCCCCCCTCCAGTCCTCGTCGCGCCCCCGCGCCGTCCGCGGTCGCGCGCGCGATGTCTCCGCCACGCTCGCGCGCGGCGCTCGCGCTCGTCGCCGCGCTCGCGCTCGTCCTCTCGTCGTCCGCGGCGCCCGCCTCCGCGCCCCCCCCCGGCACGGACGCGACCGATGACGTTTCGCCCGCGCGAGGGGTCACGCGCGCGTTCCCTCGACCCCCCGCGCATCCCGCGCTGGATGCGGCCGCGATCGACGCGCTCGCGTCCCGCCGGTCCCCCGCGCGGCGCCGGAGCGCCGCCGCCTCCGCCGCGCCCAACCCCGCCCCCTCCGACCCGCTCGCCCCGGAGCAGGTCCACCTCCTCCCCAAGGCCCCCGGCGTGATGACCGTCGCGTGGGCCACCGCCTCGGCCCTTCCCCCGGACGCGGTCGTGCGCTTCGCCCCGGACGATGATCCCCCGGGCGGATCCGGATCCGATGACCCCACGGACGACGCCGCGTGGTTCTCCTCCTCGCCGGTGACGTCGACGGCGTACACCGCGCAGATATGCCTCGGCGAGGCGATGTCGGTGGCGCCCGCGATGGGCGCCAATCGCCACCCGGCGCCCGTCGCCGACCTCGTGCGCCGCGCCAACACCTCGCGGTGGGCGGACCCGGACGCCGCGAACTACCGCGTCGTGAAGGATCCGAGCGACGTCATCCCCCCGGGCTGGTTCACGACGCCGCCGTGGGAGAAGACGCTCTGCCTCGCGTACGACAACCCGGACGCGCAGTACCAGTCCCCGCTCCTGCACTTCGCCGACGTCGACTACCGCGCGTTCGACCGCCGCGGCTTTTTCCGAGCCTTCGGCGGCGGGAAAAACGACCCCCCTTCGGGAAAAACGACCCCCCCCGCGCGTGTCCGATACCACCTCCCCGGGGACGGCCCCTCCTGGACGGGTCGCTCGTTCCGCGCGCTCCCCGCTCCGGGCTCGCGCCCTTCGCGGTCGGCCCCGCTCGCGTTCGGGGTCGTCGGCGACACGGGCCAGACGGAGGTGACGGCGGCGGTGTTGGACCACCTGGTGGATCTGGTGGACGCCGCCCCCGACGAGGGCGGCGCGGTTTCCGCCATCCTTCACGCCGGCGACCTCTCGTACGCGGACGGGTACCCGCCGCGCTGGGACTCGTTCGGACGCCTGGCCGAGCCTCTGTTCTCCAAGGCGGCGACGCTCTGGACGCCCGGGAACCACGACGTGACGCTCAACGGCGCCGAGGGCCTCGCGGCGCGAACGCGGTACCCGACCCCGCACGCGAGCGCCGGGAGCGCGAGCCCGGACTGGTGGAGCCTCGACGTCGGGCTCGCGCACGTCGTCGGCATCAGCTCGTACGCGGACGCGGATTCGCCGCGGTCGCCGATGCGCGCGTGGTTGGAGCGGGACTTGGCGGCGACGGATCGCGCGCGGACGCCGTGGCTCGTCGTCCTGTTCCACGCGCCGTGGTATAACTCCAACGCGGGGCACCGCAAGGAGGCGGAGCGGCACCGAGAGGCGCTCGAGCCGCTCCTCTTCGACCACGGCGTGGACGTGGTCATCAACGGGCACGTGCACGCGTACGAGCGCACGGTGGGGGTGCGCGCCGGCGTCCCGGACCAGTGCGGTCCGACTCACCTCGTCGTCGGCGACGGCGGGAACTACGAGGGGCCGTACGGCGGCGGGTGGCGAGCGCCGCAGCCCAACTGGTCCGCGTTCAGGGAGGGAAGCTTCGGCGCGGGGCGGCTGGAGATCCTGGACGAAAAACACGCGACGTGGGAGTGGCGGAGGACGACGTGCGTGGCGCCCGCGGGGACGACGGCGCTGAACGAGACGTGGTACGAACCGATCGGGGGGGGGAACTCGAGCCGGTCGTGCGCGAGCGTCGGGGACGTCTCCGCGCAGGCGATGGAGCCGGTGGACCGCGTCGAGATCGTTCGCGACGTCGACGCGTGCCCCAACCGCGGAAAAGGCGAAGGCGAAAAAGGCGCCGGAAAAACGGCGCGCGACTCGGAGCCGACGGGGGAAGAAGCGACGGGGAACGGGGCCGTCGCCGGAGGGAAGAAACGAGCGCCCGTCGACGCGGACGCGGCGGGGGGCCCGAGCCCGAGCGCGGGGGCGTGGGCGGCGGCGACGGCGTTCGCGTTGATCGGGTGGAGCGCGACGACGGCGGGGTTGGCGGGGGCGCTCGTGGCGCTGCACCGCGAGAGAAGCAGGCGCGGGGAAGAAACCCCGGAAGAAGGCGGGCGGCGCCGGTACCGACGCGTCGCCGATGACGAAGACGCGGCGCTGTGAGGAGTCGCGAACGCGCGAAGACGACGAGACGAGCGGGGATATTTTCGGCGCGTCCGTTTATAAAAAATTCTCGACGCGACTCCATTAATACTCGTACCGCGTCGGGCGTCGTCGTCACCCTCTCCTCCCGGGCGTCCACTCCGAGGCGCGGTCGCGCCCGCTCGCCCCGCGGTACTCGTCCCTCGCGCTCCCCTCGCGCATCCCCCCCTCGCGGCGCGAGCCCTCGTCCTCGTCCTCGTCCCCGAACCTCGCCCTCCGCGCTCCGCTCCTGTCGCCTCTCTTCTCCTCCTCGCGTTTGGTTTTGAACCACGCCACGATCTTGCTCCGGGGGAGCTTCGTCGCGCGGTGCACGGAGTCCACCATCTCGTCCGACGGGAACCGGTCCGCGGCGTACACCTTCTCCAGCGTCGCGACGTTCCTCGCGCCCAGGCGTGACTTCTTGTATCCTTTCCACGCGGGCATGCCCTTCGGAACGCGCGTTCCCGTTCGCGCGTTTCGAAGATACGCCGTCTGCGGGTCGTACGCGTCGTCGGTTGCCGAATCGTCCGAATCGCGTCGGCGGTTGTCGCGGACGTTGTCGTAGTCTCGGCCGTCGGCGCGGCCGATGGGTACGGACGCGACCATCTCCGGCGGGGGCGCCGCGGCGGGGTACTTCTTCGCGAGTTCGGGCTGGCGGTGCGCGTTCGCCTTGAGCCACGCGAGGACGTCGTCGCGGGTCAATTCGAGGTCGGCGGCGACGTCGCGCACGGGCACCTGGCGGCGTCCGCGCGCGAGCGCCTCCTCGAGGACCGCCACCTTGTACGCGGGGAGCTTCGGGGCCTGGGGCTTGAGGTTCGCGAACAGCGCCTCCCAGTCCTCCGCGGAGTCGCCGGGGTCGTCCGGGCCGGCGCGCGCGAGGCGAGGCGACGACGGGTGACGACGCGAAGGACGGGCCGGGCGCGCGAGGCGGGCGCCGAGGGAGGGGCCGCCGACGGGCGCGCCCCGAATGGTGGGGCGCGCCGCGAACGCGGGGGCGCGAGACGAACGACCGGAGGGGAGGGAACCGACGCGCGAGAGAAGCGAAACCGCCCCGAGGGCGTGCACGAGCGCCGCCATCGCGCGGGTCGGGGTGTGCGCGCCCGGCGGGCGGGCGGGGAGAGGGCGCGGCGGGACACGAAGAAGGCGGCGGGCGGGGCGCTTTTCCTATCTATCCGCCGATGATGAGACGACGGCGACGACTGGCGCGCATTTTCGCGATCAAGCAATTTTTCGGGCGCGCTCGAGCTCTCGACTGTAAAAGGTCTCCTACCCCCTCCCCTCCCCCCTCCTTCGCCCAGTTGTCTACCTCCCCTTCTGTTCGTCCCCCAGGAACTGCCAGTTCGCCACCAGGAGCTTCTGCGTGCACAACAGCGCGTGCTTCCTCACCTCGTCGTCCGCGTGCGTCAGCAGCCGCATCGCGTGCTCCTTCCCCCCCACGTCGGCGACGAGGAACCGCCCCGCGGGGTACCGCGTCGCGAATTCCCCCACGTCGTGCAGCGCCACCGCCGTCGCGATCGCGCCCGACGCCTCGTCCTCCGCCATGATGTTCACCAGCACGCGAAGGAGCTGACAGTTATCGTCCGTGAGCTTCTGCGCGTTCTCGCGCCAGAACGCGTCGTCGGTGTGCGAGGGGGTCCAGCTGGGGTGCCCGGACAAGAGCTCCGCCCGGTACCGCGACCAGCTCGTGGCGTCCCGCAGCCGCGCGGCGGCGCCCGTCTCCAGATCCCCGAGCGCCGCGCCGAGCTCCTCGTCCGCGAACCCGCGGAGCTTCAGCGAAGCGACCACCTTGCCGAGCGCCACCTCGTCCATGCCCACGAGCGGAACGACCGAGGAACCGTTTTCGTCCTCCGCGTCCCCGGCGTCGCCCCCGGCGTCGCCCCGGGGCGAGGGCGCGTCGGCGTCGCCCCGCCCCCGTCGCCCCCCCGACGCGGCGGCGACGATTTCGCTCAGCGCCAGCACGGCCACCCGCGCCACCTTTTCCTTCGCGGCGGTTCGCGCGACGTCCATGAGCGCGGGGATGACGACGCCCGACCGCGCCATCTCGCGCGTCGCGGGGGGGTGGAACGTGAGGAACCACAGACAGAGCGTCGACTCGTACAGCGCCTGGACGTCGTGCGGCGCGGGCTCCGGATCGCGCGGGTCCGGCGCTAACCGCGTCGTCGCATCGCCGAGTAACCGAACGCCGCCCGAGTGCGTCACCAGCGCCCGCGCCTCCCTCACCGCGAGCAACACCGCGAGGGCGCTGACGACCGCGGGGAGCGCGCGGGAGGCGTGGCTCGGGCGCGCGAGCTGCGCGCAGAGCCACTGCGTGAGCTGCACCATCGTCTGCGCGGCGGCGCCCATGGGCTCCGCCGCGGACGCCGCGCCCGAGTCGCTCGGCGCGCCGCCGCACGCCGCCGCCACCGCGGCGAGGCCCATGTCCTTCTTCGGGCGGTGCTCGATCACCTTGGCGAGGCAGAAGAGCGCCTTCTCCTGCGCGAACCAGTCGTCGGTCGCGAGGAGGCGGAAGAAGTCGGCGTAGGCGACGGAGTTGACGGCGTCGGGCGCGCCGGGGAGGCGGTGGAACACGGAGGCGTATCGCGCGTCGTCGGAGAGGACGCGAACCAGCGTCGCGAGGACGTGGCGCGCCACCTCGGGTCGCGCGACGTTACGGAGGACGTCGAGGTACGCCTGGAACAGCTCGGGGCCGGACTGAGCGAGCGAGGAGGCGGGGGATCGGGTGCAGGGTGAGGATGGGCGGTCAGGTCAGGGAGGGGGGTTTAGGCGCGCGCGAGATCGAGGAGGGGGGCGCGCGCGATCTCGGATCGCCGGTGCCCTAATGTGCCGCGAGGCTCGCGATCGTCGCGCGCGAGATCCGATCCGAGACGGCGCCCTCGCGCGCGTCCGCGCGGGAGGGGCGCGCCGCGGGGGTGGTGCTCGCGGGGGTATCGCGCGTGGGAGCGTCGGGACGCCGCGCCGTTCGCTCGGCGGCGCACCTCGTCCAGGACCGACCGCTTCGCGTCCGCGTCCGCCGCGGCGTCGAAGCGCGAGACGAGCGCGAGGTCGGCGTCCGTGATGAGGCGCGAGGCGTGCAGCGCGTCCCACGCCACGCCTCGCGAGAGCACCTCGTCGATGTCGTCCGTCGGCGAGATCATCGCGAGCGAACGAAACGGGAGCGGCGTTCCGGCGGGAGCGGCGTTCCGGCGGTCGCGCCCCGGAGGACTGCGAAGGAAGGCGTCGCGAACGCGGGAGGCGCGCGTGCCTGCAGGGAGGCTGCGGGGAGGCCCGAGCGAGGCGAAACCGACACACGCGGGTGGTCCAGTACGATCAGGCGACATCTGCCGGCGGGGCCACGTTTGGGGGTCGAGCGAGCGTAGACCCTGGCGATGCGGTACCGGCGCTGTTTTTTTTCGTCGTATGGGCAAACAGTCTCGGAGGGCCGACGCGATCGGATCTTGGCGTGCCGTCCGAGCTGGTGCGTCCGCGGCGAGATCTCACCGCATGCCGTGGATATTTGGCGCGAGGAGAGCGAAGGGCTCGGATCGCCCCCGGGGCCCGGTTCGCTTCCGCGCCCTCGGCGCGCGGCAGTTTGTGGGACGCGCGCGCCGATAGTGACGGCGTCGCGTCGGGTGAGACGGGACAGGTTCCTCGAGCGGCGATCCATCGGGCACGGATGCGCGCGAGATCCGGATAGACGCGCTCGACGCGTGGTTGGATGATGAATCCCTCAACCACCGCTCGGGTCGGGACGATGCGGGGAGCGGCGCTCGCGTCGACGTCACGCTCGGGGCCCTCCGGCGCGTGCTCGCGCGGGTCGCTCTCGACCGCGACGGCGTCGACTTCCGCGCCGACACCGCGCGCCGGGTGTCTCCGAGCGATGTCCGGGGCGGACGCGTTGCCCTCGTCGCGGGGCGCCGCGCGCGCGGCCGTCGCGTCGCGCCGCGGAGGAGGCTTATCGCCGCGCGCCGGGAAAATCGGCTCGCGCGGGTCCCCGGCGCTCCGGTCGCCGCGGGATCTCTCCTCGCGCGCGGCGCTCGGGGCGACGCTTTGGGTTCGTCCCCGGCGCGCGCCCGGCGCCGGGCGCGCGCCCGCGGCGACGCGGACGCGCGCGGCGATCGACGGCTCGACCCCGCGGTCGATCTCGCCGCCCTCGCCCGACGACGACGGCGCGGATGAGGCCGCCTCCGCGAGCGACGCCGGAGCGCGCGAGTCGCGCGAGCCGCGCCCCCCGGAGCCCCCCGCGCCGCGATCGCGTCCGCGGTACCGCGCGCGCCGGACGAGCCGCGAGCGGCGGTGGAACCGTCCCATCGACGGACCGACGGACCGCGCGGCGTTCGCGGGATCGGGACCCGATCCGTCCGCGCCCGATCGATCGCCCGGCGCGGCGCATCCGCTTTCGCCGGGCGGCGGCGCGAATCCCGTCGCCGCCTCCGGGTGGGCGCAACAGAGGGCGCTCCGATCCGATCCCGGCATCGACGGCGCCGCGAAGGACGCGCCGCCCGAGGGAACGCCCTGGGAATCGTCTTCTCGGATCGACGGGTTGGGCGACCTCGCCGGCGTCGGGTTCGGCGGCGTCGCCGGCGCCGGCGCGCCCGCGTCGTCCGACGCGAATCCTCCTCCCCGCGCGTTACGCGGGAAGGCCCTGACGCGCCGGATCAAGCAGCTCGGCGACCGGCGTCAGCTGGACGAGGTGTTCGCTTTAGTCGCGGCGAGCCCCGTTCCCGAGACCCCGAACGGTCGGCGGATCACCGTCGGCGCGATCATCGGCGCGTGCTGCAAGTGCGGCGACTTGCGCCGCGCGTCGTCGTTGCTTCGCGAGCTGGACGGCCCCGGTGGCGTCGGCGCGGGCGCGCCTTCGTACTGCGCCCTGATGCAGGCGCACGGCCGCGCCGGCCGTCTGCGCGAGGCGTTAGCTCTCCTGGAGGCGTGGGAGAAGGGCCGGGGCCCTCGGAGCGGGAAGCTCGGCGTCGGCCGCGGCGGCGCCATCTACGTCGCCGGTTCTGGGAAGTGGCGCAAGAAGGACGTGCCCCTGCGCTCCGAGAAGTTCAAGGACGAGATGGGCACGACGTGGCACCCCCCGCGAACCGCGCAGTCGCGCATGCTCCTGACGGTCATCGACGCGTGCGCGTCGTGCGGCGACGTCCAGCGCGCGCGCCAGTTCAAGGACCGCCTCCTGCGCTGGGACAGACGCGTCGTCGACGGTCGCGTGCCCTTCGACGGCGTCTCCGACGCCGAGGCGGCGTGGAACGCCGTCGCCAAAGCGCACGCGCTGAGCTCCGACCCTCTGAGCTGCGTGACGGTGCTTCGCGAGATGGAGACGTGCGAGGTGGCGCCGGTGACGCCGACGCAGGTGAGCTACAACATCGCCATCACCGCGTGCCGCCGTGGGGGCCGGCCGGACTGGGCGCGGGCGCTCATCGCGCGCATGCGCAAGATCGCGTCCAGAACCCGAGACCCGGACATGTACCCCGACGCGATCGCGTACACCACCGCCGCCAAGGCGGAGGCGGAGGCGGCGCGCGGGTTCGCGGGGGCGGAGCACGCGGGGGGCGTGGAGGCGGTGAGGGCGATGTACGCGGAGGTTCGGGGGCCGCTGGGGCCGCCGCCGGACCCGCAGTGTTACGGCGCCATCGTCGACGCGTACGTCGCGTACGGCGCCGTCGACGCCGCGCTGGCGACGATTCGCGCGGCGGAGCTCGAGCGGGGGACGCGGCTGAGCCCGAGGACGTACCTCGGGGTGATGCGCGCGCAGGCCGCCGCGGGGGACGTCGAGGGCGTGAGGAGGCTCGCGGAGAGGCTCGAGCGCGTGCTCGCGGAGCGCGTCGCCGCGAGGGACGCGGCGAAGATGCGCAGGGCGCTCAAGAGAGGGCGACCGCGCGACGAGGAGATGAAGAAGGGGGACGCCGCGGCGGCGGCGTCGGACCCGTCGTCGTCGTCGGACCCGGACCCGTCGTCGTCGCCGGAAGACTCCGAGGACTCGCGCATGTCTCGGATGATCCGCGGGGAGCGCGAGTTGGCGACCTCGGCGGCGCACGCGGCGTCCATGGGCGGCGATTTGGGTTCGGGCCGCGCCCTCGGGGCGTCCGGCGGCGCGGCGGTGGAGGCGGAGGTTGTGATGTGCGAGGCGGAGGCGTACGCGGCTGCCGGGGACGCGGCGGGGGCGCGCGCCGCGCTCGAGCGGCTCAAGACGCTCGACTACGCGGCGTCCTCGAAGGTCCTCCGCGATCGATCCACCGAGCTCCTCGTGAGCCTCTTCGTGAAGGACATCGTCGGCGGGCGCGGCGCGAGGCGGAAGGACCCCGCGGACGCCGCGAGGGACGCCGCGAGGGCCGCGCGGAGCGTCGCGTCCATCGTCGACCGGACGGACGTCTTCGGCGCCGTCGGGGACGCCTTCGCCGGCGACGCGAGCGCGACGCCGGATTCCTTGACGGAGGGCGGCGGCGGGGGTGATGACATGCCATCGGCCGACGAGGATTCGGATTCGATGTGGGGCGCGACGCAGGCTCTCGATCTCATCGACAGCGCTTGGGGTTTCGCGAGCTTGGACGAGGACGACGAGTTCCTCCCCTCTCTGGACGAGGACGACGTCCCCGTCCCCGCCGCGGGCGGGTTCGGGAGCTTCTTGGGCGGCGCGGTTCGTCGCGGCGGGTGGTCGGACCTCTCCCAGGGCCCGTACCCGGGCGGCGGCGACTGGACCTCCCCCGCGGACTGGACCTCCCCGACGCTGCGGAGCTCCGAGGCGGCGGACGCGCTCGAGCTCTGGGCGGGCGCCGCGAGCCGCCTCTTCGCGGGCGAGGCGGAGCCGCTGTTTTTCCGAGGCGGCGTCGACCCGCGCGCGCTCATCTCCGAAGAACCCGACCTGGGGATGACCCTGGACGAGGACGAATCCGAGGAGATGTCGGGACCGAAGCGCGGCGAGGAAGTCGACCGCGAACCGCGCGCGGAGAGCGGTCTCGGTTGGTTCAGCTCGCCCGTGGGCGCGGGCCGCGACGGGTCCTCGTCGTTTCGGTTCGTCGTTCGCGTGGACGAGCCCGCGGGGCCCGCGGCGGAGGCGGTGGGTCGGGATTTCGTTGCGGTGGTCATCGACGGCGACCTGCGCCCGGTGGGCACGCTCATGGGCACCGCCGACGCGAAGGAGATCGCCGCCGGCATCCCCGTCGGCGACGTCATGGGGCCGACGCCGACGAGCGTCGAGGGGGAGACGGCGACGGTGGGCGACGTCGCGGTGATTTGCGCCGCGGCGGCGCTCGACGAACCCGTCGCCGTCGTCGACGCCGCCGGGAGGCTCACGAGGGTCGTGCGGAGGGAGGACCTTCTGCGAAACCCGAGGGAAACGAGAAACGAGGGTTTAGGGGTCCAGGGAGGAGGGGAATCCGCGAGGTGAGGAGAGAATCCGCGAGGAAATGAAAAGTAAGAGACGACGCGCGAGCGGAAGTCTTTACGTCTTGATGAAGAAGTGCACGCGTCGCGCGCGAACATTTCGTTCGTGAACATCTCTTCATATTAGAGCTCGAGCGCGATCGGGTGCCTCCTCCCTTGGTTCGTTCGCGCGCTCTGCCCTCCCTCTCCCCCCCCTCCCCTCTCTCACCCCCCCTCGCGTTTTTGGATCCTCCCCGCGAGCTTACCCGAGGCCCTGAGCATCTTGACCGCGGCGACGGCGCCCCCGAACCCGTTGTCGATGTTCACGACGACCACCCCCGAGGCGCAGCTGTTGAGCGCGGCGGCGAGCGGGCTGAGCCCGCCCGCGGCGACGCCGTACCCGACGCTCGTCGGCACGGCGACGACGGGCGCGTCCACCAACCCCGCGACGACGCTCGGCAGCGCCCCGTCCATCCCCGCGACCACGAGCACGACGTCCGCGGATCGGATCTCGTCCACGCGCGAGAGAAGGCGGTGGAGCCCCGCGACGCCGACGTCGGCGACGACGCGGACGTCCCGGACGCCGGCGGCTTCGGCAACCACCGCCGCCTCCCTCGCGACGGCCAGGTCGGCGGTGCCGGCGGTGAGGACGAGGAGGCGGCCGGGGATCGGGTCCGCGCGCGGGGCGTCGGGGGTGCCGTCCAGGAGGCATATCCGCGCGACCGGGTCGTAGCGCACGTCCGGGTTCGCCGCCGAGATGAGGTCGCCGGTCGCGGGGTCCACGCGCGTGGCCAGGACGACGGGCTGCTTGTCGCGGAGCGCCTCCATGATGGCGAGGATCTGCGCGGGCGTCTTGCCGGGGCCCCAGACGACCTCGGGCAGGCCCGTGCGCGCGGCGCGGCCGAGGTCGAGCTTCGCGAAGTCGCCGACCTCCAGCGTCGTCGATCTCGCGTCGTCGAAGGGGAAGGCGGGGGACGAAGGCGGGGAGGCGAGGGGGGGGACGCGCGTGCGCGAACGATCGTCGGCGGGGCGCCGGGGGCGCCGAAACGTCGGACGGTCCGCCGGGGTCGGGGGCCGAGAGCCGCGCCGAGGGAAGGACGGCGCGCGGGCGACGCCGCCCGGAAATGCGCCGAGGGCGCGCGCCAGAGGCGGGGCGAACGAGTCCGACCGCATGGGGCCCGAGGTGTGACGAGAGGGAGGCACCGCCGACGAAGAAGGGTCGGCGCGATGTTCGTTTTCGAGGCGGGGCCGGGGCCAGAAAAAATTGAGCGCGTCGTCCAGGCGCCATTGATTCAGAGACGCGAGCGACGAGCATCGACATCGACGTTCGCCGGCGCGCCTCAAGTTTCCTCGAGCAGGCACCGTTCGGCGCGCCCGAACCCTAGAGTCGCGGCGTCCGCCCCCCCTCCTCACTCGGGGCGGGCGCGATGTCGAGCGTGTACGAGCTCGAGCCGCCCACGGAGGGCAAGGTGCTCCTCACGACGACGCACGGCGAGATCGAGATCGAGCTGTGGGCGAAGGAGTGCCCGAAGGCGTGTCGCAATTTCGTCGGTCTGTGCTTGGAAGGGTACTACGATGGCGTGATTTGGCACCGCATCATCAAGGACTTCATGATCCAGACCGGGGACCCGACCGGGACGGGCCGCGGCGGGGTTTCCTTCTACGGCGAGGCGTTCAAGGACGAGTTCCACAGCCGCATCAAGTTCAACCACCGCGGGCAGGTCGCGATGGCGAACAGCGGGGGCAAGGACACGAACCAGAGCCAGTTCTTCATCACGCTCGAGCGGTGCGACTGGATCGACCGCAAGCACACCATCTTCGGCAAAGTCGTCGGCCACACCATCTACAACGCCCTGCAGATCGCGGAGATGGAGACGGAGGGCGACCGCCCCGTGGAGCCGCACCCGAAGATCCTCAAGACCGAGGTGCTGTGGAACCCCTTCGACGACATCGTCCCGCGCCACGCGGACGAACCCCTCGCCGACGACGTCGCCGACGCCGACGCGGCGCCGCGAAAGAAGAAGAAGCAGAAGAAAAAACTCAACCTCCTGAGCTTCGGCGAGGAAGCCGGGGAGGAGGACGCCGAGCTCGCGACGATGGCGCGGCCGAAGGTGACGTCCGCGCACGACGCCGCGAGCGACGCGCCGGCGACGGAAGGCGACGGAAGGCTCGCGAAACCCGGCTCGGCGGAGGAGGCGGCGGCGCTCGACCGCGACGAGGACGAACTCGCGAGGCGAAAGGCGTTTCGCGAAAGGATGCGCCGAAAGCTCGCCGCGAGGGAAGACGCCGCGGCGAGGGGCGTCGCGCACGAGAGCGACGGCGACGGCGACGACGCCCCGGGGCTGGACGCGGCGGGCGCGTTCGAGGCGAAGATGCGCGCGAGCGTCGCCGCGAAGCGCGACGCGGCGGGCGCGGACGCCGTCGCCGCGGCGACGGAGGCGGCGACGCGCGACGCGGAGAAGGCTGAGAAGGCGGAGGCCAAGGCGGCGCGGAGGGCGCGGCGCGAGGCCGAGAAGCGCGCGAAGGAGGCGACGAAGCTGCGGAAGCTCGGGATCGGTAAGGCGACGCTGGACGCGTCGGACGCGGGGTTGATGACGGAGCGCGAGGCGAGGCGCGAGGAGGCGAAGCGGAAGCGCGGGCGGGTGGCGGGGCGCGAGCGGGACGTGCTCGCGAAGCTCGCCGAGTTCCGACGCGGGCTCGAGGGGACGCTCCGCGAGAGAGGGCGCGAGGGGGCGACGCGGCGTGATGAGGGCGGCGGGGGTGGCGGGGGCGGAGGCGCGGCGTCGGACGCGAAGGAGGAACCCGCCGCCGCGGGGGAGAGCGGTGGGAGGGAGGGCGCCGCGGGGACGTCGCGGTTCGTCCCGGAGGGGCTGTATTACGCCGAGGAGGAGGACGAGGCGGACGCGGCGGGGGATTGGAAGGCGCACTCGCTCGCGTTCGTCGAGGAGAGGAGGGCGCCGGGGGCGTACGAGGCGTCCGTGGATGACTACGTGGTGGAAGATCCGCTCCTGGAGAAGGGGAAAGGGAAGTACGCGAAGAAGCGTTAGGAGCGGAGAGCGGGTCGTGGGCTGGAGACGAGACGAGCGCTGGAAAAAAAAAAAACCGACGCGCGCGAACGCGGTCCTTCTCGTGAGCAGTTTCCAGAAAGTTCTTGACTTCCGGGTGCCAAGTTTTGATGAGTTTGAAAAACGGGCGATCTTTCGCCCTCTCTTCCCCACTCTCGAGACGCGCGCGTCGCCTCGCAGCCGCCCTCGACCCCCGCCGCGACGATGCCCGCGCCGACCGAGTTCGGGTGGGGCGTCCTCATCGCCAAGTGCGACAAGTCCCGCGACGCCAAGCACTTCGACCGCTCCACGGACCGCAAAGCGGACGTGACGAACGCCGAGCTCGCGGGCCCGGACGTGGAGCTCCGCCTCAACAAGACCGTCGTCGGGCGCATGCTCATGAACGCCGACGCCACGGCGAGGGCGAGCACGCAGGTGGCCGACATCCTCATCGACGTCCCCTCCGGTGCGTCCGCGTTCGCGCCCGCGCCCCAGAACTCGACCCAGAGTCCGCGCGCCCCAGATCCCACGCGATTGTTGGCACCCCCCTTTTCTTTCCCTTCGTCCTGAACCCGTCTTCCTCCCTCGCAGTGAGCGCGAAGCACGCGGTCATCTCGTGCGAAGGCGGCGACGACGGCCCCGAGTCGTACAAGGTGACCATCACGGACCACTCCCGCCACGGCGTGATGATCAACAAGGAGAAGATCCCCGAGGGTAAGCCCGTGCCGCTTCGCCACGGCGACGTCGTGACCCTTCCCTTCAACATGGACTACGTCTTCAAGACGCGCGGCGACGACGGGTGCAAGCCCATCACGCCCCCCCCGGCGGAGCCCAAGAGCGCGAAGAAGACCCCGGGGAAGAAGCGCGCGGCGGACTCCAAGTCCGCGGGTAAACACAGCGCGAAGAAACCCGCGCGCCCTGGCGAAGAGGCGGCGGCTAAGCGCGCGCGAACCTCCGAGGAGAGGGACGCCGACCCGGCGAAATCGCTCTCCTTCGGCGCCGAACCCGCCGGGCTGGAGGAGGCGAAAAAACTCGAAGCCGCCAACGCGGATTTGCGCGCGAAGCTCGAGGAGGCGAACGCCCAGATCGAGACGCTCAGCGCCGACCTCGCGACCGAACGCAAGGCGAAGGAAGACGCGGAGGTGGACGCGAGGGACGCGGCGAAGGACGCGGCGGCGAGCGAAGCGTCGCTCGCGGCGGCGCGTAAGTCGGCGGCGGACGACGCCGAGGCGCTCCGAGCGGCGCACGCGCGCGAGACCGAACGCCTCGCCGAAGAAGTCAAGAACGCCGCCGCGTCCAGGGAGGAGGCCCACGCCGCGTTGAAGCGCGCCACGGAAGATCGCGACGAGGCGACGAAGCGCGCGGAGGCGGCGGAGGCGAAGGCGCGCGAGGCTGCGGCGGAGGCGGCGGGCGCGGCGGGGGCTCGCGTCGAGGCGCTCGACTCGGAAAACGCGGACCTGCGCGCGAAGCTCGACGAGGCGCGCGCGACGGCGGCGACCGCCGCCGCGGAGAAGACCGCGACGCTCGGCGAGCTCGGCGAGTCTCGCGCCGCGCTCGAGGCGAGCCAGGCGGAGGTGGCGCGCGAGAAGGCGCGCGCGGAGGCTGCGGAGAAGGCGCGCGACGCCGCGGCGACGCGCGCCGACGCCGCCGACACGTGCGCGGCGCCGCTGCGCCTCGCGGCTGCGCAGACGCGCGCCGAGCGCGACGCGCTCGAGCGCCACGCCGCCGCACTAGGCGATCGACTCAGCGTCGCCAGGGTGGCGTACGCGAAAGCGATCGAGACGCTCCAGGAGGTGGAGACGCGCCTGATCGTGCCCCCGCTGGAGATGCCCGCGAAATCGGATGAGCCCGCCCTGAGCGCGCTCGCCGACGACGCCGGCGGCGCCACGCAGGCGGCGGATGAACACGCCGACGCGTCCGACCCCGAGCCCGAGCCTCCGCTCGCCGCCCCTACGGTGGCCGCCGAGGAACCTGCCGAAGGCACGGAGCGATACGTGGGCATGGACGTCGTCTTCGCGTCCGAGCCGCCCTCGGAGGCGCCCCCGGTCGGCGGCGACCCTCGCCAGCCGTCCTCGGAACCCCCCCCGAGCTCCGACCCGGTTCCCGAGACGGAACTCGCGATGCCGCCGCCGGCGAGACGCGCGCCCTCGACCCCCGCGCCGGGAGCCGCCACGCAGGAGGCCGCGGCCGTCCTCGGCGGCGAGCTCGCGCGGGCGAGGGAGGACGAGGCGACCGACCTCGAAGGCTCAATCGACGACGCCGAGGGCGCTGACGCGGGCGACGCCGCTCCCGAGGAGGCGGACATGGAAGACGCCGCCGCCGAGGACGACGAGGCTGACGCCGCCGACGCCGCGGAGGACGCCGCGGAGGACGAGGAGAACGCCGCGGAGGACGAGGAGGACGCCGCGGAGGAAGAGGAAGACGCCGCCGAGGACGAAGAGAGGGCGGCTTTTCCGGAAAACGTGGAGGAGGCGGAGGACGAGAAAGAGACGGAGGAAGACTCGGAGAAAGAGAACGAGGAGGACGAAGGGAAGGAGGACGAAGACGGCGACGCGGACGAAAAGGACGCGTCGCAGCCTCCGTTCACGGAGATGCAGACGGGAGGCGTCTCCGAATCCGAGGTCGCCGCGGTGCCGATGTCGTTCCTCGAGGGACACTGATGACCGTCGCCGAAAAACGCCCCGCGAAGGTCGCCGCGCGCGAGACACGACGACGCGTCACGCGAACCTAGTCTTCATTTTGTGTGCATCCGGGTGTCGCATCGTCGCTCTCTCCCTTCGTTCGCCGGACGCGCGCCGCGTCGCGCGGAATTCTCGAGTGTTTGCGCTCGATTCCGCCGTCGTCGCGGGTGCGCGTCTTCCTCCGTCGACCGATCCGATCTCCTCGAGGCGCTGTTTCCGAATCACGCCGCACTCATCAGCGCGGCGCCCGCGGCGACGGCGGCGACGGCGAAGGAGAACATCTTCCTCTCGTTGGCGGCGCTCACCACTTCCATGTAATCGTTGTGGTTGTGGCCGGCCTCACAGTCGTGGTGCGCGGAGCCGGCCATGAACATGTTGTTCATTTCGTGGCTGCCGGTGCATCCTATGGCGAGCGCGCGCTCGTTCGCCGCGAGCTTCGTCATGTCCATCAGTTTGGTGTTGTTGAAGCAATTGAAGGATCCAGATGCGCCCTCCGCGGAGCACTGATCGGCGCATACCGAGCTCGGGCACGCCACGACGTGCGTCGCCGTCTTGAGATCATCGTCCGACATGATGTTCGTGTACGTCAGCGCGCAGGTCTGGAGCGTTGGGTTCGGGATGAGCTTTCCGGCGCCGCAAGGGTGCTGCGAGTAAAGTGATTCAGGAGGTTTGCGGGTGGAAAGGGATGTCAGGATTCCGGCAATTCGCGTCGGCGGCAGCGCCCCGAGGAAAAACTGCGCGACCTCAATCGAGACACGCACGGGCGGAGAGAGCGTGCGGATCGCGCGATCTATCTCGCGTAGCGATGTCGTCGAGGACGTACCGTGGCAGTGGCGTAGTCCGTGCCGCACGCGGCGGTGCACGCCCATATCGTGTCCGTGTTGGCGTATTCGTGCTGGCGGCTGTGGTCGTGGTCGTGGT
>MDSW01125051.1_pt1 | contig 36660 bp, 32 predicted proteins | sample 811171 | NCBI WGS metagenome assembly MDSW01 (sample SAMN05326641, study PRJNA326480) | marine metagenome | isolation source: seawater | place: Atlantic Ocean: North West | collected 2012 | reverse complement strand
CGCGCTCTCGCTGGTTACCTGTTCAGCGGAGGTCAAAGCGACCAATGCGCCGCACAAGTAGATGGCGCTAAATACGATGGTGAACGGAACATAGACCAATTGGCCGATAAATGCTCCCCACAGCCACCAGCCGCAGCCCTCTGCATACTCCGATGCCGCCACGAGCCCAATCACGCCGCATACCCACCATGCAACCACAGCAACGCAGAGGCCGCAGCCCCCGCAGAAAGCACAGCCCGCTACCTTGCTCATTGTGAATCGTCTGTCGCCTCGGGGGCCGGCGGGCTGATCAATTCCGATGGGGCCGCGGGCGGACAGCCGAGAGCCTCGCGCCCCTTTCCGACAACCTTGCATAGCCCGCCAGTAGGCCGATGGGCTATGCATCGCTCGTATGACTTCCTAAGACGTGCGCACATCGCCCCATGTAGATCTGGAAGCGGTAGCTTGTTTAGACCTGGCTCGCTGGAGGAGGAAGGATCCATTAAAGTAATGCTTAGAATATTGGCACGCTAGGTCTACGATATAATCGAGCGTACATATAACTTTGAATGTTGACTAGTGGACGAAAAAGGGGCCGCGCCGACGAGGATGGCTTCAGTAGGAAACAGCAGAGGGTTGGCGTTGGCCTATCGGTCAACTCAGGCGAAGTCATAGACATAACTGCAGCGACCCTGAACCAAGCCCGGGCTTGGACAGTATCGCCGAGGGGCGATGTGGCTCGGTCCGTTAGTCCATCGCTGTTTGGTGCCCCGAAGATTGAGGCAGGCCTGGAATTTGGCATTGCTCCGCGCATGAACAAGTACATTGCTGAGCTCGATAAAATGATCGAGATAGGAAAGAAGGACGGTGATCCGAAGAATGAAAAACGAGACAAGCGCGTGGCCTTCCTCAAATCATGCATGAAAGACGATCACCTCCAGAACTGTTTCCAAACAATGTGCGCGTTCATTAACGGGGCAAAACACAAATCGACCTTTGGCTCGTCCCCGGCGCCTCTCAGCCAGGCAGTAGCTCCTATCGACGCCGCCCACTGGGATGAGAAAAAATGGGAAACCTACAGGTCTCCTATAGTAATCCTGGTCTCTGGTGGGAACGTGGTTACGTTATTCGCTGTGCTTATAGAGCGGGCTATTAATAGACGCGGAGAGGACAGACGCGGAGAGGCCATAATCCCATGGACCCCTGGTACATTTGTTCCTGGAAGAACAGTTGATGGGTGGGCCGCGAACGCCGGCCTTCGGGAAGTGTTGCGTCCGGTTGCTAGCTCCTATTTCAGCGACTTTGACTATAGCTTGGTCCCGAACAAGGAGAACATTATCAATGATCTTATTGGTAAAGGAGACTCCGAGGGCTTTTATCCCGAAGACGCTCTACGACGACACCAAGCCAGGTTTGCATTGGGGAGGGAGGGGAGGAAGCAGAGCTATCGCAGGCATGCGGAACTCATGAGCCGAGAGCCCTACCAGCCACCCGAGCCGGTGCACGTTGGACAGGGAGAGCAATCGGGGGGATTCACCCTTATGCGTGCGAAGACTGCATATCTCCCGGCTATAGAGAGCGGCCAAGGAATACAGCTATTTCCAATATCCGGCAAGGTTCCAGCCAACATATATAAGCTCTTTCCCCAGGTAGCAAAGCACTCACAATACGAGTTACTAAGGTCGGTGGAAGGCCCCCAGAAACTGGCAGGGAGTGCGTATTTGACGAATCTCCTCATACAAAGAAAGTCAATAGAGATCGAGACCAGACTGAATGTGTACATGACCCTACACTGGCTTAAGACGGCCTTGTCTGGAGGCCGAGAGCTTCCAGATGCTCTCGAGCGCGAGAAGCTGGCCGGGTTAGTGATGGGTAAGGAAGAGGTCTACGATGCCGATGACCGGGCCGCCCAAGCAGAAAACCTGATGGTCTACCTGAATGGCGTTAGTAATACTATGAACGCTGCAATAGAGCACTATCCTGCCATATCGCACCGCCAAGGACGACTAAATGATTGGAACAAGATCTGTTACGATTTAGCACGGCCAGCGCCTCCCCCCGACAGACGGCCTGGATCTAGTGATATTGAAACGTTTGTTCTTAACACGTTCGGCGGTCTAAGCCAGCTTGTCTCGAGCCGCGGCCGCACCCTATTGAGTGGTCTTTCGTCTCTGGCGTTACAAAGATTCCTCGTTCATGACGGAATGATAACGCCAACAGTCCCCATAACTCCAGCTAATCCGGATGCACCAACTCAGTTAGGCCTGAACGCGCTGATGGACTACATGACCGACGCCCGGGAGGTGGTGAACACTGAGCTGGAGAGGAGCAAGGCAACTGTGGGCGATGTATTGATGAAGGACTTAGCAGGCCGCCCGTATGGAAGTGAAGAGGGCGGATACATAAGGCATCAGAGGTTTCTGCTCTATACACGGGTAGCACCGGCTACCGTGGTCGCAGTGCCGGGACGACCCGACAGAGCTGCCGCGGAGGAAATCCGGGTGCAGAATACGACCGAGCTGCCCGTGCCTGACGGCATCAGAGTGACTATTAATACCATCGTGACCGACGACGGCACTGCCCCAAGCCTGATCCCGGCGGCGGCGCACCCAAGCAGGCCGGCGGCGGCGCACCCAAGCAGGCCGGCGGCGGCGCACCCAAGCAGCCCGGCGGCGGCGCACCCAAGCAGCCCGGCGGCACCCTTCGGTGGAGGACGCAAGAGCCGAAGACGGCGCAGGCTCGGAAAAAAGAGAAGGCGGGCACGGACCAGGCGGCCTGTCCGGGCACGTAGGGGGCGCGGTCGAAAAACACGAGGTAAACAACATTCTCTCCACTACAAGAAAACATGCAGGCGCTAGCCGATGTCCTGTACTACATGCACATCGTGGTGCTAGTCCTTGTTCTCTCGCCATTCTTCCTACCCGCAGGAAGATGGATGCAGTACGTAATCATTCTCATTTGCCTGATACTACTGGACTGGCACTTCCCCCTGGATGACCGGCGCTGCTCCCTCACCAGCCTGGAGAGCAAGACTCGGGGCACTTGGGACGGCCGAATAGAAGGCGACCACGAAACAGCCCCTGCCTTCTGGTACCCTCTGATCAACGATATTTTCAAACCGTTCGGTGTTCGACTCAGCAGAAAGCAAGCTACCAGTCTCAACTACGTGGTATTCGTTTGTTCACTCTTAGTAGCATTTCTCAAACTGCAGGCCTACACTGGTGATCCAGTATCCTTTCGTGGCCCGGCCGGCAACTTAGCGGCTGGCGGAGCTATAATCATGGCTGCCGTGTGGATCATCGATGGGTCGTGGAATCCTGGTGGCCCATCCTAAATCTCGCCCGTAGACGTATGCAAGAACAGATCCGCGATGTTCTTGCTTACACAGCAGCACTGGGGATCGCCCTCGTGGGTCTAGTAAAGGTAGCTTATCTGCCTTCTGTGCTCTCAGGCGCACCTGACCTCGTGAGAGAGTACTACGGACACTGGTGGGAAGTCCTTCTCCTGGACTGGGTGCTGGTCGCCCTGTATATTGCAGCCGGGAACTGGGTAGCGAAACGCATAGGCGTGGAGCTGTACATTGGCAGCGCGATTGCAGCCTTCGTGATCAGCGGGGCTTTTCTTGTATATTTCACATCTAAACCAGTGTCCGAGGCGTTCTTCTCCCGCTGGTTCCACACAGCCCGCTGTGGGGCAGTTGCGTACGACGTGATCATAGTTTCCGTGACCGCCGCCCTATTCTCTTGGCTGAGAAAACGAATCAAAACGCATCCTGCAAAAAGCGGAAGTGCTTAGGAAGAAAATCGGATGCTAACGCATGCTAACAGAAAGTAGCCAGGGAGATGATCGGCGATACAATTGCGCGGCATGTGATTACTCCACCAGCAAGCTCTCGAACTGGACGAAGCATATTGGTACGCAGAAGCACATACAGTTGCATTCGTCCTCTCCTCCTACGCGCTCTCACGGTGAATCGGGCCCTCTTCAGTGCAAATGCGGTCGAACATACAAACACATGTCGTCTCTATCCAGACACAGGAGGACGTGCAGGGCCCTGGGTCACTCTGGACTGGGAGGTAGCGCTGAAACCGGATCGCGGGAGATAGCAGAGCTTCGCGCGAAAGCGGCACTCTACGACCAGCAGTGTAAGAGCGTACAAGAGCTGAAAGACCTGGTCGAGAAGGTAGCATCTAGGCCGACAACCACGACTACAACAAACAACTTGAACATCAATGTTATCCTGGAACAGAAGTGCTCGGGGGCGCCTAACCTCACGGACTTCGTCGACAGCCTGCGGCTCACCCTAGAGGATTTGTCCTACACCCAGAGATATGGGTTTGTCAAGGGAATCAGCAACGTGTTCATTCAAGCCCTTCAGGGTCTGCAGCCCGCAGTGCGGCCGATCCACTGCATCGACAACCAAGGAAAACGGTTATACATAAGGGACGCGAACAAGTGGGGAGAAGACGCCGATGGAAAGATCCTGAACTCGCAAATAGGCGCAGTGACGAAAAAACAAATCAGCGAGTTGGAGGCTTGGCAGAAAGCTAATAACAGTTGGAGGGAGAGCGAGGAGGGAACCCTGGCGTACATGCAGCTGGTGCAGGAGATCACTGGAGAGGCAACCGAGAAAGAGCAGAAGAAGAACACTATGCTAATCCAACAGGAGATTGGAAAGGTGTGTACCATAGGCGATCTAGCTATCGTCAAGTAGGGCATTGTATGCCCAGAATGCCGTCGCATTTCCGGGACAAGCCCTACACAGAGTTGGCAGAATGCCTCTATAGAGCCGGGCCGCCCCCCCTTGCCTGTACAGGGACCGGGCCGCCTGTCTGGCTCCTCCACTACCGCTGGCTTGGATCTCCGTCTTGATCGTATCCACGGGGAACACGCAGCCCCAGTAGCAGAATCCGGCAAGCGCTCCTGCCCAAGCGCTGTTCCAGTCACTGCACCGGCGACTGTCAAGCTGTTTCTTGCAGTAATCGTAAGATCCAAACCAGACTACGGTGCCGGGGACCTCCCTGACGAGTGTAGGCGTGTACCCCGCGTACAGGCCCACCGGCCCCAAGTTCCTGACGGTCCGCCACCATCCCGGCCAATTGTCCCCCGCCGCCTGCCGCCGGCATTTTAGCAGCTCCATTGGGCAGAGAAACAAGGAAACCGCCGCCCCCGCTGCCGCCGATCCCACCACTCGAGCCCAGGAACTGTCTCCTAACGCACTTACCACCGAGCTTCTAACGGTGAACAGCGTACTCGTTTCTGCGCATCCCGATAACAACGGTGCAGGTAGACCCCGATAGGCTTCTCTCAACGAGGTGGGTAATGGCTGTCCGAGCTGGAGTCTCACCTTGGCCGTGTCGAACGGGTGCTCTACGATCTTACCCGCGCCTCCTGCTAGCGCGCCTGACACCGCTTCGCTCCTGCACTTTGGAAACATCACTGTGACCAGGTGTCACTGCGGCGTCTCTATCAATTCTTGCTTCATAGGGACCGTCGCGGCCCTCATGAAGCAAACTCACCGCGATGAACCTGTGTAGTCACGCTGGTAAGGAAGAAGCCGCCGGCTCCAGAGAGGAGCATTGCGGCGCGGATTGGCAGGGTAGAACCCGCGATACATCTCCGCTATCTGCTTGCACCAGATGGAGACGCCTGCGCGGTTACCCGGCCCCGAAGCAGCCCCCCAGCGCCGACCGACGCCTCCTAGCTGGTTGATGCAAAACACCCAGTTCCGATTCTGCCCGCCACCCTTCTTCCTGATCGCCCAGCTCAACTCTACCGGTGTATTCGTCTGTGGGGGAAGCCCCTGGAGCTTGTCGCCCCCGCCCTGGTTGCGCGTGGTGAGCCGCGAGGCGCCCGCACCGATGATAATAGATTTCCCCATACGCGTACACTAGGCAGAGAAAAAACTGGAGCCCCCTAATACCCCTCGTCACCATCCTGGTCACCAAAATCGTCATCGTTACCTAGATGTGCTATACTCATTTCTTCCGCCTCGATCCGATCTGCCTCTGCCTGCTCCGCAATGGCATCCATCGCATAGATGTCGCGGTTCATGCTGGTCACCATGTGCTCCGACCCCAGTCTCATCTCAAGCAGAGCCTGAGCTTCCATAGCAGCGACTTCCTCGTCATATGTCTCCGCCTGGTAGCTGCGCATGCCCTTCTGAAGACCCTTCCCCCACTCACCTAGCTTGTTCTTCTTAAGCTGCATGTTCGCATCACGTTCTTCGTCGGTGAGCTCGCGGAGCCTTCGTGTGTACGTGTCTTTCTCGTGCTCTTTCGCCCTACGCACCCTATACATGACTTCCTCGTACGACATGTCGCACATGCGCTCTTGCTCGCATAACGTCTCAACGACAGCCACGAGGTACGCGGCTGCTTTCCCGGCCAGCGTCTCCTGGGCCCCCAGCTCGAGTGCAGGATCGAGCCTGTCAGACTCTCCGTCTTCGGTCGCAGCGGCGTCTTGGGCGGCAAGCGATTCTGCTAGTATCAACGGGGACCTTGTGGCCAACTGGACGAAAATGGCGAACAATTGGTCTAGAATGTAGCCGGACAGCAGCTGTACGGTGCGTGGGGACAAAGAACTGTCGTCACCCTCCACATGTAGCCGGTCCAGAAGTGTTACCATCGGGAGGGAAGCTGAGCTGTACGCAGATAGCAGCGGCTGAAGTCGAGGGTCGCCATTGAAGTGGGAAAGCCTATTGTAGTAGCGAGCAATCAAGGTCTCTACGTCCAGGTCGTGAGCCTGCGAAAGCTTCCAGTGGCCAGGAACGGGGACCTCGGAATAGTCCACTGAATTCAGGACTATATTGGGGAACACCCTCGCGAGGAGTCTCGCCCTGTTCTTGTACACCCAGACTGGAACGGTGTCGCTCTCTGCTCCCAGACGCCCAAGGCACTCCTTGGCCCGCCTGCTCGCGCGTCCCCGGCCGAACTGTGCCAGGAAGTTCTCCGTCTCTTCTCTAGCAGATCTGGCGCCTTCCGCCAAGAAGTTCCTCAGCTCCCGTCCCGCGTCGGTTTCCCTTTTCTTTCCAAGCGCGGCTTCCATGAGAGTCACGAGCTTCTCGCCATACTCCTCCCTGCGCGTCTCAAGGGTAGACCGAATGTCCTGCACGGGGCCAAGCGCCACCCTACTTAGATCCAATGACACCAGATTCTCTTCATTAATTACCCGCATGAGGGCGTCCAAACTATCACTGGAGTAGTTGTGCCCCTCCGCTTTCAGCATCTCCATCTTCTCATCAATCGAGAGAGCAGGATCGAATGAGGAGGGTTTCTCCATACACACACCTCTCAACTTGGACGAGACCGGCACCGACGAGTTGAATTTGCAAAAAACGATGAAGGCCTGATAGATGGTCGACTCGGAGAAGCCGGGTGGAGGGGCCGGGTAGCGCCTCCGGGTGTCCTCCGGATCGAATAGATAGGGTGCTCTTGCCATGAACCCAACATGGTCCAAGAAGTCTCTGGCCAGAGCTGCTGCTCTATTCTTTTCCACTATAGATGGCTGGGCCTGAACGAAATAAGCCAACGGATTCCGAGGACCATCATCGCAGCACGAGTTTTCAAGGTAAGGTTCGCCTGCTGAGTTAGCTAGGGTCAGCCCCTTCGTGGCCACTGTGCGCTCTATGAGCTCTATAACACGCAAGGCTAGGTAGATCTCCCTCCCGCGCAGTGACCGTAACTTCAGGGTCTGAGCCGCTGAACCAGTTCTTACGTCAGACTCGATCGCCCTCTCCAATGCGGGTGTCAGGCCCTCAGTCGATGAAACCTTAACAGGCCGCAGTGGGGGCAGGAAGCCCGTCCAGGCTACCAGCGCCGGGTCCACCTCAGCAACCTGGATCGGATTGAGCTCATCAAATGTTCGGCGCTCACTTAATCTACGCACGGATTCGGGTTGTACTAGGACCTGCCCTGCCAGGAAAGCCTGGAGTTTCTTCGATATGGTGCTCGTGCTCACACCTTTCAAGCTGTTCCAAGGCGGAATAGAACGGGACACGCTCCTGAGGACGCATGCTACGTATTTGACTGCGCCCAAACTGCCCGCGGGTCCAGCCGGGTACCCTACCAGCGTCGCCACACAGCCAGGATGCCTAGTAGTCGGGATCACAGGTGGAATTTGTGTCTGAATGGCTAGCAGGGTGAAGGAGGCAGTAAGGAGAACCATCATCTGTGCCCGGGCCTGGTCGTATTCCAGGCCTCCTTTCTTGCCCCTTTCTCTTCTCACTGCCATGCTCTTCTCATATCTTTCGCGACTAGGCATCGCCTTGGCGATAATCGTGGTCACCCCCCTAACGATGAAGTCGAGAGAGGCCTCAATGGGGACGCCCAGGAAGCTGGCTAGACCGGAGGCTGTCTGGGCCACCGCTCTAGATCCTGGGTCCGAGAACCTGGCTGCGCCCACTGGAACTTTGGATCTGATGCCCAAGTCTTCCTCGAGCACCTCCCTCGTCTGTACCTTGAATCCCGCCTCGCTATAACCCTCATCGTCATCGTAATCGATCGGAACAATTGCATAGCCGCTATGCTTGTCCACCCAGGCATCCCCATCATCGCTGATGGTCCCTTGCTGTGCACATATTCTGCGCACGACTGATAAATAGTCCCGCCCCTCTAGAAACGCGGTGGCGAGCTCTCCCAAGAAAACGGGTATGAGCTTGATGCCGCTGTCGACGCAGTACAGCCACCAAGGACTCTCCTCGTCTTCCTCGTATGCGGGACGGGTGTACCGCGTCACAAACGCAGCGACGTTCGCCTGTCGCTTGGCTATGTCACCCTGACTAAGGATAAGATCGCGGAGCGGAGCGTGCGGAGAGCGCTTTATCTCCACAAGGCTGGCAGCCGATCCTATCTTCGATCGCACCCGTTGAATCCGCAGGTGCTCATCGGTCTCTAGCCGACGAAGCATCCCGACCCTGGTCAAAGCACGGGCATAATCCACTTCGGCGCCTTTGCGTCTCCGGGCGACGTCTTTCTCCATTGCCACATCAAACTCCTTTTCGATGTCCTGCAGGTCTTGCTGAACCAAGGTCACTGCTGCACCGCTCGTCGGCTCGCAAACCCCGGCCATGTCGATACACTTAGGCCGCAAGGCGCATGCTACCTTCGGGGCGACATCGAACGTAGCCCTAGTGATCTCAGGTGCAGCTATCCACTTGTCCCCTCTGCGCACAAAATATGATGCATCTCCCTGAGCACCTTCTGGCTCTACGACCGCGAAGTCCCCCTCTTCCACCAGCCGTCGGCCCGCGAGAAGAGCCGCGGCTTCGCGTCTCGCGGCCGGTCCTCCCATGCCCACACGAGACGCCAGCTCTGATTCCAACGCTTTTTGCTTCTCCTCGCTGCCCTCCACCCCCTCAAGGACATCCTTGTACCCCGGAAGCACATCGTAGAAAGTCGGGTCCAACTGTTTGTCAAATCCAATGACCTTTCCGTCGTCTTCGGCCATCTCGTCTTCCGCCATGTATCGCTTCGCTAGGATCGGCACCGCGCTGGTGCATCCCGCTTCGTCGCGGCGGATGGACGCACGGGCACTGGCTTCGGCTTTTTCAGTGAGTTTGCGCGCCTCTCCCTCGGGGTCACCGAGCATGAGCTTCACCGAGACGCGTGCGAGGGCAGCAACTAGGAGACGCCCTTCGTCGATGGCCCTTATTCGGGCGAGGAGCTCACCATCCTCCATGTCAGCGAGCAGAGCGTCGGAAAGCCCGTACGCGGCCTGAACCTGAGCCGCGATTGATTTCCCGGCATCGGTAGCCAGGAGGGAGAGCAGACTAGGCGCACGGGCACCCCGTGTGCTGCCGGACGTGGGTGCCCTCGCGCCCCTGGCGTAGGCAGCCAGATACTCTTTCTGTGCTCGGGCAACATAGTCGACCAGTTTGGTGTAGGCCTCAAGATGGATATCCCGACTGTACACTCTGAACGGCTCCAGCCAAGATATGGCTGCGTGGATGCTCAGCAGCTCCGAGGGACTAGCAGGCAGCCAAGCCTCAATTGCCTCTTCGGTGGAGGGGAGGGCAGATTGTAGAAATGTCCGCCAAGTAGGATAGGCCTGTCCCGGTGAGGGAACGTACTCTGTCACCTCCCGTATGCTATCTCGGCCGCTCTCTCCGGTGCCGTCGCCGGCGTACACGGTGCGCACCGTCGTTGCCTCGGTCAGCATGCTCTCCGCGCGCGCCCGCGGGGTGGCCATGTCGATCCGCACACCTAGCTTCGTGCCCGGCAGGCTGGCCCTGGACGCGGCAATCGCTTGCCCAGGAAGTGTGAGGATTCCGGTCGCCGTGACAGGGTCTCCCTCGGTGACAGCTCTGCGTGCGAACGTCTTTTCACCGCTGCGATGGGTGATGATCGACAGCACATCCATGCCAGGCGCGTGAGGTTGCAAGAAAAATCGCCGTCTTCCTACCCCTTTGTCGACGAAGACCGAGCTGTAGAAGTCATCGTTGTTGTCCACTACGGACGCCACTACTCCGCGTACTCTCGTGCTGATAAGAGACGGTCCTGCTCCGGGGTCAGGGGCTGCCCACGGGAGGAGCAGAGGGCCGAGTTCGCGGAGCAGCGTATCATACCTACTAGACCCGTCTGCGCTCGAGTTGTTCTCGTACGCCTCGATGATTCTGGTTTCTTCAGTGCGCGTCTCCGCCTGGGTCTCAGGAAGAACGTCCTCGTACTCGGCAGCTTCCTGCGCATCCACATCATACAATTTCTTTCGATTGCGGGAGATCGGCAGGACCCATGTCGTGCTTGCCTCGAAGTCGGATAGCACATCCACTAGCGGCTTGTAGGCAGGGCCGCGGTTCACGGCGCCAGACACATGCCCTCCCCCCTCGAACACAGAGAACTCGGCACGCAGTTGCTTGAAGCGTTCTATGAGTCGATGTATGGAGTTCACTCGCTCAGTCGTACGCTGTGCGGTCGGGACGGCGGAAAGCAGGTCATCAAGCATGTCGCTCGTCTGACTATCCAGACCGAAGCGCCGCTCCTCCTTGGGCACGTCGACGATCTGCCGAACTGCGCCGAGGTCATCCCCCACAACGATCTCTTCTGGATCCAGACTCTCCTCACGGATGACCATGCCCTGCTCGGTGTCCCCCATGTCGGCAAACTCAGCGTCCTCTTCCGCTTCCTGGCTTTGCTCAAGAGCATCTACGTCCTCGCTCTGCACTTTACTCTCGTCGCTCTGCGCCACGGCAGCCCCCTTTGGGGGTCCATCCCGCAGGTGAATGCGCTCTAGGGGCAGGTCTTCTGGAATCCCCCGATATGCAAAATCTATATACAAAGGATCACCGCCGTCAATAGCTTTGACCTCGATCTGGTCTTGATCGATATCGGTGATCTGGCCAGTCAAAGTGAGGGGTAAGTCGCCCCCAAAATGCAGATCTATCCAGGCCCCGGGAACCAGACCATTCTGACGGGCATAGCCAGGCTCGTCAGAGCGGCTTAGCAACTCAATCGCCTCGACCGACTCGTCCTCGATCGCGCCATCTGGCCCCAGGGCAATGTCCACCCTCTGCCCGTTCGTTCCCACGAGCCTGACCCAGTCCGCTCCAAATTGTTTAACCAGCAGGGGCGCATCACCAATTACTTCATTTCTAGGGGCTACCACATGCACGATATCACCTAGCCTAAGTTCCAGCCCTGCACCGGCCATTACCTTATAGTAGTTCCAGAAATTTCCCCTATATCCGCGATTGGGTCCCGAATTTAGGTTAAGGCGCCCGCGCCTCCAGTACCCAGCATGCTTGATCTGGCGGTATCCGTCGGACGCGATGTCTCGGCGTTGTACGGCCCCGATGGGGAGGACAAAACCACTATTCTTAAGGAACTACATCTCAAAGAGAGCAAATGGAGGGAGGGCGATACCGAGTACCGGCTCCTGCAATACAAACGGCCTCTGCCCGACCGCGCTTGTGCGAGCTCGGGGCCCTTCAGGTCGGTCGTTCACCGCAATGGGAGCATCGTTTCGATTGCGCCGCCCAAGGCGATGCGAATGGAGGCATTCGCCGATGAACATTCTGCCTACGGGTGCACTGCCGAGGAGGTGATCGAAGGCACCATGATTAATCTGTTCTACGACCAGGGGGAGTGGCGAGTTGCGACCCGCGGCACGGTCGGTGCTAATTGTCGGTTCTACAGAGGGGCCCCCACGTTCAGGACCATGTTCCTCGAAGCAGCGAATCAATGTTGTCTGGAGTTCGATGTTCTGCCCAAGGATCTGTGCTACAGCTTCGTTCTGCAGCATCCCGGAAACCGCATTGTTGCCAAAGTCGATGAGCCGAAGCTCTATCTCGTTGACTCCTACAGGCTCGCGGGAACCAAGGTGGTCCGGGTCGGTAACACCGACGAGCTGGCGACGCTTCTAGGAGAAACCTCGGTGTCCTTTCCGGATTGCTGGCCTATCTCGGACTTCGCGTCGGTCACCGACATGTATGCTAGTCCAGGCGCACATCACTCCACGCCCGGAGTTATGTTCAGAGTGGGGGACTCCCACGTCAGAACCAAGGTGCGCAATCCTAACTACGAGGCAGTGCGCTCCCTACGTGGCAATCACCCAAAGGATCAGTTCCGTTACCTGACGCTTCGCCAGGTGGGGGAAGTGGACAACTATCTATCATACTTCCCTGAGGATCGAGAGAAGTTCGAGGCATTCGCTGCTCAGGCCGACGCCTTCGTGAAGCAACTCCACTCCTCCTATGTTCGCGCGCGACCAATGAGGGAGGGAGACGATAGCATTGAGAAGCACATGCTCCCCCATGTGCGCAGCCTCCACAAGATCTATCTGCGCGCTCTTCGGCCCCAAGGCCGCCGAGTCCATCGCCAGATTGTGGAGAGCTACGTCTCGAGGCTTCCAGCGGCGCGCCTTATGCACGCAATCAACTATCCTCTTCGGGCCGCGTCTTCTGATCAGAAGCCCGAGGAGCAAGAGGAGCTGGGTTTGCCAGGGGGCCAGCCGGGATGCGCAGCGGAGGAGGAGGACATCGAAGGTGCGCCGGAGGCCCCAGCCGACACCCAGTGAGTGCGGCCTCCATGCGGCCACCTGGCCCCCACTCCTTAGGACTCACCAAAGTCCAGGGGATATCGCGAGGAAGAAGTCCGAGGCGGACATAAAGATAGGCAACTAGAGCCGAGCACCAGAACGACTCGTCCTGCTGCTCCCAAACCACCTTTGGGTCAAGAACACGTACCTCTGCCCTGAGCCAATCGCCGATGTTCAGGTCATAGGGCTTCCCGTCCACGCGCGACTCCACCTCGCTAAGCTTTTTGGTCAGGTCGGCGTCAGGCTCATTCAGACACAGCGATCGAACGGAGGCTGTCCCATGTGTGGAAATAACGGTGCTCAGAGGCTGGATCTGGACGCCGAGGGTCCTATGCCCGGTCGTCTCGTTCGGCGTTGCCTCGAGGCTCGACTCTATCACATGCACTCCAGGAGGAAGGTTGGGAGGGTCACGAAGGACCATACCCACATGGGTGTAAGGCGAAGAGGTGAACCAACTTATCGCCCGATCTAGGATGCCGCTAGCGCCCTCAAACAGTATGACGTCCCCAGTTTGCAGTCCCTGCATACAACAGCAGCATAAATAATGCGTAGGTCCGTTTGGACTTACGCATAATTCGCTTTCATGCCATAAATGGAAATTTGGTGCGTTAGGCATGGAGAAGCCACTCATAATGTTGACTACAGATACAGAGGCGAGGCTGCCTATCTTGATCCCGTGCACACGAACTCTGCATTAACTGTGAGAGGGAAAGGTCAGGCAAGCCGGTGCGTTCTCCCTTGCCGCCCAGACCTTGCCCTCACCTCACCTCTACGACGCGCAGTCGATACCGCCCACATAGTGATGCAGGCGCATCCTGACGTACCGCTGGTTACTCTCGATTTCTTACGTGAGTTCCCAAATGGCAAGCACATGCCAAACAAGCTCTACCGTACGCAAGATACATGGCGGGAAGACAGGGAAGAGACACGACCTGAGTTGCGCCGACGTGTTGATGAGCTACGACGATGGGCAGCAGATAACTCCCACCGGTACGGTAAAGTTGTGGTGTTCGGACATACAAGCTACTTCGAGGAGCTAATGGGCAGAGTGGGTCAGTCCCTCCCCCACGCTACGCCTGTATCATACTCCCCCCGTACCCCGTAAACCAGAATCTTCAGGGTCCATCTGGTTCGCCCGGTCCGACTACTGTCTTAATCTTCAGCTCGAATGGTCCCGCTTCATTAGCGTAGCCGGTCACTACAACGTAGAGATCTTCGGTGCCCGTCAACATTCCCCCGCCGGGGGGATACACCAAGTACGTGGACAGTTCGCCTACTCCTAATTCACACGCAGGAGGACTACCTCCGCAATTACGGTCATCACAAGCAGCCGTGGGGAAATACACCTCGTCGTCATCGGCCTTCGACCATACCCATATGAATGTATCGTAAGTAGTTTGATCGCTGCACATGTCCATGGTTAGGTGTGTACCAGCTGTTATGCCCTCGAGACTAAGCACATATTGGCTGGTATTGGTCGTCAGCGCCTCTTCGGGATTGGGGAAAGCGGACGGTTCAGCTTCGCTGTCGCGACTGTCTCCGGTTACGATGATCTCATCTCCCCCTGCGGCGAGGGTAACTTGTCGGTCGACGAGAGGGTCCCTGAACCCTGTAGCGGGAGTTAGCTCCTCGGCCGTAAGTGTGTAAGTACCATGGAGCTCTGGCCCTTCGTATCCAACCGTCGTTAGAACGATCAAGTAACTAGTCCCAGGACTAGCGCCAAATTCAACGTAGGCCGGGAAGCTAGGAGTAGGGTCGCACACAAGCGGATTAGGATCACACGAGAACCCAACAATTTGAATAGGGCCAGCGTCCGGAGGAAAAAGCCCTAACGGGAAGCAGGGCTGTCCAACTAGAGGAGCATAATTAACTAGGGCCAGGAATGGAATGGAAGGGATCTCACTTGATGTCCACGAAGCTGCCGCTTCTGCAGCTGCTGTTTGGGCGTCACTGTCCCAGCGCAGGACCAACAGCAACGCATCCCGATTAGCTCCCGGTTCAACTGCGGATGTACAAGTGGATATTCTAATTGTCTTGGCCGTCGTATCCGTGTGAGTATACAGGTACTTGTTTTCGGGCGCTTGCCCAAGCGCACTATACCCGCCACCTAACCAAAGCGCATTGAAGGGAGGTCCTTCTGGAAGGGGCCAACCGCCTATGGGCCCACATTCCCCTGCGGGGCTAGGCACACAGTTGGTCCCAACGTGGCTGTAGGGGAGCGCATCTATCACGAAGAACTGATCGCTAGCAAAGTAGGACGCCGTTATCTCCTCAAGGGTTGGCGGTGGAGCAGGGGGCTTGCCGGAGGGGTCTTCCTCGGCTGGCACGTCAATGAATATGTCAGGATCGCGTTCTAAAGCATCTAGAAGGGCTTGGTTGCGGTTGAACGATGTCTTCCCGCTGTTAGAACACCAGGCGCGCTGTCCCGAGCTAGCGTTGGGAATACGGGAGGCGGGGGCCGTGCTCAGCTTTTCACTTACCATCCTGCAGCATCGAGTCTTTTCCTGACTAAGACGTCTGCACACAGATAACGACCAGTCAGATTTTACAGTCCTGGGCGCTTCTGCTCGGCCTGTGTACCTGGAGCCATTGCGCGCAGCAGCCCCAAATATCTGCGCCGACTTAGCAGCCTTGTTAATCGTGTTCAACTTCAGTCGCTCTAACCTCGTACTGCTTTCTACGGCCCCCTGGACTTGGAAAGGACGATTGTTTGGCTTGTACACATGACGGCCCTTGGCTATCCCGGGTGCACCCCCGGTCTCCGGACCCGCCTGTCCGCACGGTCCCCAGGACTTCCCGTCCGGTAGTCTGCTGCAGCCTCGAGGGCATGTTAGGTTCCCGAACAGCCCCCCTGCGCGCCTGATATCTCCATTGTTATACAGGAGACCTCCGGAAGCGTCGTAGTATGAACGACCATACACGTGGGCTCCTGCGCCTAGGTTCTGATTATACCTGCGCCCTCTCGCTCGTAAGTACGCCCTGCTGTCCGTGTAGTACGTCTTGCTAAGCACAGTGGTCGCCCGTCTCGTTATGTGCGCCTCAGGATTGCAGGCTGTACAGGTAGCATTGCACGACGGGCCGTGAGCCTTGTCCTTGGCTGTGGGCTTTGGGAACCGAGCATGTAGTGGGTCGAACGCCTGGCTCAACTCAACTGCGCAGCAGGAGGACGGATCGTTTATCCACCGAACAAGTTCCTCCTGTGTCAGGCCTGCCATCGAGGCGCGGAGGCTCGAGCCACCTGGACGGTCCATTGGATTGCCAATGCCTGCTCTTCCACCACCGCTTCCCGCCGCCGGGGATAGTCTCTTTCTCCAGACCTTCGACGGTCTAGGGTTAAAACCAGATCGCCGGCCGGTTAGCTTGCACGAGGGTCCTTTAGCGGACCCGTAGGGATCGGGCTCTTTCAGCGGTATCACGGTCCCAGACTTATCCGTCACCGAGTAGTTGGACGGGCCATTCGTCGCTGGTCGGGACCAAGTCGGTACGGCCACTGGTACGGTACTCAAGGACCCGGGCGCCTTAGTGTGCACAGCAGGCTGGACCTGCCACTGGTATGTTTTTCGGCCGGCCATTGGTCAGTAGACTACGAGGAGAAATTAAAACCCTCCTCCAAATACATGGGAGCATCATGCGTGGTGTTCGTCGCGGTTGTAGCGCTCTGTCTCCTGCTAGTCACTGCCCGCCTCCAGAGCAGGGGGGATCGACAAGAGGGGATGTCCACCGCGGGCCCCCCGGTGGAGAAGCTGGTTCAAACAAACAGTCACAATGTTGAATACCTTCAAGGGGCTGTAGCAGATATGAAGAAGGTGTACGACTACATGATGGATGTTAGCGGCCAATCACATACAAACCAGGAAGCTCTCAAGCGAGTGGCGAAGAGAGCCAATCAAGTTCGAGACCGGACTCTTCACGGAGCTCCTCCTAAGAAAATGGCGGCCACGCCTGGAGAGGCCGAACAACGATCAGTGCGTCCGCCGAGCTAACCTAGAAATTCTCCAGCCTCATACAAAGAGACATGATGCGCTTTCTTCTAATCCTGGTTGTAGCCCTCATCGCGGCTGGCCTTGTGTGCAGAATCCCCGCGAGCGTGCGGGCCCCCATCATCGAAGGTGCGACTGGCAGCTCCTATGAGGACCCAGGACTCAAATCCGACCCGAAGTACCAGGCCATGCGCAACGCTGCTGAGATAGCCCAGCTCCACGACCAGGTAAAAGACTATGGTAATCTTCTCGAGGAGCTGCAAGACCTCAGCGGGAACGTGCACAAAACCGCCAAGGGTGTGGAGGCCATGAACAAGCAGCTAGACAAGTGCCAAAGTGGGAAGGGCAAGTAGACCGTGCACAAAATGTAGCGTATACCTAGTAGAAATGAAGACTTCGGTGCCTGGTGCATCGGGTGCTACCCCGGGGTGCCCGCCCTGTCCTAAGCCAGACTCCAGCTCGCCCAGGGACAAATCTGATTCCAACCCATTCTCCCTCGCGGCAACGGACCCGGGCAATCCCCCCTCCTCAATGACCCCGCCCTCTTACTCGTATGCCGACCACATTAAAACCCCCGGTGACATGGGGATGCGTGCCGACGGAACCGTAGGCGCCATCAAAGACGATCTTGGTGGGATGGTTGATTATATCCAGGTGCTCACCTCCGGCGGAGGAAATGCGATCGTGGGGTGCAGCGAGAACGAGGGTGGATGCACGCTAGGCAATCGGTACTTCCTCAAAACGGCGCAGAAATGCTCTTCCAGGGGAGAACATGTAACGCGGTCCCTCTACGTGGACAATGTCCCCCAAGGTGAGGTCCTAGGAGACGGCCTGGTGCCGGGCATGCTTCACAATCTCGAGGAGCTAAACCCCTTCGCCATTATAGGCGCCTTCATGGCTGGTCCGGTGCCCTCCTGTCAGCCAGTTACCCTCAAGACTGGAAATTTCCCTAACTGGGGGACAGGTACGGGATTTGTCTCGGACGTAGACTTGAAGTACATATCCCCCTGCGCCTTCGCTGATGGCAAGAATCCGTCGAGCGGCAGGATATGTAGGGAGGGCTTCGCCCAGTACGCGTCCCCTTTTGAGCCTCCACCCCCGAAGAATAACGCGATAGGATTGTACCACGGCGCAGTTGCCATCCTCGGCATGTACATTATATGTAAGCTGCTCGAGAAGGAGCACTCATCTTAGATCGCCAAGCAGCCTCGAGGCGTGCCTGGTGATCTACCTAGATAGTCTAACGACGGCGGCGGTGCGTGCGGCGGCGGTGCGTGCGGCGGTACTTGCGGTACGGCTTGCCCTTGATGTAGTGATGACCGCGGTCATACTCGTGGAAGCGCTTCCCCGTGACGAAGTTCTGCCGGCGGCGGTGAGTCCGGCTCTTCGAGTGCTTGCGCCCAACCTTGAAACGGCCAACCTTGAACTTACGCACATGGTAGCCCTTGCGGGTGTGGTAGCCGCGCCGGTGGCGGCGGTGACGGCGGTGACGGCGGCGTGTACGTGCTCCTCCGAAGAACATGTTGTACTATACGTCCAGAAAAAAACGGCAGCAGAGAGGGGGCTCACTTCTTAACGCGCTGATGGATCTCAAGTGCGATTAGCCCGCCCGCGATCTGCGCAACGATGTAGGGGACGACGTCCGAAGAGGCCAGCTTACCGGCCGCCGCCATAGTGATCGTAACAGCGGGATTGAAGTTCCCTCCCGATATGGGTCCTCCAACCAGAATAGCAATGGCTAGCGCTGCACCTATAGCAATGGCGTTCCCCGTGGCGAGAATCACGTAGATGAAGAACAGACTCCCAACGAACTCAACAAGGTACTTGTTCATGTACACCTTATTGAGAAAAGAATCAAATATAGCTTGTCTTCGCTCGCCCACCTCGGCAACACCCGCTCCCCCCCAAGTGGCCTCTCGGGACCGGACCCGGTCTGGTGCAGCACGAGGCCACCGGCTGCCCTTTTTTCTTCGGCGCCACGCATCCCCCCGAACGGGCTCTCTGCCTGTGCTGGTTCGGAACGTTCTGATCATAGGCGCGGAAAGAAAGCTGATCAACATGAGGACTCACCTGGCGATTAAGACGGGAGCTTTTCCCAATGGCGTTGATGCGGCGACGGGCGGTCACGTCGCTACCGCTCGCCTGTGCTAACAACGTTGTCTTCGCGCGATAAGCATGCTCCTCTACCATGGGTGCAGTGCTGACACAGTTGAAGTGGCGCCCTTGGGGCTTGCCGCGTGCGGTGGAGAGACCGCGACTCCCGGTAATACTCCCTCTCATGCAAGGGCCTGGCTTCGGACCGGCCCACCCCCATCTCTTTTCCGCCTGAAAGGTTCTCCTTGCCTGTGGAAAGGCGCTCCCTTGAGTCATTGGGTATTGCTTCATGGGCATCCCTCCCTGGCGGTCGGTGTTTCCATTGGGGCGGTTTTGCCGCGTGCCGAAACTGGAAGGACCATTCAAGGAGTACGGTAGTGAGGACCGCATACGTACACAACCGGTATATTAAATTTAGAAGCCCCTGCGGACACGGGCGCGGGGAACGAAAGACGCGTTGTGCTTGTCTCCGCCGAAGCTCTGATCGTTGTAGTTACGGTTGTTCGCCTGGAGACGCCTGAATCTGATGTAGTCGGAAGAGTCATAGACGAACTTGGCGTTTCCAGTCCACCACGAGCCTCCGTCTGCAGGTATAACACCTCCCGTAGACTTCTTTGCGCGCTGGAATTGGAGGGTGCGGTTCGTTCCGTTCACTTGATTCGGGGCGTAGAGGCAGCTTGTCGACGTCGTTGGTCTGCCAAAGTTCGCCTGGTTAGGGTCGCCCGCCGACAAAGCCGCTCTGAATGGAGTAAGCGCTGCCTTCCGCTTCGGACGACCATTCTTCCCGGCACATGATCCTACTGCACAGACAGGAGCCGACTCCGCTCCTTTTTTGTCGCACTTACCTGACACTGGAAGCCGTGCATTGCCGAAGGCTCTGCGCAGCACCTTTCGCGTCCGGCCGCGCCCCGCCCCACCTTCCATTCCGCCGCTCCCGGTTGGGCCGGAACCGCCATTTAGTAGTCCACCTGGAGGAGTACCGCCGGGTATCCCGCCCCCAAGACTGCTATGCATTCGCCATCTACCTCCATCTCCATAGAAACCTGACATCTATACACAAGACAAAGATAAAACCAAGGGGTGTGGGAAACCCAGCCAGGGAACGAAATCACGTGATCAGGCGCGGCGCAATGTTCATCGCCAATAGCTCTTGGAACAACAGCTTGCATGAATATGGAATCTCCACGTATGCGAAGTCCTTCCGGTTGTCGCAAGTCCGACATAGATGAACATGGAGCTTGTGGTTGAATGCCGCGATCATGCCGCAGCGCTTACATACATGCACCCGGAAGGCGTCGGAAGCGTCATAAATCCTGCCCTTGTTGAATCTAGCAGCACCGTGCGCGCACATGCAGTCCCTCTCCATCTCTCCGTACCGCAGTCCTCCATCGCGCGATCGTCCCTCTGCCGGCTGCCTCGTAAGGTTCACCATGGGCCCAATACTCCTACTGTGCTGCTTATCAGCAACCATGTGCTTCAGACGCTGGTAGAATACCGGCCCCATGAAGATGTCGGCGCCTAGCTGCTCGCCGGTAAGCCCATCATACAAGAGCTCATTGCCTTGCGAATGGAAGCCCGCCTTCCGTAGCTCCTGGCATATTGTGTCGATGGCCAGACCGCCGAAACTGGTCCCGTCACCGAAGAGTCCCATCTGGAGCAGCAGCTTACCAAGGACCGTCTCCTTCAACTGCGCGATCGTCATTCTCGACGGTATCGCATGAGGGTTGATGATCAAATCGGGCTTCACTCCGTCTGCGGTGAAGGGCATGTCCGCCTCGGGAATGATATTCCCAATGGTTCCCTTCTGCCCATGTCGACTGCTGAACTTATCGCCTATGACAGGTTTGCGGAGGGTCCTTACTCTCACCTTGCATAGTTTGTACCCGTCACCGTTCCGCTCCTGATAGTTGCGATCCACGTATGCCTCCTCCCTGGTCCTAAAGATACGACTCTGGTCGCGGAACTTGACCACGGTCGTCGGATCTGCGCGCGCTTCTCGAATGGGCACAACCTTCCCTATCAGGATGTCCCTGTTGGCCAGGGGCGTGTTCTCAGGGACGACACCGTCGGACGTGAGCTTGTCGTAATTACCGAACTTCATTCCCTTGGTCCGGGACTTGTCCGGTTTGCACCGAACCTCTTCGTCTCCGTGCACCTTCTTGTCCTCATCCTTCTCGGTGTGGAATATGGTGGCCATGAACAGGCCCCGATCCACCGACCCTCCGTTGAACAAGATTGAATCCTCTTGGTTGTAGCCGGTGTGGGTCATGATCGCAACAACCACTTGGACGCCCGAAGGAATCGCATTGAGTCGGATCATGTTCATTAAGCGAGTGTCAACTAGAGGACGGGTTGCGTAGGACAGAACATAGGCGGTCTTGTCCATGCGGGTGTCGAAGTTGGTCACGTACATGCCCATAGCTTGTTTCCCCATAGCACACTGGTACGTGTTCCTTGGTGACTGGTTGTGCTCCGGGAACGGAATGCAGGACGCCAGGATTCCTAGAATGGTACTGGGGTGGATCTCGCAATGGGTGTACCTAGCTGCCCCGTTCTCCCTCAGCTGCCGCATGTCCATGGCGATCATAGACGTCGCCTGCTCCCGAGCGTCAATATACTCGAGGGGCGCGGGACCGAGACCGCGAACGTCCGTGAGAAGATCATCCCATTTCAGCTCTCCAGCCTCCAAGAGGCGCACATGCTCGAACGTCAGCAGCGGCTTTCCATCCACGACCCTAACTAGGGGGCGGGTAACACGCCCGGCATCCGTGCAGCACCGCAACTCCCTCGAGACCGGACAGAAGGCAATCGAGGTGTACACATTGAGAATTCCCCTGCATTTCTTGTCCTTCAGCTCTCTGAAGAGCTCGCAGGCATTCCTCGCCATCCCAACCCACGCCCCATTGATAAACACCCGTGTGCCCTCGGACAGATCAGCGGCGGACGCCTCGCCCGCCGGCACAACGTGCGGAAGCGTACAGGCCGAGAGTGCCTCCGAGCTGCAGGGGATCGTTACGTGGCACATGTACGATAAGTTCTTGACGACGCCCACCGAGCCTCCTTCCGGAGTTTCGGCAGGGCAGAGGAACCCCCAGGAGGTGCTGTGCAGCTTCCTAGGCGGAACAAGCTTCCCGCTCTTGTCGATGGGCGTATTGACCCTGCGCAGGTGGCTCAGACTAGCTATGTAGGTAAGGCGGTTCAGGACCTGAGCGACACCCACCTTGCTGCTGCTCGCATGCTTGATCCCGAAGTCGCCCGTCGCCAGGGCGCGCTTCAGTCCGTTCTCCAGTGTGCTCGCCTTGACTATCTTGTAGATGTTGGTCATGTTGATGATCGAGGCGTAGTCCTCGGTTGCCCTCCAGGACCCATTGTTAATCTCACGCACAATCTGCTTCTGCATGTCCTTGATGAGCTTGTTGAAGTAGTTGCGAAACAGGTTGTTGAGGAGGGCGCCTGTCAGGTCCAGCCTCTTGTTGGCGTATGAGTCTCGGTCATCTGGTGCCCGGAGACCAGTGCTGGCGCGGATCAACTCCTGGACCATGTAGCCGAGAAAGTACCTTTTTTGGTCAGGCGTGCTGCAGTGGGGAAACAGGTCTTTGGCGAGCACGTCTTCCGTGAACGCCCGTTTCCTCCGGGCCCCCTCCTCCTTGTCGACGTTGATGGGAGTGTAGAGGGCTAGACTCGTGATGTACTCGAGCGCCGACTCCTGGGACATGCACCCAGACCCTTCGACCACGGAAGCCTCCAGTTCTGCGAGCATCTTTCTGTCGCAGTCGCTCAAGTCGCCCATCTCGTCGGCACCCACATTGGGAACGATCATCGCACAGATTGCCTTGTCGGTGATGATGCCCAGCGCACGGAATACGATGAATATGGGCACAGGTGCCTTGATGCGCGGCAGCTGGAGACATAATGCCCTGCCGCGTCCTATGTCCTTGGCAGCACGATAGAGCGTGACCTGCTTAGGAGAAATACACTTATGGGCGGGGACCGACTTGATCTCTGCGTGCCACCCCCAGCGTCCGCCTCCCTTTGAGATGTTGAAACACTGGACCTGGTTCTCGGCCGCTCTCTCCTGGCCCAGGCACGTCTTCTCGGACCCATTAATCACGAAGTACCCGCCCGGATCCATGGCGCACTCACCCGTTTCCCTTGGGGGCATGTGCCTGTATTGGGATAGCACACAGATGCAGGACCGCAGCATGATGGGCAGCTTACCAATCTGCACGCTCTTGAGACTCCGGTGGATGATCTGCTCTGACTCCAGCTTGTCCCCAGTACGGACTGTGTATTTTATGTCCATGTCCACGGTCATGGTCGCCGCGTACGTGAAGTTGCGCAGCCGGGCTTCGTGAGGGAACATGAGCTTCGTCGCCCCATTATTCTCGTGGATCTGCGGCTGTCTTACCCCAAAGTTGTCGAAGCTGATGGACACATCCAGTCGATGGGCCCCCGCCTCGGGAACGTAGTCGTGGTCCGACCTTGCGCGGACCGGATTGAACATCGCGATGGTCCGCGGAATCTGGCATGTGACCATGTCATTGTAGGACTCCACCTGGTGGCGGACCAACTGTCGGAGGTGGCGCCCCTCGAAGTAGGACTCAATCACTGGCCAGGGTGAAGGTGCCGATGGCTGGGAGTCGGCGCCATCATGGCCGGGTCCATTGACACACTGTGACTGCATGCGGTTGGACCTGGCCATGCACTACATTGCTCCATCAATTTGACCTTTAAACGTTTTGCGTAGCTATGTTATGTCTGGCCCCGAGATCCCGCCCCTTAACAACGAGCGCGCGGGTGCCACATGGCCACCCATTCCGCCGTCAAACACTGAACCGGTCGCGCCCGTGGACAGCCGAGATGCAGCCATCAGAATCGCCAGGGTTCTGGATGCGCGCTACGACTCCCTCCTCGGGAAGACCGCGAGCGAAGGTGTGCCTTGGGGTGCGCAGCGACCCCCACAAGGGGGAAGTTGCTCAGAGGTGAGGCTAAGCATAAGCGGCGACGACCCTCTAGGGAAGCTAATCGAAGGACTAGAGACATCCAAAGGCGCCCCTATGACTGCATGTGGTATGCGTATAGGTGGACTGCAGTCCGCTCTCCCTGAGCTACGAGCGTTGCACGGAATGGTCGGCCTACGATCGCTCAAGCGGGACGTTGTGGACCAGATCGCGTATTACGCGCAAGGACTACACAAACGAGGGGGCGAGGAAGACTACCTCCACACGGTGATTCAGGGTCCGCCTGGTACAGGAAAGACAGAGGTTGCGCGTCTTCTTGGGGGCATCTTCTGCAAGCTGGGTGCGCTACCGGGAACTGGGTTCTATAAGGCGTGCCGGTCGGATCTGGTTGCTGGGTATCTTGGGCAGACAGCGATCAAGACCAGGGCGGTTATCGAGGCCTCGCTCGGCGGTGTACTGTTTATCGACGAGGCGTATTCGCTGGGGAACACAGAGAAGGTGGACAGCTTCGCAAAGGAGTGCATTGATACGCTTTGCGAGGCGCTGAGCGCGCACAGAGGCGAGCTCATGGTCGTTGTAGCGGGATATAAAGAGGAACTGGAGCAATGTTTCTTTTCTTATAACCCAGGACTTCAATCGAGGTTTGTCTGGAGATACGAGACCGACAAGTACACACCCTCTGAACTCGGGGTCATGTTCGAGCGCAAGGTAGGGAGGGGAGGGAATTGGTCTTTGGAGATCGAAGGAGAAGCGCTAGGCGCCTGGTTCGAGAAGCACGGAAAGGCGCTGGAAGGGTTCGGGAGAGATGTGGACGCCCTAGTGGCGAAGTCAAGAATCGCTCATGCCAGGAGGGTCTTCGGCTCGGGTTCGGTAACAGCAGCATTAACAGAAGAAGATCTCGACGGGGGCCTGGAGTTGTTTAAGCGGAACCGAGCAAAGACTGAAGCCCGGCCCCCTCCCCTGGCTATGTACACTTAGGAGATCTCCGTCCCTCTCGGCCCAGCGGCCATGCGCGCCAGGCCTTCCTCTAGCGTCACCTTCGGTTCCCAGTCTAAGAGCCTGCGGGCCACACTAGTGTCCGGGCGGCGTCTAGAGGGATCATCTTCCGGGCGCGGTACAAGCACCATCCCCAGGTCAGGTACTCCCAGCACACTCTTCACCGCCTCCGCCAATCGCAAGACGGTTATCTCCTCCTGTGAACCTATGTTTACTGGCCCATCCGGGGGGGTCTCGAGGGTCATCAGTCGGTGCAGAGCGTCCACCGTATCGGACACATAGCAAAACGACCGGGTCTGTGTACCGTCTCCATGAATAGTCAGTGGCTCACCCGCCTGCGCCTGCCGGACTAGGGTGGAAACAACACGTCCATCATCCGGATCCATGTCAACCCCGTAGGTGTTGAAGATGCGGGCTACACGAACGTCGGTTCCTTTTCGCTTGAAGTCAAATGCAAGGGTCTCTCCAACGCGCTTCCCCTCGTCGTAGCATGCCCGGGGACCCGTGCAGCTGACGTTGCCGCGGTAGGCCTCAGGCTGAGGTGTGACTTCAGGGTCGCCGTACACCTCGCTGGTGGAGGCCTGCAGGAATCGCGCCGTGTTCGTCCGCGCTAGTGTGAGCAGGTTGCGGGTACCAATAAAACAGGTTTCGGCCGTTCGGATGGGGCCGGTCTGATATTTTGGGGGCGAAGCGGGGCAGGCGAGGTTGTACACCTGCCTGACGTCGAGAAGACCCAACCTGAGCGGAAGCCGGATGTCCCGTTTTACGAGCACAAACCTAGGATTGCTTGTCAGATCAGCTATGTTGCTGTGACGCCCTGTGCTTAGATCATCCACGCATACCACAATGCTCTCCTTCTGCGTATCGAGAATGTGTCTGCATAGATGAGAGCCAATGAAGCCGCATCCACCGGCCACAAGCACCGCGGGCAGCGGGGCGGCGCTCACTGCTCTGCCCACGTCGCTTTTCCAATCTCGCGCTGGTCTGTCAATCTGCTCATTCCTCTGAATCAGGGCGCGCATGAGGATCGGCTCGGCACCGTGTTTCTCCATCTCTGTGCACAGTCCGTGGGTATCCTTGGGGAAACACGTGCCCCCATAGCCTCTCTTCCCGTCTGGGCCAGGCACGGTGAGATGCGACGATCCTATCCTAGGATCTAGGCCGGTCAGCGCAGCAGCGGATGTGTAGTCGATTCCAGCTGCGCGGCAGTACTTGTACATCTCGTTAGCAAACCCAACCTTCATTGCTAGGAAGCAATTCCGGAAATACTTCGTGGTCTCTGCGCTTTTGGCCGAGACGAAGTGCAGGTTGTCATGTTTGATAACGCCATGCTCCTTAGCTGCTGTAAACGCTCGTCGGACCTGCTGCCGGAAGGCCGTGGCAGCTTCTTCTGTACAGGAGGCGGGTTCGCCGAACACCCAGTGCTCACAGTCTTCGAAGTCTTGCCTCCAGTTCTTCTCCGTAAGGAACTCCGGCATAAAGAAGCAGCTTAGGCGGTCGCATGTCCCAGGAGGGACCGTACTGCGAACGACTATTCGTGTGCTGCCTCCACATTCTTTCCGCAACTCGTCCACCACGCTCTCAACGATGCGTAGATCCACAGATGCGTCAGCTTTTGCCGGCGTGGGTACAGCTACGAAGACGAGGTCGCAGCCGCGGAGGGTGCCCATATTGGCCACACCCGGGGAACAAAGAGCCGGGTTCTTATCGAAGACTTTCACCTTAACACCTGGGCACGCCAAGAGCCCTGTGGCTTTCCCGACGAATCCGGCACCTACAATTCCAATCTCCATGACATACTCAGAGTGATACTTACTTCGTGACGAACGTAATTGTTTTAGTCATGAAGTCGGGCAATCAGCATCCACCATCTCTCTAACGAGCTCATCAAAACCAGCCACAGACTCCCACGCCAGCTCCTTTCTTGCTTTGGACGGATCACTCAAGATCAAGAGCAACTCCACCTCTGCCGGACGGTAATATCTAGGCGACACATCCACTAGAGCTCGTCCACTACAAGAATCACGCCCGACGTTATCGGGCCGCATACAGCTGTAGAGCTGTTGTGGGCAGGGCGTGATGGTGTCATCGCGAATTCCCATATTGTATCTCTTAGCGGTTTTGCTAGTCGGTGCTAATTCCCATGCCACCTGCGGTGTGTAGGATCGGCAGACCTAAAACCTACCAGCATATACATACTATGAAGGGGAAGAGGGTGTTGGTGATCGGCGGAACGGGGTCTCTTGGCCATGCTTTGACCCGGCGACTCCTGCCGGACAACGAGATCTGGTTGTACTCGAGAGACGAGTCAAAACATTGGCAGATGCAGCTCACGTTCAACCAGTCACCTGGCCTTAAGTTTGTCATTGGCGACATCGACGACAAAGACAAGATTGAAGAGACACTACGCCGCTACGACTTCCACACTGTCATTGTGGCGGCCGCACTAAAGCACATAGACAAATGCGAGTACGAAACCAGAGCATGTGCGAAAACGAACTTCTTGGGAACGCAGCATGTATTAGACGTGGTCGAGGCCCAGAAGACGAATCTGCCAAGCCTCGAGGCAGTATGCTTTGTGAGCACGGACAAAGCGTGCAGCCCCGTTAACTTCTATGGAATGATGAAGGCGGCATCCGAGTGCCTGATGATCGAGAAGGCGAGGTTCGTACCTTCTGTCAAGTTCGTCTGTGTGCGGTACGGCAACGTACTCAACTCAAGAGGCAGCATCGTCCCCCTCCTGCACAAGATAGGACGCGACCCCACCAAAACGCACTACACGCTCACTGACCCTCGAATGACACGGTTCGTAATGACGCTTGATCAGAGTGTCGATCTTATCCAATATGCACTCAGGGAGGGCGAATCCGGGGACGTGGTTATACCGAAACTGATATCGTGCAAGATAGCAGACATGCTGGACATATTCTCCAAGCTGTACAATAAGCCTGTACGAGCAGGCAAGCTAAGGCCAGGAGAGAAGATGCTAGAGGCCCTGGTAAACTCTACGCAGTCCATGCGGACTGTGACAGGGAGAGACGGGTACAAGCATATCCGCCCTTGTTACTCGGGAGTTTCTTCTGCGGAGCACAAGGAATATGACAGCACGATCAACCCCCTGTCACGCGACGAACTGGAGGAGTTTCTTGGCTCACTCGGGCTATTGGAGACATAGCCTACGGGCCCGAACGAACCATATGTGGGTAGAAGGGGGGACGTTGTGGCTCTTTCCCGTGTCAACGAGACTGGCGGCCCGGCGGGCATGTTTGGAACGGAGCTCACGAGGCTATGGGCTTAAGCCACCCAAATCTCCATGCCTGGTTGTAGCGGGCGGCCATCGGATTCATATGGACGGGATACGCTCATTGGGCATGCTGGCCTGCGCCCAGGCCCGCGTAAAGCCCGGCGGTCTCTTAGCGCTGGCTATCGTAATGAAACTAGTGATCGTTGTAGGGACTCGACCGGAGATCATACGCCTGTCCGCAATCATCGGACGGGCCCGGCAATACTTCGACGTAACCCTGGTCCACACTGGGCAGAACTACGACGACAACCTGAACGGAGCCTTCTTCCGGGACCTGTCTATCGCCGCACCCGATCGCCACCTAGAATGTAGCCGCGAGCCGCTCGGACGCACCATCGGGGACGTGATAGCCAAGTCCTACGATCTGCTGGAGGAGATTCGTCCCGATGCGCTGCTGGTGGACGGAGACACGAACAGCTGCCTGTGCGTCTACAGCGCGAAGCGGTTGAAGATTCCCATTTTCCACTTTGAGGCAGGCCACAGGTGCTTCGATCTGAACCTTCCCGAGGAGATCAACCGCAAACTTGTCGACCACTTGGCGGATGTGAACCTATGCTACACCGAGCATGCTAGGCGAAACCTCCTGGCCGAGAATTGCAAGCCCGAGTATACCTTTACGGTCGGATCACCCATGCGCGAAGTCATAGAGGGCATCCTGCCCCGGATCATGGCATCGGATGCGCTGCGTAGACGCGGGCTGGAGGAAGGTAAATACTTTGTCTGGAGCTCGCATCGTGAGGAAAACGTGACTCAGGCCAGGAACTTCACGGAGATAGTCCGTTCACTAAATTGCCTTGCGGAGGAATACGGGCACCCGGTCTTTTTTCCCGCACATCCGAGGACCAGGCAGCGTCTCGTCTCAATGAACGCCAAACTGCACCCGTCCATTATTCTCTCGGACCCCATAGGGATCATCGAGTTCTGTAAGCTGCAGAAAAACGCATTGTGTGTCATATCTGACAGTGGAACCCTGACCGAGGAGACGGATATATTGAGATTCAAGGGCATTCTGCTCCGGACTTCGACAGAAAAACCCGAGGGCCTGGAAGCTGGTACAGTGACCATAGGGACGATCAGGTGGGAAACACTTCGCGAGACCATCAGGCTGGTGCTCGGAACTCCAATGGACCCAAGAGACACAATTCCCGACTACCAGTGTGCGACTGTATCCGAAAAAGTCTGCAAGATCATCAGTGGTTACACAGACATTGTGAATCAATTCATCTGGAGGAAACCGACGCACCCAGCACAATACGACCTGGCTTCATCGCCGCGCGCTGGGGCCAGCCTGAGTCAAGCGAACACCAAGTGCTCGTCGTAACAGGTATCTGGAGTCGCGCCGGGGACGAACTGCTGTGTAGATGATATCACGATCTCCGGAACGTTTCCCGCGTAGTCGTTGCAGAGCGTGTGGATCACACCTGGTTGGACTTCGACGACTTCGTTTTCCACAGAGTGGTGGACCATGACGACTCGTGGCGAGTCCTTATGCGCGAGTAAGTACGTCAATCGCCCCTGGCTGGTGTAGAACTCCTCGACCTGTTCGTGGTGATAGTGGTCCCCTCGGACCGCCCCCGGTGCGATGGTGATCTTATAGAGACGCATGGCCGCCAAGGAGGAAATCTCGACCATGCTCCCCCGAGGCTGCTGAAGCGCTTCTGGCCTCCGCATACTGACAAGCCCGCGCAGTCTTTCGTAGGCTTCCATATCGTTCTGCAGCTGGGCGAGACAGCGTTTAAGATCCTCCTGGAGCACCACGGTCTGCCCTCCATGCTCGGTTGATTCCAACAGAGATATGCTTGGCGGGCCGTCTGTGATGTCTATTGAGGACGGGATGTCGGCGCCCCAGAGGACATTTACCGCCTGGGCAAGAGAGACAGTGTTGCTGGACACCACATTGAATGTCCCACTGACTGCCCCCAGGCTGAGCGAAACCAGGTAGTCAGTTAGAGCGTAGATGGATAGGAAGTTCCGGACACAATTCTTGTTTAGCTGGTGGATCTTGCTGTGTCCATGGAGCTTGTCCGCGACCAGCGAGACCAGTATGTTGTTGGTGTAGGGTCTGCACTGATAGCCATACACGTTGGACGGCCGGACGATGCAAAGCCTATCAGCGGGATAGCTATCGGTCAGAAGCTTCTCGCCCCGCAGCTTGGAGCGGACGAACCACTGCTGGGCTGCATCGAGTTCATCTGTCTTGCAGTCTTCGAAACCCAGAACCATCAGCGACGACAGATGGATGAGACGGGGGATGCTCCCTGGCGAGAAGGCGGCGAGCAGGTCCTCGAGAAACTGGCAATTCGCCCTCTCGAAGTCAATCTGTCTCGTCGAGCGGTTTATGCCGCACGTATTAAGGACAGTGTCCGCGGACTGCGCGGCTGCCAGGGGCGCGAGGTCGTCGTGGTGCACAACTGTCACGCGGATCCCCCGCTTGCGCAACGTCGCGTAGTACTGCTTGGCAATGAAGCCACCTGCACCGACTATGTAGATCATTACAACTTGTCCACTAACTAAATCTCCACCGCCAACGCGCACGCCGCAGCAGCAGTTATCGCCTTCGAAGAACCCAGTACCCTGGAGGCCGTCGCTTCCGTGGTCAACGACGGTGTCCTAGTAATGAGAATATCTCGCTGTGAGCGCATATCGTCTCAAACTTGTATCCGTTCTTTGTAAGTAGCCGTCTGCATCGTTCTTCTTTCTCTTGTGTAGTATACAGAGGTGCAAGAGTGCGAGTTAAATAATTCTGAGAGTTTTGACATAGTAATACCAGTTGGACCAAACGACGAGTCAGTTATTGAACAGCAGATGATATATACCAAAAAGAACATCATAGGTTCCAATTGAGAAACCAGATTAGAGTTCAGTTAATATACCGAAGAGGAATAGGTTAATACAGTTACTCCACGATATCGCTCTGTCCAGACAAACACGATGGTATTAGCTAATGTATTCGTTAACACCAATCATTAGAAAGTTGTCGCGGTTAGAGGACAACAGTTAAATATGTTTGACTCTAGAGCTACAATCAGCTATAGTTTCATACATACTCTCTACAGCCTTTGGCAAATCACTCTCTATATGTCTATAGTCAATATAGAACGTTCCATGTTTTGTTCCAGACGGATGGTGCAAACACAAATCACGATGATTATCGCCAGTATCGCACATCAATGTGTGTTTCGAATCGTTGAGTGCCCTAAAATGGACCAGCTCATCGAGAATCTCAAAGCGATTCAAGCAACATTCTTTATCGCAGAAAACGATATCGTGTTGAGTTTCAGAAAGATTTAACATTGCTTTACCGCCTTCGTTAGCTCTTTTGTACTCTTGCACATAAGTAGAGTTCTGATTGTTGCAATAGTAGTTCTCTAATAGCTTCTCTACTAATTTCTTCATTCCACCAACTGAAGATACAATCATGAATTCTAATCTATAATAAAATGTATGGTCGCTTAAAACTAACTTTGATAAATCGAGAGGCACTATGAAATATAGATCTGGTCTATACGCAACCACTCCGCTGTACTTGATATTCCGCTCCTTTGAATGTTTATCCATCAATCTTAAAGCGTTGCGTCGATGATATATCATGATTACTTCATGTAGTAAATACTGATACCCTTCTCCATTCTTCAAGTAAAACCCTGCACCGTCTTTACCACACAGTTTTTTATAGAAGGCAAGCCAATCATCGAAATCCCTTATTTCCAGTATCTCTGTTTCATGCTTTCGATATAGTTCATGATCAACTATTTTGAGTTTCCCGCGTAACAGGCTAAATAGCTCACTTAGGTTCTCTTCCTCGAGATAACTAACAGCTTTCAAACTATCTCCGTAACAATTGTGAAAAGACTCCGCACTCTTGCCCAACTCGGGGAGGTTGGACGACAATACCTGCTTTCTGTGAGTAGACATAAATATGTCAAGACTGTTTATATCTATCAAGTTCCTTTTTAAGAACCTGGAAGCTTTCTGGTACGATCTCAAGTCACCACAAAGCAGCAATGCGTACCTTTTTTCGTCACTGTCCATTGTGCACCTATGCGGAGATTTTTTTGGTCTTGATTCACCTGATGCATTGAATTGTTTCAGTTGGATAGCGACGACCGCCGCTGGCGGCCGCTACTCTGAAAGAATATGTTACTATAGCGCAATGAAGATCATAGTCGCAGGGTGGTATCATCTAGTTTACCCGGTGGTAGCCGCTAAAGAACACTTTGAAATACTAGGTTACGAAGTGTATTTCTTGCCGTTGCTCCGTTACACGCAGAAATTCAATGGAGACAAACTATTCAAATCCTTGAATTCGTTTATCAGGAACATAGACCCCAATGTTATTCTCTGGTGGAATTGGGAATGTCCCAAAGACGTCCTAGATAGAGTAAAAGAAAGCAATCAGAATATCTTACATTGTTTATTTAATTGGGATCATCCTTTCTGTTTATCAGAGTGGGATAATAAACACAATAGAAGAATTACTGAAAAAAACATATGGGATATAGTGTTTGTCACTGGAGATTGTAAACTATCCGAGTATTTGGATTCAGGCTCTAGGGAGGCCTATTATTTAAGAATGTTTGCAGATGATCAAACACACTTTCCAGAAGAGGACAAAGAGTACGAGTGTGATATATCTTTTGTACTGACGAACTTATATGAAGATAAATCCAAATTCCCGGACCAAGCATTCGATAGAAAAACCCTTCTTGAAAACATTAGTAAAGAGAAAGACATAAACTTAAGAATTTATGGTCCCAGACATCTTAAGACCCATTTTCCAGATCATTATTCTGGAGAGCTACATTTCCTAAACAGTCATAAGGTTTTTAACAATAGCAAGCTTAACATATGCACTCACGTCACGAATGGTAACAAATATTTGAATGAGCGAGTAGGCACTATTCTTTCAAGTGGCGGGTTGTTGCTATGTGATAAAGTAGATGGTATTGAGTCGGTCCTCACCGACGAAGAAGACTGTATCTTGATTGATCAAAGCAATCCTGTAGAACAAATCAGAAACGTTTTAGAAAACTATAGTGAGTATGAACACATCAAAGGGAATGCGGTCATAACAGCAAAAAGGGAGTTTTCTCCGAGTCTTTGGTCTAAATGTATAGACCAGAAAATACACAGGTTTGTACAAAGTAATCCAACTAAAGGAGTTACTCTGAACCCGACCTGTTCTTTCAACGACTACCAAAAGGACAGAGTCTCGATTGTGATGACGTATTTAGATCGGCTTACCCAAGTAGAGCGCACTCTAAACACCATTGAAGAAAGCCTATACCCGAAGGACTTGATCGAAGTAATCTGTTTGGATGATGGAAGTGACATAGAACCTCTCATTATAGACACATCTGTGTACTCTTTCAATATTAAGATAATCCACTCGAACTACGACAAAAACAAATCGATAATAAATCCGGTATATAGTTACAACCAAGCTTTCAAGTATATCACTGGGGAGTTCGTAATTCTCCAAAACGCGGAGTGTATGCACATAGGCGATCTCATATCCTATGCCGCCCAAAGGTTGAAAAACAATAATAGTTTATTCATCTCATTCCCCTGCTGGGCAACTGCTAACGAAGAGATTTCTCAGGAAATGTTCGACAACAGGCATGATAGGGCTAAATTGAGAAACGTTATTGAAGGCAAGTGGAATCTGTTGTCTGACTATCCATCGGAGTTTAAGGGATGGTATAACGAGAAAAGGATAAGACCGGAGTGCTTACATTTTTGTAATTCTTTTCATATTGACACTTTTAGAAACCGTATTGGGCTGTTCAATACTAAGCTAGAGACGATTTTAGGCTTCGATGATAACGAATTTGCGGAAAGGGTTTTGTTTAGAACAGGTTTAGAAGTAGAGATACCTGAACATGATTTCAAGCTCCTAGCAGTCCATCAATATCATGGGAAACATAACAGACCCAGACCAACCGATTTGTTTTTGAGATCGTACAACCAATATAGAAGCATTAGCAACATGAGTAAAAAGCGCTTTCTGGAGAGCCCGTCAACGGCTTCTTCTAAAACAGTAAATCGAGATTATCTGGACATTGAGAAAGATGACTTCTTGAAGAATTTAAGCGACCAGTGGTGCGACTGTTTTGTGTATTTAACGCTAGATAACAGTCAAGAAGTTGATGTTTTATTCTTGCGGAAATGTTTAAAACATAGCAATTTCCGAATCGTTTACAATCAATAAATTGCACCCCTGAGATAAGGGGGAGTCATTTACCTGCCAAATACTATTGAAAAAAATGTAGTAGTTATATTATGGAACAACTTGTCCCCTTTCAAAAGAGACATTATTTAATTGTGAGTGAAAATGGAAAAAATATAGAGAATACATTTATTAAAAAATACATTATATACTGCAATTATGAGGAAATTGCTGATAAAGTGAAGGAGGTATATAATAACTACGAAACATTCTATAATAGAATTTATTCAGATTTTGATTTGAGCTACATAAATGATTATTACAATAAATTCTATAGCGATTTTATCCGATGTATGATTTCAGATAAGATAAATTATTAACGCTCGATTGGCCGTCAATATTAAATGATATTGGTTTCTAAATTACTTTCTGTATGAATATTCGTAACCAATATGACAAAAAATGTTCTTATCAGCATTCGTACAACCACGTATTTTTATAGATTCTTCGTTTATAGGTACATAGAAGACATTGTATTTATTCAAAATCCAATTAACTGAATAATCATTTTCAACTATTGCAGGTGAAACATTTTCAGGGTAAGGATTGTTTACTGTTATTTTTTTTAGTTTTAAATGAGGATGATTACAAAATGCGTAATGTAACCATATATTTTCTTCCATTTGAGTACGCGTTGGTAATACATAAGAATAATATTTACAAGTTTCTGTAAGTCTGTGTTTATTCCACCCCAATGGATATCCATTTGAACCACCAATTTCATCAAACATTCCCCCGTCTAATCTAACACAGCTATTATCATGTTTATTCAATACTTGTGTTGCTTTAAAAAGTAAAGTTTTAAATTCATTAGGTGTAGTTAAATATCTATTTCGTATAATCCAATCATCTTCTGTTTGTAAAATAATATCGTTTTTTGCAAGTTTATTACCATGATTAAACGTATATCCTAACCCACGGTTATGTGTAAAATGAGAAAGATTGTCATATACGCTTAGTTCTTTTAGTTGTAAATCATTAGGACCTGTTTTATCAAATCCTATAATTATTTCTGAATTTTGTGAAAACGTTCGTATGCTATTGATTGAATTAATGAGGCAACTAAATTTACCTTGATTAATTAAGCATGATGCAATTACTACGGAAATGTGTTTATCTATGTTTCTTTCTTGTAAAGTATCCATTTCATATATATATATATATATAAGATACATATATGAACACATTTAATGATTTTACCACAAAATACCCATTGACTATATTAAACTGTGATACAGAATTAAATAAATATCATGATCAAATGTTGTTCTTTAAATTAGGGGATTTTACTTTCAATGAGCTATCTTATCTACATGGACCATATTTACCACTTATTAATCATGAAAGGATTAGTAATTTTGATGTTAATAATTTGTATGACAAATGTGTTATAATAACCAATGATATTGATGAATTTATTGAACACCATAAGAACATTAATAAGACATATTATTTAATTGTAAGTTTTACGGATCAAGATGTTCCTCACAAAAACAGTAAAGATAGTTTTATCGAATTATTAGACAATAAATATTTAATAAAATGTATAACTGTAAATAGAGCAATAACTCATAATAAACTTTCTGATTTTCCAATATCAATATGGCCGTGGTCTAAAACAAACATTTCAAATTATAATGTTTCTACACTACCAAAAAGAGAAAAACTTTGTTTTGGTGGATGTTGGAGTGAACCCGATCTTCCTCATGGAAGAGAAAGAAATTCAGTACGGAAAACGTTGGAAAATGGAAAATATGGTTTTATAGATGTTTTCGAAGAGTCTCCCGCTTCGGATTATATAAACTTATTACTGACCTATAAATATCAAATATCACCCAGAGGTTGTGGCGTTGACTGTTTTAGAACTTGGGAATCACTATATTTAGGATGTATACCAATAATTCTAACTGATGAAAACAATAATTTGTATGAAGATCTTCCTGTACTAATAGTTGACAGTTATTCAGATTTAACAGAAGAAAAACTAACTGAGCATTATGAAAAAATGAATTCTAGATTATTTAATTTGGATATGTTTAAAGAGAGATATTGGAAAGATTTCTTATGCTCATAATTTATTTTTTG
>MDSW01190005.1_pt1 | contig 36673 bp, 14 predicted proteins | sample 811171 | NCBI WGS metagenome assembly MDSW01 (sample SAMN05326641, study PRJNA326480) | marine metagenome | isolation source: seawater | place: Atlantic Ocean: North West | collected 2012 | reverse complement strand
TGGTGCAGAAACTCGGGTGGTTCCAGACGACGTTCGCGATGGCGGGGAGGACGTGCCGCGAGGCGGTCGAGCGCGTGCCGAGCACGCGCGCGGTGCTTACGGAGGAGGAACTCGCGACCCATAGAGCTTATGGCCCTGTGCCGACTCCGCTCGCCGTCGTGGTGATCGAGGCGGACGTCGAGGCGCTGGAGTGGCTCATGCAGCGGTTCGACGCGAAGCGCATGTACACGGCCAACCTCGGCTGTCCACTCTCTTGGTTAGCCGCCAAGCGCGGCAAGATCGAGAGCCTGAAGTGCTTACGCGCGAACGGATGCCCGTGGAACGAGAGGACGTGCATGTACGCGGCGAAGGGAGGCCACCTGAAGGTTCTCCAGTGGGCGCGTCAGCACAGGTGCCCGTGGGACGAGGAGACGTGCGCGAAGGCGGCTGGGGGAGGGCACCTCGAGGTGCTTCAGTGGGCGCGTCAGAACGGGTGCTATTGGGACTGGACGACGTGCTCGTCCGCGGCTTCGGGAGGCCATCTTGAGGTGCTGCAGTGGGCGCGTCAGAACGGGTGCCCGTGGAACTGGAGGACGTGCTCGTGGGCGGCGGAGAGAGGGCACCTGGAAGTGCTGCGGTGGGCGCGTCAGAACGGGTGCCCGTGGGACGACAGGACGTGCTCGAGCGCGGCCGGGGGAGGCCACCTGGAGGTGTTGCAGTGGGCGCGTCAGAACGGGTGCCCGTGGGACGACAGGACGTGCATGGACGCGGCACGGGAAGGCCACCTGGAGGTGCTGCAGTGGGCGCGTCAGAACGGGTGCCCGTGGGACAATAACACGTGCTGGTACGCGGCACGGGGAGGCCACCTCGAGGTGCTGCAGTGGGCGCGTCAGAACGGGTGCCCGTGGGACGTGAGGTCGTGCATCTATTCGGCGCAGAATCGAGGCCACCTGGACGTCCTGCAGTGGTTGCGTGAGAACGTGTAAACGCGGAGCGAGGGGACGGGCGTGGCCGCGGCGCAAAGAGGCATCGCGACTTTGCTTTTGGGAGATCGCGCGCGACGTCCTCTCTCCAACGAGCCGCTTTGCGCGTCGAACGGCGAAGGGAGGGGGCGGTGGCGGACGTCGAAGCGCACGGGGGGGTTGCGCCGGAGTTCTGACGAAACTGGGTCGTTTTTCGGGTGCCCGGGCGTCGGTGACTCGCGGCGCCCCGCCGACGACGTCTCGCGCGCGCACGTGACGGCCGTCGACTCGAGCGCGCACGAAGACGCGTTTCCCGCGCCGCCGCCGCCGCGATTTTCGAATTTCAAAATACCGCCGCGCCCTCTCGTCCCTCTCTCCGCGCGTCGTCTCACACCCTCACGACGTCGACGCGCGCTCTCCTCGCGACGGCGTGCGGCTGCGCTTCCGCAGCGTTCGGTTTGGGCGCGCCCTCGGCGACGAAGACGTGCGCGAACGTCCCCCCGATGTTCCCCTTCGCGACCCGCCCCGGGTTCACCGCCACGAACGCGTCGTCGTCCTCCTCCTCCTCCTCCGCGAATTTCTTCGTCGTCGCCTTCTCCGGGAGCGGCGACGCGCCCTCCGCCTCGGCGGGCCCCGCGCCTCGGCGCGGGACGACCTTCGCGAACGGGTTGAGATCGCTCGGCAGGATCAGCACGTCCGGCGTGCGCTCCATGTCGAGGTGCGCCGCGAGCGCGGCGTCCATGCACGCCCCCGGCGCGGGCGGGAACAGCGGGTACGCGCTCCTCTGCCCCGGGAGGTGCGCGGCGAGCCTCGCCATGCGATCGAGCGGCGCCGCCTTCTTCGTATCCGCCGCCGCCTTCTCCTCCCTCGCCGCCTCCGCCGCGCTGAGGTGCCGCAGCACGTCCTGCGTCGTCACCGCGACGCGGACGCCGTTCACCTCGAACGTCCCCGGGTTCGGCGCCAGGACGACGAGCGCGCCCCCCGTCGCCTCCACCGCGCCCTCCGGGAGGAGCGGCGGCTGCGGGAACACCGCGTCGTGCGTCGCGTCCCTCACGCTCGGCGACGCAATCACGGCGGGGCGGTACCCGCTCGCGGCGCCGGACTCGAGGAACGCCTCGAGGCGGTCGCGGACGCCGCGCGCGAACACCTCGTCGAAGGAGGCGCTCAGCGCCTCCTTGCCGTCGCCGCGGACGATCTTGTGTTCGCAGTCCACGAACGGGCCGAGGAGGACGATCGCGTCGGGCTTGGTCTCCGACGCGTACCGCAACAGCGCGTCCAGGGGTTCGTACGCGAGGTCGTCGGCGCACGTGAACGGCCCCGACGCGACGACCATCGAGAGCGCGCCGAACGCGGGCGCGGAGGCGCGCGACGCGAGCATGGGCGGGGCGACCGCGCTGATGATGCGCTTCGCGACGACGCAGTGGCCGCTCGGGTTGGAGCCCTGCGCGCAGACGATCTGCCCCGGGAAGAGGGAGTAGCGGGGAAGCGCCCTGAGGTCGAGGCGGACGCGCAAGCCGCCGCTCGTGGCGACGGACCCCTCGAGCTGGACGGACGCCTCGTTGAGGCGGCCGTTATCGGCGTCGCACACGACGCGACCGACGACGCACACGTCGTCCTGAGACGCCGCGTACACCGCGCCGCCGCAGTCGAGGCCCGGGTGCGCGACCTCGACGTCGGCGCGGAAGCGCGCGAGGCGGCGCTCGAGGTACTCCGCCTTGTCCGAGACGCGATCGCGCATGTACCGCGCGTCGCGGGAGAGAGGCGCGCCGACGAGGGTCACCGCGGGGGGGGACGCGACCGCGGCGTCGCGGCCGGCGCGCGGCGCGGCGAGGTGCGGGTTGAGCTCGGTCTTCACCGCGCCGGGCGCGAGGCGCTTCGAGAACGCGCTCGACCCGGGCGCGGGGGCGAAGACGCCGAGCGAGGACGAGGAATCGTCGCCGCCGCCGAGCGGGGATCCGCCGCCGCCGCCCGACTCGCGGGTGTTGTTGTACCGCGCGTGCGCCGCCCGCGCGGCGGCGGTCTTCGCGCCGGGGGTGTTCCCGCCGCGGCCGGGGGTGATGGCGGCGAGGGAGGCGTCCGCCATGTCCGCGTCCACCGTGCCGTCCTCGAGCGACTCGAGGAGGTTGGGCTTGTCGTAGTAGAAGGCGCGGGGGGTTCGCGCGACGTCGCTCTTGCGCGAACTCGCGACGTGGCGCTCGAAGTGCGAGCGGAACGCCTCCATCGCGCCCGCGGACGGCGTCGCCGACATCTTGCCCGGGGGGTTGCTCGAGTAGAACTGGTCCCAGCTCAGCGCCAGGTCGTCCGCGCTCGCCCCGAACTGGCGGCAGATGGCGAGGCACTGCGAGGCGACGTCGTCGCTCTCGAGCGGGAAGCCCTGCGTCTCGAACGCGCGCGCCACCTCGACGACGTCGGCGGGCATCGTGGTGGAGGGGGGCGGGGGGAGAGGAAGGGACGCCGCTCGGGGCGGGGGAGGGGGGATCTGGAGCCCGAAGGGACGCCGCGCGTCGCGGGAGTGCGTGCGGGACGCGCCGATCCCGCCACCAAGCGCGCGCGTGAAAAAAGCGGGCGCCGCGAAGTTTGAATTTGGCCCGAATCCGCGCCGCTGATTGGTCCGAGAGCCTCGAAAACGCGCAGAGTCATAGGCCGCGAATGCGCGAGATCGGGCATCTTTTTCCAAACAGTGCAGTCGCCGCGCCGAGCGCGGACGAAGCGAATAGTGAGATACCTTGGGGAGTTTCATCCCCTGCGAGATCTCTGCACCGACCTAAGGGGAGTCAAATCCCCGATTGAGTGGAGCTAGCGTTAACCGCTAGGTCCGTTCCTCGTAGTGTAGTGGTCTATCACTGTCGGCTTTCACCCGGCTAACCTGGGTTCGAACCCCAGCGAGGAAACTTTTTTTTTTGTTTTTTTCACACGTGCGACGTCGCCCGTGACGTCCCCTTTCCAACGAGCCGCTTTGCGCGTCGAACGGCGAAGTACGGGGACGTCGAAGCGCGAGGGGGTGTGCTGGTGTGCTGACGAAACTGGGAAATGTCGCCGATCGCGAAATGTGATCGAACCGCCGATCGAAATCGACCCCGGTTTCGCCGGTGTCCCCGATCGAGCCCCCCCGATCAAAACGTCCAGGCGTGTTCTTCGGTTGATGAGTTTGAACTCTGAACTGAACACCCGGAGTTCCCTCGAGTGCCCGCAGACACTTCGGCTCCGCGCGGCGGGCTCAGCACCCGCGGCGGGGGTCTGAAAGGCGGCGCGTACGATGTTCGGGACGTCCGCGAGCGGTGGCGAGCGCGTATCGGTGCGCCACCCCCCCCCGCGCGTCTCGATTCCCACCCCTCTCGCGCGTCCCCCCCTCCCCCGCGCGACGGATTGCGTTTGTGTCGCAACACCCAAGGCGCCGCTCGCTTTCGTCTCTGACCCCCCCGACCGGGCTTCCACGTCCCCTCTCGTCCGACAGCTCCTGCCCCGGGTGGACGTAGAGCGCGGGGATGGCGCCGCGGAGGCCCGCGCCGCGACCCCCGCGAGGGCGCGCGTCGCCGCGTGCGTCGCGGGCGTCGCCGCGGTGGCGTTGTTGTCCGTCGCCGCGATCGGCGCGTCGTCCGCGTCGGCGCCGCTCGGGGCGCCGATGGCGACCGCGGGCGTGCCCCCGCTCCTGCCGCTCCACCGACAGCCGCCGCTGGGCGCGCCCTCCGAGGCGACCGTGCAGAACCCCGCCCTCGAGCGCCTCTTCCGGCTCGGCGCCGAGCGGCTGATGGGCGGCGCCGGACCGCTGGGCGAGCCCGCGGAGGAGCCCGCGGTGGATGATGATGATGATCCTCGGGAGTTTGACGAGCGCGAGGAAGACGCGGAGGAAGACGCCGAGGAGGATTCGTCGGAGTCCTCGGAGTCCTCTTCGGAGGGCGACGCCGACGCGCGACGCTTCGCGCGGCGCAACGAGGATCTCGAGCGCGCGCGCGCGTTGATCCCGCCGGGAATGGACGAGCGCGCGAACGACGAGGCGCTGGACGCGCTCGCGGCGCAGCGCGAGGTTTCGCGCGAGGCGCGCGCCGTCGCCAGGGCGCAGGAGGAGCGACGGGAATTCATGCAGAAGCAGAGGGAATACGTCGCCGCCACGAAGGCGAAGAGGCAGGCGGCGGAGGAGGAAGGCGACGACGAGGAGGAGAAGAAACCACCCATGGCGAAGCTCGGGGAGGAGAACGAGCAACCGGAGTCGCCCGAGGCGGCGAACGAGGAAGCGGCAGCGGAGGCGGGCGCGGGGGCGGAGGCGGGCGCGGGGGCGGAGGCGGGCGACGCGGCGGACGCGAACGACGCGGCGGCGGAATCGGAGGGGTCGGAGGAGGGGGCGGAGGAATCGGAAGCGTCCGAGGAATCGGAGGCGTCTCAGGAATCGCAGGCGTCCGAGCTGTCGGAGCCGTCGGATGATGCCGAAGATGATTCCGCTGGGGGGGCGTCGGAAGATTCCGCGGCGTCGGCGGCGTCGGCCGATTCTTCGGAAGATTCGTCGTCGCTTCCTCCCCCCGGGGCGACGGCGGAGGGTAACCCTCTGTTCGACGACGTCCTCGACGACTCTCAGGAAGCGATGCGCGCCGCCGGGTACGAGGCGGACGCGCTCGCTGAGGTCGCGGGCGAGGACGCGGCTGCCGCCGCGAGCGCGTACATCACCGACGCCGCGCTCAAGCGTCAACCCGCGCGGGACTGGAGCGGCGACGCGCCGATGGCGGAGGTCGGGATGTCCGACGCGCGCAACGACCTTCTCGCGGTGGCGATGCGCGACGACCCCATCACGAACAAGTACCTCCCCCCGACGCTCCTCGGGTACGACTTCTACGCGGACGACTGGTGGCACCACCCGGTGGAGGACCGCGGGTATAAGAACTCGTTCAAGGTGTGTTTGGACCAGGGCGCGGGGTCGTGGGACTCGGCGTTCGCGGAGGGCCTCGGGAACCTGTTCCGCGCCGGGGTGTGTTTCCACGAGGTCACCGAGGGCCCGTGCGACGAGGCGGACGTCGTCATCTTCAACCAGGCGGTGGTGCTTTGGGGCGGGGGGTACCGCGACCCCGCGAACGGCGGTGCGATCACGTTCCCGCCGAAGAAGCACGAGAACCAGGTGTACATGTACTTCGCGCACGAGGCGGCGGGGACGTTCGGGTGGGAACTTCGAGACCCCGCGGTGGTGAAGCAGGTGGACTACTTGGCGTACTTCGACCGCGAAAACGCCGCGGTGTGGTTCCCGTTCGGGCCGACGCTTCGATCGATGCTCCGCGACTTCAAGTTCTTCCAGCGCCCGAGGCAGAACCGCATCCCGGGCGTCGCGTGGCTCGCCATCGACTGCCTTCCGCTCCGCGCGCGGGTCTTGCAGGGGATCGCCGAGCACTTCCCCGTGTTTAGCTTGGGGACGTGCCAGAACAACGCGGCGGCGCCGGCGGGTCTGCCCGGGCGCGGCGCGGGGGACGCGCAGTTCCAGAACCTCATGAGCAACTACATGTTCTACTACGCCGTCGAGAACGGCGGGCAGTGTCGCGGGTACGCCACGGAGAAGGTGTGGATGGCGCTCAGCCGCGGGTCCGTGCCGCTGTATTTCGGGTCGGAGGACGTCGTCGCGATGATGCCGACGCCCGAGAGTTTCGTCGATTTGAAAAAGTTTGACTCGCCCGAGGCGCTCGCAGCGCGGCTCCGCGAGATCGCGACGAACGACGAGGCGTACTGGGAGGTGCACAAGTGGCGGTACCAGGACCCGACGACGTGGAGCCCCGGGTTCCGCCAGCTGATTCGGACCATGAGCACCGACATCAAGTACGGCGTCTGCCACGCGCTGCAGAAGGGACCGACGATGTACCCCGAGCCCAAGGCGCAGGGCGAGTGCGAGTACGACTTCGACGTCTTGGGAAGGAGGGTGGACGCGTGGCCGGACCACGGCGGGATCGCGCCGCCGGAGAAGCACCTCATCAAGACGTGCGAACACGCGGGGGAAAAGTGCTGGGCGTTCAGGGAGCTACTGTAGCCGCGGGGGAGACGAGAACCGGCGCGTGTCTATCCATCCGTAGGAATAGGAGCGACGGCGGCGAGACGCGAATCGTTTACGAAAAAACTCACGGTTCGTTCGCTCCTCGAACTCGAAACGTCGCGCCGCGCGGTACGTATCCTCGACACACGCATGATATGATATCATCACACCACCTCTAGCTAGCTAGACTCTAGACAACCTACCTCTGGTCCCTCGGCGCCGCTCGCACGAGGGCGAGGGTGGCGGCCACGAAGCACGCGGCGAGGGGCGCGTGCACGCCGAGCGCGCCCCACGCGACGATCCCGAACGACCCGGCCAACACCCTCGGCGCCTGCGCCAGCGAGACGCCGACGTGGTACGCCGCCATCCCGGCGACGAGCGGAAGGGTTTCGCCGCCGCCGCCGCCGCCTTCCCGCCGCCGCCGCCGATCCTCGTCTCGGCTCGCGAGGGAGGAGGCGAGCGCGAGGCAGCACAGCGTCAGCGCGTACCACCGCGTGCACTCGAGGGCGGCGGCGACGGAGGCGACCCCCGGGAAGACCGTCTCGGGATCGGCGAAGACCGCCACGCCGCCGACGAGCTCGACGCACGCGTTGCACTTCAGAAGCGCGGCGAGGTGGGGGAAGGTGACGGCGGCGGCGGCGTCGCGGGGGGGGGACGATGGGGGGGGCGGGGAGGGATCGGACGACGGGGTCGCGCGAACGCGCGCGAGCTCGCCGCGGGGGCGGCGAGGGCGAGGGGCGCGGCGTGCCCACTCGAAGGTGCCGTCGGCGCCATCCAGAAGCGCGCGGGGGGGGGTGGCGACCCTCCTCGAGGCGCGCGACGCGGATGGAGACGCCGCGGGAGGCGAACGCCTCGACGGCGCCGGCGCGACGCGCGACGCGCGAAGCGTCGGTGAGCGCGCGAGCGCGCGCATGCCCGGCGACGCGCGACGGGTTGTGTCTTTTACCGCCTTATTTTTCGTCGATCCATGCGCGATTCGAAGGGATGACGGGCCTGAGCCACTTGTCACGCCTCCCGCCTCGCGATCGCCACAGTTCGTCGCGCGCGCGCGGGCGCCCGCTCCCCTCCCGGACGCGATGCCCGCCTCCGTGAGCAACCGCAAGCCCGCCATCTCGATCGTCGAGATGGCGCGGCTCGACCGCATCGGCGCGGTGCCTAACCTGAACCGCGACCGGCGGCGGCACCCCCTCGGCGCGGTCTTCGCCCCCTCGAACGTCCGCGCGGGGAGCGCCCTCGCCGCCGTCGCGCTGGTCGTCGCGTTCGCCATCACCCTCGGCGCGCGCCTGAGCGCGCCTCCGGCCGCCCCGTCCGGCCCCGCTCCCGGCGCCTCCTCCGCCTACGCCGTCGTCTTCGACGCCGGGAGCACGGGCAACCGCGTCCACGTCTTCGAGTTCGCCGCGAGTTCGTCCACGTCTTCGATCGGCGCGCTGGCGAACGAGGTGTTCCGCGCGGAGACGCCCGGATTTCGCGCTTTCGCATCCGACCCGGACGCGGCGGCGGCGATGCTCGACCCGCTCATCGAGACCGCGCGCGCGGCGGTCCCGGCACACCTCCGCCCGCGCACGCCCCTGACCCTGCGCGCGACCGCGGGGCTCCGTTTGCTCCCGGAGGGCCCCGAGGCCGCCGACGCGATCCTCGACGCGGCGCGCGCCAAGCTCGAGGCCACCGAGTTCCTCGTCCGCCCCGATCGCGTCACCCTCCTCGACGGCGCGGACGAGGGCGCGTTCGGGTGGATCGCGGTCAACTACCTCCTCGGAAACGACGCCGCGATGCGCGCGGGAGGCGGAGGCGGAGGAGCGTCGGGAGGGTTCGGGGGGAGGAAGGCGGCGGCGGGCGGATCGCGCGCCGCGTCGGGGGCTTCTCCTTCGTCCGGCGGTACCGTCGCCGTCGCCGACCTCGGCGGCGGGAGCGCGCAGATCGCGTTCGCGGTGGACGCCGCCGCCGCTAAGGCCGCGCCCGAGGGCTACGTCCGGTCGATGAGCGGCGACGGGGGGGTGCATTACTACGCGCACAGCTTCAACGGGTACGGGATCATGGCGGCGCGCGCGAAGATTTTATCCTCCGCCGGCGCCGCGTCGCGGGAGTCCTCCGGAGCCGCCTCCGAAGCGTCGGCGGCGGCGGAGGAGAGGGGGCACCCGTGCGTGCCCTCGGGGTTCAGGGGCGGGTGCGAGGGGAAGTGCTACGGCTTACCCCCGGACGCGTCGTACGTCGCGGTCGCGCGCGCCGAGGGCGCCGATTTCGAGGCGTGCGCTGCGGCGGCGCGCGCGGCGATCGACGGCGGCGAGGAGGGCGTCGGCGGCGGCGTCGGCGTCGGCGGCGTCGCGTGCGCGGCGTCGCCGTGTTCGTTCGCGGGGGCGTGGACGACCGAGCGTCGATCGCGGATGGTCGGCATGAGTTACCTCCGCGAGCGCGCGTCCGAGGCGAAGGTTCGCGGGTTCCCCGCCTCCGGTCCGGCGGCGGCGGTGACGATCACGCCCGGGGACCTTCGCGCGGCGGGTCGGGAGGTGTGTCGGACGGCGGCGAAGGATTTGGCGCGCGCGTACCCGGAGGCGGAGGAGGCGCACGCGCCGTACCTGTGCCTCGACGTGGCGTACGCGTACTCGCTGCTGACGCGCGGGTTCGGGATGGGGGAGGAAGAGGAGATCACGCTCGTGGATAAGATCGAGCGGGAGGGGGTGGGGGGCGCGGTCGAGGCGGCGTGGGCGCTCGGGGACGCGGTGGCGACGATGGAGGCCGAGGCGGGGACGGACGCGGGGGTGGTGAAGAGGCCGGGGGGGAGGGAAATTCGATGATGAGCGTCGCGGATTCGTGTGATATCACAACACAACTCGCGCGGCTCGGCCGTCACCAAAAATCATCATCATCATCATCATAATCAGGAACCGGGCACTCGTGCTCTTCCAAGTACGGGCGGCAACGCTTATGGGCGGTATCCCACGTGCCCTCGTCCCATGGGCAACCGTTCTCATGGGCCCACCGCAGGACGTTCAGGTGGCCTCTCTGCGCCGACAACCGGCAAACCCTCTCGTCGCACGGGCACTCGTTCTCGCGCAACCACTGCAACACCTCCAGGCGGCCTTCCCGCGCCGCGAATGCAGTCGTGTTATCGTCCCACGGGCACCCGTTCTGACGCGCCCACTGAAGCATCTTCAGGTCGCCTCTTTCCGCCGCCTTCGTGCACGTAAACTGGTCCCACAGGCACCCGTTCTCACGCGCCCACTTCAACACCTCCAGGTGGCCTCCCGACGCCGCGTACATGCACGTGTCGTTGAACACGTCGTTCCACGGGCACCCGTTCTCATGGGCCCACTTCAAAACCTCCAGGTGGCCTCTCCACGCCGCGTTCGCGCACGTCCCCGCGTTCCACGGGCACCCGCTCAGACGCGCCCACTGGAGAACGTCCAGATACCCTCCCTCCGCCGCGGCTGAGCACGTCTTCTCGTTCCACGGGCACCCGTTCGCGTGTAAGCACATCAGGCTCTCGATCTTGCCGCGCTTGGCGGCCAACCAAGTGAGTCGTTCGTTTCGCCAGTCCAGGCCCCCGTCGTCTTCCGTCTTCCCGACCTTCCAGGCCTTGCTGACGTCGCACCACTTCAGGCCCTTCCCGTCGAACAGCTGTATCAGCCACTTCAGCGCCTCGACGTCCGCCTCCACCACCGCGACGTCGAACGGAGTCGTGTCCGGCCACTCCTTATCGCGATGTAAACCGTGCAACACCTTCAAATCCTCAAGCAAATCCTCCATCTCAAACCCCTTCCTCTCCCGGTCCTTCACCAGACTGCGCTCCTCCTCCGTGAGCTCCGCGCGTGTGCTCGACACGCGCTCGACCGCCTTGCGGCACGTCTTCCCCGCCATCGCGAACGTCGTCTGGAACCACCCGAGGTTCTTCACCACGACGTCGAGGATCTCGTTGGGGAGGTTGCCGAGGAAGGGTCCGAGGGCGTGGTCGTCGTCCGGAAACTTGGCGAGGATGGAGTCATCCATGTTCAACGTGCAATGCGGGGTCGGGCGAGAGGCGCTTGGGTCGTCCTTCTTCAGGAGGAACTCCCACTCGCGCGAAACGCACTTGCACATCGTCACGCGCACGCACCGGCCCTCGCCGGGGATCTCCTCGATCATCCACAGCGAGTCGTCCGGCTTCACGGTCGACGCGAGCGAGCGACGGTCGATGAGCGGCGGTTGGCCCTTGACCCCGAGCGTCAGCGCGGTGGGCGTGAGCTCGAAGGCGACGTCCTTTGCCTTGATCCTCGGGGGAATCGGCGCGTTCACCACCACCTTCTCCGAGTCCTGATGCCAACCGTACGTCTCCATCGTCGGAAGAGTGGGAGTGAGCGAGAGTGGCGCGATCGAGCGAGGATACGAGGTCGCGAGGCGAGAGACGCGTCGGTCGCGGGCTCGCGCAGGTCAGATCTGACGCTCGGGCCCCAACTCTCACGAGCCACGAGAAACGCTTTTCTTGGGGGAAACGAGGCGACGCGCGGCGATTTTGATCGGGCCTTCCGATCGATGACGATCGGCGAAGCCAGGGTCGAGACGAAGGAAAAGTTCGACGTGGAAGTAAAAGTTGATCGATTGCGATCCCCAGGAGCCCGACGGTGCCCACCTGCCCCGTCAGCGCCATAATCCGTTATTTCAACTGACGACAAATGCCACAACCCTCGCGCGGCGCACGCGCGTCCGGCGCGGAACGCACGCCCGTCCTCGCACTCGCTCGGTGCGTCCGATCTTCCGCCCTCGAGAACGTTCCTCGCGCGTGCCGTCGTCGTCGCGCGGCGCCTTTTCTGCCGTCGCCGGCGTCGTTCGTTCGAGGTCCCGCTTACGCGAACAAACGGCCGCGGCTGTTTTCTCTCCACCCGCGGCGCGCGCGACGCGTGCCCCCCTCCCCCCCCGCCGTCCTTCCCCCGCTGACGGTCCCTCCCCACCCCTCGACCTTCCACCCCTCGCCCGCTCGCACTCGGACGCCAGCCACGATGGGATGCGGCGCGTCCTCCCCCGCGGGCGCCGCGTCGTCCTCCTCCGGCGCGGCGGCGATTCCCCCTCCCCCGCCCGGGTCGGACGCCGCGGTCCTCGCGCAGATGCGCCAACAGTCCCCCGCGCTCGCGAAGGCCTGGCCCGCGAGCGCCGACCCCGGGAAGTGGCAGGGCGTGACGATGAAGGGCGGCGCGAAGGTGACCGCGCTGAACCTCTCCGGCGTCCCGCTGAAGACGCTCCCCGCGGCGACGGCGGCGCTGAAGAATCTCGAGATCCTCGAGCTCCGCGGGTGCGGGCTCGCGGCGGTGCCGGCGGACGTCTGGCGCCTCCCTAAACTCGGCCGCGTCGACCTCAAGGAGAACGCACTCGCGGCGATCCCGCCCGAGGTCGAGGGCGCGAAGGCGCTGCGGGTGCTGGACATGCGCGGGAACAAGATCGCGACGAGCTCGAAGAAGCTGCAGATCGCGCTCGAGGATAAGAAAGTGAAGCTCGAGGTGGACGCCGACGTCGCCTTCTCGTGAGGAGAGACTTTTTTTTTCGCCGGGGGGGAAGCGCGCCGCGCGTTCGGGCGCGGCGGCGTGCATCACCCATCGCGACGCGTCACGAAGTCGCCGCCGACGCGCGGCGCGCGTCCACGAAACCGGCGCGTGTGTACGATGCAATACTATGATAATATTACGTGTGACCTATTCCGTACGACGCGCGAGGCTTCGCGCGCTGACATGAAACGTTCCCTCGTCGCGAAACCAAAGTCGGTTTTCGGCGGCGAAACGGAAACGAAATCTCCGCGCCTCGTCACCCTTCGGTCTTGGTCGCCGCCTCCGCGCCCTCGCGCGCCACGTACACCGCCTCGTAGATCTCGCGCCCCAGGCCCTGGCTCTCGTCCAACATTGTTGCCCACGCGCGTTGGGAGAAGGCCGCGACGACCCTCTCCTCGAGCTCCGCGCGGAGCGCGTCGAGCAGGGCTTTCTCGTTTTCGCGACGCGCGCCGGGGGCGTTGAGCGTCGCGCTCGTCCGGAGCGCGTCCGCGACGAACTGCCGGAGGTCCGCCTGGGGAGGATGGGGTGAGGCGTGAGATACGGGGGGGATGGTGCGCGGGCGGCGGTCGAGGCGAGCGGCGAGTGAGAGATGCGCCGCGCGGGGGAGGGGTCGAGGGGGGGCGTTCGGGGCGTCGGGGGAGCCGCGTCGGGGCGAAGGTGGTCGAGCAAGGCGAACGCTCTTCGCACCTGCGCGTACGCGTCGTCCACGAGCCTTCGACGGAGCCTGTCTAGGGTGCCGTCCGCGCGCACCGCCTCGAACGTCGCCTCGTCGAGATCGTGCGCCTCGCGCGCCTCGCGCGCGAGCGACTCGTCGTCCGACATGCGCCCCGAGGAGTGCCGCGCCGAACCCTAAGGCATCAGGCGAGAGGCGCGCCTTTTGACGCCCCGCAGCGCGACGATGAACCCGCGAACGCCAGCTCGGCGCCACGCTCGGCGCGTTGATATTTCCGACCGCGCGCGCCCCCCTCCCCCCCCGCTCGGGACGCGATGTCGTCCCCCGCGGCTCCCGCCGCGGGACCTCGCGCGGCGCTTCCGCGCTCGCGAGCGCGCGACGCGCCGCGCGGACGCCGCGCGCGTTCGCGCGTCGCCCCGTCTCTCCCGCGCGCGCCTCGAGCGTCCTCCTCGGACGGTTCGTCGTCGCCATCCTCCGACGCTGCCTCGGCACCCCCCGCCCCCCCGAGGAAGAAGGCGATCGAGGCGGCCTCGCCCACGCCGTCGCCGTTCGCGACGCGCCCCCGCCTCGCGCGCGCGGCGCGCCCGGACCCCCTCCGCGAGTACCTTCGCCTCGTCGAGCTCGCGGACGGGAGCTGGGAGCTCCAGAGCGCGACCGCGGTGTTTCGCCGCCGCGCGCGCGATCGCGCCGGCGCGCCCCCTGTGGAGGTGTCCCTCGCCGCCACCGTGCACGTGGGCGACGCGGCGTACTACCAGGGCCTCCAGGACGAGTGCGAGTCCAGCTACGACTGCGTCCTGTACGAGCTCATCACCGCGGAGGAGAACCTCGCCCCGGGCGAGCGTCCCGCCGCGCGGCGACGAGGCCGATCGCGTTCCAACGAAAACGAGCGAAACGAGCCAAGCGCGAGCGGAAGCGCGTCCTCCCCCTCCTCCTCCTCATCCACCTCGTTCCTCCCGACGCTGGCGGTGGACCTGGCCCCCACGGAGGCGGCGCGCGATCTCGCCGCGGTGCACGGCCTCCGCGCGCAGCTCGACGCCCTCGACCTCCGCCGCCCCGGGTGGTACGTCGCGGACATCCCCAGGGCGGAGCTCCTCCGCATGCAAGCCGCCGCGGGCGAGCGCCCCGTCGGCGCTCCCGATTCTGCAGACACCGGCGCCTCCGCCCGTGACGACGGAACCGGTGAGAATTCTTCTCCCTCATACACCACGGGGGGGTCTCAACAAAACAACAACCCACGCGGGCAACAACACCACTCCCTCACACTCGGTCCCTCGACGCCGACGTCCGCGCTCCCCGGGGTGGCGAACAAGGCGCGTCGCATCGGCGCGGGCGGCGAGGGCGCGCTCCCCGGCGCGCTCGAGGCGCTGGCGGTGATCGCTCGGGGCCGCGCCGGCGGCGGCCCCGCGAAGCAGACGGCTCGGATGCTGTGTTGGCTCGTGCCCTGCCCCGAGGCGCACCTGTTGCTGTTGGATTGGGTCTGGGGCGGGGGAAGGCCCGCGCCGGTGCTCGGCGCGATGCTCGACTGCCTCGCGTCGGGGAAGATCGAGTCCGTGCGGCGGCTCGCGTTCGCGCAGATGCTCGTCTCCGCGCAGGCCAAGGGCGCGGTCGGCGGGGGGGCGGACGTGCCCGTGTTGGTGACGCGACGGAACGAAGCCGCGGTGGAGTGTCTGCAGAAAGCCATGGACGCGGACGACGCGGATGATGACGCGGAGGAGCCTATGCTCGCGTCGTCTCGCGCGCGGCGGTACGCGTTGCTGTACGGCGCGCTGCACATGCCCGGTCTCACGTCGACGCTCACCGACCGCCTGGGGTTCGAGCCGAGCACGCAGAGGTGGCGCGCGGTGTGGCGGGTGGAGGCGCCGAGTCAGTCGCGCGTCACGCGTTGGCTTGCGCTTCCGTCGCTTCTGTTTCTCGACGGCACGGATTGGGCGGCGACGGTGACGGACGCGGCGCGCGCCGCGGGGATGGAGGGCGGGGGCGCGTACGCCCTGGCGGCGGTCGCGCTGTACGTCATCAGGCACGGCGCGGTGTATTATTCGCTGGGAAAGTGGACGCTCGAGTGGAACAGGCAGCTCTTCGACGGGGACGAGTTCGACTCCGCCGGCGGAGACGGACCGCTGGGGACGTAGAAGAGACGCGACGCGCACTTTCGTAATCGTCGTCGCGTGATCGTCGTCGCGCTCGAAGCGCGGGGCCGTTCTTCACTCGCATGTCGCCGACGCACGCGTCGCGTGCTATAATGGTAGATATCGCACCGTCGTCAGAAGTTCCCTCCGTTGAATCCCGACCTCTCCCCCAGGCCGCCTAGGCTGACGCCTCTCCCTCCTCCGACGCCCGAGAAGTGGTTCTTGAGGCTTTTCGAATCCGCCCACGCGCTGTTGGCGTAGTCGTCCTCGTCGTTCGCCTCGAGCGCCTTCATCTCCTCCTGTCGCTTGTGGTAGTACGCGAGCATGGCCTTGTGTTCCTCCGGGGAGATCGCCGCCTCCCTCTGCGGCGCGCCCCCGCCTTTCTTCTGGAGCTTGGCGACGATCTTGGTCTTCTCGTTCCTCCCGACGTGGTCGCTCAGCTTGTTCCCGGGGATCATCTGCTTCCCCGCCCACCAGATCTGCGCGGTCGCGGGGTCGAGGATCTCCACGCCGAGCGGGGTCGCGCTCGGCTTCTCGTCCGCCTCGATGTCCATGCGAACCGGGTCCCACTCGGGGAGGCCCATCGGGTACGCGATCATCACCGCGCCGCGGACGACGTCGATGGCCTCCATCAGATCCTTCTTCGTCAGCGGTCGCTTGGCGTCCACCTGCTTCCGGCTCGCCGCCGCCGCCGCGTCGTCAAGGGCCTTGCGAAGCATCGTCTGCACCTGAGGCACGGGGGCGTTGCCGTCGCGCTTGCCGGTGGGGTCCTTGCAGTACGTCGGCCCGCGGGGGGGGAGCTCGATCCCGTCCGCCTGAGCCTGGATGTCCTCGTCGAGGCCTTGCTTGTCCGTCGGGCGCGCGGGGCCGTACGTCGCGAGGTCGTCGCCCTCCACCTGCGAAGAGGGAGGGAGGAACGGAGGAGGGGGGCGAATGGGGGGGGGGATGACGCGAGTGAGTGACGACGCGGGAGAGGACGCCCGACCGGGCGACGCGTTCGCGGGACGCACGCGCCGAAGGCTCGCGAAGATCGCGCCGGGTGCCGAACCTTCAAGCGCTGGATCCGGAGTCGCGTGTTGTGAATGTCGACGAGCTCCTTGACGAGCTGCGACACCGGCACCGCCACCGTCGTCTCGTACAAAAACTGGTGCTCCTCGGACTTGCCCTTGCAGTGGATGACCACCATGGCGACCGGCCCGCGACCGAGGGAGGCGGAGAGCGCGCGAACGAGAGTGAACGATTCGCCAGGATCGGATCCAGCGTTGACTTGATCTCGCAGTCTCAGCGTCGCGAGAATTCGAGGGAAAAGCCTCGAGCACTCCGACGATCTGAAAAACGGTTGGATTTTCGGATCGTCTTCAGATATTTGTCACGCGCGGGCGCCGCGCCCCCTCGCACTCCGCCCGCGCTCCTCGCGCGGCGTCCGCTCGGCCGCGCCGCCGGTCACGCCCCCCGCGCGTCCTCCCGCGCCGGGTCCGCAACCCCCCCCGCCCCCCGCGCGTCGCCCGATACGCGATGGCGTCGCCTTGGTCGCTGACGCGCCGCGTCGCGTCGTCGCCCTCGACGCGTTCGCTTTTCGTCGCCTCGCGCGCGCGTCTCGGCGCGCGGCGGATCCCCCGCGGCGCTCGCGCGCCGTCGCGCCGCGCGATCCGCGCCTCCCCCCGCGCCGCGCTCTCGGGCAAGGCCTCGGACGAGGCGGCGCCCTCGGACTCGGCGCGGCGACGCCGCGACGACGGCGCGTCCCCCCCCGCGGGACCCAGCGCCGCTGCCGGATCTCCTCCTCCCCTCGCGGGCGACGTCGCATCTCGCGAAGACGCCGCGTCGTCGTCGCCTCCGCCCTCCGCATCCACCCTCCCCCCCGCGGCGACCCCCCCCCCTTCCATGGGCGACGACGCCCCCAAGGGCTTCATCCCCTCGCTCGAGCGCGCGATCAACGCCCTGGTCGTTCGGTCCGCGGTGTTCGTCATCGACGCGCTGTACGAGTCGCGCCCGTACGCGCGCTTCTACGCGCTCGAGACGGTGGCGCGGGTGCCGTACTTTTCCTTCCTCTCCGTGTTGCACCTGTACGAGACCCTGGGCCTGTGGCGCCGCGCGGACTACCTCAAGGTGCACTTCGCGCAGACGCTGAACGAGTTCCACCACCTGCTGATCATGGAGAGCATGGGCGGCGACGAAAAGTTCGAGGACCGGTTCTTCGCGCAGCACATGGCGGTGGCGTATTACTTCATCGCGTGCGGCATGTACGCGCTCTCGCCGCGGATGGCGTACAACCTCTCCGAGCAGGTGGAGGCGCACGCGTTCCACACGTACGACGAGTTCCTGCGCGAGAACGAGCGCGAGCTCAAGAACACCCCGCCGCCGCCCATCGCCGTGCATTACTACACCGAGGGCGACTTGTTCCTGTTTGACGAGTTCCAGACGGGCGAGCGACCGCGGGGCGACGACGGCGCGGGGGGGGAGGGCGGCGCCGAGGGCGGATCGAGTAGGGCGCGGCGCCGCCCGAGCGTGCGCACCCTGTACGACGTCTTCGCGTGCGTTCGCGACGACGAGGCGGAGCACATGAAGACGATGCAGTTCTGCCAGCTCCCGGGGACGATCATGCGCTCGCCGAGCGAGGCCGCCGCGTGCGTCGTCGCGGAGACTGGCGGCGCGGAGAGGGAGACGGCGGTGGGCGGCGGGGAGGCGGCGGAGGGGGAGGAGGGGGAGGCGAAGGCGTTTGAGATTCCGTGCGCCGCGGACGCGTACGCCGACGCCATGGACCGCACGTGCGAGGGGCTCATCGAGTGCCTCTTCCGAGGCGACGACGAAGACGAACGACCGGGCGGAGAAACCCTGGGAACGGGCGAGGGAGGAGAAAAAACCCCGGGCGTGGACGAAGGCGCCCTCGACCCCGGGGCGGCGAAGGGCGAGAAGACGGGGCCGAGGTGATGGACCGTCCGCTCCCTCTCGAGGGGGTTCGTTCGCGCGTTGGCGCGATTCGCGACGAGAGACAAAGAGACGAAAAAGGCATTTTAGAGTTCGCGCGCGGCGCGTCGCATCACCCCTCCGCCTCCCCCCCGCCTCTCCGCTCGAGGACCACGTTCAGATCCAAGAGCTTCGTCTTCGCGCTCTTCACCGGGAACGCCTCGACCGCGTCGCCGGGCGCGAACTCCATCCTCTGCTCCGTCGTCATCGTCGTCGTCGTCGTCGCTTCGCCGCCGCCGCAGCCGCCGCCGCCCGCGCGCGCCGGCCCCTCCGTCGCCTCCCCCGCGCCCCCGTCGCGCCCGACGCGCTCTTCGCTCCACGCGTCCGCGCCGAGCTCCGCGGCGACCCCCGGTCGGCCTGCGTAGGCGACGATCTCGAACGTGACCCCCGCGAGGGCGCCGCGCGGGATCGGCGGCGCGCACGCGTCGAGGAACGAGATCTTGGACACGACGGCGGCGAAGGCGCGGATGAGCTCGTCGACGTCGCGCCTCTCGACGCCGACGCGGCGGTCGAGGAACGGGGCGTGGATCTCGAAGTCGAAGACGTGGCGCTCGAGCGGCGCGCCCGCGCCGCCGCTGTCGCCGTCCTTGAGCACGAGCGCGACGCGGCGGACGTCCCCGCGCGCGATCGGGGCGCGGAGCGAGCGCACCGCCGACTCGACGTACGAGTCGAGATCGGGGTGCCGGCAACGCTGCGCGCGGGCGCCGTAAAACGCGCGCGGCTCGAAGAGCTCCTTCGGGTACACCTGGCGCGCGTGGAGCGTGTGGTGAATCGCCACCTCGAGGAACTCGAGCACCGCGTCGAGCCTGGCGACGGCGGGAGGGAGCAGCGGCGGTGAGCGCGTGGAGAGGAGGGTCGGAGGAGAGGCGGTGGGGAGCGTGGAGAGATCGCGGCAGGGGGGGGGGTGCCAAGTTCGCGTACCTCAAATCCGCCTGGCCGCGGTCGGGCCCTTCCGCGGTCGCCATCGCGGCGAGGACGCGGCGAAGGCGCGCCGGGCGAGGAAGCGCGCGCACAGGAGGAGCCTCCGGACGCGCGCCGCGCGCGAGTGAGGGGGGGGCGGTGCCAAGACCCCGAGGGAGTGAGAGCCCGCGCCCAGCCCAAGGGAAGGAAAGTCGCGGGCTCATCAAACGTCGATTCGTCATCTCGCGATCAGGGCTGCTGCAGCAGCTGAGTCGGTGAACGTCGACGCGCGAGCGGCGAATGTCCGCGGTCGATCCGATGCGCTCGCAGGCGGAAACAGCCCCCCCCCTCGGTCGCGATCGCGCGACCGCTCTCGGCACAACGCTCGGAGCGTTCGCGACCGCGGTCGCGCGCGTCGGCGGAGAGGCAGAGCTCCTTCCTCCGTCCACCGCGCGAGGCCTCGCGTCGGCCTTCGCGGCGCGTCGTTCCCCGCGGCCTCCTCACGCGTCCCGCCCTCTAGCTGGGCTCAATTTTGGGTCGCCGCTCGCATTTCCGCCCGCGTCGTGTTGTAGGCGCGGGGGTTCGCGACCACCCAGTCGGGCCTCGAGCGCCCGCGCTCGGGAGGAGCGCGCGCCCTCGCGCCTCGCGACCGATCCGGGACCGCCCGAGTCGCGACACCCGTCGAGCGACCTCGCGCCATGGTCGCCGGACCCAAAGGTGCGGAGCGACGGCGCGCTCCCCGGCCCGCCCGACGGGGATGCTGCCGCAGCACGCCCCGCCCCCCGCGACGAAGAACGACGCTTTTGGATGTTCGTCGGCCCGCGCGACGACGCCGACCCTCCCGACCCGCGTCGTCACTCCCGCTGATCCCAACCCTCCCGCGCCCCCCCCGCTCCGCCCTCCAGCGCGCTTCGCGCGTAAACCCGCGGGGAAACCCGCGGTGGCGGCGCTCGAGTCCGCGGTGCCCCCCGAAGTCGTCCCGCCCGACGCGACGCCCGCCTCGGCCGGATCCGACGAGAATCCCGTCGCCGACGCGCCCGCGTCCCCCCCTCCCGGGTCGCCGCCGCCGACGGAGGCGGACGCCCCCCCGCGCGACGCCCCTGGAACCCCCCCTGAATCGGACGCCCGCGCCGCCGAGCCGAACGACGCGCCCTCCGCGGCGGAGGAGGCGAACGGGGAGGCGAAGGCGGCGGCGGCGCCTCGGCCGCCTTCGCCTCCGCGTCCGGCGCCTCCGCCGAACCCTCCCGCGTCGGCGTCGCCGCGTTCGCCCCGCTCGGCGTCGGACGAGGACGCGATCGAACTCGCCGCGCTCGAGGCGAAGGCGGCGGACCTGGAGGCGCGCCTCGAGGCGGCGCGCGCGGCGGAACCCCCGGACGAGGCGCTCGTCGCGTCGCTCGAGGACATTCTCCGGGAGGCGCGGTACGACGCGCGCGCGCGCCGCGACGCGCGCGCCGCGGCTCGGCGCGTCCACGAGGACGCGATCGAGCTCGCCGCGCTCGAGTCCCGCGCGGACGCCGTGAACACGCGCCTCGAGGCTGCGCGCGCGGCGGACCCCTCCAACGAGACGCTCCTCGCGTCGCTCGCGAAGGATCTCTGGGAGGCGAGGTACGAGGCGCGCCGGCGCCGCGACGCGCACGCCGAGCTCTCGGCGGTCCCCCGCGCGCTCGAGCCGAAGGTCATGGCGCCGCGCGAGACCCCCCCGGGGGCGACGCCGCGGCGCGTGCAGACGGAGCGCAAGCGGCGCGAGTACCGCGCCGGGGATATCGACGCTCTGCTTCGCGCGTTTGGCCCCGACGTCGACGCGCTCGTCGCGGAGGCGCGTTCGACGCCGCTCGACGCGTTCGACGACCGCGAGCTCGAGACGCGCGACCCGGCGCGGGTCTGGCTCGACCCGCGCGCGTTACGGGCGAAAGGGGAAAAAGACGCCCCCGGCGGCGTCCGCGCGAAGACGGCGGTGTACTCAAGCGGGCGCGCGGGCCACCCGCTCTGGACGGGGTGTCGCGTGGTCGGGGGCGACGCGGAGGCGGACCGCTACGACCTCCGCCTCGACCGCGACGACAGCCTCCGCGTCGGCGTCCCGAGGCTCGACGTGTGCTTCGCGACGGAGGACCCGGCGGCGTTCGCGTCAAGGCGGGTCGCGGCGTACGCGGCGAGGCGACGAGGCGAGGCGGAGATGCTCGCGAAGCTGTGCGCGGATTCCATGCCCCTCGACGGCATGCCCGGCGCGGACGCCGACGCGCACAAGCGCGTGCGGAGCAAGGTCGGCCCGCGCGCGGACGCGCCGGCGCACGCCGAGTCGATGGGAATGCTCACGCGCGAGTACGACGAGGTGAGGCGGCGCGCGATGTGCGCGTTCGCGTACCGCGAGGCGAGCGACGCCGCGGCGCGGCGGGCGGCGGAGGGCGACGACACGCCGAGGGGGGGGTTCGATCTCGAGGCGGCGGCGGAGGCGATGTTCGCGAAGCGCGCGGACCCGCGCGACCTCATCGAGGGCCCCGCGTCCGAGCTCTCGGCGCTTCTGATCGCCGCCCCAAACAAGACGACGGAGGGTCTCGGAACCCCCGGGACGACGGGTCCCTCCCGGTACGAGCGTCGGTTCGAGCGCGTCGCCTCGCGACCGTCCGTCGAAGACTTCCCCGCGTCGTACGAGGTGACGTACGCGAAGACGGTCCGGGGGGAATCGGTGTTTCTCTCGAGCCAATCGGGCGCGGCCGAGTACGATTTCGACGCGCGGTTCTCGGCGTTCAGCCACCGGACGACGCTGACGAAACCCGAGGCGTTGGCGTGCGCGACGCGCGTCCGCGAGCTGTGCTTGGACCTCCTCGAGCGCGGGCGCGCGTTCGCGCCCCCGCGGGACCCCTCGACGCCGCCCCCGACGCTCGAGCAGTTTGACGAATCGCACCGCGCGGCGGCGCTCGCGCTTCGCGAGCGCGTCAGGGACCGGTGGTGGCGCGCGACGCGGGACGCGGTCGTCGACGCGTTTCGCGACGCGGGGAAGGGGTGGTATAACCTGAACGAGGCGGATAAGACGTCCTACGACTTCAGCAAGATGAAGACGTTCCTGACGGCGACGCGGCTCAAGATGGAGGACGCGCTCCGGTCGCTGTACCTTCGCGACGTCGACGCGTTTGCGACCCGAACGCGCGACGCGCTCGCGACGCCGCTGGAGGTGGTCGCGTCGAACGACGTCCGCCTCGGCGCCGCCGCGCGATCCGCGCCGCCGATTCTGTTCGCCCTGGAGATGCGCGTGCGACCCGCCGAGGCGGCGGAGGACGGCGCCGCGCCCGGATTCGAGTACGCGACGCCGCCCGCGTCCTTCGCCGCGACGATCGCCGCGCTGTTCGAGAACGCCCTCGACGCGTCGCGCGACGTCCCGACGCTCGAGCCCGAAATCATGACCGCGCTGCGGTGGACGTGGCGCCCCACCCTGGCCGTGCCGAGCGCGCGCGGCGGCGCGATCGACGACGATCCGAAAAAGGCAAAACGCGATCACGCATCCCTGAGGGAGCTGCGCGACGCGTGCGAGACGGTGGGGGGGCATCTCGACGCGTTCCTTCGCGCGCACGACCGGAAGGACGAGAAGGCGAAGGCGAAGGCGATGCGCGAGGAGGCGCTTTTGCCGGAGTACCGCGCGAAGCTCGACGACGCCGAAGCGAAGGAGGCGAACGCGCTCGCGCCCGAAAAACCCGAAAAACCGAAAGCTCGAGCGCTCGTCGCCGTCGGCACCGTCTCCGTGGACGCGCGCGACCTTCGAGCGTACCTCCTGGCGCTCGCCGAGGCCAAGAAGGATCTCGCGGAGGCGGAGACGCGCGGCGGCTCGAACGACGCATTCGCGGAGGTTGCGCTGAGGGAGTTGCGCGACGCGTGCGAGACGGCGGCGGGGCATCTCGACGCGTACCTTCGCGCGTACGATCGGTTCGCGCCCTACCTGGTCATCGACGCGGACGCGGAGGCGAAGGCGCTCCGCGAGCCGTTCGACTCGGGCAAGGAGGACGAGGACGGGCGTTTGCAGGCGTACCGCGAGAAGCTCGACGAGACGGAGAAGAAGCTCGCGGAGGCGCGGAGGCTCGTGCCCTCGGCGCCCGTCGCCGTCGGCGCCGTCTCCGTGGACGCGCGCGCCGTTCGCGACGCGATCGTCTCGAAGCTCGAGTCGGTGAGCGATAAGACGCGCCAGCTCATCGCCGAGTTCCCGCGGAAAATATGCCAGAGGGTGTGTAAGGAGTACGAGGAGCTCTGCGCGACGCTCGAGGTGCCGACGGAGGACCCCGAGACGGTGCAGGCGCTTCGCGACGCCGTCGACGCGGTGCCCAAGTTTTCGCGGGACCGCGCGATGGCGCTGGAGGAGGCGGCGCCGTATTACGCCGCGATCGGCGCGATGCATCGAACCATAACGGACGACGACGCGAAGCTCAGGGCGAACGCCGAGTTCTGGCCGATCAGGATCAAGAAGACGATCAGGAAGGCGCTCGAGGACGCCGCCGTGGACCAGAAGAGGTACGAGGAGGAACAGGCGGCGGCGCAGGAGCGCTTCGCGGACGAGATCGAGGAGTTGGAGGCGTCGGTGTCGACGCTCGCGGAGCTCACCGACATGTCCGAGACGGAGCTCTACGCGGACCGGGTCGGTGCCATCGACGAGAGGATCAGAGCCGCCCAGGCGACCGCGGCGCTGTTCAACTCGCGCGAGGCGGTGTTCGGCAAGCGCCCGACGAATTACAACAAGATTCGCGTCGTCGCCGAGGTTTTGGAGCCGTTTCACAAGTTTTGGACGTACGCGGCGAATTGGAAACGGTGGAAGGTGGGGTGGTTGGTGGAGACGCCCTTCGCGTCGCTCGACGCCGAGGAGATGGAACAGAAGGTCTCGGACGCGTCCAAGTCGATGCACAAGATGCAGAAACAGTTCACGACGAAGAAACTCCCGACGTGCGCGTCGAACTGCGAGACGATCAAGAAGGAGCTCGACGCGTTCGCCAAGTTCGTCCCGCTCACCCTGGCGCTGCGCTCCGCCGGGATGCGCCCGCGGCACTGGGAACGGCTGGCGGAGGCCCCGAGCGAGGGCGGGGTCGGGGTCTCCATCCCCTGGGACGACGCGGAGTTCACGCTCGAGAAGCTCATCGCCATGGACGTGTTCGACGGCGGGGCGATGGAGGAGGACATCGTGAAGATTTGCGACGTCGCGGGGAAGGAGTACGGGATCGAGACGGCGCTGACGAAGATGTACGAGGAGTGGGCGGGGGTGGAGCTGGAGGTGAAGGAGTATCGCGACACGAAGACGTACGTCATCCGGGTCGAGGAGGTGATCTCCCAGATGCTCGACGACCACATCGTCATGGCGCAGGCGATGCTCTTCTCGCCGTTCAAGAAGCCGTTCGAGGAGGACATCGCGAGGTGGGAGAAGACGCTGAGCGTCGTGAGCGAGGTTCTGGACGAGTGGACGAAGCTGCAGAGGCAGTGGATGTACCTCCAGCCCATCTTCGGCAGCGACGACATCATGGAGCAGCTCCCGCTCGAGGGGAAACGGTTCAAGGGGGTGAACGAGCGCTGGAAAAAGACGCTCGCCAGGGCAGAGCAGAGCCCCGGGGTGCTGAAACTGTGCGACGACAGGACCCTGCTGGAGCAGTTCAAGGAGAGCAACCGCGTCCTGGACGGGGTGCAGAAGGGCCTGGCGGATTACCTCGAGTTGAAACGCCTCGCGTTCGCGCGCTTCTTCTTCCTCTCCAACGACGAGCTGCTGAAGATTCTGAGCCAAGCCAAGGACCCGCGCGCGGTGCAGCCGCACCTGAGCAAGTGCTTCGAGGCGATAAACAAGCTGGATTTCGAGGCGGACCTCACCATCACCGCGATGAACAGCGTGGAGGGGGAGAAGGTGGCGTTCGCCGAGCACATGAAGCCCAAGGGGAGCGTCGAGCAGTGGCTCGGGCACGTGGAGCGCATCATGAAAAAATCGTGTCGCGCGGACGTCGTCAAGTCGCTCAAGGACTACCAGACCAGGGACAGGCCGAGCTGGGTCCGCCGGTGGTCCGCGATGACCGTCCTCGGCGTCGGGTGCGCGTACTGGACGAGCCTGACGGAGAAGGCGATCGAGGACGCGGCGTTACCCGCGTGGTATCAGAAGAACGTCGACCAGCTCAGCGACTTGACGGATATGGTGCGCGACCCGACGCTGACGAAACAAGACCGCACCACCCTCGGCGCGCTCATCACCATCGACGTCCACGCGCGCGACGTCGTGACGCTCCTGCAGGACCAGGACGTCAAGGCGCTCAGCGATTTCGACTGGGTCGCGCAGCTCAGGTACTACTGGGACCAAAAGTCCAGCCAAAACGGGGCGGGGTACGGCGACGCGGGGGGCGGCGCCGGAAGCGACGACGACGACGACGACGACGACGTACTTGTAGAAGGAGAAGGAGAAGGAGACGCCGCGAACGCCGCGGAGACTCCTCCCGCGGCGCCTCCTCCCCCGCCGGAGGAGGCCGACGAGCCCGGTGACCTCTGGTGTAAGATGGTGCAGGCGTCGCTTCCGTTCGGGTACGAGTACCTCGGGAACCAGCCTCGCCTGGTGGTGACGCCTCTGACGGATCGGTGTTACATGACGCTGATGGGCGCGATGCACCTCAACCTCGGCGGCGCCCCCGCGGGGCCCGCGGGCACGGGCAAGACGGAGACGACGAAGGACCTGGCGAAGGGTCTCGCCATGCAGTGCGTCGTTTTCAACTGCTCGGACGGTCTGGATTACATGGCCATGGCCAAGTTCTTCAAGGGGTTAGCGTCGAGCGGCGCGTGGGCGTGCTTCGACGAGTTCAACCGCATCGACCTTGAGGTGTTGTCCGTCGTCGCCGCGCAGATTTTGACGATTCAGAACGCCATCCAACAGGGGATGAAGCGGTTCGTGTTCGAGGGCAGCGAGATCGGCCTCGACCCGCGGTGTTCGGTGTTCATCACGATGAACCCGGGGTACGCGGGGCGGTCGGAGCTCCCCGATAACCTCAAGGCGCTGTTCCGCCCGTGCGCGATGATGGTCCCCGACTACGCGCTCATCGGCGAGATTTCTCTCATGTCCTTCGGGTTCAAGCGCGGGCGACCGCTCGCTCGCAAGATGGTCGCCACGTTCCGCCTGTGCTCCGAGCAGTTATCCGCGCAGGACCACTACGACTACGGCATGCGCGCGGTCAAGTCCGTGATCAACGCGTGCGGAAACCTGAAGCGCGACTTCCCGACCGCCGACGAGGAGCTCCTGTTGCTCCGCGGTCTGATGGACGTCAACACCCCCAAGTTCCTCGCGCACGACTTGCCGCTGTTCAAGGGCATCATCTCGGACTTGTTCCCGGGGCTGGAGAAACCCCAGGGCGACTACGCCGACCTCCTCGGCGCGTTGTCGGAGGCGTGCGCGGCGCTCGAGATCCAGCCCGTGCCCGTGTTCCTGGATAAGGTGATCCAGATGTACGAGATGACCGTCGTCAGGCACGGCCTCATGCTCGTGGGCCCGACGGGGGGGGGGAAGACGATGTGCTACCGGGCGCTGCGCCGAGCGATGACGAGTCTGGCGGAGCGGGGCTCCGACACGTACGAGAAGACCAAGTGCGTGTGCCTGAACCCGAAGTCGATCACGATGGGGCAGCTGTACGGGGAGACCGACGAGGCGACGCAGGAGTGGACGGACGGGGTGTTGGCGTGCTACATGCGGGATCTGAGCTACGAGGACACGCGGGATAAGAAGTGGCTCATGTTCGACGGCCCGGTGGACGCCATCTGGATCGAAAACATGAACACCGTGCTGGACGACAACAAGAAACTGTGCCTGGTGTCCGGCGAGATCATCCAGATGTCCGCGACGATGACGATGATGTTCGAGGTGGAGGACCTGGCGGTGGCGAGCCCCGCCACGGTGTCTCGCTGCGGGATGATCTACATGGAACCCAAGAGCTTAGGGCTCGCGCCCCTCCTCGACAGCTACGTGCACTCGCTGCCCGCGTTTCTCGGAGACGCCGAGCGGAACGCGATGCGCTCGATGTTCGACGCCCTGGTTCCGGGGATGGACGGCGTCTTATTTTTCATCCGGAAACAGCTCAAGGAGACGGTCCAGACCGTGGACACGTGCCTCGTCAAGGGCGCGTTCAACATCATGTCCGCGCTGCTTCGACGCTACCGCCGCGACGAGGCGCTTGGGCAGGACCCTCTGAGCGACGAGGAGGCGGCGAACGCGCGCGCGTGCGCCGCGCCGCTCTGGGCGTTTTCCATCATCTGGTCCATCTGCGCCTCGGTCACGGGCGAGGGGCGGCCGAGACTCGAGACGTTCGTCCGCGAGAGGGCCGAGAAGAGCGGGTTCGCCCAGCACTTGCCCCCCGCGTCCAAGGGCGAGTGCTCGATGTACGAGTTTTGCTTCGACCAGGACGAGCGGGCTTGGGTGGAGTGGATGTCGACGATTCCCGAGTACGTCGTCGACCCGGAGAAACCGTTCGCGGAGGTGATCGTGCCGACCGCGGATACCGTTCGATACACCTTCGTCATCGACGCCTTACTCCGGAACGACTCGCACGTCATGTGCGTCGGCGAGACGGGCACGGGGAAGACGCTGAACGTGGTGGATAAGCTCTCGAACCGCATGCCGGAGTCGCACGCGCCGATTTTCGTCACCTTCTCCGCCAGGACGAGCGCCAACCAGACGCAAGATTTCCTCGACTCCAAGATGGACAAGCGAAGAAAAGGCGTCTTCGGGCCCCCGAGCGGGAAAAAATTCGCCATCCTCATCGACGACTTCAACATGCCGATGCGCGAGAAGTACTTCGCGCAGCCGCCGATTGAATTGCTGAGGCAGTGGATGGACCACGACGGGTGGTACGAGCGAAAACCGCCGTGCGCGTTCCGGACGATCCAGGATATCATCCTGATCGGGTGCATGGGCCCGCCCGGCGGCGGCAGGAACCCCGTCAGCAACCGCATGCTCAGACACTTCAACTTCCTCTCCTTCACGGACATGAGCGACGAGAGCCTGACGCGGATCTTCGACAGCATCTTGGGCGCGACGCTCCGGAAACACTTCGAGCCGGACATCGCGCAACTGAGCCGCGCGATGAGCGAGGCGACGGTGGAGATGTACAACGTCGTGCGCAGAGACCTGCTCCCGACGCCCGCCAAGTCGCACTACACGTTCAACCTCAGGGACCTCGCGAGGGTGTTCCAGGGCTTACTCCGCGCGGACCCGCGTCTGGTGGGCGAGGACAAGAACGAGCTCTTCGGCCTGTGGATGCACGAGAACCTGCGCGTGTTCCAGGACCGCATGGTGAACGCGGAGGACAGGTCGTGGTTCCAGTCGCTCGTCGACCGCGTCGCGAAGGAAAAGCTCGGCGTCGGGTGGAGCGAGGTCGTCGACGGCGGGGAAGACCCCGACGCGGATCCGAACGCCCCGCCGAAGAGGCTGATTTACGGAGACTACCTCGTCCCCGGGTCGGACCAGCCGGTGTACCAGCGCGTGAAGGACATGACGGAGCTGCGGCGCGTCGTCGAGGAGGCGCTCGAGGACTACAACGCCACGACGCAGGCCGCGCCGATGCGCCTCGTCATGTTCCTGGACGCCATCGAGCACGTCAGCCGCATCTGCCGCGTCATCCGCCTCCCCCTCGGGAACGCGCTGCTCCTCGGCGTGGGCGGGAGCGGGAGGCAGAGTTTAACTCGGCTCGCCGCCGCTCTGGAGTACTTCGAGCTGCACCAGATCGAAGTCGCCAAAGGGTACGGCAAAAACGAGTGGCACGACGATTTGAGAAAAGTTTTGCTGATGGCGGGGAAGGACGGCAAGGACGTCGTGTTTCTGTTCACCGACACCCAAATCGTGCAGGAGAACTTCTTGGAGGACATCAACAACATCCTGAACAGCGGCGAGGTGCCGAACTTGCTCAAGAACGAGCACGTCGAGGAGATCTCCGCCGCGCTGAGGCCGATCATGGCGGCGAGAGGGATGACGGCGACGAAAACCGCCATCAACGCCTTCTTCATCACCAGGGTTCGATCGCACTTACACTGCGTGTTGGCCATGTCCCCGGTCTCGGACGATTTCAGGCGCCGGATCCGGATGTTCCCGAGCCTCGTCAACTGCTGCACGATCGACTGGTTCAGCGAGTGGCCTCTGGAGGCTCTGGAGTCGGTGGCGAAGACGTTTTTGGCCGAGTCGGCGAAGACGTTCGAGTCGCCCGAGACGGTGAAGGCCGTCGGCGACGCGTGCGTTTTCGTGCACCAGAGCGTCGAGAGGATGAGCCAGAAGTTCTTCGAGACGCTCCGGAGGCACAACTACGTCACGCCCACGAGTTACCTGGAGCTGCTTCAGACGTTCATCCGTCTGGTCGCGGAGAAGCGCGCGGAGATTGAGACGCAACGCGAGCGGTTACAGATCGGTCTCGACAAGCTCGCGACGACGGCGCAGCAGGTCGGGGTGATGGAGAAGGACCTGGTCGAGATGCAACCGGAGCTCGAGAAAACGTCCATCAAGGTGGAGCAGATGATCGTGGACATCACTGCGGACACGAAGATCGCGGACGAGACGAAGATCGAGGTGCAGGCGCAGGAGAAGTCCGCCGGCGAGGCGGCGGCGAAGGCGAACGAGATCGAGAAGAAAGCCGACGCCGAGCTCGCCCGCGGAAACGAGAAGCTCAAAGCATCGCTCAAGGCGCTGTCGAAACTCCAGAAGAAAGACATTCAGGACATCAAGCAGTTCCAGAACCCGCCCGCGGGCGTCAAGACGTGCATGGAGCCTGTGTGCATCTTCTTCGGGAAGAAGCCGAAGATGGTCGCCGACGACTCGCCCGGGGCGAAACCGGGGAGCAAAAAGCCCGATTACTGGGAGCAATCCAAGCTCTTGGTGAAGGAGGCGCAGCCGTTCATCGACTCGTTGGTGAAGTTCGACAAGGAGAACATCACGCAGGAGACGATCGAGAAGATCCAGCCGTACATCGACATGGACGCGTACCAGCCCGCGGCGATGAAGTCGACGTCGGAGGCGTGCGTCGCCATCTGCATGTGGGGCCACGCCATGCACTCCTTCTACTTCATCAACCTCGAGATCGAACCGCTGCGCGAAGCCCTGACGGGCGCGAAGAAGGACAAGGCCGAGGCCGAGGCGGTGCTCGCGGAGGCGCAGGCGAAGCTCGCGGCGGTGGAGGCGAAGCTCGCGGATTTGAACGCGAACCTCGACGCGAACAAGGCGAAGCTCGACGAGCTGAAGCAGAAGGCGGCGACGTGCGAGGCGCAGCTCGAGCGCGCGGGGCAGCTCATCGGCGGCCTGGGCGGCGAGAAGAGCCGATGGGAGGCGACGGTGGAGAAGCTCACCGAGAAGCTTCACAACGTCGTCGGCGACGTCGTCGTCTCCGCGGGCGTCATCGCTTACAACGGGCCGTTCACGCCGAGTTTCCGCGCCGAGCTCCTCGACGAGTGGCGCGCGCGGATGACGGAGCTGCGCCTGCCGCACACCCCGGGCGCGGACATCCAGACGACGCTCGCGAACCCGGTGCACATTCGCGCGTGGACGATCGCGGGGTTGCCGAGCGACGCGGTGTCGATCGAGAACGGCATCATCGTCGCCAAGGCCCGAAGGTGGCCGCTCATGATCGACCCGCAGGGCCAGGCGAACAAGTGGGTGAAGAACATGAACAAGGAGTACCGCGACGCCGACGGCGAGACCGCCGGCGGGATCGACGTCATCAAGCTGAGCGAGAAGGATTACCTCCGAACGCTCGCGAACGGCATCCGGTTCGGCCGGGCGGTCCTGCTCGAGAACGTCGGCGAGACTCTGGACGCCGCGCTGGAACCTCTGCTCCTGAAGCAGACGTTCAAGCAGGGCGGGTCGGACGTCATCAAGATGGGCGACGACGTCATCCCGTACCACCCCGATTTCCGGTTCTACATCACGACCAAGATGCGCAATCCGCACTACCAGCCGGAGGTGAGCGTGAAGGTGAGCCTGCTGAACTTCTTCGTGACCCTCGACGGGCTGGAGGACCAGCTCCTGGGCACGGTCGTGATGCAGGAGCGCGAGGACTTGGCGGAGGCGAAGAACGACCTGGTGGTTTCGAACGCGCGCATGAAGAAGGAACTCACCGACGTCGAGGAGAAGATTCTGTACCTCCTCTCGAACAGCACGGGGAACATCCTCGACGACTCGGTGCTCATCGACACGCTCGCGCAGTCCAAGGTGACGTCCGACGAGATCAACGTCAAGGTGGCGGAGGCGGAGGCCACCGAGCGGGACATCGACGCGACGCGCGAAAAGTACCGCCCCGTGGCGACGCGCGCCAGCGTCTTGTTCTTCTGCATCAGCGACCTCGCGTCGGTGGATCCGATGTACCAGTACTCGCTCGCGTGGTTCATCTCCCTGTTCGTGCGCGCGTGCGACGAGGCGGAGAAGAACGACGACGTGGATCAGCGCATCGAGACCCTGAACGAATTCTTCACGTACTCCCTGTACAACAACATCTGCCGCTCGCTCTTCGAGTCGCACAAGCTCATGTTCAGCCTCCTGCTCGCCGTCGCGATCATGAAGCAGGGCGGGGAGGTGGACGCGGCGGAGTGGCGGTTTTTGCTCGCGGGGCCCACGGACACGAACGTCACGGAGCCCAACCCCGCGCCCTCGTGGGTGACGGAGAAAGTCTGGGTCGAGATCGTCAACCTCGCGAAGCTCCCCGCGTTCGAGGGGTTCGCCGGGGCGTTTGCCAAAAACGTCGAGCACTACCGCTCGTACTTTGAATCCTCCGACGCGCACCGGCACGCGCTGGACGCCGAGTTCGAGCGTCGATGCACTCCGTTTCAGCGCCTCCTCGTGACTCGGTGCATCCGCCCCGACCGGTTCGCGCTCGCGGCGCAGGATTTCGTCGCGGGTAGGCTCGGGGCGCGGTTCATCGAGCCTCCGCCGTTCGACCTTCGCGCGTGTTACCAGGAGTCCACGGCTTCCGCGCCTCTGATTTTCGTCCTTTCGAGCGGCGCGGACCCCATGGCGGATTTGCTCAAGTTCGCGACGGAGGCGAAGATGCTCAAGCGGTTCGACCAGGTGTCGCTGGGCCAGGGCCAGGGCCCGAAGGCGGAGGCGATGATGGCGCAGGCGATGGAGGAGGGCATGTGGGTGTGTCTGCAGAACTGCCACCTCGCGCAGTCGTGGATGCCTAAGCTGGACGTCATCGTCGAGACGACGGACCCCGAGCGGGTGCACAAGGATTACCGGCTGTGGCTCACGAGCATGCCCAGCCCCGCGTTCCCGGTGGCGATCCTCCAGAACGGCGTCAAGATGACCCTGGAACCCCCCAAGGGGCTCAAGTCCAACCTCATCCGCTCGTACGCGCGCATCTCGGACGAGTACATGGACGAGTGCAAGGACCCCGCGGCGCACAAGCGGCTTCTGTTCAGCATCTGCCTCTTCCACGCGGTGATTCAGGATCGGCGCAAGTTCGGCCCGCTCGGGTGGAACATCAAGTACGACTTCACCGACGGCGACCTGAACATGTGCCAGCGACAGATCAAGATGATGATCGACGACTACGACGTCATCCCGTACAAGGTCATCCGCGTGCTGTGCGGCGAGATCAACTACGGCGGCCGCGTCACCGACGACAAGGACCGCCGGTTGATCAACAACCTCCTGCTGAACTACGTCGCCGAGCCCGTGCTCGGGGAGGGGTACAGCTGGAGCCCGAGCGGGGATTACGTCGCGCCGGACGCGTCGACGGTGGAGGAATTCGTCGCGCACGTCCGCGCGTTACCCGCGGTGCCCAGGCCGGAGGTGTTCGGCCTGCACGAGAACGCGGACATCACGTGCGACCAGAACGAGACGTACCAGATGTTCGAGACCATCCTGAGTTTACAGCCGAGGGTGGGCGGGGGCGGGGGCGGGGCGACGCGCGAGGAGACCATCGAGAAGGCGGCGAGGGATATCTCGGAGCGGTGCCCCGCGCCGTTCGACATCGACGCGGTGTCGCACGCCTACCCGACGGACTACAACCAGAGCATGAACACGGTGCTCGTGCAGGAGTGCATCCGGTACAACGCGCTGCTCGTGGTCATGAGGGACTCGCTGCGGGAGGGACTCAAGGCGCTGAAGGGGTTGGTGGTGATGACGGAGCAGCTGGAGGGGGTGACGGATGCCATCTTCGACAACCAGGTCCCGGACCTGTGGGCGGGAAAGGCGTACCCGAGCCTGAAACCGCTGAGCTCGTGGGTGCTGGACCTCCTCGAGCGCATCGCGTTCATCCAGAAGTGGATCGACCGCGGCCCGCCGCCGGTGTACTGGATCAGCGGCTTGTTCTTCCCGCAGGCGTTTCTGACGGGCACGCTTCAAAACTACGCGCGGAAGCAAGGGTGCGCCATCGACACCGTGCAGTGGAACTTCAACGTCCGCGACCACATGACGTACGACAACACGGACGCGCCCCCCGAGGACGGGTGTTACATCACCGGGTTCTTCCTCGAGGGCGCGCGGTGGGACCACGAGACGCACCTGCTCGCGGAGTCGAGGCCGAAGGAGCTGTACACGGACTTTCCCCTCATGTGGCTGGAACCCGCGAAAGATCGCGTCGCGCCCCGAGAGGGCATCTACATGTGCCCGGCGTACAAGACGCTGACCCGGGCGGGGACGCTGAGCACCACGGGGCACAGCACGAACTTCGTCATGTACCTCGAGGTGCCCACGGACAAGAGCCAGAGCCACTGGATCAACTCCAGCGTCGCCCTGTTCACCGCGCTCATGTTCTGACGAACGAACGCGGGAAAGGGAGGAAACCGAAAAAGGACGATTTTCATCGGTCCATCGGCGGGGAATCGTCAATCATCTGTGAAACGCGCGGCGATGAGCCGTGTCGGGACGCGAGACGGGAAACGGTTGTGGGTCGGGAGTTTTCGGCGATCGGGGCCGGGTCGGTCAGCCTCCCGATCGTGCCCGGTTCGTTCAACGGGTGGACCGCGGTGGGAACCTGGGTCCCCGTATCAGTCTCTGGGTCCGCCGTTTCGGTCCCGCGGCTTCCGCGTCGTTTCGGAGGCCCCCGAGAGGGTTGGTTGGGACGGGGGGTCGCGCGGGGCGCGACGGCGCGGTGGATACCGCGACGTCGCTCGACATTCTTAGCGGACGCTTGTATTAGCAAACCTAGTCGCGTCCGATCGTCACGATCCCAGCGCCCTCCCGTCTCGGCCGCGCGCGCGCGCCGCCCCGCGGCGCGGTTTGAAAAAACCGTGCACCCAACACACCCCCCCGATGACGACGGCGTTCGACAGCCGTCGTCGCGCGCGGTTCGGCGGCCTCACGCGGCGCCGGTGACGAGCGCGAGCAGGATCGCGGAGAGGGGACACATGCGGAGAGCGAGAGTGACGAACTCGGGGTGAGCGTCGGCCGTGCCGCGCGCGGAGAGGTGTGCGCGCGCGGCGTTCGACGGCGCCCCGATCGCGGTGTCGTTGTTCTTTTTTTCCACGCGCTTCGTGCGCCCCCGTTTTCGTGGTCGGGAGGGGGCGGTTTCGTCGGCACCGCACGCAGCGGCCCAATCGACGGTCTGTGACTGGAGGAAAAAGGACGTCCGAGAGGTGTCGTTGGAAATGACCTGGCGCGATCCCAGAACGGATCGGTTTCTGGATTTTTTCGCGTGCGCTTTTTGGTTTCGTCCCCGAGTAGCGGTCCGCCGAACGGCGCCCCGGGGGAAAAAGGCGACGGTCGGATCGACCGCGATCGGCGCGCGCGCATCGACGAGCGCGCACCGCCCCGTCACGACACCGCTCGCGCCGCCCATCGGAACCATGTCCTCCGCCTCGACGGCGGCGCTCGCCGCGTCCGCGCGCACGATCCCCCTCGGGTGCGCCTCTCCCCTCTCGCGGCTTCCGCCCCCTCTCCGCGCGGCGACGATTTCGAGCGGTGGCGGATGCTCGCGGGATCGGGATGTAACAACGAATCGTCTCCGCCATCATCGTCTGACGCTCCTCCCCCCCCCTCCCCCTCCCCGCCGTCTCTCCGCGCGTCTCCTTCCTCGTCGCCCCTTCCTCGCAGGCGCGCGCGCCGCCACGCGCGCTCGTCGCGCGCGCTCTCGGTCGTCCGCGCGAAGGGGACCTCCCCCCCCGACGCCTCCTCCTCCTCCTCCTCCGCCTCGAGCGCCGCCTGGGCGCCGGTGGTGACCCCCGTGGACCTCACCTCCTCCGGGACGAACAACGCGGTTCCGGCGTTGCGTTCCGCGCTCGTTCGCTTCGGGTTCCCGAAGGGCTCGCTCGAGAAATCCACCGAGGAGCTCTTCGCGCGCGCGGGCATGCCGGTGAAGGTGAAGGACCGCAACTACTTCCCCACGTGTTCGGACGAGGACCTGGCGATGGTGCTGTTTCGCTCGCAGGAGATCCCGCGGTACGTGGAGGACGGCGTCATCGACGTCGGCGTCTGCGGCCACGATTGGGTCGTCGAGAACGACAGCGACGTCGTCGAGGTCACAGAGCTGCGGTACTCCAAGGCCACCTCGAACCCCGCGTCGTGGGTCGTCGCGGTCCCCGAGGACAGCCCGGTCCGGGAGCTCCGGGACCTCGAGGGCACCATCGTCGCGTCCGAGCTCGTGCGCACGACGCGCGCGTTTTTCGACGCCGCGGGCGTGGACGTCAAGGTCGAGTACTCGTGGGGCGCGACCGAGGTCAAGGCCTCCCTCCCAGGCGTGGGCGCGATCGTCGACATCACCGAGACCGGAAGCTCGCTCCGGGCCAACAAGCTCAGGATCGTGGACACCATCCTCGCGAGCACCACGCGTCTGATCGCCAACCGAGACGCGTGGGCGGATCCGAGGAAGCGCGCCAAGATCGAAGATCTCGCCCTGTTGCTGAACGGCGCCATCGACGGCCGGCGCAAGATGGGGCTCAAGATGAACCTGCGCGCGGACCTCGTGGAGGAGCTCAGCGCGGTCCTGCCCAGCGAGAAGAGCCCCACGGTGAGCCCTCTGATGGACGCCAAGTTCTGCGCGGTGGAGGTGATTGTCGACGAGCGCGAAGCCGTCGACCTCGTGCCCGTCGTGCGAAGGCTCGGCGCGACGGGAATCGTCACCTACCCGGTCAACATCGCCATACGCTGAGAGGAGGAGGGACTCCGGACGCGAGAAGGGTTCGGGAGCAGCGGAGGAGGGAGAAGGGACGCGAAGAAGGGACCGGTACGCGGCGCGCGAATGCGAGACTAGTCCACTATTTTATCGATCGTCTGCAGTTTTTCGTCACCGTCGAGCCGTTGCCAAACCGGGAAAAATTATCACGCGTGCATCCGCGTCAGCGGACGCGTCCGAAGGCGCCCTGCAAACAAATGATGACTCCTCGCCCTGACCGTTGCCCCGCGTCGGGCGCGATTTTGGCGCAATCCCTCGCTCGGCGCGGCCGATCGCGCGCACTCACCCGCGCGCGTCCACCTCGGATTCCGCCACGATGCCCACCTATTACGGCGACATCGCCAAGACGGCGAAAGGTGAGCGCGCGCGCGGCGACCCGGCGTCGCGGGGCGCGGGACGCGCGCGTCCGCGATGACGGCGGGGCCCACGCGTTCCCCCCGCGCTTTTCTTTTTTCCATTTCGGATTCGACCCCCCCCCCCCCC
>MDSW01086576.1_pt1 | contig 36709 bp, 25 predicted proteins | sample 811171 | NCBI WGS metagenome assembly MDSW01 (sample SAMN05326641, study PRJNA326480) | marine metagenome | isolation source: seawater | place: Atlantic Ocean: North West | collected 2012 | reverse complement strand
AGGGCGCTTAGATCAGCCTGGAAGATCGTCTGGTTTGCAACCAGAAGGCCGGGGGTTCAAATCCCCCAGCGTCCACCATCAAATCTCTGATTTCGAGAATCTCCACTTCTCCCCGTGGGGCATCGTGTCTAAATCTTGAATAGAAACTGAAACTTCTGTGCCCCATAGATCCGATAATGCCATTTCCATATTTTCATGATAATTCTGACTCTCAACTCCGGATTTTGAAACTACAAGAATTCTGAAAGAGCAAATATCGGTTTGAATCAACTGGATCCAATCAAAGTGATCTAAATCCCATTCTTTGACTGCTTGGTGCTTCCACCAATGTTGCATTTGTACAGTACTCAGGGTCCTATCATCGGGAGTGACTATCAGATCGGAATGCCTGCCCGATATTCTCTGTAGGATTCTATGGGGCCTACCACATTTACAGCGAGTTTCCGATATTGCACCCAAGTCATCCAGATCATATCTTATAAACGGCTGAGAGAAGTTCGTAAGACTAGTTCCTACTAATCTACCAACTGTACCGTCTGGAACTGGTTTCCCCTCTTCGTCGAGAACCTCGATTATTCCAAACTCCGAGTTGATGTGCATGTTTCCTTCTCTACACGTTCCAGCAGATAATACATACTCCGATTGGCTGTACCAGTTTATCACAGTGTTACAAATTCTAGTTTGAATCAAATCCTCCATTTCTTTGCTCATCATTTCAGAAGAGCAAAAGGCGATAGCATGTTCGTTGATTTTACCTCCATCAACAAATCTAGCAAGATGGGACAGGCTTGAAGGGAAAGCTCTGAAGATTTCAGGTTCGAAACTCCTTAACTTTGAAATATATTTCCTGCAGGTTTCCTCGTCCATCGAGAACGTATTGAAAATCAAATCCCCCGACAATGCGTGTCTGAACCAGCTTGCTCCGACCTTTCGATGGTTTCTATAGTAATTTCCTCGAAATGTTGCCGTCTTACCGCCTATTTCCCCATCATTTTCTAGGATGCACCTCCATTCCGCTGCATATTCTGAAAGTCTTGTTCTTTGATCGATTAGGAACTCTAGAGGTTCCCCTGTGGAGCCCGATGTTCTAACCTTTCCAGGAGAATATTTCTTTGCATCACTGGCAATAAGTTCGCTTCCATTTTTTCTCACATCGCTCTTTGTTAGGATTGGTAAATTTTTCAGGTCTGTGATGCACCTTACGTCTCTAGGGTCAATTTTCTTCTCTGAGAACAAGTCCCTGTAGTACGGAACATTTTCGTAAGCATGTCTTACCAGTTCCGACAAGGCCTCACTCTCTTTTTGATTTAATTCATCGATTGTAATTGGTTCGGAGATTCTTTCTGCCAAATTGAATACTCCTCTGTGACCTCTCCAACTTAGTGGAATTGGAGCTAATATTTTCCCAATTATTCCTTGGATAGTTTGAGGTAGAGAATCATAAATCTTTATTCCAAGGCCAAAAGAAATCACTATTTTCACTCCTCTTCCTCGTGATTAAAATTTCTGGAGAGTTGAAAAACCTCTCGTGCCTCCAAGAGCAATATTATCAAGAGTATCGAACCGGTAATTATTGCGCCAACCAAGGGAGTAGTAACTTCGAAACTATCACTATTACTCCCTACGCCGTCTTTATCGTTGTCTTTCCACTCATTTACGTCCAGAGGGAAGGAATCATCATCATCTGAAAAACCATCATTATCGTCATCATTGTCGATATGGTTGCAGATGCCATCCTTATCCGTATCAATTGGCTTTGACAGTCTTTCTGCACTATTTGAGTCGCACTCTTCCTCTTCTAGATCAGACCATCCATCGAAATCCGTATCGCTTCCCAATTGAACTATAAATGAAATGTTCGCCAGTGGAACACTTTCGTTAACTCTCATGATTCGATGATCCGAACTTTCTTCGGTGAGCACAACTCCTGAAATTAACCCTGGCCATACTGAAGTAGGCGGAGAAATAGTTAGAGCTTCCCTAGGTACAAAGTCAACATTTGTACCTCTACAATTTACATTTTCTCCATATATAATGTAGCAGAAAAAACCACTCCCAGAAGTAAAACTCCTAATTCTACTCAAATCTGGCATTTGATGATCTCTAAATTCTCCCAGACATTCGTAATCATGACTGAAAATCACACACGAACTACTAGCCCCCAAGGAAATAATCTCATCTCTAGGAACATTTTGAAATGTTTTTACTGGAATCGAGGAGGAATAATTTCTGTTTGGCGAGATCTGGTTTTCTAGATTGTTTCCCCAACAGAATATCGAGCCACTCCTTGCTGTTGCACAATTGTGGGATTCCCCTACCGCTATATCTTCAATGATTTCCCCTTCAGGAAAGATTACCTCTCTAGGAACAAAAGCATCATCAAAACTACCATCCCCAATCTGCCCAAATCCGTTCCATCCCCAACAGAAAACGTCTCCTAGCTCTGTGAGGGCACAATTATGAAAACTGCCTGAGGTAACTTTCACAATTTCTTCAGAGCCAATCTCGATTTCAATTGGGGTACTGGTTTGCGAACCAAATCCATCTCCGATCTGCCCCCTTGAACCATCTCCCCAACAAAATACATCGCCCCCACTTACTCCACAAGTGTGAATTCTTCCTGCATCCAGTGAAGTCCAATTTCCATTTTCGACCTGCAGAACCCTCCAGTTTGTACTAGTTTGCGAACTCCCGCCAGTCTGCCCGTACCAGTTTGAGCCCCAGCAAACCAAACTTATACCAATGAGTGAATCATGCATTGCACATGTATGGTTCTGTCCAGTTGCAATGGAAACGAAACCTCCCTCCGGCAATCCTTCTACATGCTTTGAACTTCTTCTTTCAACTTGATATTCTCCTTCGTCCCCTCGCCAGCAAAGACTCCCTAAGTCTCCGGAAATTATGCAAACACTATCTCCCATCGAATCTATCGGATCCCCAATGATGTCAATTTGTCTTTGAAAGATTCTAGTACCTGCAGGTAGAGGTGGAATGACATCCATTTCGTTCTCCATGAAATCAACCCCGAGGTCGATAGAGAACTCTTGGAATGATGAGAATATTACAACTTCCTTATTACTGCCATCATTGAATTCCGATGGCAATGGATCCGTTCCTTCGAAATACCTTCCAATCGATACAGTGAGGACAAGTGAGCAAAATAAGATTGCAACCCATGTCTTTTTCATGCTATCACGTTCTTCCTTGTATCAAATCCAACCTTCCGTGCGTCGTAAACTACTCCACGAGTATATGCGAGAATGGATTTTTTAATACACGTTGCCCCCAAGAATCATCATGATACCTAAGGTGTCTTCTCACTCTCGGCGCCTGGTGCTGGTAATGATCATATTGTCGTCTTATCTAGTCAGTCCGTCAATGAAAAACTCATCCGTTGTCGATGATTCCGAAAACTACTCTGACGCTTCAGGTTCGAGCATTAGTGAGGCAATTGGTTTCCAAGAAGGGTTTGAAGGATCAAAACTCTCCGTCGGAAAGGATCACGTTTGCTGGATAGCGCAAGAAGAATCAGTTAACTGTAAGGGGGGAAATTTGTATGGTCAACTAGGCACTATGGGCGGTGGAATTTCATTTTTCTCTATCGAAACAAGGGAATTCGGAAATTTTGTAAGTCTTAGCTCTGGATATCGGCATACATGCTCGATTTCTGAAAGATCTTTGGTGATTTGTTGGGGTCAGGATTGGTTCGGACAAAGCTCCGGGAAGATTGAGAATGAGTTTTTCTCCCCTCCTTCTGTTATCGATATTGGCGGAGAAGCGGCAATTTCTTCTTCTTCAGGGAAATTTCACTCATGCGCATTAACGATAGCAGGGAGTGTTTGGTGCTGGGGGAATTTCGGACTCAATTCACAACAGAACCCGCCCCTCCCCCCCACTAAGATAATTGATGGACGTTCGGAGAAGGCAATCTCTATTTCGAGCGGGAAACATCATGCTTGCTCTATTTTATCCGATAGAACAGTTAGATGTTGGGGCGAAAACTCGCATAACCAAGTTTCTGAGGAGAATACTGACTATATCCCAACTTTGCCGCATGCAACTCATGTTTTCGGTAGGATTTTAGCAATTTCACTTGGAGAATATTACACATGCGCTCTTACCTTTTCAGGCGACTTTGAGTGCTGGGGTAATCTCGAATCTCTAGGTTTCGAAGCAACAGACTCCTCTGTAAAGATAGATCACAATTTGACAAATCCCGGAATAATTTCTTCTGGTTTTGGTTCAATTTGTCTTCTTGAATTGGACGGACTTTCTGACTGCTGGGGAGGGATGAAATCGTCATTAATTCCGGCAATATACCCTACTTTGGCAATTGGATTGGATGATTATTGCTTCGTAGAAGTTAACGCATCCGAACTTTCTTGCTCTAGAATTGGGGTTCAGCAAACTGAATCAGAAATTATGGGGGGAATTAAGCTGGAATCATTCGATTATGATAAAGATGGGGTATTGAATCATGCAGATGACTTCCCAAGAGACTCCGAACGATCGATAATATGTCCCCCCGGATCATTTGGCTACCATTATTGCGAAGACTCTCCCCCTGGAACCTTCATTCCGGAGTTTAAATCAATTTCATTCCAGAATTGCCCGATGGGCACTTTCCAATCGAACTCCGGACAGACTTCTTGCACAGTTTCTCCTCCAGGCACATATGTTGATTTCATGGGGGCCGAATCTCCGATACCATGCCCTCCTGGGACATTTTCCAATGAAAGTGGCTCGATAGCCGATAACTGCCAAATTACCGACCCGGGCCATTGGACTCCGGAAGGTTCTCCGATCCAGTTTAGTTGTCAACCAGGGACCTTCCAACCATCCCCGGGACAAGGAAGTTGCATTAATGCAGGCAAGGGAAACTATTCCGATGTCGTCTCGGCAACTTCTGGAAAAGAATGCCCTCCTGGGGAATTTCAGAATCTCGTCGGACAAAATAACTGCATTCTGGCCAATCCAGGTTATTATGTCCCAGGACATGGATCTTCTTTCGAGACTCCTTGTCCATCAGGGACCTATAATCCAGATTTTGGCTCTTCTTCGATAAATAGCTGTCAGAAAAGTCCACCCGGGGCTTTCTCCCTTCAGGGTTTTTCCGAACCGATACCATGCCCCTCGGGGAAATTTCAACCAGAATGGTCGAGCTCCAATTGCATCGACTCCTCTCCAGGATTTTTCGTTGATTCTGAGAACTCTACCTTCCAGGTCGCTTGTGGGGCTGGATATTTTCAGCCAGATATTTCTCAATCAATATGCCTACTTTCCCCATCTGGACATTATGTTGACATTATTGGCTCAAATCAGACATTCCCTTGCCCTAGAGGATTTTTCCAGCCATTAGAAGGACAGTCCAATTGCCATCCTTCATCTCCGGGTTATTTTGTTGATGATTTTGCTGCATCATCACAGAAACCTTGTCCAGAGGGGACCTACAATTACAACTCCTCTTCCGTTTCAATATTGCAATGCCAAATTACGCCTCCCGGAAGCTACTCATCACCGGGCAGCGACTCTTTCCATAATTGCTCATTGGGTACATTTCAACCTCTTGGGGGCCAGTCTACTTGCTTGCCTTCTGATGTAGGATTTTATGTAGATTCTAATGGCTCTTCCTCTCAGAATGAATGCCCAGAAAACTCGTCTACAATATCAAATTATTCTACTTCAATTAGTGACTGCTTGAGCCCACTCCCTGGGAACTTTATCGATGAAAATAGCGAATCTGCATTTTCTCCCTGCCCACTAGGGGAATTCCAACCATATCCTGGACAGGATAGTTGCCAATTAGCCACTCCTGGATTTTATGTTGATTCAATAGGGGCATCATCGCAGATTCCCTGCCCACCAGGAACATATTCGAATCAAGAATCAGCAACATCCCTAGACTCCTGTCAAAACACATCAATTGGGCACTTCTCCCTTGGTGGTGTACCGAACCAAACACCTTCTCCCCCCGGTCACTACATCGACTATGAGGGCTCTTCCTCGCCGAGTCCATGTCCTGCAGGCACATTTTCACCAGTAATCGGCGCAACTTCTATTGCCACTTGCCAGCAATCTCCGATTGGAACCTATTCTCCGATTGGCAGCCCTTCTCCCATATCATGTCAACCAGGTTCATTCCAACCAATATCTGGACAATCGCTGTGCATAGAATCATCACCTGGAAATTACACTAATGGAATCGGAGAAACAAGGCAGTTACCTTGCGTTCCTGGTTTCTTTCAGCCAAACACATCGGCCTCAAGCTGTATCAAGTCTCAGTTGGGATATTATGTCGATTCTGCGATGTCAAGTTTTCAAATACAGTGTCCTGGAAACTCGACTACAGTCAATTTAGCGTCAAAATCCATATCAGATTGCTTATCAATGCCTGGATTTTTCATCGATTCGAACAATATTGTGGAGATTTGCCCCTTAGGGACCTTTCAACCGTTGTTGGGACAACAAGAATGTCTAGCATCATCTCCCGGAAATTACGTCGATTCCACTGGTTCGACATCTCAATCCCCATGTCCAAATGGTTCTTTCAATGAAATTTGGTCTTCAATTTCAATAGATGAGTGCCGTATTGTCAGACAGGGATACTATCTATCTATGGACAATAATTCCGAAATTCCTTGCCCACCAGGGTCATATCAGCCAGTTCAGGGGATGTCTAATTGCATACAAACAGATCCGGGATATTTTTCTCCCTACAACGGAACAATTTCTCAGTTGCCATGCGACTTAGGAACCTTCCAACCATCGCACTCCTCCTCATTTTGTATACTCTCTGATCCTGGAAGTTTCGTCGACTCAATGGGTTCCTCAGAACAAAAAAATTGCCCTAATGGGACCTATCAACCGCACTCTGGATCATACGAATGTTTGACTTCTGACCCGGGTTATTATGTTCCCACTAATTCTAGGAACCTCGCCCTACCTTGTCCGCCTGGAACATATCAACCCGATTTTGGATCGATATCCTGTATTTCTGTTTCAAATGGATATTTTGCCAAGTCGGAAGCAAATTCGGAGCAAAAGATGTGCCCTGCTGGGACGTATAGGAACTCGGAAGAATGGCTAAGGGGGGACAAATGTCTCGAAACTCCAGCAGGAAAATTCTCGTTTGCTGGATCTTCAGTCCCTAGTCTATGCCCTGTTGGCACATTTTCTCCCGAACCCCGGGCAAAATCATCTTCGGACTGCAGGGGGACAATTCCGGGAACATTTGCGGAAATGGAGGGATCAACATCTCCAACACTGTGTGCACCAGGGACATACCAACCTGAAAACAGAGCCACTTCATGCTTAGTTGCCCCGATAAACACATTTGTTTCAACATCCGGCGCTGCCGAATTTAGGCCGTGCACCTCAGGAGGTTATACTCTGCATAACTCCTCAACCTCATCGACGGATTGTATATTCGATCAGGACGGAGACGGGATATTAGACCGAGAAGATAGTTTAGTTCACATCAAAGGTGATAAGTTACCGATAATGCTTATCCTTTACGGCCTATTTGCCAACGTTGTATTGGTAGTTTGGATTAGTACAAGGGGTGAATAGTTGAAATTCAGCGTTAATGATGCGATAATGAAAATTCGTAATACTGATCCAATCGTAATTTTGGGACATATTTTTGCGACCCTTGTTTTTATTCTGTATTTCCTATCCCCAGATGATCCAAAAGAGTCGATTCCGTCACCTTACGCTTCTAGATTCATGTGGACGCCCATGATTCCAATTATGATTGGGGCGTCAATTGCCACACTTACCATGGCAGGATTTCAGAATAAGTTGACTCCCATTACAAGGTTGACTTCCATAAATCTTGTTTTTCTTCTGATAATACTAAGTCCACAATTCGCAGAACCATCTCCTATTGCCGAAGATGGATGGTGGTTCGTTCAAATTGCAGATCGATACGGAGAGTATGGAAATGACCACACAGAGGGTTATCTGTCTCGTATGCTTTCATTGATTATCTTGGATACATTCTCTAGAATATTTCCTGGCTCCCCGCCCCTTGTTGCAGCCGTCTGTGGAATCGCCGTCAGTTGCTTGTGGATTTCTCTGGTTGCCAATTCTGTAAAGGACTCAGAATTTGTGAATACTTGGGGTGTGCCGACTTTTACATTTGTTTGCTTCCTTATGGTATCATGGTGGAGTCCCCTACAATATACTGCTCAAATGCTGAGCCTTTTGATGGCGGCGACAGTAATTCACTGGTCCCCAAGAAGTGATATTGGAAAGTTTGGAAGCTATGCAATTCTGGCTCTGATCCCCACCTGCCATCTTCAGACCTCCCTGATTCTAGGCTCAATTCTAATTACTGAGTCATTTATGAGGGTCGAGAGATCAAGTCTCGCTAGGAAGCAGGCGTTTGTTCTAGGGTCTTCTTTTATCTACTGGAATTTTACCGTGGCAAAGTTCAGCTTCATCAGACAGTTTCCAGGAGAATTGGGAGAAATTGTTGAGTTCTGGCATTTGTTAACTCCTCTGGTTTTTGCCATACTCGTTTCCAAAATAGTTGAGAGGAAATTTGGAATTAGAGATGGAGATATTTGGGGGGGGAAAAGTGGAACGACCAATTTGAGTATTGTAATTGGATGTATCCTGATGTTACCTCTGATGTTTTTCATTGACTCGAGAATGGGAGCAGCGAGATTAGTTCCTAGACTTCTGGCATACAGCATTGTTCCGTTCTGTATATGGTTCATGGCTGGGCTATCACTTCTCAATAAGAAGATTGACGTGGAATTTTGGGATAAGAAGAAGGCCGTTACATTCTTTGCAGTCCTATCGATAATTTCAGGATCTCTTTCCTCTTTTGCTCATGTGAACTACTCATCTCGAACTCTGATTCTCCCAAGTGAAACTCACAAATGCTGGGAGATGACTGAAGAGGCTGGAATTGTAGGCCTCATGTACGAGCATTCTCGAGAGACAAATATCGTTTTATTCTCACATTCCATGCTTCCTATGTCCGACAATGAGAATTTCCAATACTTTGAGAGGCTGGGAGATGAAATTGCTATACCTCAAGTATTTTTCTTGGAGCAATTTCCTGGTTCAGGAACATACTTCTCAGCAGTTCTAGAGACAGCCGATCTTGACTCTGATGACTTTACTCGTGCGGGCCTTCCAGCTGACTTATATTCGGATTTTTATCTAGCAGGAGAAGTACCCGGAGCTTGTAGGTTCTGGGTAGATTCAAACGATATCGAACTTCTTGATCCATCTTTAAATTGGGGAAGGATGTAGCCAGAGATGATAAAAAGAGTAGTAATGATTGGCCCAGATTTAAGGGTTAGAGGCGGAGTCTCTTCGGTGGAGAGGTTACTTGTAGGAGATCAGATTGACGGGGCCTCTGTAACTCTTCTAGCTACAACAACTGATACAGGAAAAATAATGAAATTATTCCAAGGTATCTTTTCATGGATTCGATTCCTTCCGAAACTTATTTTTAGACCCGATTTAGTACATATCCACTTCGCTTCAAGAGGAAGTACCTGGAGGAAATTGCCATTCGCAGTACTCTCTTCTCTTTTTCGGATTCCAGTCGTTTTACATTCTCATGGTGCCGAATTCAAGAAATTCTATCAGAATGAGTCTGGCCCAATAAGGAAAGCGCTAATTCGACTTTTTCTCAATCGCGCGTCATCTCTAGTAGTCCTGTCAGAATCGTGGAAGGAATTCTACTCAGGCATTTGTTCACTCTCGTCAGAAAGAATAGTTGTTATGCGGAATCCTGTAGATTTCGATGCACTTTCACAGAATTTCGAAGAAAATAAATCTGAGAAGATATTAATCACATCAAATGGCAGAATAGGTGTCAGAAAGGGAAGCTATGACACTATCGATGCACTTTCCCAACTACCACAAGATGTCTCTGAGAAGGTAAGATTCGTTGCTACTGGAGACGGTGAGCATGAGAAGTTGGAAAGATATGCTAATTTGAAGAATCTTGGAACATTAGCGAGGATTGAGCACTGGCTACCTAATGATGAATTCCAATTAATCAGAAACTCAGCATCAATTTTCCTGCTCCCATCTTATGATGAGGGCCTCCCTATGGCAATGATCGAAGCTATGGCAATTGGCCAAGTCCCAATAGTCACGCCAGTAGGAGGAATCCCTGAAGTAATCGAGCATGACAGAAATGGCTTGATCGTTGAACCGGGGGATATAACGGCGATATCTGACGCAATTTGTCGCTTAGTGAGGGACGAGGATCTTCTTGAAAGACTCTCTAATCAAGCTAAATTATCAGCAAAGAGATTGGACGTTCAAGGATATAGGAAAGAGCTATTCTCAATTTATTTGAAATCGATAAACTCTAAATCTTCTCATCCTTCAAATTGATAATTCTTGTAGTACACTTAACACCTTTATTATGGTAAAATTCTATCCTATAGCACCCGTCATATGTACCGTATCCAGTAGACTTCATATCTTCAGTCCCAATGAATTTTGCAGGAATGGGGTCATGTACGATTTCCCAATCATCCCATTTCATTGACCATGTCCCGTTGGAAACCTCCACATGCCCGGCTTCCGAAACAATGAACACGACTGAAGGATTCTGTAATTCTAAACTGTCTAAAATTCTGACTTCAGATTTTTCTAGGGAAATTATTCTTTCAGCCCACCCGCCCGACGGATGTTCGCAACTAATTTTCACATCCCCGCCACATAGTTCGAATTTTCCAACCGGGGGCCTTGGTATCTCGAATAGTCCCTTTATCTCAGCCCAATGTGAGGTTCGTGAGTATATTCCAGAATGAAAAGCCTCCAATCTGTACTGGTTTCTAATTTCTTCATCTCCGAAATATTGCCCTGTACCTCCATCGAATATTATTGGCTTTCCATCCATAGTTAAGGTAAATGATAGCATATCCAGGTGTCTATGACTTCCTTGTCGAGCTTTCCCCAGGGGGGCTCCGGAAACAAAATGTACATGTTTGTCCTCACTTCTAATCACTCCCATCCCCTGTCCCTCCCAATAATGACAAACCGACTCTGGAGTTTCCAAATCAAAACCCATGCGTGCGGCAATTTCAAAAATCTCCGAGTTTTTTCTGATATCCTTTCCGACGTAAATTGGTAGCATAGAGCCGCCATCATCGTCTCCGACAAGTGGCATATTGCCTTCAGAATCAGAAAGTAGTGACAACGTTCTCACCATCTTGTTTGTGATGTCTCCAATCGAATTTTCTGCGATCTCTCCATCAAAGCAATGGTGATTTACAATCAACAAACCTTCAGTAATTAGTTTGTGATATGATGTGGTAGGCTCCCAGTTCCTTCCATTCGTTATTTGATCATTAAGCTCATTTTCCAGAATCCTGAGAGACTTTTTCTTCCATTTCCGAGCCCTTACATCCCAACTAATTCTCTCACTCAAAACCAGTAGTCCGATTAACTCTACAAGGAGATGATTATTGTTCAATCTCCATTTTAAAGATAAGTGAGACGATATCCATTCCGCATGTTTGGAGAGGAATTGGTATATTCTAGAAAATCTTTCATCTTCCTCTATTATTTCATCAAGCCATGACATAGCCTCTAGTATCGAGATTGCCCTCATCGATACTTCAATTCCCTCCATCCAAGCAACGGTTTTATTCACAATGTGTTTATCTTCATAATCTATAATGAGATCTAGTATTTCACTTGCCAGTACTTTATCTTCATTGATTTTAGACAAAGCAGCTATTGATGGTAGCCATTGAAGTCTATGGAATTCCCAGATTATTTTGATGTCCTTTTTCGTACCGATTCCGTAATATTGTATGGCCTGACTATGGTCTTTAGGCCATTCTCCTAATTCACCTCCTTCCCAGTTTGGAGGCCAAGTAAAACCTATCTCCTTGCCTAGTAAATCTAGTTTCTTTTCACTCATCGCTCTCCTTCCAAATTCAATCAACTCATCAGAGTCAATTATCGGACTTTTTGCATTAGTTATTTTCTTTGGATGTCCAGATATATTTATGTTAGAATGGCCAAATTTAACCACATACCTGTCAATAATCGATTGAGGTATTCTCCTAAGCATAAAGAATGAGAATTTCAGAATATCCCTCGGGTCTCTACTGATGAGCCTTCTAATCTGAGAAATTCTGAGTGAAATTGCGCCCATTACTTAGACCTCAATATATGCTATTAACATTTGACTTTGGTAACCATTTTTCCTTCCATGACAGCAGGGATAGTAGAGTCCAAATCGGCGTTGCATACTCTCCCCTACCTTCTATGTGCATTTCTAGAATCCTGATATAATCCTGAGGGTTAGTAATCCCAACAGAAATCAAGTTTTCTTCAGTTAGGGTCAATCTTGCCCATTCCTTAAGCGGGCCCCTAATCCATTTCTCTATCGGTAAGACGAATCCCTGCTTGGGCCTATTGAACAACTCATTAGGAAGGTGCCTAGACAGGATCTTTTTCAGAATCCACTTCCCTCCAGTTCTACGGGAATATCTGGAAGAAGGACTCAGGGATAGTGCTCCCTCTACTACATTATGATCCAATAATGGGACTCGAACCTCAAGACCGCAGGCCATCGCAGCAATATCCACCTTGGCAAGAATATCATCAACCATCCATGTTTTCATATCGATGATTTGCAATCTATCAAGATCTGCAAATTTTTCACCAGGGTCCGATTTAGCTAAAATATCGCATCTCTCCCAATTCCTTCCCGAGCCCTTTTCAATTTGTTCAATCCATTGCTCAACAAGATCCGCGTGCCTGTCTTCGGGACGTCGAAGTTTCGCTCTTCGACTCCACCGATGAACCCAATCGCCCGGATACCTAGGTCTCAAATTTCTTGGAAGCCAACCCAAAATAAGGTCCCAGAGAGAGGCTGGTATTGTATTAACTATCATGGCAGAAGGGTCACGGAAAATAGAAAATGGCCCTGAAAAAATTCGACTCCCGTCAAGTGACTGAGGATATCTCATATATCCTCCAAAAACCTCGTCACCACCATCCCCCCCTAGTGCGACAGTCACTTGCTCTCTGGCCAATCTAGATACAATGTACGTAGGAATCTGTGATGAATCTCCAAGTGGCTCTGAAAAGATCCCTGGCATATGCGGGATTAAATCCATTACATCTTCAGAGGACACATTCAGCTCATTATGCTGAGAGCCAATTAATTCAGATACTTTTTTTGCATATTGTGATTCATCGAATTCTGACTCGGCGAATCCTATGCTAAATGTGCTAATCGGAGAACTTGATCCTTTTTGCATGAACAAGGATACTAGACTAGAGTCTATTCCTCCAGAAAGAAGACAGCCCAGTGGTACATCAGACAGCATTCTCATAGATACCGATCTTTCGATTTGCTTCTCCATCCATATGACTTCTTCTTCAAATTCCCTAAAACTTAGAATTTCGGACTGCTCAAGCTCTTTAGTCAGGTCGTACCACTGTCTCTGTACGACTTCCCCCTTCTTTCCAATTTTAGCATGATAACCCGGAGGGAGTTTGATTATATCTTTGCAAATGCACAAAGGGCTAGGGACATAGTTCAGTCGGAGGAAAGAAAGTACGGCTGATGGTTCAATTTCCATCTTGAAATTACCTTGTGAAAAAATTCCAGATAGTTCAGAAGAGAAAACGGTCAGACCATCCTGCTGCCCGAAATACAGTGGTTTTATTCCGAACCTATCTCGAACAAGGTGCAGCTCCTTCTTCTCGCAGTCCCATGCAGAGAATGCAAACATTCCATTCATTTTTGGCAATGTTTCTTCTATTCCAAAATAAGAGAGACATTCCACTAGGGTCTCTGTATCCGAACTCCCCCTCCATCTTCGATTGCCTAGAGAACCTCTAATCTGCCGATGATTATACCACTCCCCATTGTAAACAACAATCCATCTTCCGTCACTAGATTTCATTGGCTGTGAACCAGTTTCAGATAGATCGATAATTGATAATCTTCTGTGGCAGAAACCTATGCCCACTTCAGAGTTAATGAAAAATCCCTCGGAATCAGGCCCTCGATGCTTCTGAGAGTTTGCCATTTCGCGAAGTATGTCCTCCATGATCCTCGAATCATTTGGTCCGTTATGGTCCCAGAAACCACCAATTCCGCACATATTCACTCCAAAATTATACTACATTTATCACAAATCTATCAAGAATTCAGGACTTGTGGTTTACTCATTACTTCTGACAAAACAGCCCACAGAAACATAATTACAATACAAGAGACAATGCTAACAATATTTCCCCCTCCCATGCTCCATATTGCTAAGATTGCGTATAGAATTCCTATTGAGAACTCCAAAATTCCAATCGAAAACTCATGAAGCCCATCCGAAATGGCAGTACAAATAAGGTAGACTGCTGATGATGACATCGCCCCGATGGAGAAGCAAATTGAAGACTCTTCCACTCCGTAATCTAGCCCAAAATAAACGAATCCAAAAACTTGAATCAGCACAAATAGTCCTACGGACAAAGAATAACCTATAGGCTTCTCACTCCCCATTACTCTCCCCCAATCTGGAGATGTAAGTAATATAGCGCTCCACCCAAGCATTAGTATGGAGAATATTCCGAATATAGAGAAATCCTCTTCTGGAATCGAGTCAACAAACAATAATGGAAACCCAATCTTCCCTGCAATTAATGCCGTTGGCAGTCCAATAATCAAACCAAATCTCGCAATTCTTCTTGATCTTGAGAATATTTCAGACCTCGCCCCCCTATCCGATTGATTATTCATCTTTCCAAAGGCTGGTTGGGCAGTTTGCCATATAGCATTGGGTACAGCTAGGGCCGCTGAGAAACCTATCATAGCGACATTGAATATCCCAACTTCTTCAAATCCCGTTGAATATCCCAGGAGGAGCTTTGGTATTCTAAAATTCAAAGTTAATAGGAAAAATCCAGCAGCAAACGGCAAAGATGGGACAATTAGATCCTTTATGCTCCATTGCAACTCATTAGTTCCGATTTCAGTGGGCTTATTCTTTGACCATTTATACATCGAGAAAAAACCACCCATCAGGAAAAAAACACCAGCAACTGAGGCATATTCCTCGGCCTCGTGCACCCCAAAAAAGGCCAAAGTTGCATATCCACAGGTCATTCCAAACCTTTCGATTATTCTTGATCCTGCTTCATATTTCGCCAGACCAATACTTCTCAATGCTCCTCTGTGAGTCATTGAGATGACGTGAGTGGCAACTCCAGTTATGATTAGGATTGAACCAATTTGCCAGGGGATTGTCCAGTAGTTCATCAATAAGATCAGAGTAATCGTCCCAAATATCACGCCCAAAAAAAGTTGTATGCCCACGACTCTTTTCACTAGGATGCCACCCAAGTCTCCCAAAGCACCCACGTCTCTTGTTACTCTGGCCGATAATCCAGAATCTAGTAGAACTAGTACAGTGAAACAAGTATCCATGGCTATAACAAACATTCCATAATCCTCTCCCGACAGGGCCCAGAAGAGAATGGCCTGGCCGATAAGGCCGGATAACAAAGCAATAACATCAGAACCGAAGAGCCACCCAGTCTCCCTTTCCAGTGAGAAATCAAACCCCAATTTGCCCATGCAATCACCTTTCAATTCAATCTAACAGGTATCTTCTTCACTGTAGAAGAAACTTTTTTTGTCAATAATTAGTACAACATAGCAAGAAAGCACCAGTAAAATATTGAAAAAGGCATCAACCCCTACAAACTCTAAGTTTCCGTTTATCTCTCTAAAAATCCATGTCCCCAATACAATACTCAGGGGGATGTACCCCACAATCCTACGCATTTCTTCTACAATCTTTCTTTTCATCCAGAGTATGGCCATCAGTATAGATGCAGCTATCAAAATTTCAAATATTTCTATCTCTTTCGAAAGTATTGACAAAATCGAGATTGGAATGCCCACAAATAGAGGCAGGGGTGCCAGATAAGACAACTCATCTGCAAAATTATGCTTTTTCAATATCAGAGAAATAGAAGTAAGAAGTAACACGATGGAGACATACATCGGCTCTCCTAATTGGAAAAGGAGACCACATAGAAGACCAAATGATATTCCGTATACAACGTATCTCAGATCTGTGTAGGTCTCGATGTAGCTAGAAAATGAATATAGAAATAATGAACAGGATACAATAAGAAACTGAAATCCTAGGTTTACATCGGGCCAGGATTCCCAAGAAATAGAACCTAGCACTCCTATTCCTAACATGGCTCCAATCAATGCCGACCAAACTCTTCTATTCTCTCTTGTTTCCATTTCAACACCTCCAGATTCCCCTTATGGGATAAACGTCTGACATCCATCCATCGATCCAATGGGGTGGAATCCTTTCGTCGGTTTCTATCTCTGTAACGCAATAACCTTCACTCTCCAGAATCGACGCATTGACCTCATGAAATGATTGATTTGATAGAATGATGTGTTCTGGTTGGGCCGATACTACCAATTGTTTGAATTCTTCAGCTGAATAATCCTCTGAAATATGAATGGTGCCTCCTGGGATTTGCCATCTATATGCGTTCCACCTCGCAATATTGTGATCAGTAATAACCATACCATCTTCTTCATCGATATTATCGATTACATATCTCTGCAATTCTCTTTCGGAATAGTTATTTTCTACAGAATGAAGTAGCAATCCACTGGAAAATGAGGTAAACAGCAGTATCGAGAGAATTAATACATTTTTGCGCGCATCTAATTTGAATCCAGCCATTCCGAATGAACATAGTGCAACCACGGGATATGCGAAATAAGGACAACAATCAATAAATGTGCTCTGGAAAACAAATAGTGTGAAGAATAGCATCGAACTAAGGGAAACTACCGCAGAAAAAACTTCAGGTCCAGCATCATAATATCTCTTTAGATCAGAAAATAGAAGAATAAGGAGAACCAAACCAAGAGGTCCGGCTTGGTTAGTAAAGGAGTCTAGGAAAGCGACATAGTAGTCAGAATCCATGAAAAGCGAGAAGTCTGTTCTAGCCTCAAACCTAGCAGATAACTCATTATTATAGCCAAACATATCATTCACTTTATTGCTAATAATAAACCATAAAACAGGCGAAGAAAAGAACGCTAAAATGGCATTGATGGACACCTTTCTACCCCTTGTATTGAGGATAATTAAGGACAAACCAAATCCTGCCCAAGCGAATGCCAGCAAACTGTCTATTCCTGGGCCGATTACTACTAAAGCCCAAGCAGCAAATTTCCAGACTCCCCCTAATTCTTCCTCTTCAGAACTATCCCTGGAGAAGTGAGGAATTGCAAACCTCGCAATTAGGAGGACTGCAATCACTCGAAAATGACCAATAAAAGGAGCCTGCGCATAATAAATGAATGCTGGAACTGTAGAATAGGCCAAGGCTGCTTTTTGACCCTCGATTCTTCCAAAATACTTTGAAATGAAACTAAAAATTAGTACAATCTCAGTCAGCGCAACAAGTAAAGAAAATATCTTCATCGAAGGATAATCTACACCGATAATGCCTGCTGGAACCCATAACAACTCCCCTACTATGTATCTTGAACGATAATGCCAACAACCGTCAACCTCGGGAAAACTCATCCCACTGGAATAATTAGACTGTGATAAGCAATCTGTCCCTCCATCGGGGAAATTTTCCACAAGGCCCTTGTTGTGAGCCACATGCTCTCCGATACTCTGCCTACTCTCAATCTGATCGAAGAGTCCCAAAGCCGCCTGTGAGCAGCAGGTCATCAACAATATTACGACGATGCCTCTGCCTAACTTCACATCTTTGTGGCAAATGTTCTACTATTCCAATAATTGGGGTCCAAAGAAAATATTACTGCTAAATCTAAATTTTTATTCAATTTTCAATTACCTCTAGAATAAAATATCTAATTCTAGTCGTATAAACCGGGTTATCAAGTTGGAAATGGATAAAACTCTCAGAAATTCACCCCTGATACCCCTTCTGGTTTTGTCTTTCTTATCGTTCGCAGTCAGACTATGGGGGATAGGTGATGCTCCCTTTTGGATCAATGAGGCCGACAACTCAAGACTTCTATTATACGACACACCCAGGGACAGAATAGCATGGACCTCTTCGAGTGCTGGCCTATATCTCGGGGACATTCTAATTCGAGATATAACTCTCTTTTTTGTGCCGGACGGAATGATCCATAATGGCGAATCGGGATTACGAATTCCTTCCGCCTTTGCCTGCTCCTTGAGCATCCCGCTTGTATACAAGTTAGCGTCCAGATTCTGTGAAAATGATATGTCATGGTTGGTAACAATTTCTTGGGCATTTAATCCCTTTTCAATTGACTGGAGTCAGCAAGTATACACCTACGGAATGTGGCCGATTTGGTGTACCTTTCTTTTACTAGCTACATTCCGTTTTTCCTCCTCAATAAAAAAGAAACAAATCCGCCTGCACGACTGGGCGTTTTTTCATTTATCGATGATTTTGGCAATTACTAGCAATCTATTCATTCTGATCATTGCAGTCGCTCTTTTCCCTCACGTAGTTTCCACTACCATTCTAAATTATCAAGAAAATAGAGATAGATTGAGAATTTTTTTGTGTACCTATGGGCCGCATATTATCCCCGGATTAATTTCCACATATATCACTCTGAAGCCGACTTTGGATCCATCGGTAAACGATAACTCGTGGATGCCTTCCGCGGATTGGAACGCTCCTCTAGAGCTAATGGAAATATTATTCCCATATCCAGAGAATTGGGCGATTATATTTATTGGCCCATTAACCATATTTGGTCTTTTGAAAAACCTAAAAAGAATTGGAAATGCATCTCCAATATTTCTATTTCAGAAGGAATCTTCAGCATTATTCTTGGCCGGGACTCTGCAGTTATTCTGTTTTCTTTTCATGCAATTACTGGGTTCTCCATCATGGGCAACTCGTTACATGCTACATTTGGTTCCAATTTGGTTAGTTTTGGTAGCTATGTGTATTTCCCCCAAAGTGGGAAAGGCTAATTTCCCGAATAGAAATAAAAAATTATCATTCAGCAATATAGGAACATTAGTGATGATAATTTTGACCATTTCAACAATTTTCTCTACTGGCCCTGCTACTGACATGAGATGGCAAGACACAAGGGGTGCTTGGGAACTCATTTCAGAAGATTATGACGACACCGAGGTCCAGGTCGTACTTACTCACCCTACTGAGTATTTCTACACATTTTATCTGCAAATGTTCGAGATGGAGCCAGACTTGTTTGTTGGAGGTTGGGATGACTTCACCGAGGAGGAATTGTCCGAATTCCTCTCTATAGATCCAGATTCTATTCATCGAATCAGACTTGAAACTCATGATGACTCCAATCTAGAAGATTCCTTGGCAGAAAATTACTACCTATCAAGGGAGTCTTATTCCAAAGGAATGGTCGTTCAGCATTGGGTTAGATTGAATGGGTGATAGATTATGTTGAAAACAAGGCTCTTGATACTCTCGAACTCAATATCCTTCGCTCTGTTTTCTTATTGGGTTTATTGGCTTAGTTATGATGGTTCAATGATTCTTTCCGCCCCACTCTTGTTGGGTCTTGCTGGTATTTTCATATCGATAATTTCTATTTCATTGTCAAGTAATAAATTTGACACTATCGAGGATCTTGCAATCTCAGGGGTAATTTCTAGTGCCCTAACCTTTGTATTTTGGATTCTGGTATTTGGGAGGCACCCATACATTCGCGAGCTAACCCCAATCTTCCTCACCTCATTGGCGTTCATCCTATTCTTCCAAGCGATTCGAAGATTAGATAATTCCTCTTATACTAAATCACTAGTTCTCTCTGAGCTTGCTATCGGTTTTACCTTCGGGCTATGGTTTGGAAGAGAATTCGAGGGGAAGACGAGAATTCTCCTAACCATCGTACTTCTTCTGGGAATATTCTTGAGGGCATGTTTTAGTTTGGCCGTTGATCGGCTAGGAGTGGCTTCTTTCGACTTAAGAAAAAGAATATCCTTGTTCCTCGTATCCGTTTCAATGGGACTTTTGGCATTCAAGTTTGATATAGAAAGTAGGACGCCATGGTCAAATGAAGTTGTTTTTGAGTTGCATCTTGCATCCAGAAACTTACTCCCCATTGTCATTTCTTGGCTAGTATCTACTTCAGTGGTCTTATGGTTCGTTTCTACAATTGAAAAGCAAACTTCTTCAGAAAAAAATAGTTAGCAATAGTCGAGACTATGATGGAAATTGCCCATGAAGCCTGAATCCCAATCCCAATCGATTCAATTAGGAAAAAATTCAATGGAGTTGAGATAATTAGTCCTAAAAGATATGCGATGTAAGACCTACTGAGACTACTGAAGTAGGAAATTTTTGTTTCTTCAAAAGTAAATGCCCGATGCAATGCGTGCTGTTGCATGACTCCCAAAATATATGCAACAACCCATGTAGAGGTTGCTCTATATTCTTCTACTGGGTTAATGAGTAATATCAAATTATATACAAACCAACTTATTACGACTCCGAGAATGCCTACTATGGCAAATCTTGTAAAAGGGTGGATCTTTGTCCATCTCTCACTGAAAACCAATCAATCACCCATAATGGCGTTCCAACCAATTTAGATAATCTCCAGTCCTGACTGACTCCACCCATTCAGGGTTGTTAATGTACCAATCAATGGTGCCCCTGATTCCTTTCTCCCAGGGAATTAGGGGCTCCCAGTCCAGAGCTAACTTGGCCTTTTCAAAACCCATAGCATATCTTCTATCGTGGCCAGGACGATCAGAAACATACTCAATAAGTCCTTTGTCAGCATCAGTCATCTCGATTATTTCCGAGACAATTTCTAAATTCGTTCTTTCATCGTTGGCTCCAAAATTTATCACTTCTCCCGGAGTCAACGAACCGTCACTTAGGCCGAATAGAGATTCAAGAAGGCCCCTGGAATGATCCGAAACATGAATCCAATCCCTGATTTGCATCCCATCTCCATAAATCGGCAATTTCTTTCCTTCTATTGCGTTTAATGTCATCAGAGGTACTAATTTCTCAGGGAATTGGTTGGGTCCGTAGTTATTCGAGCATCTAGTAATTACCGCTTTAATTCCATAGGTATTCGAAAAAGACTGAACTAGCATATCTGAAGCTGCCTTCGTAGCGGCATAGGGGTTCATCGGGCAAACCGGCGTTTCCTCGGTAAATGGGGGATCTTCTGGGCCAAGGCTCCCATAGACCTCATCAGTAGAAACATGAACCATTGATATCTCATGACCCAATTTCTCCAAATCTCTGATCGATTCCAGAATAACCCTGGTGCCGTCAATATTCGATCTGATGAATGGCTCTACAGAGTCTATTGATCTATCCACGTGACTTTCCGCTGCTAAGTGAATAATATGCGAAATTTCTTCTTCCCTTATTGTCTCTTGTACCAGATTACTATCATTGATGGACCCATGAATAAATCTGTATTTCCCGTCATCAATGTCCTTCAGATTTTCTGGATTTCCAGAGTATGTTAGGCAATCGAGATTAACCACTTTCTGAAATTTGCCTGACCCTAAGGCCTCTCTAACTGTGTGACTACCAATAAATCCACAACCTCCAGTAATTAGGAGCCTCATGTTTATTCCTCCGTTACGAGCCATTTTCCCATGCCCCATGACTTCATTAGATTGGAGGTCTCCAGTAATGCGTCAATTTCGCCGCAATCTGCCCAGTGGCAATCGAATCTAATTCCTCTAGCCAAATTCTTCTCCATGAAAAATCTGTTAATGTCCGTGATTTCTAACTCTCCTCTGTCCGAGTATCCGATAACATCTATGCTATGTTCGATTAGATCGAATACCTTTGAACTGTAAAGATAAAGGCCGGTTATTGCTAGATTTGAGTCAGGCCTCTTGGGCTTCTCTTCCATGCCCACAATCGAACCATTTTCGTCAAGCCAGGCAATCCCGAATGACTCAGGATTTTCTACGTCTTTCAAAAAGAGATAGCACTCATTATCTTGGTCAGCAATAAACTCCTCCGCGTAAGTCCTCATTGAGTCTTGAAACACGTTATCACCTAGAATAACTGCTACATTATTTCCTCCAACGAAGTCTTTGGTCAGACGTAGAGCTTCGGCTATTCCACCTGCCTTTTCTTGGTAAGCGTATCTTATATCCAGTCCGAATCTATGGCCATCTCCAAGCAGGTGGAAGAAGGAATCCCCTGAATGTCCGCCTAGAACGATCATGATTTCAGTAATCCCCATTCTCTTTAATGTAGAAACCGATTTGCAAATCATTGGCTCATCATAAACAGGCAATAAGTGCTTGTTAATCGAGGTTGTAAGAGGCATCAAACGTGTCCCCCAACCCCCTGCTAGGACTACTCCCCTAATTCCTTCCATGTATCGGCGCCGGAATCATTGACTTTTCTCTCTTACTGACGAACTACCCCGGTTTTTCCCATTAAGCCAATTCAGACACTTTCAAAATACCGTCAATAGCGTGGATATGCCAATAACCATCAATCTGATGGAAACCAGGAGTAATTCCAAGATTCGACACCCCACTGTCCTCTGTATCAAAATTTTCCACCGCAGCAACTTTGACTATGACACCCTCGCTTTGGAACCAAGCACAAGGAAGAGGGGGGGCCAATGCTCGAACTATGTCCCTAATTTGTTCACAGGTCTGAGATGAAGGCTTCAACTCGTTCACTCTCCTTGTTTTTGAAGAAAAATAACTCTCAACCAGATCTAGCGGCTCTAGAACTCGCAACCTCCCATTTTCAACCAGATTTATTATTTCCTCCGCTAAATCGCAGATCTCTAATGCTGCCTTGTTGTGTAAATCAAATCCTGTATCTTGATCGTCTATTGGAATAATTCTGCGTCCAACTATCTCTCCGCAATCTACCTTCCTTTCCATAAAATGAGCCGTTACTCCACATTCCTCTTCTCCGTTAACCATCGCCCAAATTAAGGGGGCAGTTCCCCTGTAAGAAGGCAGGAGGGACGGGTGAAAATTTATGGCATAGGGCGCGATACTGGTGACCTCTTCCGATAAAATAGAATTGTACAATACAGAAATAATTATTTCTGGATCAAATTTTTTGTAGACTTCTATCGCAGCTTCACCATTTGGGTCAACAAAATCATAGCACTCAATTCCCAGAGATTCGCATTCGTCCTGAAGAGACTCGTGCCATTCATGACCCGGGCCACCAAATGGTGATATTGCCATTATCCTGTGATTTTTTGATGTAAGACTTCTGACCGTAAGAACCGAAGCCCTAGCATTTCCAAAAAATAGTATTCTCACGTGTTCCGCATATCGGAGTGGATTTCAAAACCTCCCCTTCCATGATTAACTTTCCCAAGCCCAAGCCAAAAACAAAATGCAATACCATACGGGCATAGGAAGGGGATAAGTTTGGTAGAGGGCAAAAATCCCGAATATTCCATAGTAATCCCCTGCTTCAAGAGCGGGGGTTGGATGGATGAACTGGTGGAGAGGACCACATCGGTCATGAATAACGAAAATGTTTCTTATGAAATTATCCTGGTCAATGACTCTTCCATGGACGATGAGACATGGCCTGCGATTTTGAGAAACTCTCGCAGATTCAACGAAGTAAGGGGAATAGATCTGATGTCAAATGTGGGACAATTTCGGGCTACTCTAGCCGGATTCCAATATTCTCGGGGCTCTATGATAATCACATTAGATGATGATTTACAACATCCTCCAGAAGAAATACCGAAACTAATTTCTGCTGCCAGGGATAATCCAGACGTTGACTGCATAATGGGCTCCTATGTCTCAAAAAGGCACTCAATATTCAGAAACCTTGGCTCATCATTAGTAAACTCCATTTTCAGTTTTGTTTACGATAAGCCAAAATCAATAGTGTCCACTAGTTTCAGAATTTTGAGGGCAGACCTAGCTAAAGCCGTTCTTAATCATAAGTCATCCAAACCAATGTTAGGTGCGACTCTTCTAGAAAGTAGTAAGAGGGTCATGAATATTAGGGTAAATCACGATGAAAGAAAATTCGGTAAATCTGGTTACACACTCCGTAAACTAGTCGGATTTACATTGGACAATGTCTTTGCAGCAACCAATGCACCCTTGAGGTGGATATCGCTCTTTGGACTGATTTCTGCACTTGGGTCTCTCCTAATCCAAGCCACAATAATTTACCAATGGTATTTCGAAAAAACCACAGTACCAGGATTTACGACACAAGTTCTTTTGATTTCCTTCTTCGGAGGAATGACGCTTTTCGCAATTGGATTGTTAGGCGAATACATACTCAGGATAGTTACTGAAGTTTCCGGCCCTCCAAGATACTCAATCAGAGAGAGTACCTTCGACACTGATTCACTAGAAATATGAAATCTTGAGGTTGAGATGCAAAATACTCAAGCCCGAACTACGGATGGATGCTCTATGGGGAACGCGACGAAAGAGAATGAGATACTTTTCAATGTACCTTGGATGGGTGGAAATGAGTCTGAATACCTAAATCAGGTACTACGCAGCAACCACTTTGCTGGAAATGGTGACTTTTCTAAGCGGTGTCAAAAACTGTTAGAGGAAAAATTCGGCGTCAAACACGTTCTATTGACGACAAGTTGTACCGCAGCTCTCGAACTTTCTGCCATGGCATTTGACATAGGTTTTGGTGACGAAGTTATCGTCCCATCATATACGTTCGCTGCAACGGCTTCGGCTTTCCATAGAAACGGTGCAAGGGTAATTTTTGCAGAAATTAATCCGGACACCCTCATGATTGATCCTAATGATGTCAAGGAAAAAATTACTCAGAGGACTAAGGCAATCGTCCCGGTTCATTATGGGGGGTTTTCAGCAGATATGAATCAAATTTTAGAGATTTGTCAAGAAGAGGACATATTCTTGATCGAAGATGCTGCTCAAGGCCTAGGATCCACTGGGATGGGCTCTAGGTGGCTAGGGACAATCGGCTCCCTAGGATGCATCTCTTTTCATGAGACTAAGAATATCCACAGTGGCTTGGGGGGTGCCCTACTGGTCAACGAGGAAGGGATCTTTGATAGAATTGAAGATATTTGGGAGAGGGGTACAAACCGAACGAAGATGTTCAAGGGACTGGTGGATAAGTATAGTTGGGTTGAGGCCGGATCTTCATTCTATCCCACTGAACTGCAATCTGCCTTTTTATTGTCACAATTGGAGTCAATAGATGAAAACTTGAGAGTCCGAGGCTTCCTGGCAGACGCTTATTTCGAGCGTTTACAGGATCTACAATCCCGAGGATTATTGAGTCTTCAAAAATTTGATGATTCAGAAAAATGGAATAGCCATGCTATTGTCACCATACAAAATTCAATTCAATTATCAGACAAACTAAGAGTTTTCTTGAAATCTAAGGGGATTAATGCTTATATCGGATATGTTCCACTTCACTCGTCCAGAATGGGACAGAGACTAGGATGGAGTGCCGAGGATCTTCCAATAACAGAAGAATTTGCGTATAGGGTGCTGAGACTCCCATTACACCATATGATGGATGTCCAAGATGTCGGAATAATTTGTGATGAAGTCGAGTCGTTTCTGACCAATGAAGATTCGTTGGAGGTCGCAAGTATCTATCCTGAAAAGTCCCCATTGGAAGAGAAATACCTTCCAAATTATTTCGAGGAATTAGAAATTTTCAGATCTACCCTTTCTAGGTTCCACAATGATGATCAGGAACACAGGATTGAGCACTTTTTCGAATGTCTGAGGGATAGAAACATATTTCATGACATTGAAGAAGTGAAAGAATGGTTTTCCAAGAAGAGAGACAGATGCAGGATGGTAGTTACTGAAATTCCATTGAATGAATGTTCCAAATGGTCCACAGATCCATCTACTGGTAACTCAGCCCATGAATCTGGACAGTTCTTCCGCATACACGGAATTAGGGTCGATTTTGATGATAGGGAAGTCGGAAGAGGGGGTTGGGATCAGCCCATTCTCACTCAGGTTGGTTTCGACGGAGGAGTTCTGGGCCTACTTAGGCAGAGATTCAATGGAATCCCTCACTATTTGGTTGAAGCCAAAGCTGAGCCTGGAAACTATGGGAAATTGCAAATTTCCCCTACTTTACAAGCTACAGTTTCTAATTTGGATAAAGCACACGGCGGCAACTCTCCGAGATTCATGGAGTACTTCATAAATATACAAAAAATGGGCTTCCATGTAATTTTCGATCAGTGGTTATCGGAAGATGGTGGTAGGTTGAACCTGAAAAGAAATAGGGGCATGCTTGTGGAAGTTCCAGAAGGAACAATATCGGACATTCCAGAGAATTTCATTTGGCTATCAATGTGGCAAATTAAGCAATTGCTAAACGAAGATGCTTGGATAAACCCACATATTAGGGGCATAATTTCCCATTTGTAGGTGATATCTTGAGAAAGGTCTCTTGTTGGGGAATAGGGAAACATGCAGTTAGGAATATTCTCCCCGCTCTTGAAACCTGCACTAATACATGTCTGGTCGGGGCTTGGAGTAGGAATACGGAGAAACTTTCGGAAACCTGCGATAATCTCGGAATAAAGGCATATGACTCAGAGTTTGAACTACTCTCAGATGATGAAATAGATACCATAATTCTCTGCACTCCAACAGGATTGCACGCTGAACAGGGAATTTCAGTGGTTTCCAGTGGCAAGAATCTATGGTCTGAGAAGTCCCTATTCCTAAATGAAAAGGAACAGTCTAAATTCGAGAAAATATCATCAGAAATGTCTACCGATGTGTGTGAAATGTTCATGTTCCTTTATCACCCTCAGTTTAGAATGCTAAAATCACTTCTCGAATCTGGCGAGATGGGGAAAATCTTCTCCTTGTCAGCAAGATTTTGCATTCCTCATCAGGAATCTCCAAATTTTAGATATCAAAAAAACCTCGGAGGAGGGGCTCTACTTGATGCAGGATGCTATCCTGTCGCCGCCTCACACTCACTATTTGGAAGCGATTACAGCAGAATCTCTTCGCAATTAATCAATGAAGAGAACTTCTCAGTGGATATTAGGGGTAACGCAAAGATTGACTACCCTGGGGGGATAACAAGTTTCCTTGAGTGGGGCTTTGGGATGTCCTATGCCAATGAAATCTCATTAAGATGTGAGGAAGGTAACATTTCGCTCAATAGGCCATTCTCAAAAACGAGCGTTATTGAAACACAGATAGAAATTTCATATAATTCAGGTGAAAAAAATAGAATAAATATCCCTCCCTCTAATCATTTTGTAGATATGTTTTCTTCAAACTGTGACATGACGGGTCTGAATTGGGTGAAGAACCAATCAAAATTATTGAAAAAAATCAGTAGCGAGAATGGAGAATATTAGATGAAACGTAGTTTGAAAATTACGTATGTTACACCTGTTTTGTTTGGACAAACCCTTTTCGCTCATGCAAGAATCAATCTTGCTCGAGCATTCATAGATCGAGGTTTTGAATTTCAATTCATTGCACCTAATACTCCGAAGGCATCAGAAATTCTTTCCCAGAAGGGAATCAGCCACCGCCTCTATGACTGGTTAGAATTTCCTGGCGTTTCCACATTTAGTAAATCCAGAGGTGCAGTTCGCGAATTGAGAAATTCGATTACGGAATACATACCTGACATAATTATCTCCGAGCTCCGCATTACTTCTCGGAAGATGTCCTCCCTGATTGGCTCTATGAGGGGGAAAAAAATCGTTTGGATGATTGATGATAGAAGTCCGCCGGTCATGGAGGGGCTTTTAGGAAAATTACAACTATCTCATTATGATTTTCTAGTTCCTAAGATAGTGTCCAATGCCAGCGGCATTATCGTCCAAAACTCACAACACCAAGATTTCATGAAAAACCGATTTAATTGCGACTTTCCAGATTTTATTAATTGTGGCGGCGGCGTAGATGGGGGGCGTTTCTCACCAGAAGGGAAACAATTCGAAGCCTCAGAAATGGTAATTGTCTATGCAGGATCTCTTGTCCGTGAACGGGGTATTCTAGATTTGTTCGAAGCATGCAAACATGCGATTGATAATGATTTCAAACTCAAACTTATTACCATGGGAAAAGGACCCCTTTCTCCAGAATTAGAAGCATTGTCTTATGAGTTTGATTGGTTGGAACATAAGGGTCTTGTATCCGATCAAGAATATTGTGATTCGCTCAATCTTGCTGATATAGGGGTAGTTCCACATCCGGATAAACTAGCATGGAGGATTTGTAGTCCTTTGAAAATGAAGGAATACGCTGCTTCCGGTTTAGTGGTCATTGCTACAGATTTGCCAAGCCACAGGGACCTAGGCGAGAGAGATTGGTTGAGACTCATCGATCCAGGAAATTTTGCATCAGAATTTTACAATGCGATTAAGGAGATTGCCGAATCAAGGTCAATCTCCGAACTTTCTGAATCAGCCATTCGAGACTCTGCCGATTTCTCATGGAACAAGGAAACAGAAGAAATCCATAATTGGATTATGTCAAAAGTTAGAATCTAAAATAAATGAATTGAACCACTTCTGACGGCCTCATCAGTAAAATTGTTGAAATGAATACGCCAATCACAGCCCCCCATTTGAGATTAGAAAGTTTAGCTATGTGATATTTTGTTGCTCCTTCATTGATGCTTGAAATTAGATGTAGAATGATGAATATTAATAGTAAAACAAAAGCATAGGTTGCCCTATCTGGCATAGCAGAGACGGCCTCCCCAAAGTGTAATGAAGAATCGATCATCAAGTAACTTTTTACAGATCTAACTAATAGTTGGTTTTCCTCAACTCTGAAAATTAACCAGGCCATGAAAACAAGCCATTGAGTAATAATCAACGAGGATAAATAGTGCGCATTATGGAATTTATATGCAATCTTTTCATTAATCTTGCTTTTAGAAATAATCCTATGAATAATCAATATAGCCCCATGAAAAACTCCCCAAATTACAAAATTACCAGACGCTCCATGCCATAACCCTCCCAAAATCATAGTTACAATCAAGGCCATGAACATTCTAAATTCTCCATTTCTATTCCCGCCCAGAGAGATGTAGAGGTAGTCTCTCAACCACGTTGACAGGGTAATGTGCCATCTGCGCCAGAAATCTTGGGGGCTGGTTGCTCTGTATGGGCTTCTAAAGTTCTCAGGGAGTTGAATTCCGAAAATATGCGCTGAGCCTAGAGCTATATCTGTGTATGCAGAGAAATCACAGTAGATTTGCAATCCGAATAGTAGTGTCGCCCAGTAAATTAATACAGTATTTTCTAGAGAATCGGGGTTCGAGAAGATCCCATCCACCTGGGTTGCAAAGTTATCAGCAAAGACTAATTTTTTGACTAGTCCATATAGTATCAATGTAATTCCTAATTTCGCTCTTGGAAGGGAGAATCCCAACTCCTTACTAACCTGCTCACGAAAGTGACTAAATCTCACAATCGGACCAGCCACCAACTGAGGGAAAAATGCAGCATAGCATGCAAATGTAACTAAATTTTCTGATGGCTCCGACTTTTTTCTGTAGATGTCTATTGTGTAAGACATTGTCTGGAATGTATAGAATGAGATGCCAACAGGCAAGGCAAGACCCACCTCTTCATCGGGAATAAGGCCCACATCCATTGACCACCAATTCAAACTTCTGATAAAGAAATCAAGATACTTGAAAATCCCGAGAAGTCCCAGATTTGTAACCAAACTCAAGTATAACCATCTTTTCCTTTTCTTTTCCTCATTTGAATTATGGATTGAATTTCCAGCGGTCCAGTCTACCACGGTCGAGATTATCAACAGGATCAAGTGCCAACCAGAGGCTAGAAAGAAGAAGACGTAACTCATCACAAGGAGAATTCCCAATTGACTCTGAATTCTTTTATTGAATAGCCACAATGAGAGAATCGCTGTTAAGGGGAGGAAAAAGAGAAAATATTCTAGATCTGTAAATCCAAAACTCATGATTGTTCACCCAATGACATCTATCTGTCTCGAAAGTTCAAGGCATACGTTTTGCCGCCCGATTTCCGAAAGATGTACCGGGTCATAGAAATTCTCATCAGACCAGACCTCCCAAGTTAGGTCAATATATGGATAATCTTGTGATAATTCCTCGTAAGTTTGATTGAATGGATCCCACCATCCCGGATTCAGGCTAGACTTCAAATCTGTATGAATCGGAAGAGATAGGAGCAAAATCTCAATTCCCGAAATCTCTAATTCCTCCAAAATCAAATCGAATGCCTGCTTATTTCTACTATCTGAGAGGTCCGGCTTCCAGAACTCTCCATTTTTGATAAAATTCAGATAATCTTGGAATTCGTCCTCGGTCAAAGCCTTCTCCTGGCTTTTCACATTGGGCGTCTTCAAACTCGGGATCCAATCCACGCTATCTCTTACTGGAAGCATTTGATCGCCGTCAGGATCTCTCCTGCTTTCTCCAGCGTAGATGATCCTATGGGCCAATTCGTCTAGAGCACTTGCCGATGCATGTCTTACAAAACCCAATCTCTCTATTTCACTATCTAAAATCAGATCCATATCAGATTCTAGAATTATGTCACTTTGGCTTTCTGTAATAGATAATTCATTGTTCAAAGATAGAACTTGCCACCTATTCTCCCGATTTTCGATCCCTCCAAGGCCACTCTGGAAAGTATTCGGACCAGCCTCGAGAACAATCATCTCAACCCCTGATTGCTTCATCATTTCCAATTCTAAGATTCGATTATACGGGGTATCTCCGACAATCGCTAGATTCCAATGCTGTTGATTATCCGCTCTCTGATCATCTAAACACGCTCCATCAATCCCATAGTGAAAAATAGAAGACCCAATAAATACCACATTCTTGCCGTCTCTATCCGAAATCTCTTCATAGGCATCGGAAATTCTAGACCACCTAGAGTTATCGAAAACCGAGCCATTGTCGATCGAATAATTCGTCCAGAATAATATCGGAGAAGACATCAAAGAGAATGCGACGATTGAGGCCATAACCGACTTCAATGCATCAATTGGGTCTATTTTCAAGGAATCAAATATCTCAAGGTCAGGTAAGTCGCCAACAAACTGGTCTCCGTCTGTAAATCTAACCTTTCTGAGTAAATCGACTATCCAAATCCCCTCTTATATTGTGTTTTGTGCCCCCTAATCCTGTTCCAATCACCCTCGCCCCAAATTCATTTACTCTTCCAGAGAATATTCCCCAACCATCAAAAATCAACTTTGTCCTCATTCTGGAACACTCTTCCGGATTCTCTGCCCAGTTAACGAAATCAGTATGCGGGACCGTGATTAACAAGCAATCAGAACCCTCCAAGACTGAAGCATCTCTGGAAACGGGAATCCCAAACAGCTCATCCTCTGCAGACATCGGATCCCAGATTCTTATTTCCTCACATTCTTGCTTGATATGTTGAATAATCTCGCGACCATGAGAAAGCCTCGTATCATCCACATTTTCCTTGTAGGTTATTCCTGCAACAACAATGACCCTGTTTTCCAATGAACCATCGAACTCTTCTCTTATCGATATTATTGACTCCATGGTTTGCATATCGGCAGCCATTCTTGCTGAAATCCAAGTGCTGGGAAACCCTCTTTCTTCCCATAACTCCTTTACAACGGAGTCCAAGTAATATGGGTCCTTGGTCAAACAGTAACCAGAAACTCCTACCGAGGGCAATGGGATGTTGTTTCTCGGATATCCGTCATTCGATGCCCTGATAGCTTCGAAGGCATCGATTCCAGTTCTTTGCGCTACTGCAGCGACATCGGCCGCAAATCCAAATCTAGTAATTCTATATGCATTGTCTAGTAGCTTACACATTTCTGCAGTCCTTGAGTCAGTCACTCGAATCACATTTCCGCCGAATAGCCCCATAATGGAAGCAGCCCTGTCTGCGGACCTCTCACCGATGCCACCAACAATCTTCGGAAGTGTGGCCAATTCTTGCATCGCCTTGCCTTCAACAATCCTCTCAGGACAGAATGCCACCATCAGCTCCTGGTCCAGTTTCAATCCAGTTGTACTTGCAAGCATTTCGGAAATTCTCTCAGTAGTTCCTATTGGGAGAGTTGTCTTGAGAATCAATAGATCTCCGTATGACAAAAATTTTGCTAGCATTCCAACTAGCTCTTCAAGTGAATCAATATCCGGAGTCCCATCCTCTCCAATACCAGTACCAATCGCACTAATTATCACATTACAATTTGAAATCTCGGATATTTCAGAAGTCGCTTTGATTCTTCCTTCGCTAACTCCTGCAGACAAACTTTCCTGCATTCCTTCCTCGAAAAATGGCGATTTGGAAGAATTAATTTCAGCTACTCTCCCTTCATCCACCTCTAGAATGCTGACCGAACAACCAACTTCTGAAAGCCTTACAGATATGGGAAGACCAATTCTGCCCGCCCCAATCACACAGATCCTATTATCCTCACTCATACCATTTCGCCCTGCCGAACTGTTTTAGTGATTGCTAACGGCCAGGCAGTTTACAACTATGGTTACATCCAGTTTTGATGAATTATCTTTGTACCTCTCAGCAGTGCAATTAATTTCAACAGTCTGTGTTATCATGATATTGATCTTAAGCCGATTCGCAACCATTTCCTGGTCACGTAGGAATCTTCCAGACCACCCCACAGAGGGCATAATATTGCCTAAAATTACCCTTGTCCTGCCTACTTGGAATGAAGAATTAATCATCAGAGAAAAATTGTCAGAAATTCATAGTCAGGATTATCCAAGCGAGCTAATGGAAGTCATCATCATAGATGCCAACTCAGATGACTCCACGGTAAGCGTTGCTGAAGATTGGATTTCCAGCAAAAACCAAAATCCAACATTAGATTTCAAGATTATCGTTGAAGAAGAAAGGAAAGGCAAATCCCATAGTATAAACAGGGCATTTGGCGAAGCATCTCCTGAGTCTGAGATCCTGATGATGAGCGATGTCGACTGCAGACTATCTGAAGGATCGATCAAGAGGATTTGCTCATGGTTTTCTAACCCTGAAGTCGGAGCCGTTACAGGGAGGCAAGTTCTGATCAATGATGAAAGTACACAACAGGTTTCCCATGAAGAAAACTATCGTAATTTCTACACTAGTACCCGAATAGCCGAGTCATGCCTTGACTCTACTCCCATTTTTCATGGCGAATGCTCCGCTTTCAGAAGGTCCGCGATAATTAATTTCAAACTAGTAGAGAATTCTAATGCAGACGATTCACAAATGGCTGTGGCGGTGAGGAAGACAGGCCTCAGATCCATCTATGATCCGAAAATTGTTTTCTTCGAAATGGCCCCTCCTGATGGAAGGTCTAGCAGGATTCAGAAGGTTAGAAGGGCACAAGGACTCGTTAGGCACTTCTGGAGGAACAAGAACCTGGTTTTAGACTCGAATATGGGGAATTTCAGAAAAATAATCGCTCTTGAATTCTCGTTGCATATTTTCTTGCCAATTTTAGTCATGATAGGTTTCATCACTGGATTCGCACATATCGGACTCTTCTTTTACGAAAATGGAACATTCGTCCCCCTCATAAATCCGGCTGATTCGATTGAAAGTATCATGATAATCGCGGATTTTATGGTGATTTTGCTCTTATTCTGTGGCCTGATTAAGATACCTATTCCTGCTAGTAATCTTTCATTATCTTTCTTGAAATATATGCTAATACTGATGGAGGCAATTTTATTGGCGGTTTTTGGGAAGTCCCTACACAAATGGCAGCAGGTATCCGCAGTAAGGGAAGCTTTAGCTATTCACGACAAAGGAAGATGATAGATCGAAAGTAATTGCCATCACTCTGTAATAACCTTATGAGTCACAAACAAGCCCACAAAACATGGGCGAGCCTCTGCTCCAATCTATGATTTTACGTCATCTGACTAGCGTTTGTTGCAACGCTTCATTGGAATCGGATTCTGATAAGGCCAAGTGCAGCTCTTGCGGTAAGCATATGAAATTTTCAAACGGTTCCCTATGGTTGAGAGAGGACGAAGCAGAGGATCTCGAATCCGAATACTTTTCAGGAATTAGAACCATAATACGGAGAAGAAAATGGCTATACAATCTTGCGATGTTGGTTTCACCGGTGCTTAGATTGGGCCCGAAATCAATTGACTTTTTACGGAAGAACTCCGATCATAATAGTATTATTATTGACGTAGGCTCAGCGAACAATCGTATCAATTCAAACGTGACTAACATTGATATTCTCCCCTATGATGAAGTTGACATTGTTGCAGACGCTCAAAAACTTCCTATTTTGGATCAGTGTGTAGACTTCATAATCAGTGAGACTTCATTGGAACACATTCCTGATTCTACTTCCGCAATTGAGGAATTTAGTAGGGTTCTGAAACCGGGTGGAAAGATCTTCATCGAGGTACCTTTCATGCAACCATTACACGCAGCCCCAATGGATTACAAGAGATGGACAGTCAATGGTTTATCGAACGACCTATCTAGAGTTGGAATAAATGTGACTGATAGCGGCATTTCTTCCGGGCCAGCCTCGGGCCTATCCTGGATGTTGGCTGAGTTCATTTCAATAGTCCTGTCTTTGGGCTCTACTAGGATTAGGAAAGTAATTTCCTTGCCCATTCAGGCTCTATGCTCTCCTCTCAAGTGGTTAGATCTAATTCTTTTTTGGATACCAAACTCCGAAGTGATGGCATCCTCAATTTGGGTGTTTGGTACCAAGCATTGAGTCTAGGACAACATCCCAATGGCAGATATAAATAATATCGAAAACGCAGAAACGTAGAGTAAATCGTGAATCGGACGTCTTGAGTATTCGAATCTTTTTTTCAGCGTTGCGAGGAAAATCCTGGGGCCATCCAGATACCATTTCAAACTAGACTCTCCAGACCTGTGGGCATAGTCTATTGGGATCTCTTTAGTGACAAGTCCGTTCTTTATGGTCAACGCGAATAACTCTGCTTCGAGTGTAAATCCCTTGGCTGAGAGTGACAAGCCATCTAATTTGCTCGATCGGAACCCCCAAAATCCAGTACACAAATCTGTAGTCCTTTTCCCAAAGACCAAACTAGCCCAAAAACTTAGGATTCTGTTCCCAGTTTTATTCGTGAAACTCATGGCTTCCCTCTCTATTTCCCCTCTCAGACGACTACCCCATACCACGTCTGATTCCTTCAATTCATCAATGAACCTAGGAATATCTTCAGGACTATATGTTGCGTCTGCATCAAGCATTATTAGCAAGTCTTGACCTAGGTCCCTTCCATTGAAAATTACCTTTAGAGACTCCCTAAAACCCCATCCTTTGCCCGGATCAGTCCTCTGGCGGATTAATTCAGCTCCTTTCTGAATTGCTATTTCACAGGTTTTGTCAGTACTAGAACCGTCAACGACCACCACTCTTGGTTCATAACCCATCTTTTCTATTTCTGATACGGGGATTCTATCTATTACTTCCCCTAGTCCTTTTTCCTCATTTTTTGTGGGCAGTAGAATTACTATTTCCGTCATACTGGACCACTTTTTTTTGACTTATTTGACTCGCGCTTCATTTCAGTTATTTATTTTGGCACGACCAAATCAAAAAACTCCTAACTTTTTACCCATCTCCATTGTTGCATACCGTCTACAAACTTTCATATCTCTGAAATCAAGCGCCCATTCATGCAACGCAGTCTGTCGCCCGACTTAGAACAAAATTACAAAGTCGCTGACATTTCTCTGGCAGATTTTGGGAGAAAAGAGATTGAGATAGCTCAACATGAAATGCCTGGTCTAATGGCAATTCGAAATAAGTACTCTTCTGAAATGCCACTTAAAGATGTTCGAATTACAGGGTCACTGCACATGACAATTCAGACCGCAGTTCTCATTGAAACTTTGGTCGACCTGGGGGCTTCTGTTCGATGGGCTAGCTGTAACATCTTTTCAACCCAAGACCATGCAGCTTCAGCTATTGCTCAATCTGGGACTCCGGTTTTTGCATGGAAGGGAATGAGCCTGGAAGAATACTGGGACTGCACACTACTTGCATTGTCTCACGATGACGGACAGGGTCCGCAACTAATTGTTGACGACGGTGGTGACGCTACGCTGTTAATTCACAAGGGTTATGAATTGGAAAATGGAAGCGATTGGGTCAAGTCTACTTCAGAATCTCTTGAAGAACAGTGTATCAAAGACTTACTCTTGAGGGTCAATTCCGACTCCCCAAATTTCTGGACTAGGATAGTTGAAGATTGTAAGGGGGTATCGGAAGAAACCACCACAGGAGTCCACCGCCTCCTCCAGATGGTAGATGAAGGAACTCTGTTGTTCCCAGCAATAAATGTAAACGATTCAGTCACCAAGTCTAAGTTCGACAACCTGTATGGTTGCAGGGAATCCTTAATCGACGGGATAAAAAGAGCAACTGATGTCATGATTTCTGGGAAAACTGCAGTAGTCTGTGGTTACGGGGATGTCGGAAAGGGCTCGGCTCATGCACTCAAGTCTCACGGTGCCAAGGTCATAGTGACCGAAGTAGACCCGATCTGCGCACTTCAGGCTTCTATGGAAGGCTTTCATGTTCATACAATAGAGGATACCTTAGGTACAGCAGACATCTATGTGACTGCAACTGGAAATAGGGACGTGATTACTCTTGAGCACATGGAAATGATGAAAGATCAGGCCATAGTCTGTAATATAGGACACTTCGATAATGAAATCCAGGTCGATCGGCTAGAGTCAAGTTCT
>MDSW01160899.1_pt1 | contig 36738 bp, 32 predicted proteins | sample 811171 | NCBI WGS metagenome assembly MDSW01 (sample SAMN05326641, study PRJNA326480) | marine metagenome | isolation source: seawater | place: Atlantic Ocean: North West | collected 2012 | reverse complement strand
GATATGATCGAAAAGCCTGCAACTTCCTCGCCTTCACCCTCCTCGCCGCATCAATCATATGGATGCGATGAATGTCGATTCAGCCTAGAGTGAATTGTGCATAGGATGGCTCAATTCACTCTAGAGGATGTTGTATTTTGTGCCTCGGATCATTCATACATGGACTTACTGAAATCACCATAGATGGCGCCTTGCATGATGCTGCGGAAATCAGACGCGGCAAGATGCAGCAGCGATTCATGATCGCCGCTTTCAAGGAACACATCTTCTTCATCGCAAAGGTCGTTATCCACCAGCACCATCAATCCGTAAGCTTGACCAATGGGCGGAACGGCGCCAGGGTCGCAGTCGTTGAAAATCATTTCAACTTCTTCTTCCTTGGCCATTTCGGTTTTTTCATTGATGGTGCGTTCGATTTTGTGCAAATCCACCTTGTGATCCGCCGGCACCACCACCATCAGGTAGCCGCTTCCGGTGGCAAGTAAGACTCCTTTGGCCAGTTTGTTGTCGGGGATATGCGCTTCGGCGGCGATTATCGAGCTGCGTTCCGCATGAGGGTGGGTGATGATCTCATACGAGGTATCCATGCTGCTGAGATAATCTCTGAGCGAGATTGCCATACCCATGATCTTTCTCCTTTTGGAAGACTGGGGATAATGTCACAGGGACATTACGGAAAATATTTTACAATAATATCGCACATATTTCAGCTTTTTTGCAGATGCCGACGGTCGGGAGCCCTTTGACAACTGCCTCACGGGCGGAAAAGAAGCGCATTGGCCGTTTCCGGCGGCTTCAGGCTTATATTCCGCCGGGCAAAAGGCCCGAGTCGGGTTCCGCTACGGACCGTCTACTGGTGGTTTTTGAGGGGTCAGGAGTCCTGTTTATAGGGGGAGGTTTTCGGGAGAAACCCATCACCTGCCAATAAGTTAGGATAAAACCGTTCCGCAGGCCCCGGCCCTGGCATCACAGATCGGATCACAGGCCGGATCACAGGCCGGATCACAGGCCGGATCACAGGCCGGATCACAGGAATGTGTACGGGCTCCCCCCTGTAATGTGGTATACTTAACATCGGTAACAGGCAATTTAAGTATGACCCAGGCACTGTCCACGCCAGAACGGATCCCGCAACGGATCAAGGCCGCGGTACCCAATTCCGCGGCGCGGGGAGGTTTACGAACTGTTGCCGGAATAGTCCTTCTTATCCTTATCGGTTTTTTTGTTGGTGTCCTGTCGGGATGTAGCCGCAACCATCAGGCTTATTTCCCGGATCTTGCGCAACGGGACATCAGCCGGGAGGATCTTCTGAGCGGACGCAGCCTGTGGGGGGAGGCGGCCGAGGAACTTGTCCTGCCCGAAGACCACGTCATGCGGATGAGCCCCCAGATGCGGGCCTTTCTTGATCGTTATGTGCCGGGAAACTATGCTGACCCGATGAAAATCCGGGCCATACTGGAAGCCATTATTTCACCGGGGGCGCTGGGTATGGAATATGACAGAAGCCTGACTTTCACGGCTCGGGAATCTTTTCGCCGCGCCGAAGGCAATTGTCTGGGCTTCAGTTATGTATTTGTGCTTCTGGCCCGGGAGAGGGGGCTCAAGGCCTATTTTCAGGAGGTGGAAATTCCCCCGGACTGGACCCCGGCGGCGGAGCGACTGGTTTTTGTCAATCGCCACATCAATGTCCGGGTTGATACCCGTATTGGCCATGATATGGTCGTGGATATTGATCGGGCCAACGTCAAACCTTTCTATCCCGTCCGGCGCATTTCGGACAAGGAAGCCGAAGCCCATTATTATAGCAACAAGGGTGCCGAATATCTGGATCGCGGGAACATGAAAAATGCCTTCCGGTATTTTGTGAAAGCGGTGAGGCTGATGCCGAAAAGCAGCGCCTTTTGGTCCAATCTGGGGGTATTTTACCGGCTGAATAATCTGCCATGGCATGCCGAAAAGGCATATTTTATCGCCCTGAAATATAAACCGTCCAATTATTCCGTCATGACTAATCTGGCTATTTTATACGAAATTCAGGGGGAGGTGGAAAAGGCGGAATATTTTACCGGACTGGCAAAACGCTATCAGCAGAAAAATCCCTATTACCATTATTACCGGGCCCAGGAAGCTTATAACGACGGAGATTATCAGGCGACGCTCCGTCATCTCAGAGGGGTCATTCGCCAGAAAATCGAAGACTATCGTTTTTACGATCTCATGGCGGAAGCTTATATAAAACTCGGCAAGCAGGATGAAGCTGAGGAGGTCCTTGCCAAGGGAGCCGACTACCGATAGGGGATGGTGCTTTTTTTAAAGCAAAAAATAGTGTATTATATTTCGGCTTCATGCAACTAAAAAGGGGAAGGACAATGAATGTGACGCGTTTTGTTCTGGCCGTGATTGTCGCATATGTGGTCATGGCCGTTCTGGCAATTGGGTTAGAGGCTCTATTGGGGGACATGACGAGCAGCTTCAAGGCGCTACACCGCCCGGAAGAGGCGCTGGCGGAATATCAAATCTGGATGTATCTGGCGTATCTGCTGCAGACCGTTGTTTTTTGCTATATTTTTACTCTGAACTATGAAAACAAAGGCTGGATGGAAGGGCTGCGTTATGGGCTTCTGATCGGCCTGTTTATGTCGTTTGAGGTGATGGCTTGGTACGGCATGATGCCGATAGCGGGCATGGACACCGTGGTGACCATGATCATGACTGTGGTGATCTATATGGGCGGCGGCATTGCCACGGCGTTGGTTTATAAACCGGCTGCCCAGCCTATGGCATAGACGGGGGCACCAGATAACGAAAAAATGAAAAGAGAGGGTCTTCTGGACCCTCTCTTCTTTTTTGGGGTTTGTTCAGAAACGCCAATCTTTGTGTGTTTACTGGTTCATGCGGTTTTCAATCAGGTCTTCCACCACGGAAGGATCAGCGAGCGTGGACGTATCACCAAGTGAGTCAAATTCATTGGCGGCGATCTTCCGGAGGATCCTGCGCATGATTTTGCCAGACCGGGTCTTGGGCAGATCGGGGGTGAACTGGATCAGATCGGGGCTGGCGATGGGGCCGATTTCCTTACGCACCCACTGCACCAGTTCATCCCGCAGATCGTTGGAGCCCTCGATCCCGGCTTTGAGCGTGACATAGGCGTAGATGCCCTGTCCCTTGATGTCGTGGGGATAGCCGACCACTGCGGCTTCGGCCACCAGCTCATGAGCCACCAGCGCGCTTTCCACCTCGGCCGTACCCATACGGTGACCGGACACATTGATCACATCGTCCACGCGCCCAGTGATCCAGTAATACCCGTCTTCATCACGGCGGCAGCCGTCACCGGTGAAATATTTGCCGGGATAGGTGGAAAAATAGGTGTCGATAAAACGCTGATGGTCCCCGTAAACGGTACGCATCTGGCCGGGCCAGCTGTCTGCGATACAAAGATTGCCTTCCGTCGGCCCCTCCAGAACCGTTCCCTTGCTGTCCACCAGTTCCGGCTTGATGCCGAAAAACGGGCGGGTGGCGGAGCCGGGTTTGAGTGGCGTGGCCCCCGGCAGCGGCGCAATCATGATGCCGCCGGTTTCCGTCTGCCACCAGGTGTCCACCACCGGGCAGCGGTCTTCGCCAACCACATGATAGTACCATTCCCAGGCTTCGGGATTGATGGGTTCGCCCACCGTGCCGAGGATGCGCAGGGAAGAGCGATCATGTTTTTTGACAAAATCATCGCCGGCCCCCATCAAGGCGCGAATGGCCGTGGGCGCGGTATAGAAGATATTGACCCGGTGTTTGGCGACTACCCGCCAGAACCGGCCGTGATCCGGGTAGCTGGGCACGCCTTCAAAAATTAGGCTGGTGGCACCATTGGCCAGCGGGCCATAGACCACATAGCTATGTCCCGTGACCCAGCCCACATCGGCGGTACACCAGTACACATCTCCTTCATGATAATCAAACACATATTGATGGGTCATAGACACATATGTCAGATACCCGCCAGAGGTATGCAACACGCCCTTGGGTTTGCCGGTGGAACCGGAGGTGTAAAGGATAAACAACGGGTCTTCCGCGCTCATTTCCTCTGGCGCGCAGTCGGTGGGGCCCCCCTCGGCGGCGTCGTGATACCAGACGTCGCGGCCTTCGACCACATTGACCTTGCGGCCGCTGTGGCGGATCATGATAACGTGCTTCACATTAAGGTCCGGCTGCTCCAGCGCCTTGTCCACATTTCTTTTCAACTCAATGGTGCGGCCGCCGCGAATGCCGTGGTCAGCCGTGATCACCACATGGCTGTCGCAGTCACGAATACGCCCGGCAAGGGCATCGGGGGAAAAGCCGCCAAAAACCACGGAATGAATGGCGCCGATGCGGGCACAGGCCAGCATGGCAAAGGCCGCCTCCGGAATCATCGGCATATAAATGGTCACCCGGTCGCCTTTTTTGACCCCATGGTTTTTCAGCACATTGGCAAAACGGCAGACTTCCTCATACAGCTCGCGATAGGTGATGCGGCGGCGAGTGCCAAGGTCATCGCCCTCAAAAATAAAGGCGATCTGGTTGGCCCGATGCGGCAGATGCCGGTCTATGCAGTTGACACAGACATTCAGCGTGCCGTCTTCATACCAGCGGATATGCAGATCATCCTTATCATAGGACACATTTTTAACCCGGGTGTAGGGTTTGATCCATGTGAGACGTTTGCCCATTTCTCCCCAGAATCCTTCAGGATCATCAAGGGACCGCTGATACATTTCCCGGTACTGATCCTCATTAATGAAGGCGTTTTCGGCAATTTTCGGATGGACCGGATAGGTGTGGATTTCTGACATGATCTGTCCCCTAGAAGATGACTGTTTTGTTTATGTTATTTTCTGGCCCTGGCGCTGTCAAAGGCAGAGGATTAAAAATCCTGCTTTTTACATCTCCTGCCTGTTACCTGTTCTGTCTGTGGCGCTTCAGATTACGGATCAGAAAACGGGCTGGGTGCAGGGCCTCAATCACCGGACGCGGCACAGGTAGCGGCCGCCCCCCGATCAGCGCCGCCAGGTAATCGCTCAACAACGGGGCCGTAAGGAACCCCCGCGCGCCCAGTCCGCTGAAAATATAAAGATGGGAATGATAGGCGGCCGGGGGAAAGGAGCGGTGTCGGGGGCCGTGATGCAGACCCGCATAAGCCGCGCGGTATTGGTCGTCAACGGGGACCGGACCTACAAGCGGTAGACGGTCCGGCGTGAAATAACGAATCCCGGCCCGTCCGCCAAGAACCGGTTGGTTGGCAAGGTCAGGCAACAGTCTGGCGGTCGCTTTCCGGTTCTGGTCATGTTCCTGCATGGTGACTTTTTGCATAGTGACCTGGGATGTGATGTCAGCCTTGTCTGGTAGTCTTTCAAAGCTGGCTCCGGCAATGTGAACCGAACCGTCAATCTGGTCCGGGTCCAGAAACTCTTTTGGTAGAACGATCGGCGGCGTCAGATAACTTTGTGCGCTGATGACCCGGTTTGGGGCGTTCTGGGTAGCCGGGAAATAACTGATCTGCCCGCGCACCCTCTGTAGTGGCAGGCCCTGGCTTTGGGGCAGAAGACGCACCAGTTCGGGCGCCGTTAGCACAACGGCTGTTGCTGTAAAACGGACCTTGCCCGCCTGGTCCAGAAGATCCCATCCGCGAGAGTTCCGGATAAGGCGGTCTATATTTTCTTCGCCGTGAAATTCCAGCTGAGGCATGAGCGTCTCGCGCAGCCGGGCGGGATACAGATACCCGCAACTGGGGAAAATAAGGGTCCCGTCTTCTTTTTGGTCGATAAAGTCGTCTGGTAGCTGACCTGCCTGAAAAAAGGCGTCAAGGCGGTGTTTGTCTTTTGCATCGCTGGGGCGTCGTTCCAGGCCGCAGGGTATGAAAATATCCGGCTCCAGTGTACTGTAGAACCGCAGGGCCTGAACCAGGGCCTGCTGATAAAAACGGCTGGCTGGGGTGTGGCCCCGGTTGATCACAGGCTCCAGAATGGCGGCAGGATTGCCGGAGGCTTCATTCATCGGGCTTTTCCGACGGTCGATCAGAGTTACCTTGAAACCGTCCCGACGCAACCGGTGTGCCATGAGCAGTCCGGCGAGCCCCGCGCCCAGCACTGCGATGTGTGCCCCGGCTGGCACCGCCCGGGGCAGGGCGTACCAGGGCGGAAGATATGAACCGGTCTGGTCCGGGGTCAGGGGAGAAGCCATTTATACATTACCAGCGCATCAATATAGCCTTTATCGGGATGGTTGAAAGCCTTGGGCAGACGGCCCACGGTTTCAAATCCCAGTTTGGTCCAGAGCCGGATGGCACCTTCGTTGCTGGAAATCACAAAATTGAACTGCATGGCTTTATAGCCCAGTTCGAGGGCAACCTTTTGGGAATGTTCACACATGGCCGTGGCAAGGCCTCTGCCTCGGGCGCTGGAGGAGACCATATAACCGCAGTTGCAGACATGGCTCGCCCGGCCGGGCTGGTTGGTTTTGATGTAATAAGTGCCAAGAATACGCCCTTTTTCCTCGGCCACAAAGGTTTTGCGCGGGGCTTTTATCCAGATGTCAAAAGCTTCTTCCCTGGTTGTCTCCTGCGGATAGGTATAAGTGTCGCCAGTCGAGACCACTTCATGGAAAATGGGCCAGATGGCGTCGAAATCTGTTTCTTTGGCTTCTCTGATATGCATGGCATTCCCCCGTTGATCACTAACTTTCATCACTACTCCCGCAGCATCCCGCAAAGAGTACAGCAAAAATAGAGTCCTCTTCCTGAAAAGTCCATGCTCAGACGATGACACATTTATAACTTCTCAGGTCCATGAGATAGAGCAGAATGGATCATATTCATGAGTTTACGATCAGGGGACCGGCATATCGCCCCCGCAGGCATTCGCGTTTTTGGCCAAAGCCCGGATGCTTGTGCATTTCGAAACCCACATCCTCTAGGCCCCGACGGACAAATCCGGCTGCGGTAAAGGTGGCAAGACGAGCATTTGGGGCGCTCAGCCGGCCGATTTCCTTAAACAACGCCGGCGACCACATGTCCGGATTACGTGACGGGGCAAAACCGTCCAGATACCAGGCGTCTACCAGGCCGCCTTCCACTTCGGCCAACATTTTTGCGGCATCGCCCACCAGCAGGAGAAGCCGCACCCGTCTGTCTGGCAATTCAAGGCTGTGATAGCCCGGTACGGGGCCGGGATAGGCTTCGCTCAATAAAGACAGTTCTGTATACAGGTCTGGCCAACGGGACAGGGCGCGGCGGATGTCATCTTTTTGCAGGGGGTATTTTTCAGCAGAAATATAGGTCAGCCGTGCCTCTGCGTCCGATGTCTCATGCCAAAGCCGCACCGTGTTGAGGAAATTCAGGCCGGTGCCAAAGCCGGTTTCGCCGATGCAGAAATGTCCCTGTCCACGCCAGATGTCTGGTGCGCCGATGCCGTCCAGAAACACATAACGGCTTTCTTCCAGACCGTCCTCGGGCGAAAAATAAATGTCACGGAACCGTCTGGAAGCGGGCGTGTCTTCTGCTTGCCATTCTAGATCCTGGGCCGGTTTATGGAGCTGTCCTTTGCTTTTCCCGTTCATCTGCGCTTTCCCGGTTTGTGTCGACTATAGGCCGTTCGCTCTGCTGTGTCACCACTTCATCTTGCCTGCGTCGCCCAGAGTCCCTTGTGTCGCCTAGAGTCCCTTGTGTCGCCTAGAGTCCCTTGTGTCGCCCAGAGTCTATTGTCAGGGCGCTCAGAAGCATGACAACGCCGATGCTTTTTGTCAGACTCGTGTCGTATACAAGAAAACTGGAGGCCCTTAACAATGACTGCACAATCCGCACAAATCAGCAAACTGGGCGCGGCAGCGCGCCGTTTTGTTTCCCAAACCCGTAACCTGTTGATAAACGGGGAACATGTTCCGGCCCGCAGCGGCAAGACCTTTGAAACGTTTGACCCGGCCGATAACGGGGTAATTTGCGCCGTGGCCGAAGCCGGCGCAGAAGACATTGACCTTGCGGTCCAAGCGGCCCGCCGTCAGTTTGATGGCGGTGAATGGTCAAAATTACGCCCGTCAGAACGGGAAAGACTGATTCTCCGTCTTGCCGATCTGGTGGAACAGCATGCGGATGAATTGGCCGAACTGGAAGCCATAGACAATGGCAAGCTGTTGCCCTATGCCCGGTTCGGAGATGTGAGCATGGCGGTGGATTTTCTGCGGTATATGGCGGGCTGGGCGACCAAGATTGAAGGCCGCACCATTCACCCGAGTGTGCCCTATGTGCAGGAAGCGCGGTTCTGGTCCTATACCCTGAAGGAACCCGTAGGGGTGGTGGGGCAAATTATTCCCTGGAACTTTCCATTGGTGATGGCGGCCTGGAAAATCGGCCCGGCGCTGGCGACAGGTTGTACGGTGGTGCTGAAACCCGCAGAACAGACACCGCTTACCGCCTTGCGGCTTGGCGAGCTGTGTCTGGAAGCCGGCATTCCCGCCGGCGTGGTCAATGTGGTGCCCGGTTTCGGGCATACCGCAGGTGTTGCAATGGTGGAACATCCGGGCATTGACAAAATTGCCTTTACCGGCTCCACCGAAACCGGCAAGGCCATCGGCCGGGCCGCCGTGGACACCATGAAGAGGGTTTCGCTGGAACTGGGCGGCAAGTCCCCGATGATTGTCATGGCGGATGCCGACATGGATGTGGCGATCCCGGGCGCGGCCATGGGCATTTTCTTTAATCAGGGGCAGGTTTGTACGGCCGGCTCCCGGCTTTATGTGCAGAGGTCGGTGTTTGACAAGGTGACCGAAGGCATCGCCGAAATCGCCAAAAGCTTCAAGCTGGGCCCGGCCTTTGCCGAAGATGCCCAACTGGGGCCGCTGGTCAGCAAGGCGCAGCAGGAACGGGTGGGCAGTTATATCCAGAGCGGCCTTGACCAGGGGGCCGTGGCGCTGTCTGGTGGTCGGGTTGTTGAAGGACAGGGCTGTTTTGTGGAGCCCACGGTGTTTGTCAATGCCAACCGGGATATGAAAATCGTACAGGAAGAGATTTTCGGTCCCGTTATTGTGGCCCAGCCGATTGATGATCTGGATGACATTGCCGCTGTGGCCAATGACACGATTTATGGTCTGGGGGCCAGCATCTGGACCACAAACCTGAATACGGCACACGGGCTGGCGGCCAAAATCCGCGCCGGATCTGTGTGGATCAACAGCCATAATATTGTTGATCCGGCCGTACCTTTCGGCGGCTTTAAACAGTCCGGATACGGCCGTGAGATGGGACAGGAGGTCATTGATCTTTATACGGAAACCAAGGCTGTCACCATGATGGTCTGATCCGGGAAAAGGATCGACGGATTCTCTCCGTCAGATATTCTCCGGGCTTGTGTCACCTCACAGAATACCGGGGAATGCAATCTGAACTGAAGCCGCCAGATTCTTTCTGGCGGCTTTTTTTTTGCATGACATTGCGCTAAGACTGAACAAAACAGGAGGTCTGTCATGCGTTATCCCGTCCGTTTTCTTCTGCTGTGTATTCTGGCTGCGCTGGCCGCTTCGCGCCCGGCTTCTGCCGAGGATAAAAAGATTGTCATTCCCTGCGGACATCCCGTGTTCCGGGTGTTTGACTTTTGGGTGGGGGACTGGCAGGTTTTCCATCGGGACAGTGGAAAACTGGCGGGATTTGATCGGATTGGTCGCACACTGGGCGGCTGTGCCTTGCAGCAAAGCTGGATTTCCCTGGATGATCATTTTTCATCGCCTTATGTGCCGTTTCGCATGAATGGCAAGAGCCTTACGGCTTTTAACGGGACGGAATGGGTGCAGTTCTGGGTAGACAACCAGGCGGGCATGCAGCTCCTGCGAGGCGGTCCCGAGGAAGGGGCATTTGTCCTGCGGTCGCAGACGCCGGTGGGCGGATATCTGTACCGGATCAGCTGGACGCCACAGGAGGACGGGACAATTCACAATATTTCCGAACGGCGTAAGGTGGATGACGGAACCTGGGAGACAGTGTTCGACTTTATCTATCGGCGCAACGGCAATGCCATGCCCTCCCCAGAAGAACCATCAGAAGAAAGTGAATAACGCCCAAGGGAGATGGCAGGCTGGGCTGGGAGACAGGATTGTGCTAATCTTTTTAAGAGATGTTAAGCTTCCAGTAAGTCCGCTGGCGTAGGCTTTTTCAGGGGGCGGGGTATTCTGAAAAAGACAGCGGGATCAGCAGAGGTATGAAAATTGTTTTCCAGAAAGGCCTGATGGGGCTTGCCTTGTCGGTAATCGTGTCTGCCTGTGGCGGCGGCGGCGGCGGGGGCGGGACGCCGGGACTAAGTACACCGGTTGTGCCTCCGGATAATACCGGACCGACGGCTTCGCCGGACCCGGACATTGACTATGATACCGTCGAATACCGGGACAATTACGGACTTGATCAGATCGGCGCGATTTCGGCGTATGAAGCCGGGGCGACCGGCGAAGGAATTACCGTTGCCGTCATTGATAGCGGCATTGACCGGGATCATCCGCAAATCGCTGCCAATGTTCACCCGCAAAGCACCAATATAGTGACCGGCAATGTGGCCGACCTTGAGGATGTGGACGGGCACGGTACGGGGGTGGCCGGGGTGATTGCGGCAACACGGGATGATACCCGCATGCATGGCGTGGCGTTTGATGCTTCCATTCTGGCGCTGAATACGGCGGAAACGGGAAGCTGCGAAAGTGAAGACGGCTGCACCTTTCGGGATAATGACATTGCCAGTGCACTGGATTATGCCCGCACCCACGGGGCCAAGGTGGTGAATATCAGCCTGGGCGGCGATACACCCAACAATTTCCGGCTGAGATCGGCCCTGCAAAATGCGGTGGCAGCAGGTATGGTGATTGTGGTCTCCGCCGGCAATATTGACGAGGACACCCCTCCGGGGGCCGGAGACAGTCCCAATCCTTCCGCCTCCGATGCCTGGGCGGCCTGGGCCAATGGGCAGATCATCGTGGCCGGATCCGTGAATGAAAATGGCGAACTTTCCTCTTTCAGCCACCGGGCCGGGGAAGAGGCAAAAGATGTGTATCTGGTGGCAGCAGGGGAAAATATCCGCACCCTGTACAAAGACGGCGAGTTCGCGCTGTTTGACGGTACCTCCTTTTCCGCCCCGCATATTGCCGGGGCGGCGGCGCTGCTATTTCAGGCGTTTCCCAACCTGACCGGTCCAGAGGTGGCGGAACTGCTCTATACCACGGCGACAGATCTGGGGGCAGAAGGTGTTGATGTGATTTATGGCCGGGGACTGGTCAACCTGGCTGCCGCCTTTGCGCCACAAGGTAGCACCAGCGTGGCGGTTCAAACCACTGAAGGGGCGGTGGTAACGTTTTCCACTGACCAGAGCCAGATTTATACCGGCGGGGCGTTCGGGGACCTGTCGGGCCTTGGCCGGGCCGTGGCGAACAGCATGATTCTGGACGGGTATAATCGTTCTTTTGTGGTGGATCTGGGCACACAGGTTCATCGTGATGAGGGGAGCTTATCCCTGCAAAATGTGCTGGACAGCCGCAACCAGTCCCGTGAGGCTACGCTGTCATTGTCCCCACAGGCGTCGTTGAATTTTTATTGGCGCGAGCAGATCCGGTTTGCGGAAATCGACAGACGGTATTTTGCCCATTTCAACAGACCGGAACGGTCCGTGGCGGATCTGCGGTTTTCTTTGGCCTATCAACTCGGCAAAGGACAAAAATTGAGCGTGGCGCAGGGGTTGAGCCTGACGGAACTGACCGAAGACTACCGCTATGATGATTATCTTGCCCTAGGCAAGGGGGACTTTCTTTCTCTCATGCCGCGGGATGGCAGCAGGGCGGCCCTTTTTTCCCTGGGGCAGCCTGCCAAAACCCGATTGCAGATTGCCGCCGGACAAGGGCGGAAAGATTATGCAGAACTTAACCTTGAAACCCGTCATACCATACTTGCCGTGCGCCTGGATCGTGGTGTCACAAAAGGGGTGAGTGTGGGCTTTGATATGGGGGCTCTACAGGAGGAAGGCAGTGTGTTGGGCAGTCTGTCGGACGGGGCCCTGAAAATCGGGGACGGCGCCACGAGTGTGTTTGGCACGCTGCGTCTGGATGTGAGCCTGGGTGGGGGGGTGAGTTTGTATGGTCGCTATAGCGCGGGGCTTACGAATGTCGACAATGCCCCCGCCAGCCTGATCCGCGCCGGGGGCGAGCTTCGGGCCCAAAGTTTTGCGCTAGGCCTTCGCACGGGCGGGCTTTTGCAATCCGGGGACAGTCTTACCTTGGGGTTCCGTCAGCCGTTGCGGGTGGAAACCGGCTCGGCCGAGATCAGTTATGTGGCAAACCGGGATTATGAAAATGACGTCCTGAATTTTGCTACCCGCGCCGTGACACTTTCTCCGAGCGGGCGGGAGCGGGATATTGAGCTGGCTTACAGAATGCCGGCTTTCTGGGGGGCAGAGATGCAGATCAACCTGCTGCATCAGGTCAATCCGGGACATCAGGCCGGGACGGCGGCCAGTTCCGTGTTGTTGCGCTTGGGCTCGCGGTTTTAGAGTGAACTGTGCATGGGTTGACCCATTCACAATTCACTCTAGGGGACAAGGTATGAAAAAAACATTCACAATGCTGATGGGACTTGGGCTTTGTGCCTGTACTTATGGAGGTCCGGACAGTTCCCCCGACGGCTGGCCGCCGGGCACCATTGAACACCCCCAGGGAGTGTATTATGTGCCGGTGGGAAGAGACAACCAGGGTTGCCAGCGTTATCAGAAAAAGGTACCGGGGAAGATGACGGCTCAGGTCATTCAGTATCGCCGCAAGGATGGCAGCTTTACCGCCAACAAGGAAGACGCAGCGTGTCTCCCCAGATAAGAAACCCCGGGTAAGCTTTATCGACTGTTATATTGTTCTAACCAGACCTCGAAAGCCCGGGCGTCCAGGGGGCGGCTGAAATAATATCCTTGCATCACGTCACAACCTTTCTGGCGCAGAAGCTGGACATGTTCTTCGGTTTCCACGCCTTCGGCCACCACCGTAAGACCCAAGCTGTGGCCCAGCCGGATCACGGCGTCCGTGATGGCGGCATCGTCATGATCTTCGGTAATGTCACGAATGAAGGATTGGTCGATCTTGAGCTGGTGCACGGAAAACCTTTTGAGATAGGCGAGAGAGGAGTACCCGGTGCCGAAATCATCAATGGCCAGGGTCACGCCAAGAGACGCCAGTTTTTCCAGTTTGGTGATCACTTCTTCTTTGTCCGCAATCACCATACCTTCGGTAATTTCCAGTTCCAGCCAGCGGGCGTCAAGATTCGATTTTATCAGTGCCTCCTGAACATTTTCGCAGAAATTCTTCAACTGAAACTGTTTGGCGGAGATGTTGACACAGACCCGGAAAGGGGGAATGCCCCTGTCCTGCCATGCTTTGGCCTGTCGGCAGGCGGTTTCCAGAATCCATTGCCCCAGGGGAATGATAAGGCCGCTGTTTTCGGCAATAGCGATAAAGGAGTCGGGAGGGATGAATCCTTTTTTCGGGTGTTTCCAGCGGGCCAGGGCCTCGGCACCGACGACGCTGTTGTCGATGCTGTCGATTTGTGGCTGAAAATGCAGGAAAAGCTCGCCATTTTTAATGGCGTTGCTCAGTTCCATCTCGATTTCTTTTTCGGCCTTGGCGGAAGCGTCCATTTTTGGATCATAAATCCTGAAAATCCGCCGGCCATCATCCTTGGCCTGATAAAGGGCGACGTCGGCCATGCGGATCAGTTCATTGGGATCTTTGGAATCATGAGGGTAGAAGCTGATGCCCACACTGGTGCCTACGCTGAGAATTTTGTCATCCACCTCGATCGGCAGCTGGATATTGTCAATGATCCGCCGGGCGATTTTGGTGACATGGCTTTCATCGTCCAGATTGGTGAAGACGATGGCGAATTCATCTCCGCCAAGACGGGCGACGGTATCCACTTCGCGGGCGCATTTGCTCAACCTTTCGGCCACAATCTGTAAAAGTTTGTCCCCGGTGGCGTGGCCGTAAAGATCGTTGACCGGCTTGAAAAGGTCCAGATCCAGAAACATGACGGCAACTTTTTTGCCCAGGCGTTTTGCCATTTTCAGGGCATCGTTCAGCCGTTGATGCAACAAATTCCGATTGGCCAGTCCGGTGAGGCTGTCATGCAAGGCCATTTTGCGAATCGTGGCTTCGGCCTCGTGACGTTCCGTGACGTCCCGGATGAGCACCGTAAACTGTTTCTGACCAATAAAATTGACTTCCCGTAAGCTGATTTCAATGGGAAATGTGCGGCCATCTTTTCGCCGTCCGGTTTCTTCGCGTTTATATTCCCGTTCGGTTTCAATGAGGGAATTAATGGAAGAAATCAGATCATTTTCCGTTTTGTATAATTGGGAATGCAGTAGCAACAGCAGGTTCTGGCCCAAAATTTCATTCTGGGCATATCCGAACATTTCTTCGACGGCGTGATTGGCGGTTTGAATGACGCCGTTTGTGTCCACAGTGACCAGACCATCAGCCATGGCATTCAGAATGGCCTGGATACGCCGAGCGGAATCTTCGGCTTCCTGCTGGGCAATAGCCAGATCTTCGGCCAGACGAACGGCTTCGGCCGCCTGTTCCTCCATGATTTTTCTGTGGCCATAGGTTTCGATCAACTGGTCCGTTATTGATTGTGAATTATGCTGTATGAAGTCTTCCACTTCCTTGCGGCTGGTAATATCGGCAAAAAGAAGGACATATCCCCCGTTGGGCAGGGGGTTGCCTTTGACTTCCAGCCATTTGTTGTTGACCAGACAATATTCATAGGACAACGGCCCCAGATCCCCGGCGCAAGGGGTGGTGCGCAGTTCGGAAAAAATCTGACCGGTCAGATCATGGTCGCTGGTACGGTTCTGGTTCCAGTTCAGACCAACAAAGTCCCTGAACTGGCACGGTTTGGCCAGAAACGTATCCGTCAGGCCAAGAAGGGTCGCAAAGGTCCGATTCCAGTCCGTCAGATACAGTTCTTTGTCAAAAAAGGCCACGCCAATCGGCAGCCCTTCCAACAGATTCTGTGGGTCGACGATGCCAAATTGTGATGAGATCGTCTTGATTTTTACCGCATTACCCTTCATAGGCTATGACTAATCCCCTTTAAGCGACAATAGAGGCATGCTATAGAACCAGGCTTAATTAGTGGTTAACAGTCCGGCATTATTTGAGGCTGCAAGTATTCCGTCGGAAAACGGCCGGGTAAAGGAAACAAGGTGGCGATCAGCAACACACAAGTTTACCATCTGGATGTCACAGGGCATAAATGTCCGATTCCCGTATTGCGCCTGAGAAAAATGCTGGAAATTGTGCCCGTGGGCACTTATATCAGCATTAAGGCCACGGACCCTATGACCCAGCTGGATATCCCGCATTTCTGTCATGAAAAGGGCTGTATGCTCGAAAAACAGTGGGAAGAAAACGGGATATATCATTATCTGGTCCGCCATGACGATGCGGATGAAAAGTAAAGCAGGTGTAACAGCAGAATGACTATTGATGAGGTCGTCGAAACCTTTGAATTCCTGGATGACTGGGAAGATCGTTACAAATATATCATTGATCTGGGGCGGGAGCTTCCCGAACTGGAAGATGCCGCGCGCACGGAAGAAAACCGGGTACAGGGCTGCACCAGCCGGGTCTGGCTGGTTTATCAGGAACAAGACGGCAAAATTGTCTTCCGTGGCGATAGTGATGCCCATATTGTGCGGGGACTGGTGGCATTGATGCTGATGATTTTTTCTGGCAAAAGTCCGCAAGAGATCCTGGGAACGGATGCTAAAGGTATTCTGAACCGGCTGGGACTTGAAAAACACCTTTCCCCCATGCGCACCAATGGGCTGTATGCCATGGTGGAACGAATCAAGGCGATCGCCCGGTCTTTCTGTAACCGGTGAGGGTGGTTTTGTCGTCTTTGAAAAGGGAAAACATGAGCGGGAAACAGACGCGACCATATCGCGACATTACCGAAGACAGCATCAGGGATCTGGTGGACAGTTTTTATGCGCGTGTGCGGAAGGATGCTCTTCTGGGGCCGATTTTTGAAGAAAAAATCGGGGACAAGTGGGATGAGCATCTGCCCAAAATGTATGCTTTCTGGTCAAGCGTAATGTTGAAAACCGGCCGTTATCACGGTCGGCCGGTTCCGCGCCATGTGGGAATCAGGGGGTTGAACAAGAATCACTTTTCCCACTGGCTTGCAATGTTCCATGATACGGCGCGGGAGCTGTTTGTGCCGGAGTGCGCGGAAAAATTTGTTGAAAAAAGCAATCTGATTGCGGAAAGTTTGCAAATTGCCATTTTCAGGGTTCTGGGCATGGAAGGTGGGTTTGCCCCGAAACCCTGGACACCTGATGCCTAGATCCGGACAGGGTCCAGGCCGGAATGACACGACCCAAAGAAGGAGGGGAAACGATTTCGGCTCAAAACATTGAACTCACCCAGCTGATTCTGCATATCCCGCATGCCCGCAAACTGGGGCTTAAACTGGTGGATTGCGCTGAAGACAGTCTCATTGTCGAACTGCCCTACAGTTCCCAGATCGAAGCCCGCCCGGGAAGTGGCGTGATAGCCAATGGCGCGATTACCACATTGTTGGATACCGCCTTCGGGGCCGCCGTTTTCAATCAGTTTACCGAAATCCGCCAGTTGGCGACCCTTGACCTTCGCGTGGATTTTATGAGTGCCGCCAAACCCTTCTCCCCGGTGTTCGCCAAAGTCAGTTGTCGCCGGATTACCCGTGAAGTGGTGTTTGTGCGCGGTGATGCCTATTGCGATGACCCGGATATGCCCATTGCTCATGCCACAGGGGCGTTTTCCCACGCGGATCTTCCCCGGGAGATTCTGTCACATATGGGGCAGAACATATGATTATCGAAGAGCTTATCCCCTTAAAAGATCAGGAAGAGTTTACCTATGCCGTCACGGATGGCGGCTATGGGGAATTCCTGAATATCCATCTACAGCGCAAAAGGGGGGAACTGCTGACGCTGATGAAATTTGATCAGGACCTGATCGGTACGCCTTATCCGCCGGCTTTACATGGCGGGACTATTGCGGCGCTGCTGGAAATTGCTGCCTATTGCCAGCTGGCATGGGAAACACAAATGACGGTTCATCCCAAGACCGTGGATATCAATATTGATTATTTGCGAAGTGGCAAGCCCCTTGATACATGGGCCCGGGCCAAGGTCTTCCGCATGGGGCGGCGCTTTGCCAATCTACATGTAGAGGCCTGGCAGGACAATCCGGAAAAACCCATTGCCACCGCGCATTTGCATTTTCTGATTATTGACCCTGTCAAGGGCTGAAAGGGGACGCCTCCTTCCAGTTCTTAGTGGCGCTGGTATGTTCAAGAGAGGTCGCTTCGGAAGCGTCGGGTATGGGGGTGGGAAGGGGACAGGCTTCGGTGACGATGGGCAGGTCAATATAAAAAGTGGAACCCTCGCCAACCTTGCTCTCAAAACCAATGGTGCCCTGCATGGCTTCGACCAGGGCTTTGACAATGGACAGACCTGCGCCAGTGCCTTCGATGCCGGAATCTTCCATACCGGCGCGGTTAAAAGGGATAAAAACATTATCAAACTGGTCTTCCGGGATGCCAATACCGTCATCCCTGACACTGATTCTGACCTTATCTAGAAAGACCTTGTCCACAGTTAGCCAGATATTCCCGCCCGAATGGCCATATTTCACGGCATTGGAAATGAGATTGAGCAGGACCTGTTCGAAACGCAGCTTGTCCACTTTTACGCTTTTTGCGGTCTCTGTGTTTATGTCCACATGTAAATGTATATTTTTCTGGGCCAGAAGATGTTCGGTCAGGGGAATGGTCTCTTGAACGACCTCTTCAATATCATAAATATCCAGGTCCAGTTTAATGGAGCCGGATTCGATTTTTGACAGATGCAGCAGGTCGTTGATCAGCTTCAGAAGCAGTTGGCCACTTTCATGGATATGATTGACAAATTCCTTCTGTTTGGCCGTCAGCGGACCGAAAATGTCAAGTTTGAGGGTTTCGGAAAAGCCGATCACTGCATTGAGCGGCGTGCGCAGTTCATGACTCATGAAAGACAGAAATTCCGATTTGGCGCGGTTGGCGTTTTCGGCGGCTGTCTTGGCTTTAAACAGTTCACGCTCCCTTTGCTTGGCGACTCTGGAGGCCTGGGATTTGATGCGCAGAATATATAACAGAATTCCCATTCCGATTAACAGTGACAAGACCATGAGATAGCTGACATAACGCATGGTCTGGGAGTCTTTGAGCAGCAGCCTTTGAATCTCATTGTCTCGTTGCAGCAGGGCGATTTCGCGCTGGCGTTCCTTCAACTGGAATTCTTCTTCAAGCAATGACAGGGCCTGAATGACTTTTTCATTGCTTATTTTGTTTTTGTAATACAGGTGTTGTTCCAGATTGGTCAGGGCGGCTTGGTAATTTTGGCGCTGTTTGGCCTGATGGGACAGCAGCTGGTAAAGATTGGCCAGGATCAGGGCGTCTTCGTTTTTTTGCGCCAGCGCCAGCGCTTCACGGGCATAGGCTTCGGACTGATCCAGCTGTCCCTGCGCCATTTTAGTCAGGCCCAGATAATACAGGGTTCCCACCTCCAGAGTTTCGGAATGATTTTCCCGGGCGCCTTTCAACCCGATTTGCAAATATTCTTCTGCTGTTTCGTATGCGCCGGTGTGGTAATAGGCTTCCCCCGAATTTTCATAGGTATAGGCCAGGAGCAGCGGGTTGTTCAGATTGCGGGCGACTTCTCTGGCTTTTGCCAGATAGTCGAGAGCCTTTTCAGGCATGCCGTTATGGATATAGGCATAGCCAATATTATTCAGGGCCCGAGCCAATAGGAAATGTTCCTCCCCGTCCTCAAGAAGAGAGATGGCTTTTCGATAGTTGGTGATGGCCTTGTCATGCAGTCCCACTTCAAGATAAAGCCCGGAAAAATCCATCAGCAGGGACGACATGCCTTTTTGGTCATTGGCTTTTTCATAAACCTGATAGGATTGCTGGTAATATTTCAGGGCCTCGGGAAAATGTCCCAGTCCTTCGTGGCCCCGGCCCGCAACATTGAGAATATAGGCCCGACGGGGCGCAGAGACTGAGGCATGTTCAGAGAGCGCCAGGGCTTTTTCGATATTCTGCAGGGCGGCGTTAAAGTTGCCCATGCGCAGCTGTGCTGCGGCTTTGAGGGCAAAAGCATAGGCTTCCTGTTCAGGGGAGAGGGCGTCGCCAAACCGTTCCAGAATGGTGGTGCTGATTTGTACCCCTTCGGGTGGTGAGGAATCAACCTTTGTCCTGGCCAAAGTAAACAGGGCATCCAGATTCTGGGTCTGTACGAACCACACCTTTTCTGCCGGTCCGTCAGAGGCCGTCGCTTCAGCCTTGCTCACGTTCAGGCTGAACAAGCATAGAAAACATAAAAACGTAAATTTGTACATGACCTCCGCGGACCCAGAAATATTATATTTATGGTGGTTATATTTATGCCCAGGCTATTCTAGGGCCATAGGGTTAAGAAGCCCTTAACCGGATCGGGGCGCGCTGAAGGGCCAGCCGTCATCGAGGACCTGCTTGGTCTTTTTTGGGGACGTCTTATGGGGCAATGTTGGTTTCAGAGGTGTTTTTGAAGATCGCGCACGGGTCGGGGCGCGGCTGCTGTGCCGTGAACCAGATATAATCCCAGATATAATTATAGGGGAGATGGTTTTCTTCAGGGTTACCGGTATATTCTGCAAGGCTGTTTTTTTCGACATCGGCTTCCAGAAAGGCCAGGCTCAGTATTTTTCCTTCAGCCTTCATTCCCCTTAAATAATAGGGTACCCCCAGATCCTGCCGAACGTGACCATTGCCCGCGATCAGGATGGCCCCGTCGCGAGCAAATTCCTTTTCATGTTTCTGCAAGGCCCAAGCCATGAAGGCGTCACGGGTTCGCTGGATTTCCATGAAACGGGTCACTGCCGTTTCGGGGAGTGTGTTGCAGTGTCCCGTGACAATCGTTTGGCGCAGGCGATGATCTAACGCTGGCGGCAGCGGTTTTTTCAGATACGGCAGGAGTGGCGCCCTTAACTCCTCCGGTATTCCCTCAAGCCCCTGCTGATGCATCCGGCCAATCTCATGACGGGAAAGCCCGGCCGCCCCAAGCGCCAGCCCCTTCAGATAGGCGATATCGAACAGCGGTTTGTAAAAGGACCAGTCGGGCCAGCCGCTGTTGTCCCAATCCAGAAACAGGTTTAACCCTGTGGCATCATGGCGTTGAGGAGCCTGCTGTCCACGTCCGGGACGAAATCTTTGGGCAAACAAGGCGAAGGCGTTCTGCTTGTGGCGTTCCACCATTTCAAAAACCAGCGCAAAGCGACGATCCGTCTGGCTCAGCTTGTCAATGAGCCAGGCCTGGTGTTGATGATGGCGGATATTGTCATGCCTTTCTCCCAGCAGAATAAATCTGGCCGGGCGAAGTTTTTTGATCAGCTCTTCCCGGCTGATTTCCCGCCCCTCCCGGACGTCCCAGATGGTGCCCTCTAGTGGGGGGCTTTCTGCCGTCGCTCCGGGGGCGGACGACAGGACAAAGATCATAAGCAGCAGCAAAAGGCGCATCTGTGTCATCGGCTGTTTCTTTGTTATACTGCAATCTGGTGAGGGTACGGATTACAGCATTCCTGTCAATCCATGTTGCCCATATAGAAAAAATTATATATCTTGAAGATATATAGAAGGAGAAGGATATGTCCGAAAAAAATTATCAGATCCGCCTGAAAAGCCGCCCCAAAGGTTGGGTAAGCCCGGAAAATTTTGACTATGTCGAGGCGGAAATTCCAGACATCGGTGACGGGCAGGTCCTGATCCGCAATCTGTATCTGTCGGTAGACCCTTATATGCGCGGGCGGATGAATGACGCCCCGTCCTATATCCCGCCGTTTCAGATTGGAGAAGTGCTGGAAGCCGGTGTTGTGGGGCAGGTGATCCAGTCCAATAATCCAAAATTCGCCGAAGGCGACCATGTGGTCGGCATGTTGGGGTGGGAGCTTTATTCCCGTTCTGACGGGTCGGGGCTGATGAAGGTGGATCCGTCACTTGCCCCGTTGTCTTATTATCTGGGCATATTGGGCATGCCGGGCATGACCGCCTATGTGGGGCTTACGGCCATCGGGGAGGCCAAAAAAGGCGAAACCCTGTTTGTTTCCGCCGCGTCCGGTGCGGTGGGCAGCGTGGTTGGCCAATTGGGCCGGATTTTCGGCTGTCATGTGGTGGGGTGCGCCGGGGCTGATGACAAGGTAGCCTACCTCACGCAAGAGCTCGGTTTTGACCGGGCGTTCAACTATAAGACCGCAGGGCAGGTGCACAAAAAACTTGCGGAACTGTGTCCTGCGGGCATTGATGTGAATTTTGAAAATGTGGGCGGGGAGATTCTGGAAGCGGCCTTGTGGAACATGAGCAATTTTGGTCGGATTGTCCTGTGTGGCCTGATTGCCCATTATAATGACGAAAAAATGGCGCCCGGGCCACGGGGCATGGGCCTGATCATCCAGCGTCGTTTGAAAGTGCAGGGATTTATCGTGTTTGATCATATGGATCTGGGCATGGAATATATCCAGAAAGCGGCCGGATGGCTGAAGGACGGGCAACTGAAATATCACGAAAGTGTCGCCGAAGGGCTTGACCAGGCCCCACAAGCCTTTATCGGCATGTTGAAGGGGGAAAATTTCGGCAAGCAGGTGGTAAAACTGGATTGATGGCCGTCTGGACTTGCGCGTCGGATTGCCGGAGCGGGCAGGAGATATATGGCCGAAAGGAAACCGATGAGTGGGAAGAAGCTGAGCTTCCTCTTAGTTCCCCTTCTTGTTTTGGGACTCGGATATGTCGGCTGGCAGTGGTGGCGAAATCTGAACAGTGACGATGGGACGGATTTTGCTTGGGGCAACGGCCGGATCGAAGCGGACCAGGTGGATATTTCCAGCAAATATGGCGGCCGTATTGTGAGTATTCATGCCAAGGAAGGCGACTTGGTTGAAAAAGGGCAGGTGCTGGCGGTCATGGATACGGCCGCAGACGAGGCCCTTCTGGCGGAGGCCATGGCCGCAGTGGCCAAGGCCCGCGAAAGCATCGAGGAAGCCAAAGCCGCCATTCTCCAGCGGGAAAGTGAGCTGAAATTTGCCGAACAGGAACTGGCCCGGGCCCGTGCATTGGTGGAAAAGGGCCATATCTCGCAGCAGCAGGCGGATCAGAAGCTAAGTGCCACTACCACCGCCCAGGCGGCGCTTGAGACGGCAAAGGCCCGCCTGGAGAGCGTGCGTCAGCGGGCGGCCTTACGACAGGCGGAAGTCCGCCGGATCGGGGTCAGAATTGGCGAAGCGACGTTGAACGCACCTGTCAAGGGCCGGGTTCTCTATCGTCTGGCGGAACCGGGTGAGGTTTTGCCGGCCGGGGGCAAGATCATGAGCCTGATTGATTTCAGTGACGTGTCCATGACCATTTTCCTGCCTTCGGAAGAAGCCGGGCGCACCAAAACAGGGGCCGAGGGACGCATCCGCATTGATGCGCTGCCGGATTTTGTACTGCCGGGGCGGGTGAGTTTTGTCTCTTCCGAGGCCCAGTTCACGCCCGAACAGGTGGAAAGCCGCAGCGAGCGGGGCCGGCTGATGTTTCGCATCAAGGTGAAGATTCCCACCGACCTGGTTATGGGGAATCTTGAGAAGGTGAAAATTGGGAGCCGCGGGGTCGCATATGTGCGCTTGAATGAGGCTGCCGAATGGCCGGCACACCTGACAGTGAATCTGCCGCGGGACGCCGCTGGGCGATAAGAGGCTGTTAGACGGCCTGACCACAGGCATGGCCCGAAGCCCAGGCCCACTGGAAATTATACCCGCCCAGATGTCCAGTGACATCCACCACCTCACCGATAAAATAAAGCCCTTTGATTTTTTTGCATTCAAAAGTTCTGGACGATAGTTCATCAGTATCCACCCCGCCAAGCGTTACTTCCGCCGTCCGGTATCCTTCGGTGCCGTTGGGCAGGACTTGCCAGTCCTGTATCATTCGGGCCACATGGTCCAGCTTTTTGTGGCTGAGATCCGCGAGACGACCGCTGATGCCGCTTTCTTCACAGATGAATCGGGCCAGGCGTCGGGGCAGGTATTCGGCCAGTATCGTGGCCAGCTCCTGCCGGGGGTGGCTTTCCTTGGCCTCTCTCAGCATGGCGGTTATATCAGTGTCGGGCGCCATGTTGATCCGAATGGGCCGCCCTTCGCGCCAATAGCTGGAAATCTGCAAAATAGCCGGCCCGCTGAGGCCCCGGTGGGTAAACAGCAGGGCGTCCCGAAACACCGTTTTGCCGAACTGGACCTCGGCATTGACCGAAACGCCAGCCAGGGTTGCTAGTTTGTCTTTGAGCGGGCCGGAAAAGGTCAGGGGAACCAGCGCTGGCCGCGGTGGAATGACGTTCAGTCCAAATTGCTCGGCAATGCGGTAACCAAAGGGGCTCGCGCCCATTTTCGGAATGGACGGTCCACCGGTGGCGATCACCAGCGCAGGACTGGTAAAATCCCCCCGTGTGGTGGGCAGATGGAACAGACCGTCCCGTTTTTCGATATAGTTGACCGTGGTCTCGGTTTGAAGGGTTACATCCGCAATGCAGCATTCCGTCAGCAGCATGTCGATAATCTGTTTTGAACTTTTATCGCAGAACAGTTGGCCCAGCGTTTTTTCATGCCAGGCAATGCCATAACTTTCCACCAGAGCGATAAAATCCTCAGGCCTATACCGTTTCAACGCTGAAATGCAAAACCGTGGGTTCTGTGACAGATAGGGCATCATGCCCCCTTGGAAATCTGAGGCGTAAATATTGGTGAAATTACACCGTCCGCCACCGGATATTCGGATCTTTTCCCCTGGTTTCGCGGCCTGCTCCAGCAATAGAACCCTGCGGTCCCGCTTCCCGGCTTCCCGGGCACACATCAGGCCGGCGGCGCCGGCGCCGATGATGATCACGTCATAAGGTTCAGAAGACTCAGGCAGCCCGCCGTTTTGAAGATTCGGTAGTTTTTCGGTTCTGGACGACCTTGTTGTTGCCATGATGTATCCCGTTGGGTTTGGAGCCTGTGCGGGCCTTCAACGTCCCCTTGGGGCGGGTGTCGGATTTTGTTCCGGTGTTTTTCCGTGCGCTCTCTCTGCCCCCGAAGCCTTTGAAAGCCTTGGTGTTTTTGCTTCCTCTCTCTTTGCGGAAGGGACGTTTCTTGCCCTTGTAGCCGCGGGAGGTTTTGATTTCGCTCACCTCTACATGAAAATCATGGTCCAGGTCCACCTCAATTTTCTGCCCCATTTGTTTTTCGATCAGCCGCAACAGGCCCTTGTCGCGGGCCTCGCAAAAGGAAATGGCCTGCCCGCTTTCCCCGTTGCGGCCCGTTCTGCCGACCCGGTGCACATAATTTTCCGGTTCCATCGGCAGGTCATAATTGATCACATGAGAAATGCCGGGCACATCAATGCCGCGCGCCGCCACATCGGTGGCCACCAGAAAACGCAGCGTGCCGTTGCGGAATCGTTTCAGGATTTTTTCCCGCATCTGCTGATGCTTGTCACCATGAATCGCGGCGGTTTTGTGTCCTTCCTGTGCCAGGGATCGCGCCAGATTGTCGGAACCGGCCTTGGTTTTGGCAAAGATAATCGCCTGTCCGGGATTTTCCTTGTTCAGGATGTCCTTCAGCAGCGCGCGCTTATTCTGGCCTTCAAGAAACATGACTTTGTGGCTGATGGTATCGGCCACGGCGGTTTCCTGCGGCATCTCCACAAAGGCCGGATCCCGCAGGATCTGCTCGGTGAGTTTCTTAACGGTGGTGTTCATGGTGGCGGAAAACAGAATGGTCTGGTGTTCGCTTTTGAGGCTCGCCGCGATTTCCTTCACATCGTGAATGAAGCCCATGTCCAGCATACGATCCGCTTCATCAAGAATGAAGACTTCCACATCGTCGAATTTGACGCTGCCGCGGCGCTTGTGGTCCAGAAGTCGGCCGGGTGTTGCGACCAGCAGGTCCACGCCCTGGCGCAGAAGGCCGATCTGTTTGCCCATGGGGGCGCCGCCGAATATGGCGGTCTGCTTCAGGCCCAGCCCGATGTTAAAGGGGGCAAGGCTGTCGGCAATCTGTTTGGCCAGTTCCCGTGTGGGGGCAAGAATGATGGCGCGCGGGCAATGGGGCCGCCGCCGGATTCGGGTTTCGGACAGGCGTTGCAATGTGGGCAGGCCAAAAGCCGCCGTTTTGCCGCCGCCGGTTTGTGCTAGGCCAATCAGGTCTTGCCCAGCCAGCAGCAGCGGAATGGCGCCTTGCTGGATGGGGGTCGGGGTCTCAAAGCCCTGACGGGAAATGTTTTTCAGCAGCGGGCCGTAAAGACCCAGTTCGGCAAAAGCCGAAGGGGTAGGTGATGTCACAGAGTTTCCTTTCGCGACTGTTACGTCAGTTGCCTGACAATTTTCCGCGATGATACCCAATAACTCTCTGACTGGTCTGGCCGGCCCGAAGGCCCGCTTTCACGGCGGATATAAAAAAGGCCGTGCCCAATGCACGGCGGATGAGCGCCACCTATGCGGCTTATGAGGGGGAATGTCAAGGGAAAACCACCTTGTGAAATTGTGACGGCTTATATATTTTTTTCAGGGAAATGGAAAGGGGCAGAGATGACCAGAGAAGAATTTGATAAATACTGTGCGGCGCTGCCTGCCGCCACCCATGTGATCCAGTGGGGAGGAGCCTCGGTCTGGAAAGTGGGGGGAAAAATTTTTGCTATCTGTTCCATCTGGGGGGAGGGAGAAGGAGAGAGAATCAGCTTTAAGTGCAGCGATATCGGCTATATGGCGCTGACCGAGCGGGACGGCATCATTCCGGCGCCTTACCTCGCGCGGGCCAAATGGGTGCAGGTGACAACGCCCGAAGCAATGAATGATGCGGAACTGAAAGAACATATCATGCACGCCTATGACATTGTCAAAAGCAAACTGACCCGTGCCCAGCGGGCAGAACTGGGTATATAGGGTGATTTGTTGAGGCGACGGGCTCGTCATTGCGAAAAGCGCCCGCGACGCAGCAATCCGAGGGTATAAATCCTTCGGATCGTCGCGCCGTCTCACGGGCCTGCGGAGGTGTGATGTCCGAACCGCAATCAGCTCTGACATCAGGGTTGCGGCGGGACCGTAATATAGCCTTCCTCGGAAATTTGCCAGAACGGGTTATGGGCCACTTCCCAGCAATGATTGTCCGGGTCGGTAAAATAACCGGAATAGCCGCCCCAGTCGGTTTCCACCGGTTCCTTCAGGATCGTTGCCCCGGCAGCCCGGATCTGGTTGATGATATTGTCCACCTCGTCCCGGCTGTTGACAGTATGGGCGAGGGTGAAGGGATATTTCCCGGGGGCGCTGCGGTGTCCCATATCCTTTTCAAGGGCGGCCCGTGTGATTAGCCCCAACACCAGGCCGTTCATTTGGAAAAACATTACCTCTTCTGCCGTGAAGACCGGCGACCAGCCCAACGTCCCGCAATAGAAGTCCTGCGCCACTTCCAGGTCCGCCACCGGCAGGGTAATCAAAGCCACATGTTGTTTCATTACAAAATCCTCTTTATTTATCTGCAGGTTCGCCTGCAGGGTATGACAGTGTGGCGGGTAAAACACAAGATGAACACACAGCCTTGCCCTTGCGTTTATGCGCCAGGTTAAGGTCGTGGGTCAGGCGGCAGACGCGAGACAGAATCCTTCTTGGGGAATCAGGAAAGGATGGCCGGACTAACCATACCGGCCTGTCTTTTTCGACAGCCCCACTATAAGAAAAGCACCCGGCAGAGACAAGCGCCTTTTGCGCGGTATCTGCGGTGGTGTCCCCCGGCGCGAAAGGCCGAGGGGACATGTAAATAAAAAAGGGAGACGTGTAAATCAGGATGTGCGGGCCTTGATCCAGCGGTCCATGTTTTCTTCGAGGATGGACAGTGGCAGGGCGCCGTGGCGCAGCAGCTCGTCATGAAAGGCACGCAGGTCGAAATCCTTGCCCAGAGCGTCTTCTGCCCGCTGACGCAGTTCGCGAATTTTCAATTCGCCGGTTTTATAGGCCAGCGCCTGACCGGGCCAGGTGATATAGCGGTCCACCTCGGCGGTAATGTTGTGCAGGCTAAGTGCAGAATTTTCGGCCATGAAATCAATGGCTTGCTGACGCGTCCAGCCCAGATAATGCATGCCGGTATCGACCACCAGCCGGAGCGCCCGCCACATTTCATAACTTAAGCGGCCAAAATTGCTGTAGGGATCCTGATAAAAGCCCACTTCCAGCCCCAGTCGTTCGGCATAAAGCGCCCAGCCCTCCACAAACACCGTATAGCCACCATAACGCCGAAACGGTGGCAGGTCGGTTTCGCTGGCCAGCGCGATTTGCAGATGATGGCCGGGCACGGCCTCATGCAGGGTCAGCGCCTCCAGCGTATAGAGCGGGCGACTGTCCAGTTTTGAGGTGTTGATATAATAAAACCCGGCGCGGCTGCCGTCCGGCGCGCCGGGCATGTAATAGGCGGTGGTGGTTTTTTCTGCAATATCGGCAGGGACTTCCTTGACCCCGTAAGGCTGGCGCGGGAGATACCCGAACAGTTTGGGCAATTCGCCATCCATTTTCTTGGCAATGGTGCTGACATGGCGCACAAGTTCCTCGGGAGTTTTGGGATAGAACCTCGGGTCGGTGCGCAGGAAGCTGATAAAATCCTGAAGATCGCCGTCAAAACCGACGTCCTTAATAATCTTCATCATTTCACCGCGAATGCGTTTCACTTCCGCAAGGCCGCGCTCATGTACTTCGTGCGGCGTCATGTCGGTGGTGGTGTAGTTGCGGACCCGGTGTTCGTAATAGGCCTTGCCGTTTGGCCAGTGGCTGGCCCCCACTTTTTCCATACAATTGGGGGCGTATTCTTCGGTATACAGTTTGTAAAAGCTTTCATAGGCCGGCACGACCTGTTCCAAAATCGCCTTTCTGGCTTTGGTGCGCAGTTTGTCCTGTTCCGCCACAGGAATTGTTTTGGGCATGGTTTTGAAAGGGGCATAAAAGACGCTGTCTTCCGCTTTTTCCACAATATGGCTGGCTATGGAGCCTTCATATCCTTGCATCGGCGCACAGGCATGGACAAATCCTTCCTTGATGGCGGTGCGCATCACTTCCATATTCTCGGCATTCAGGCGCGGGTAATCTTTCAGGCGGGAAATGTAATCCCGGTAATCCTGTGCTTTTTGGAAGGACAGCAGGCCGGGCAGGCGGGCAAAACTCATATGCCAGCCGCCGCGATTGGTGATGTTGAACAGATAACTTTTAAAAGCGTAAGACTCCCGGTCCATTTCCCGTTCGCGCCGGAACAGCCGATAATTGATCCGGTCATCTTCCGAAAGTTTTTCGGGATCAATGCGGTCCAGTCTTTTCAGGATTTCCTCATTATAGGCATTGCGCCGGGCATGATCCTTGAGCGACGCCCGGCCCAGCCGATCATTATATCGTCGATCCCCCAGATCGCTGGCCATGACCGGGTTTTCCCGGAGTGTAAATTCCCAGTGTTCCTTGAGAATTTTCTGGAATTCTTCCTGGTCATCGGCTGTGGCGGGAAGAGCCAGCAGCATCGTCAGCCCCAGGAACGTTATGCCCCTCAGAAACGTCGTTCCCAGAGAAAAAAACATCTTCCGTATGGTCATCTTCTGTTATCCCCTTGTGTTTTTTTTGGGTTGTGTTTTTTTGGGTTGTGTTTTTTTGGGTTGTGTTTTTTTGGCTGTGAGTTTCCGGATATATTATTTCCGGGGCGTTTTTTGCGCCTTGATCCAGGCCATGACTTCTTCTTCCAGAAGGCTTAAGGGCATGGACGCATTTTCCAGAAGTTTGTCATGAAAGGCGCGAATGTCGAAGCCGGCTCCCAGTGCCTGTTCCGCACGACCGCGCAGTTCGCGGATTTTTAACTCCCCGATTTTATAAGACAGGGCCTGTGCCGGCCAGGTGATGTATCGGTCGATTTCGGCTGTGGCATCGTGCACGGAAATGCCAGAGTTTGACGTCATGAAGTCAATGGCCTGCTCACGGCTCCAGCTCAAGGCATGCATGCCGGTATCCACCACCAGCCGGCAGGCCCGAAACATTTCCGCACTCAAACGACCAAAATTGTTGTACGGGTCCTGATACAGCCCCGCATCCAGGCCCAGCCGTTCCGCATATAACCCCCAGCCTTCGGTAAAGGCGGAATGGTTAAGGATGCGGCGGAAGGGCGGCAGATCCTTTTCCTGCGCAATGGCGTTTTGCAGGTGATGGCCGGGCATGGCCTCATGATAGGTCAGCGCTTCCAGCGCATAAAGTGGCCGGCTGTCCAGTTTCGAGGTGTTCAGATAATATATGCCCGGCGTGGTGCCGTCACCGGAGGAGGGCACATAAAAGGCTGAGGCGCTGCCTTCTGCCACATCCTCGGGGATGGGGCGCAGGGTAAAGGGCTGTCGCGGCAGATAGCCGAACAGCTGCGGCAGCTTTCCGTCCATACGTTTGATCAGCAGTGCGACTTTTTCCAACAGGTCCTCACCGCTTTCGGCATAAAACCGTTTTTCCGTGCGCAGATATTGCAGAAATTCCGGCAAATTCCCCTTGAACCCTACGGAGTGAATGACGTCTTCCATTTCGGCCCGGATGCGCTTGACTTCATTTAATCCCAGTTTGTGAATTTCTTTCGGCGTCATGTCGGTAGTGGTGAAAAACCTTACCGCATACCGGTAATAATCCGCCCCGCCTGGCACCGAAGCGATGCTGATGTCCTTGCGACAGTTGGGGATGTAGGTCCGGGTGTAAAATTCGTAAAAGGCTTCATAGGCCGGCACCACCCGGTCGAGGATCAGCTTTCTGGCTCTGGTGCGCAGCTCGTCTTGCTCCGCGGCCGGGATGGTGGCGGGCATTTGCCGGAAAGGATCGAAAAATACACTGCTTTCGGCCTTGTCTACAATCTGCTGGCGGATGGTGGTCTCATAATTCTGCATGGCGACGCAGGGCTGGGTATAGCCCTTGTCCACGGCTTCCTGGAGAAGGTCCATATATTCCCGGTTATAGCGGGGATAATCGGCCAGGCTGATCAGATACTTTTCATAATCCTCGCGGGTGAGAAAGGACATGTTGCCCGGTGCATGGGCAAAATAGGTATGGTATCCGTAGATGCGGGCGATGGGAAAATATTTTTCCGGCGTGTCATAATATGCTTGTTCCAGTTGCCGTTCATAGTGGAAAATACGGTAGGACAGGTGGTCTTCCGCAGGCAGGGCGGCCGGATCGATTGCAGCCAGACGTTCCAGGGTTTGTTCGTTATATGCCTTGCGGCGGGCAAATCCAGCGGGGCTGACATCAGGAAGTTTGCCGTTCATGCGCCAGGCGTCGGGGTCCATATGGAAAAAAATCTGTTCCTGCTGAGACCTGTCCCAGTGTTCCTGGAGAAGCCGGTGAAAGGCCTTTGCATCATCGGCAAAAGCCGTGGTTGCGGTCACGCTGATGAAAATCAGAATAGATGATAAAAAGTGCCAAAGGCGCATTTAATATCCCCATGAGGTTAGGTATGTTTGAATTAAGCTGTGCAGGTGGGGCAGGATACGGCATGAAATTTTTTTTGTATAGAATTATCGGGCGGGTTTGCAGGAAGAAAAGCGCTATTGCCATTGAGGACCGAATGTTATAAATACCTTACTCATGAGTAACATATGCCATGTCGCCCTGCCACCTTACTGCGTCATGGCAAAAGCAAAGCCAACGGATCAGAGAAACAGCATGACCAAAGACACTTCCGCCAAAACCATTGCCGACTGGCAAAACCTTGTCGCGAAAGAATTGAAGGGAAAAACCGCTGAGGACCTTGTCTGGCAGACGCCGGAAGGCATCGCGGTGAAACCTTTATATACGGCGGAGGATGTGAAGGACATCCCGCATATGGACAATCTTCCGGGGTTTCCTCCTTATACCCGCGGGGTGCGGGCCAGCATGTATGCCGGGCGACCCTGGACGGTGCGGCAATATGCGGGGTTTTCCACGGCGGAAGAATCCAACGCCTTTTACCGGCGCAACCTGGCGGCGGGACAAAAGGGGCTGTCGGTGGCATTCGACCTCGCGACCCATCGGGGCTATGACAGCGATCATCCGCGGGTGGTGGGGGACGTGGGAAAGGCCGGGGTGGCCATTGACAGCGTCGAGGACATGAAAATCCTGTTTGATCAGATCCCGCTGGATCAGATGTCTGTCTCCATGACCATGAACGGCGCGGTGATCCCGTGTATGGCCTTTTACATCGTGGCAGCGGAAGAACAGGGGGTGAAACCCGAACAGCTCAGCGGCACCATCCAGAATGACATTCTCAAGGAATTTATGGTCCGCAACACCTATATCTACCCGCCTGAGCCCAGCATGCGTATCATTGGCGACATCATCGCCTATACCTCGAAAAACATGCCACGCTTTAATTCGATTTCCATTTCCGGCTATCATATGCAGGAAGCGGGCGCAACCCAATTGCAGGAATTGGCCTATACCCTGGCCGATGGCATGGAATATGTGCGCGCCGCAATGGCGGCGGGACTGGATATTGATTCCTTTGCCCCGCGGTTGAGTTTCTTTTTTGCCATTGGCATGAATTTCTTTATGGAGGTGGCGAAACTGCGTGCTGCGCGCACGCTTTGGGCTCGGATTATGGAGGATTTCGGCGCCAAGGATCCCCGAAGCCTGATGCTGCGCACCCATTGCCAGACGTCCGGCGTGTCACTGACCGAAAAGGATCCTTATAACAATGTGATCCGCACCACGGTGGAGGCGCTGGCGGCGGCGCTCGGCGGGACGCAGAGCCTGCATACCAATGCGCTCGATGAAGCGATCGCCCTGCCGACCGATTTTTCCGCCCGCATCGCCCGCAATACCCAGCTTGTGCTGCAGGAAGAAACCGGCATTTGTCATGTGGTGGATCCGCTGGGCGGTTCTTATTATGTCGAGAGTCTGACCAATGAGCTGGTGCAGGAGGCCTGGAAGATCATTACCGAGATTGAAGAGATGGGCGGCATGACCAAGGCGGTCGAAGCCGGTATTCCCAAACTGAAAATCGAGGAAGCCGCAGCTCGCAAACAGGCCCGTATCGATCGGGGCGAGGAAGTGGTGGTTGGTGTCAATAAATATCGTCCGCCCAAAGAGGAGCCCATCGACATTCTGGATGTGGATAACGCCGCCGTGCGAGAGGCCCAGATTGCCCGGCTTGAAAAAATCCGCAAAAGCCGCGATGAGGCCAGGTGCCAGGCGGCGCTGGATGCCTTGACAGAGGCCGCAAAAAGCGGCGACAATCTTCTAGAAAAAGCGGTGGAGGCCGCTCGGGCGCGAGCGTCACTGGGAGAGATATCTTACGCCATGGAAAAGGTTTTTGGCCGCCACAAGGCGGAAATCAAATCGGTCAGCGGCGTGTATGGCGCGGCCTATGAAGGCGATGACGGGTTCGCCGCCATCCAGAAACGCATCGAAAATTTTGCCAAAAAAGAAGGTCGCCGGCCGCGCATGCTGGTGGTTAAAATGGGCCAGGACGGCCATGATCGCGGCGCCAAGGTGATTGCCACCGCGTTTGCTGATCTGGGCTTTGATGTGGATGTGGGGCCGCTGTTCCAGACGCCTGAAGAAGCCGCCCGTCAGGCTATTGAAAATGACGTGCATGTGATCGGTGTCTCTTCACTCGCCGCGGGGCATAAGACGTTGGTGCCGGCGCTGATTTCCGAACTGAAAAAAGAAGGTGCGGATGATGTGCTGGTGGTCTGCGGCGGGGTGATCCCGGCCCAGGATTATGACGTGCTGTACAAGGCGGGGGCTGCCGCCATTTTCGGTCCTGGCACCAACATCCCCGAAGCAGCGGCAGAGGTGCTTGATAAACTGGAGAAGCGCTGCTAGAGTGAATTGTGAAGAAGTTGATCCATTCTGCCGGCCCTTCGGGTTGGCGGCTGGAGGCCGCTCACCTTGTCAGACGCCTAGCCCGATGCCCCGCATCGCCCGGCGCCGTCTTCCGCGTGAGGCCGGCCACAATCCGCCAACAGAATTGAGCCAACATCTTCACAATTCACTCTAGGCGAGCGGGACCGCATCACACAGTATAGTAAGCTGGTTTTGCCTGTCACATCAGGGAGCGGGCGTCATTACGAACCCGCGTTAGCGGGTGCTGCGGGTCTTTGTTTAATGGATTGCTTCGTCGCCGGTGCTCATTCGCGATGACCTCACAAGAGGACAACGTTACCGGGAACCCTGCCCTGTATTTCAGGGGAGGACGCGGCGATCCATGATGACAGAATTGTCGTGATGATGATATCCCCCTCCCGATATTCGGAAGGGGGATGATGTCTCATAAAACAAGTATCTGGATCAGGAAAACAGGTCGCCGAGTTTGAGGGCGAGCGCCATGTCGCCTTCGATTTTCAGTTTGCCCATCATGAAGGCCATCTGCGGATTGAGGGACCCGTCCATCAGGGCCTCGAAATTTTCTTCATTAATGATCAGGGTCACATCGGCCTCGCCGTTCGTATTGCTGACCCCCGGGGGGGTGCTGGTACCGTCAATAAAGATGATGCCTTCGCCTTCCAGGTCAATTTTGACCTTTTGGTCCAGCCCGTCGGCGGCAGCAACTTTTTCGCGGATCATGTTGGTATGGTCTTCGAGACTCATGAGGCTCCCTCTTCATAATAGTGATATAGTGCTTGGGTTACAGAATTTGTGAATTCTAACATACGTTTGATTTTATCACCAGCTATTCCGCAATTCCCGAAGCGCAAGAAAGACCTCTTTCGGGCCAGGGTTGCGGGACAGATGTGGAAACTTTTCCCGCAGTTTTTCAATGACCACCGGATTTTGCAGACGGAAAAAGGTGTTGATCCGTTTTTCCTCGCCCAACGTGGTGACATAGGCATTGTGCGGGTCCTGATTTTCCAGTCGCGCCAGATACGCCTTGGCGGTTTCATTATCGGGCTCCCGGTCCAACGTAAAATGCAGATTGTTCACCATATAGTCATGACCGGGATAAACCAGGGTGTTTTCGGGCAGCGCTGCCAGTTGTCCGCTGAAAGTTTCGTAAAGGTCATGAGGATGCCCACCGTTTTTACAGTTCCCGGCGCCGGCATTGAACAGCGTATCTCCACAAAACAGGGCCGGATGATTTGAATTGGACAACAGGCAGACATGGCTCATGGTATGGCCGGGTGTGTCCAGCACCTTGAGGCTGACGCTGTTGCCGACCTGCACCGTATCTCCGGCCTTGAGCCCCTGATCCAGATGGGCGATTTTGTCCCCGACGCCGTGGTGGGCCAGCACCCGCGCACCGGTTTTCTCGATCATTTCCTCATTGCCGCCGATATGATCCCAATGTTCATGGGTGTTGAGGATCTGGGTGATCTTCACCCCCAGCTTTTGGGCCGCATTCAGGCAGCGGTCCACATCCAGCGGGTCGATGACCAGGGCTTCCCGGGTTTCAGGACAGGCAATCAGGTAATGAAAATTCCGAATGGGGTTGTCGGCATAAAGCTGTTTGACGATCACGGCAGTCTCCCGAAAAAGGCCGGAAATAGTAAGGGCCCGGTAAGAACGCCCCTATGCTACGTCATGACCATATTTAATGGAAGGCCCCTTGGCGCGAATTTTTTCGCGGGCGGACTCGGGCAGTTTGCCAGAGTCAAGGGCGACGGCATAAACCCCCACCACCAGATTGTTCTGTTCGTCCTTCCGGGCTTCGGTCAGGGCGGTCTCTATCTGATCCGCGTCAAAAACGGTGGCCTGGGTGATGTCTTCGGGCCAACGCGTGTCTGCTTCCCGGGCAAAATAGACGATCCGTCCGTTGCGCAGGTTGTTGGCGGTTATAATCTGTTTGCTCTCGCTCATGCTGTTTCCCTAAATGTTGGGTTTGATGTCTTGAACTTCACTCTAGTTCTGATATGGAACAGCCCGGCGCAAAGATCAAGGTCCGGTGTGTTATCTTAGAGTGAATTGAAGCAACCTATTCATAATTCACTCTAGCGTTTTTCCATTAAGGGCGTGGTTCTCAGGAAGGGGACGAGATCCGGCTGGCCGGCAGATGCAGATAGACGGTGGTGCCTTCTCCGGTTGTGCTGGCAATGGAAACGGTGCCGTCATGCCGTTCGATCAGTTTCTTGACATAGGCCAGCCCGAATCCGATCCCGGTGGTAGGGTTGCTGTAGATATCCGCAAGATGGGAATCATGGCTGAAGGCCTTGGCGACCTGTTGTGCTGTCATGCCGCTACCGTTATCGGTGCAGGTGATCAGACAGGAGCCATCGGTTTCCATTTCCGCCCCCAAAGTAATCCTGCCCCCGGGGGCCGTGAATTTCAGCGCGTTTTCCAGCAGACTGTAAATGACCTTGCTCAGTCTTTCCAGGTCTCCGAAAAAATGCGGCAGAGAAACATCAATCGCACAAACCAAGGAAACCCCGGCCTTGCGGGCGTCTTCGGCCATACCGTCCAGGCAGGACTGAAGCAGGCTTGTTAAAGAGAATGTTTCTTCGCGCAGCTCAAATTCCGTGGTCTCCAGTTCCTTCAGGTCAAGCAGATTGTCAATCAGCATCAGGAGGTTCTGGCCGGCTTCATGAATATCCTTGGCATAATCCCGATAGGCGTCTTTGCCCACCGGACCCAGCATTTCCGTCATGATAATCTCGGAATACCCCAGAATGCCATTAAGGGGAGTTCTGAAGTTATGATGCATAGCGGCCAGGAGTTTTTTCTTGATGTCCCGGGCGGCTTCGTCACGAAAGTTTTTTTCCGATCTGGATTCCCTAAGTACACAAAGAAAACGCGGCCGGTCCGCATCTCCGTGAAAGGGGCGCAGGGTCATGTCAACATCCAGAAGATCGCCGCTGCGGCATTTCCAGTTGCAGAAGAAAATTGCCGCTTGTCCTTGGCGCAGCGCATCGGAAATGGAATTCCGCCGGCTTTCCAGAAGCCGGTCATCAAAATAGTCAAACAGATTAGTGTTTTTAATGGTATCCAGGGAATATCCGGTGATCAGTTCAAACTGGTGATTAACATCTTCGATGATCGGGTGGGGCGTATCGGTGGGCGTGGAAATAATCAGAATGGCGTCGCGCACTTCATGAAAAACGGAGTCAAACAGACCAAAATTGCGGTCATACCGTTTGTGATCCAACAGATCCGCTCTGGAGGCCATTTGTGTTCCTGGTGTATACAGCTTTCGCGGTGCTATTTTCATGGCGCTTTATATTGGTTCAGGCGTTATAGATTTCTGCTGTGTGGCCATATGCCTGAAAAATCAGTGCCTGACCCCTCCCTGTTAACTCCCTAGATTCATTTCAGGATTTCCGAAACTCCTCCTGGTTTTAAGAATCATCTCTTAAATGATTCGCCGAATCAACAAAAAAATTAACCATTTATTAACCCTGGAGGCGCTCTAGAGAGCTGAAGATCGGTGATGTCATTGGAAAGTAAACCAAAATTGCCGGGACCTTATCTGTAATATCAAGGGATTAGTCCTTCGGCCATCACCTGTGTTCCTGCCTTTCCTACAGAATGGGGCAACCTATTCACAATTCACACTAGTGTGGTGAATTTGAAGTTCCTATTATTGATTATGTCATACGACTTAGGAACTTCAAATTCAGAAACCACACTAGAGTCAAATAATTAACTAGTCTTCTTGTTGACTCTGAAATTCGAATAG
>MDSW01111475.1_pt1 | contig 36758 bp, 22 predicted proteins | sample 811171 | NCBI WGS metagenome assembly MDSW01 (sample SAMN05326641, study PRJNA326480) | marine metagenome | isolation source: seawater | place: Atlantic Ocean: North West | collected 2012 | reverse complement strand
GGGGGGGGGGGGGGGGGGGGGGGGGGGCGGAACGGAGCCGACGGGTCATCGCCGCTCCCCGAACCCGAACCCGAATCCGAATCGGAATCCGCCGCGCCGCGAGAACGCCCCGAGTCCGTCTCGCCCCCCGAGTCGTCGCGCGCGGCGGACGCGCCGGGACGCGGGGGGTTCGCCCCGTCCGTCGCCTTGCCGCGTCCGCTCGCGCGAGGCGAGTCACCCTCAGAGCGAGCCTCGGCTTCGCGGGCCTCCGCTCGTTCACGATCGCGATCGCGTTCGCTCGGGGGGTCCTCGACTCGCGCCGCGGGCTCGGCCGACTCATCCTTCGGGACGACTCGCCACGCGTCGGACAACGAGGACGAGGAGGATGACGAGGAGGATGAGGAGGAAGATCCGTCGGATCCGTCGTCGGATCCTTCGTCGCCTTCGTCTCGTCTCTCGTCCTCGGGTTCGGAGTCAGTGTCCGGCGGCGAGGGGGGCGGCGGCGCGCGTGCGGCTCGACGCGGCGACGTCGCGAAGAGGCGGTCGTGGCTGACGAGCGGGCACGGCGCGGGGCCTTCGCGCGACGACGCGGGGCGCGGCGCGTCGGGGCTCGGCGCGGCGGCGCTCGCGTCGCGGGACGCGCGGCGCTCGCCGTTGGCCACGTCCCTCTTCTTGGCCGCCTTGCTCACGGTGGTGACCGCCTTCTTGCCGCGCTTCTTGTGCCATCGCTCGCGCATGCGCTCCGCCTCGCGACTTCCCGGGTGCTCGGAGAGGAGGTGCGCGGCGAGCGCCTTCTCCGTCTTGACGCCCTTCCGGGCGATGGACCAGTGGCAGCCGCGCACCTCGCATCGGAACGGGCCGCCCGTGCGCGGGGCGTGGTCTCGCGCGCGAGGGGAGGGGCGGGGAGGGGGGGGCGCGTCCGTCGCCGGCGCGGGCGGCGGGGGGGACGCGGCCGGGGGAGGGGACGCGGCGGCGACGGGGAACACCGTGAAGCTCCCGTCCGGGTTGGGGGTGATCTTCACCCCCGCGCCGATCGTGATCCCGGCGGGGACGCCGCGCGCGTCCATCCTCCGCGGGATGGACCGCGCGCCGCGGCGAGTGGCGAGACGACGACGGACGACTGCACGACGACGACGAGATCTGTGTGGCTCGCGTCGTCAGTTCCGAGACGCCGCGCGTCTGCCTCCACTCGCACTCGCGCGCGCGGCGCCTCCGAACGACGCCGCGCGGCGTCGATCCGCGACCGAGCCGTCGATCGGCGCGGTCGATCGCGCGCGCCCCCTCGCGCCCGCTCCGCGATGTCGCCCGCGCCCGACGCCGACGCCTCGGCGGCGTCGGCGGCCGCGTCGTCGGCGGCGGCGGCTCTCCAGAAGGGCGACGCGGAATTCACGCCCACGCTGTGGACCGCGGACGGGCCGGTGGAGACGACGGCTCCGGACCCCCCCGCCGGCGACGCCGCGGCGGCGCCTCCGCTGTCGAAGAACGCGCGCAAGCGCCTGGCGAAGCAGGAGGCGTGGGAGGCGAAGAAGCGCCAGAAGAAGGAGGAGGAGAAGAGCGCCCGGAAGGCGAAGGGCGTGCAGGTCCGCGCCGAGCACGCGCAGAAGCTCGAGGCGATGACCGCGGAGGAGCGCGCCGCGTACGAGGAGACGCGCAGGGCCGCGCGCGAGGCGCGCATGCGCGACGCGGAGGCGGCCAAGGCGAAGAAGATGGCCGCGCTCGAGGCCCCGCACGCGGTCGTCCTCGACCTCGAGTTCTCCCATCTCATGGACGAGAAGGAGATGCGAAGCCTCGCGAAGCAGCTCGCGTTCTGTTACGCCGCGAACACGAAAGCCAAGGTCCAGACGTGCATGCACATCACCGGCCTCGGCGGCGCGATCGGCGCGGTCGTCAGGAAACACTGCTCCGGCTTCGACAAGTGGGCGGCGCACCGCGAGGACGGGGCGTACATCGACGCGCTCGCCGAGCGCAAGGCGGATCTCGTCTACCTCACCGCCGACAGCGACTGCGAACTGACCGAGTTCAAACCGGGCGAGGTGTACGTCATCGGCGGCATCGTCGATCGAAACCGGCACAAAAACCTTACCCTGAACAAGGCGAACGAGCAGGGGATCAGGCACGCGCGGCTGCCGATCCGGGACCACCTCAAGATGACCGGGACGCACATCCTCACGGTGAACCAGACGATGGACATCGTGCACGCGTCGCTCGAGCTCGGCGACTGGGAAAAGGCGCTCGAGCGCGTCGTGCCGCTGCGCAAACACAGGCCGGAGGAGGAGGGCGAGGAGAAGCGAGATGAGGAGAAGCGAGAAGACGCGCCAGAGGGGGAGCGGAGCGAGTGAAAAGCGATGCGAGAAGCGAGAAGCGCGCCGACGCGAACAGAGCGGCGTGGCGTTTGCGCGCGTGAAGCCAAGAAAATCAACCAGTTCGGAGAGACGGCAGCGTCCGTCGGAGAGAAATTATTGCCAGTCCGACTGGCAATGGACCCGGTGAAAGGAAGACTGGACGTGCGAACCAGCGCCCTTGGGTCAAGGAAATCTCGCGGTCAGACACGGCGCTGGGGGTGCTGGAATAAAGATCGTCCTATCTGGGCGCGGACTAGCCCTTTGCCGCGGTCGTCCACCCCGGCCAACAGATCGCCTCGCGCGCCGCGTGCTGGCAGAGGATGTCGGCCGTCACGCCCAGCGCGTCCACGTTCGCGCGCGTCGGGCGCGGCGCCCTCGCGGCTCGCCGCGGCGCGCGCGCCCTGCGTTCCCCGCGCCGCGTCGCGGTTCGCGCGTCGTCTTCCGCCGAAAACGCGAACGACACCCCGGGGGAGGAGGAGGAGGACGATCTCCCGCCCCCCATCAAGCTCACCGCGGACCAGGCGAGGATCGCCGCGCTCGCGTTCGAGGTGCTGTACGAGAAGGACCCCGTGGAGGAGATGGAGGAGATGCTCGTGGACAGGGAGCGTCCCGGGCTGCGCCTGAAGCTGCAGCAGGCCATCAAGGGTGCGGCGCGCGCATTCCCCGTCGTCTTTCTTTCCCTTCACACGCGACGCGAAAAGCGACGCGCCGCCCGCGCCTCCCTCCCCCCGCGCGCGCCGACGCTGACCCCTCCCGACCCTTCCGCTCCTCCCCCCATCCCGCAGCCGCGAACGAGGCGTGCAAAGACGGCGCGACGGTGGAGTGCGCCGCCGCCTGGGAGGAGGTCGACGGGCTCGAGGACGCCGCCATGCGAGCAGGAATGACGCAGAACGCGCCCAAGGGCTTCGAGCCCCCCCCGGTCGCAACCGCCGCCGCCACCGCCGCCGCGCCCGAGCCGCGCGCGTCGGAGGACGCGCGCATGTCGAACCCCGCGACTCGGCCCGGGGTGGACCCCCTGGCGAACATGATGCCGTGCGCGGGCGAGAGCTGCGACGTGCCGACGGGGGATTTCGAGAAGCGCGGCGCGCTCGAGCGCGCGATGGAGATGGCCGGGAACACGGCGGAGGCGTCGTCCGACGAACTCGCGGACGCCATCCGCGAAGCCGTCGACGTCGCCATCACGATGTGCGAGAACGGCGAGGACGCGTCGCAGTGCGCGGTGGCGTGGGAGGTGGTGGAGGAGCTCTCGTCGAGCGCGAACAAGAGGCGTTCGGACGTCGAGAAGGAGTGAGAGGCGGGCGGGCCGGCGGCGACGACGAAAAACGCTTTCGGCCGATTTGTGTAAAAAAGACGCGCCGTCGCGATTCGACGTCCGGCGGTCCGACGCCGACGTCCGCCGCTCGATTCCGCTCGCCGCTCACTTATTGAACTCCTTGACGCTCTCCTCGAGGAGCCTCTCGAGCTCGAGGGTGTTTTTCTCCGACAGCCGAATGAGCGTGATGCTCTTCACGGGGGGGCCCTCCTCCTCGGCGGCGTTGAAGAGCGTGAGGATGATTCCGTTTTTCGTCGGCGCCCCTCCGTGCTTGGGTTTCGACTCCTGCACCTTCCGCGTCATGTTCGCGTACACGCCCGCGTTCACGATCGCCTTCCCGATGCTATTGCGGATGACGATGCGCGCCTTCCTCACCCCGTTCGTCGCCTCCTTCTCCTTCAAAAACTCCAGCGCGTTCTTCCCGTGGTCGCCCCACGAGTCGCCGTTCTTGGTGTAGAACTTGCACGGCGTCTTGAGCAGCGCGTCCTCCTTGTCGTCCTCGCCGCGTTCGCGCTCCGCCACCGAGGGGCTCGGCGGCCGCGCCTCCTCCTCCTCCTCGTCCGCGTCCGGAGCCGCGGTGTTAAGAGGGGACGGCGTCGCGCCGCCGAAGCCGCCGAAGCCGCCGAACGTCGGCGCGGCGGCGGCGGGCGCGGGGGCGAAGAGCGACGGCGCCGGCGCGGAGGCCCCGCCCGCGAAGGGATTGCTCGCGGCGTTGGGGAAGAGCGAGGGCGTCGTCGAGGCCGCGGGCGCGGGGGCGGCGCCGAAGCCGGAGAAGAGGCTCGGCGCCGCCGGCGCCGCCGCGGGGGACGGATCCGCCGCGGAGGGCGACGGCGAGGGCGCGGCGCCGAAGAGGGGGTTGGGCGTCATCGGCGTCCCCGCGGGGATGCCGCCGCCCGCCGCGCCGCCGCCGAACAGCGGCGGCGGCGCCTTCGCCGCGGACGCGGGCGCGGCGGGTCCGGACTCCCCCTCCAGGACGTCCTTGAAGTCCGCCTTGATCTTCGCGATGTGCTCGAGGTAGTCCTCGCACCCCGCCGCCCAGCTCTTCACGGGCCTCGATCCGATCTGCGCGCGAACCCAGCTCTCGAACTGTTTGTTCAGCGCGCGCAGATGCGCCCGGCACGCGTTCTCGCGCTTCGCCTTATCCCCGGCGGAGCCTGCCGTCTGCGCCGCGAGCGCGCGAGCGCCCGCGCCCCATTCCTCCTCGTCGTCCGGTTCGGACCTGCGTTTCTTACCCATCGTCCGTGGAGGTGCGCCGCGATGTGCGGACCAGGGTTGATCGTGCCGCTGATTTTCCCGCAGACGGCGACGGAATCCGCCCGGGCGCGCCGCGGCGCGGCCGAGCGTCGTGCTCGAGTCAGGCACGAACTAAATCTCGGGGGGGCCAACCAATCCACCGCGCGCGGCGCCTCGGACCGCAGGGAGAGGCCGGCGACGACGCGATGCTGGGCCTCGTACTCGCGGCCCTGAACCCGGTTCTCAAGCCCCTGTACGATGCGTTCTACAGGGTCTTCCTGATGGTGCGGTCTCGCCCACGGCCGATCCCCCCCGCGATCGGATGGGTGACCACCAAATCCCTAATACCCTCTTCTCGCCCGAATCGTCGCGCGTCGTCGACGTCGTCCCGATCGATTGACGCGCCCGCCCTCCCCCCCGCCGCCCTCCCTCGCAGGTGGTCGAGATGCACCTCGTCCCCGACTTCATCCTCCGCGCCGGGATCCGGTACCTCCTGCGCACGAAGTGCCTGTTCCATTTCGACGACACCGAGGATCAGCTCAAGGCGGAGATGGCCTTCGTCGCGGATTTACGCACTCGCGCCGTCGCCGAACAGACGAAGGCGGCGAACGAGCAGCACTACGAGGTCCCGACGGAGTTCTACCTCCTCTGCCTCGGTTCGAACCTCAAGTACTCGTGCTGTCTGTACGACAAGCCCGGGATGACCCTGGACGAGGCGGAGGTGGCGATGCTCGAGCTCTACGGCGAGCGCGCGGAGCTCGCGAACGGGCAGAACATCCTCGAGCTCGGGTGCGGGTGGGGCAGCCTCTCGCTCTGGATGGCGAAGACGTACCCGCAGGCGAAGGTGACGGGGGTGTCGAACTCGTCCACGCAGAAGGCGTTCATCATGGCGCGCGCGGAGTCGCTCGGGATCAAGAACCTGACCATCATCACCGCCGACATGAACGACTTCGAGGCGCCACAGGCGGGGAAGTACGACCGCATCGTCTCCATCGAGATGTTCGAGCACATGAAGAACTACGACACGCTGTTCGATCGGTGCACGAAGTGGCTCAAGAAGGGCGGGAAGATGTTCGTGCACATCTTCGTGCACAAGACGACGCCGTACCACTTCGAGGCGGAGTCCGAGGACGATTGGATGTCCAAGCACTTCTTCACGGGCGGGACCATGCCCAGCGATCGGCTCTTCTGCTTCTTCGCGAAGGGGCTCTACCTCCAGCACCAGTGGCGCGTGAACGGCAACCACTACTACAAGACGTGCGAGGACTGGCTGAAGAAGTTCGACAAGAACTACCAGAAGGCGAAGCCGATCCTGGACGAGACGTACGGCGCGGCGCAGCGAACGAAGTGGCGCGTGTACTGGAGGCTCTTCTTCCTGTCGTGCGCGGAGATGTTCAACTACGACAACGGCGAGGGCGTCGGCAACGAGTGGTACATCTCCCACTACCTATTCCAAAAGCCCTAAACGTACGTAGCGTAGCGTTAAATAATCATACACGCGGTCGCGCGCGAGCCCCCGCCTCGAACGCACACCGCGACGGTACTCCCACACCCGCGCGCGCTCCGAGGAGGCGACGAGCGGACGCCGGTTGCGCTGCTCACTGCTCGCCTTCGATGTCCGCGAGCTCTCTGGCGATCATCTCCGCCATCGAGAGTTGCGGTTTTTTCTCCCGCGGCGGCGCGCTCGGTTCGAACGCCCCCGCCGCCCCCGGCGCGTTCGGGATGAGCGGTCCGTCCTCGTAGCTCTTCGGTTTCCTGACCCTGTGCTTCTGCGGCTTCTCCGCCTTCCTCGCCTTGACCCTGTGGCGCCGCTTCGCCTCCTTCGCCTCTTTGTTTCTCCTCCTGCGGAACACGATGACGGAGGAGATGAACTTGAGCACGTCCTCGCGCCCGTCCTTGCTCACGCTCGAGGTCGGGATCATCGACGGCAGCCTGTGCCACCTGTCCATCAGGATCCGCTCGAACTCGGCCCGGTTCTCCTCCACCGTCGGCAGGCCCGGCTTGTTCCGGTCGCACTTGGTGAAGACGACGGTGAACGGGACGTTGTTCTCGATGAGCCAATCCGCGTACTCGAGGTCCTTCTCCATCGGAGGCACGGACGCGTCGATGAGCAGCAGCACCCCGGCGAGGTTCGCGCGCGTCGTGAAGTAGCCCTTCGTGAAACGCTCCCACTTGAGCGTTTCCTCCTCGCTCGCCTTCGCGTACCCGTACCCCGGGAGGTCCACGATCCACCACTTCTTCGTGACCAGGTAATGGTTGATGTGCTGCGTCGTCCCGGGCTTCGAGGAGACCGCCGCGCCGCTCGCGCCGAGGGTCAAGAGGTTCAGCAGGCTCGATTTCCCGACGTTCGAGCGCCCGATGACCGCCACCTCGGGCAGGCCATCGGGCGGGGGGCAGGCGTCCGCGTCCTCCGTCGCGGACACAAACTCCACCTTTTGTAACTTTTTGTCCGCCACGATCTTCATCTCGGGGAGGGGGAGGGTCTGGCCCTCCGCGCCGACGCGGAGCACGGGCTTATCCCACTTCGAAGCGAACATCTCTGGTGAGGCGACGAGGAAGCGAGCGGAAGGGGGTGGGGGATGCGGAACGGACGGGTCAGCGGAAGGAAGACGCGCGTTGGGAGGGGGCTGGGAACGGCGCGTCCTCGCGTCCTCGAAAGATAACTTAAAGCGCGTCGGCGGGTGCTCACCTTGCGACGCCTCGTCCACGTACCACAGACCGGGCACGCTCTCCCCGCCCCCGGCCCTCGGAGGGGTCGCGCGGCGCGCCGGCGCGCGCCGCGCGTGGCCGCGAGTAGGCGCGCGAGGACGCGCCAACGGGGGGGGCAACGCGCCCCGACACGCGCAGGACATCGTCGTCGCCGCCGCCGCCATGGTGAATGGGAGCGAAGGAGCGAGATTGCCGCCGACCCGCGCGGTTCGATTTTCGACGCACGACCGGGTTTGGCGCACGAATCCAGGCCCCGATGATTGAATCGTCATCGACGGTCTAAACTCCTCAGTCATTCGTTTCGGGGCGCGACGGACATGGATTTCGCAAACGCCCCGAGTTGAATCGGTGGAACCAGGAAAAAAAAAATCAAAGCCAAAAAAACCGGCCGTCACGTCGGAAAGTGGTCGGTTTCGAAACGCTCGGAAGACGAGACAGCCGAGCGTGGCGCCGTATCGTCTCTCTGGCGTGAGAGCGGCGCTGCTCAGGCGACGCGACGCGCGACGATGCGCCCGTCGCGTCTTTTGCTCGTCGCCCTGACGTCCTTGACGCTGCGCGCGGCATCCTCGCCGCTCCCCCTGCCCAGCGCCTCGTGTCCCTTGGACGACGGATCCTCCTCGCTCGACGCGGCGCTCTCCTCCGTGTATTCCCACGCGGGGGAGTCGCACTTCAGCGTGCTTCAGGCGTTTCTCGACGCGGCGCGGACGTCGTGCGCGGGACCGTTCCTGTTTCACCGCTCCGAGGGCGGGCAGACGCTCTTCGCGCCGACGGACGCGGCGTTCGAGCGCCTGTTCGTCATCCTCAATCGCGGCCTCGAGGAGCTCCTGGGGAATCCGACGTTTCTCTGCGGGCTCGCGAGATACCACGTCACGATACCGTGCGGCCCCACGAACAACGCCACGTTTCGCCGCGCGTGCGGATTCCTCCCGACGGGCGATCTCGTCGACGGACAGGCGCTCGAGACGCTCTTCGACGATCAGACGTTGATCGCGGGGTTCGGCCTCGGCGGCGCGGGCACCGCGTCGAGCCTTCTCTTCGCGCAGATCTCCCAGGAGGTGTCCGTGCGCAAAGTCCGCGTCGACGGGTACCTCAAACGCGGCGCCGACGTCCTCGTCCCGAACATCGTGTTGTGCGGCGGTGGACTCGTGGTCCACGTCGTCGACGCCGTGCTCGTGCCCGCGGCGGCGTTTTATTCGTCCGTCGATTCGCTCATCGCGTCGTCGCCGGAGCTCTCAATCACCGCCGAGGCGTATTTTCTCACAGCCGCGCTTCGAGAGAGCCTCCTGGTCTCGCAGGAAGGCGACGGCGTCACCGCTCAACAGGAGGCGATCGTGATTCCCCCTCTGTTTCCGAGCGCTACGCTGCCGAACCCGGTCCTTCCGGATCCCGGGATGTGCGTCCCGGGCGAAGTCATCGATGCGTTCGCCGTGAAAACAGTCTTCGCGCCGACGAACCTGGCGTGGAAAAACTTCTTCCGGCGTGTCGGTCTCTCGAAAGAGCAGGTGTTCAGCGACCTCGAGCTCCTCCTGTCCACGCTTCAATATTCCGAAGTGTTCATCACGGAGGTGACGCCACCGATCGCCGCGGACGGCGTGCTCGCCGGATCCAGGTGGGCGACCCTCGCGGCGCGCGAAAAAAGTGCATCGCGCCAAACTGACCTCGGACCTGCACTTCGATGTCTCGCAGATACTTCACGTACAACATGTACCCGCTCGAGATCCTTCAATCCAGCGTCGATCCCGAGCTGCTCTTCGTCCTTCCGCTGCTCGGACCGGCCCTGGGAGCCTTGAACTTCTTCGACCTCGTCGTGGACATCACCTGCATCGGGAACAAACGCGTCGTGACGATGGAGGGGCAGAGGTTCGCGCTGCTGGGAAGAAATCAGGCGGTGGTGCTGGTCCCGGATATCATAGCCTGCGATGGCATACTGCACGTCGTCGACAGCGTCCTGATAACGCCGGCGCTGACGACGCTCAGGCAGCTCACGCTGCGACCCGAAATTTCCCTCTTCACCCAAATCGTCACCAGCCCAGGAAACGAGGCGCTGGCGCTGGAGCTCGATACCGTGGGGACCTTCGGACAGCTCGTGACCGGAATAGCGATCTTCGCGCCGACCAACGCAGCCGTGGAAGGGACGCTGGCGTACCTGGTGCGTCAAGAAAATGATTTCTTTCTAGCGCAACCACCAACCTGACGAAGAATAATTAAACGCGCAGGGGTACACTCCGGATCAAATTCTCGTGCCGCTCATGGACCCGTACATCGCGTTCCTCATTCGACAGCAGATCGCGCAATACCACCTGGTTCTCGACCTCGTCCCGCGAGGAGCGCTCGTGCCGCAGGAAGATTTTCGGCTGTGTCTCCTTGCCGACACCGACGTTTTCGATACGCGGCTTGCATATCCGCTACTCGCGAAGCCGTGCAATATATTTATCGGCCTCAGCATCATAAAACAGATCGGTATTCGCGTGCAAGGCGTCCGATCCGTGACGAAACGCATACCACCGGGCTTGCCCGACCCGATACGGGCGATATACGTAGAAGGGAGGCTGAACAGCGCTAAAGTGATCGTCCCCGATCTCGTATCTTCGAACGGAGTGGTGCAAATTGTCGACTCAATGTTAATTCCGCCGACGGCAGAACTTGGACTAAGCATACTTGATCGCATTGCTCGAACGCCGTGGTTGAAGGTGCGGCACGCGCAATGCGCGATATGTACGGAAGTCTCGTGTTTGAATTTTTCTTACGTTTCGCCGCAGATATATGAGGAAATCGTATTGATCCTTGGTCTGCAAGGTGAATTTCGTGGACAATGTCTTCCACCGGGAGATGTAAGTGTTTTTGCTGCAATTGATATTGCGTGGCTCGCGTTCTTTGCGAAGCTGTCCCTCACGCAGGAAATAATCTTTGAAAGCTTTACCGCGATATTGTATGACGTGATCCTCTTCTCAACGATAACTGAACGCTTCGGCGAGATACAGCTCTTCGAAGAGGTGCGCACGCTTTGAATTATTTTGTTTTAATGTTCCATTCTAACTTCAAACAAAGGGCGTCACGGACCAAGACTTTGTCTTTCCGACTCTTGAACCGCAGTTTTTATCGAACGGGGAGTTGCTCCCCACGACGCTCGATCGATACTGGCAAACGCGGGCGGATCTAACCTTTTTACGGTATGATACATACGCCAAAGTCGGCGGAGCGCTAATAACACAGGTGAGAAATAAAGAATTTATTCCGGTTTCCATGAAACCAATAATACTCACGCCATGAAATCCCCGACACGCAGGCATTCGTCTCTGGAGGTCGTGGACAAAATATTTTCGGGTGCGCGACATGAGCGCATCAGCGACGATGCCGATTTTTCCGACGCGTTGACGCGACCTACCACCCCGATGCAGGAACGAATCCACGCAAATAAATTCCGCAAACCCGTACCCTGGATTATTCCCGAACGTCGCACAGATAGTTCCACCGGAAACGCGAACTGGACAAAAAGCTTTGAATGGTGACCTCCACGTCGTCGACAAAGTTGTTGTTCCAGACCCATACGCGATTTGTCGCGCGGGAGACTTCGAATTCGTGCAGGGTTTCGCTTTCCAGAGCCAGCTCGTTTCTTCGCAGCCCGACCCTTTTGGTCCCATCATCGACAACGTCGTGCCTCGCGCCGTCGCGTTCGAGTTTTGCGAGCGGCTCCCGTGCTCGTACACCGTCCCGGGTCTTTACGGGCGCGCGGGTTTCCGCCTCTCGGTCGAGGTGGTCGTTCAGTACAAGAGCGTTTTCCCTCTCTGCGACCCGTGGTGTTCGCCGACGAGCTTCTGGTGGTGCATCCCTTGCACCGGCATCTACGCCCAGACCGTCCTCACCATCGGAGGATGCGCCCCGTATCAGAATTGGCATCACTGCGGCGGCGCGCTCTCCATCTGGGTCACCGACGCAGGCGAGGTGCGTTTCGGTTTTCAGACGTTTGTGGAGAGCTTCTCGCTCCTCCCCATCTTCACAGGAGGCGGCATGCGCGTCATCGACACCTCCGTGCCGGCCAAGGGCTTCAAGTTCCACAACGGTCAGACGGCGAAGATCCTCGCCACGTACGATGGCTTGTGCAACTGCACCAAGATCTACATCAACGATAAGCTTCGCGGCATCGCCGATCCGTTCGACGTCGGGCAGTACGTCTGGCAGCCCTTCCCCGACGTCGCGAATAACTTTTTCGACAGCATCACCCTCGGCCACAGCGTCCATTCCCGGAACATCACCCCGCCCGCGGGCGTGTTTCCAACCCCCGCGAGCGTCGAGTCGGGCACGGGAGGTCGCGGCGGTATCGACGCGGGACTGGCGGAGGCGGAGGCGGCGAATCTTTATCTGTCGCAAGATTTCTTGGCGAAAGACTGGTCCATCCCGGCCGCGGGACAGTTCGCCACGTACCCCTCTGATCCGGTTCTGGTGGGGCGTAATCCGACGCAGATATACTTGCCGTGGAAGGGAAACATCATCAGCTCGAGCGTGTGGTTCGATAACGGAAGGAGAGAGGGCATCAGATACCCCAGTACGTGCGTGCCGCCGCCGTTTCGATAGCATCGAAAAAGCGGCGTTTGATTTTTTGTGAAACCGCTTTTTTTTTTTTCGACGCGTGGTCGAATAAATTTCCAGATTTCCCCCACGTGTGACGTTCGTTCCCATCCCGCGTCCCTTTCTCTCAGCTGACAACACGCTGACGCGACTTCCCGCCATCTGGAGAGACGGACGCGCGCGAGCACATCGTCTGCGGGATCTTGCCCCGGCGCGCGGCGTGACTCGTTCGTTCGCGCGAGATCTCCCAGGCGACGGGCGTTGGGTCGCGGGGGCCGCGCGCGCGTTCCTGAGTGAGGGGAAGGAGGATGGAGTCGGACCCTTTTCTTGCCGGGGTGGAGGATGGGGAGAAGCTTGTCACCGACGCGCTCGCGTGCTTGTACGAGCGGGACACGGCGACGCGGGAGGGACGGGGCGCTGAGGCGACGAGGCTGACGGCGAGCGTGCGGCGGAAGATATCCGCGCTCAAATCCAAGCTCGACGCGCTCCGCGCGGGTCTGGAGTCGTCGTCCATCACCGAGCACGAGTCGCGCCGGAGGGAGGATCTCATCGACGCGCTCCGACGAAAGCAGGAGGAGCTCGAGTCTTCGCTGAGCGAGGCGCCGCGACCGACCTCGATCGTGATCGGCATGGGCTCTCCGATTTCCCCGATCGTCCCCGAGCCCCCCGCGCACGAGTCGGCCGAGGCGGAGGACCTCGACAACCGGAGCATCCTGCAGCTCCAGCGAAACCTGATGCAGGACCAGGACGACGAGCTGGAGGAGCTGTCGAGGGTGGTGATGAGCACGAAGCACATCGGCCTCGCGGTGGGCGAGGAGCTGGACCTGCACCAGAGGCTCCTGGACGACATAGACGACGAGGTGACGCGGACGGGGTCGAGGCTCAAGCTCGCGCAGAAGATGATGCTCGCGGTGTATCGCAAGACGTCCAACTGCAAGTTGATGATGGTGGCCGCGCTCGTCGCCGCGATCCTCGCGTTGCTCGTCGTGGCCATCCTCAAACACTTCTGACGCCGCCGAACGCCTCTCTGACGCGCGAACGAACGCGCGCGCGGGACGAATCGCGATCGACGCGACGTGTATTTCATTCTTTCACGTGTTACGATTACCCGCCCTAGTAGTATATAGTGTGCGTGCCCGCTTCATTCTACTTCTCACGTCTCGCCGCGCGGCCGCGCGGGACTCCCCGGCGGATGCTGCGCCCCCGGATCTTCTTCCCCCGCCCCCCGAGCGTCGCGCGGGTCCACGAGAATCATCTCCAGCGCGCCGCCCCTCTCCTCCCCCCCGCCCCTCTCCGGCACGCTCGCGGCTTCGATCGAGGCCGCGGGCGCGACGGCCACCCTCGCCGCCATGGCGATGTTCTCCACGAGCTCTCCGTCTCGAATCATCGGCGGGTTCTCCACGACGACGACGTACCCTCCAGCCAGCGGGATGTCCTCGCACCCCGAGTTGTCGTAGCGCATGACGACGGGCGCCGATCCGGGCATCGCCGCCTTCTGTATGTACGTCTCGTAGATGGCCGACGGCGGGATGTTGATCTGCACGCCGAGCTCCGCCATCCGCGCGACGAGCTGCATGGCGTCGCCGTTCTGCGGCAGGAGGTCCGTCGGGTCCATGGGCAACCAGCTGAACTCGCCGAGCTCGGTGTTGAACGGGTTGGGCTCTCGGAGCCTGAACGCGTGCGCGACGGCGACGCACAGCGCGGCGTCCAGCGTCTCGTTGAAGAGATGCCCGATCCACGGGTGCTGGTGCAGGAACAGGAGCACCATCTCGAGGAACACGCGCGTGCACACGAACGAGAACATGTACAGCTGGAACTTGCGGAACATCTCCGTCTTGGTGTGCGCGGGCGTGGAGACGGGGTCGATGTCCGCCTGGCGCAGAATCATGAGCTGCATCTTGAGCTCGCGGACGTTCCTCGCGATGTTCGACAGGATGATGGCGAGGATCGTCATGTACGTGATCGCGAGCGCGAAGAAGGTCATGTTGTTGAACGACGAGTACCGGTACGCGAAGTTCAGCACGAACAACAGCAGCACCAGCGTCGTCGTCGTCTGCCTCTCCCCCACCGGGAGCGTCCGCCGCGTGATGAGCCATCCCCGCGCGACGAGGATGAGAATCCCAAACGTCGCCGCCTGGTTCGCGGCGCTGCACGCGAAGTGCGACATCAGCACCCAGTTCGGGAGGTACCCGTACTTGGACATCGTCTGCCAGCGCAGCATGCTCGCCGCCTCGTACGTGATCTTCAGCAAAGGCAGCGCGATCATCATCCTGTGCAGCGCGGTCACCTTGTCCGAGTGGTACGCGAAGCAGAAGTACGTGTGCGCGACGAGGAGCGCGCACCACGAGATGGTGAACAGGCGGTACATCATCGGGAGGGGGATGTACCCCGTGCCGAGATGCTCGCCCCCGGGGTTCATGAACGTGTAGTCGATGGTGATCCGCCCCGCGCCCTCGCCGCACATCAGCACCGACCACGTCATGAACACGTTCCGGTCGACCTCGACCACCTCCCTGGTGAACTCCTGGTCGCTCACCTTGACGACCAAGCACCGCTGCATCACCGTGGAGTTGGGACCCGCCGCGATCTGGGAGCACGTCTGCGCCACCTGGATCTGGTAGTTGTACATGTCCATGTCCTCGCACCCGAACACGTACGCCGACATCGGCTCGCCCCCGGCGGACGCGCCCGCCGTGCTGCGGTCGCGGAACTGAACGTCGAACTCCGCCGTCCCGCCCGCTAAAAACCCGAACGTGTCGAAATCTTTACTCGCCGCCGTCTCCGAATACAGCGCCAGGGCGACGCTCTGCACGCGCGCCTCCGCGCGAGGCGCCAGGGTCAGCGCCAGAACGAGCGCCAACGCCGCGTGCGGCCATCGCGCGGGACCGCGCCCGCTCCGGCGGGACATCTCGCGCGCGCGCGCGAGAGAGGCCTGCTCTGCCGAGGGCGAAGGGAAGAGGGCGATCGGTCGCGTCAGAACCGTCGAACGAGTCAAAAAACACAGCGGCGAGGCGCGTCGTCGTCACGCGCGTGACAAGACCCCTCGGACCGCCGCTGAGCGACGGAGGACGGCGCGGCGGGGTACGCGAGACGCGCGCGAACGCGCGAGCGCGGCGCGCGCGAGGAACGAGCGCGAGCGCGTCCGCTCGGCGCGCGCGCTCCGCGCGCGCCGGAACCGCCCGCGAGGGGGTCGGGTCGCGCGCCGCGCCGGCGTCGATGCTTCGATTCGACCGACTCGAAGAGGCGGTTCGGGGAGAAGGACGAATCGCGTCGGGAGCGAGACCGCGCGCGGACGCACCGCCGGGAGGGTGGCCCCGCGCGCTCGAGCGACGCGAGCGCGAGGGCGCGTTGTCCGGGTGAGCCCGCGCGCGACGGTCGCGTGAACGGACGCGCGGCGCGCTCGAGCGGCTCGGAGTGTCCGCCAGCCGCCCCGCGCGGGATAGATATTACGAGTGCGCTCTCCGTGTCGTCCGGATTACCGGACGCAATTTTACGCCGGCGTGACGTCAGAGCCCGCTCGAGTGAGAGAATTCGAGCACTACAGTGCCGACTGGCGCGCAGTCCTGACGATGACGAGCCCGCCGATCGACGACGCGACTTTCGTTGCGCTCCGTCTCACCGTCTGCCGCGCGCGCATGGCGTCCTCGGGGTCGGCGCTCGGCGCGACCCCGCGGGGATGCTCGGGGCCGCGCTCGGGTCGTCGCGTCGCTCGCGCGCGCGCGCGTCTCGTGCGCTGGGTCGTCGCCCCACCCGCGCGCGGCGAGCGCGTCGACGGCGGCGGATGCGGCGACGACGTCGCCCTCGGCGGACGTCGCGATCGCCTCGCGCGTCTCCCCCCGCGCGCCGCCGCGGCGAGGCGGCCGTGGTCGGTGGACGCGTCCGGCGGGGTGGTCTTCACCGCGGGCGAGATCGCGGCCGCGACCGGCGGCGAGGTGACGCGCGCCGCCGCTCCCGGAAGCGTGAGCACGGACACGCGGTCGCTCCTCCCGGGGCAGTGGTTCCTCGCGCTCGTCGGCGACGCGCACGACGGGAACGCGTTCGCGCGCGACGCGCTCGCGGCGGGGTGCGCGGGGATGATCTCCTCGCGCCCGCCCCCCGCGGGCTGGCCCGCGGGGTACGTCCGCGTCGGAGACACCCTGGACGCGCTCCAGGCGCTCGCGTCGGACGTGCGCGGGCGCTTCGACGGCCCCGTCGTGGGCATCACCGGCAGCGTCGGGAAGACGACGACGCGCGCGCTCGTCGCCGCCGCGCTCGAGGCGTCGCCCGGATTCGCGCGCGTGCACGCCACGAGCGGAAACATGAACAACCACGTCGGCGTGCCCCTGACCCTCCTGCGGATGCCCCCGGACACCGACGCGTGCGTGCTGGAGATGGGCATGAGCGGCCCAGGGGAGATCGCGACGCTCGCGAGGGTGGCGCGCCCGACGGTTCGCGTCGTGCTCAACGTCCGACCGGCGCACCTCGAGGGCGCCGGCGGCGATCTCGGCGACGTCGCGCGCGCGAAGAGCGAGATGTTCGCCGACGCGAGGGAGGGGGACGCGTGCGTCGTGAACGCCGACGACGCGTACGTGCGCGCGATGCGCATCCCGCCGGGGTGCCGCGTCGCGTCCTTCGGGGAGGACGAACGCGCCGCTTTGGAAGATGAACGCGCCGACGTTCGCGTCCTCTTCTCCGCCGACGCCGAGACGCCGTCGACGTTCGCCCTCACCGCCACGAAGAGGTCCACCTCCGGCGGCGGCGGCGGCGCTGGAGTCGTCGGTCGGCGCCGCCGCGCGTCTGTGGTGGTTTCGGGTCCGCTGCGCGTGGCGCTGACAGAGCCGGGCGCGCACCTCGCGCCGTGCGCGGCGGCGGCGGCGGCGGCGGCGCTGTCGCTTGGCGCCGACCTCGGTCCCGCGCTCGCCGACGCGATGCGATCGTACGCCGCCCCCGCGGGCCGCATGCGCCCGGTCCCGGCGGCGCCCGAACGCTACCCGCGCGTCACGTGCATCGACGACGCGTACAACGCCAACCCCGCGAGCGTCGCGAACGCGCTCGCGACGCTTCGCGCCGAGCGCGACGCCGGGCGGAGAACCGCCGCGATGCTCGGGGACATGCTCGAGCTCGGGGCGGCGTCGCGCGAGTACCACCGCGAGGTCGTTCGCGCGTGCCTCGACCACGGGTTCGACGTCGTGGGCTTCGCCGGGGAGGCGTTCAAGGCCGCCGTCGAGGATGTCCGGGCGGAGCGCGAGGACGCGGTGCGCGTGTTCGTCGCGGACGACGCGGACGCGCTCTGGCGCGCGGCGGGGGCGGAGGCGACGAAGGTGGACGCGAGGGGACGCGCCGTCGTCCTCGTCAAGGGAAGCCGATCCACGCGCATGGACCGCGTCGTCCGCAGGCTCACCGCGGAGGCGGAGGAGGGGGAGGGGGGAGGCGCGGGGGAGCGAAGGAGGGGCGGCGGGGCGGGGGAGGGGTAGCGTGGTGATAGACTAACCCGTGTGATTGTAATACAAAGCGTCGCGCGCGTCTCTTCGCGCTCGTCGTCGACCGCGACCCTGCCGAGATGTGTCGTTCCATCGCGGGCGTTCGGGGCGCGGCGTCACTCACGAGACGATCGTGCGGAGCGTGAAGAGTCATCGGCCCTCGCGGGACCCCCGGCGCGGTAAAGAGCGGGGTGTGCCGTCGAGGGCGATGGACGCGATGCTGCGGAAGCCGCCGCCGCGGCGGTCGGGGGGACGGAGACGACGCGCCCTTCTCAATCAATGATCGACGTGAAGCGATCGATCGACGAGAGAAGGACGCTTACCGGCCTCACCCGCCGCTGTTCACCTTGCGCCTGGGCGCTTGGAACGTCGAGCGCGACGCGTCCGGGCCGAGCGGGTTCCGGTCGCGGAGCCTCTTGAACGGGTCGTCGCCGTCGGATTTTTTCGGCCTCGGCTTGGGTCGCGGCGCGTCGTCGTCGTCCGCGCCGCCGCTCCCGTCGCCGAGACGGCGGCCCCCGCCTCGGCGCCGGACGCCCAGCGCGGCGAGCTCCTCCGCCTCCCTCCCGCGGCGCTCGCGCTCGCGCTCGGCGTGCGCCTCCGCCGCGCGCTCCGCCGCCTCCATCTGGCGTCGGCGCGCCTCCCGCATGCCTTCCTCGTAGTCGCGCACCTTCGCCGGGGTGGGCGCGCGCGCCGAGCCCGCGACGCGCGCCATCGCGGGGTCCAACACGTACGGGCGCAGGAGGAAGAAGTACGACGCGACGGCGGCGACGACGTACCACCCGTTCACCTCGAGGAAGCCCCACGCCCTGGCGAGGACGTTCGCGGGGGCGAGCTGGCTCGCGACGTCCATCGCGCCGGGCCGAGGGTACCGGGCGCGCGCGAGGGAGTGCGCGCGCGGCCCCGGGCGAGACGAGATCCCCCTCGAGCACGCGTCCCGCCCGACGAAAAGTCCGCCGAGAGGAGCCCGCGGCGGGGGGCGGAAAATGATGTCGTCGCGGATTTCACGTGGGCGCGGCCGCGATTCACGCGCCTCGACGGCGGCCCGCGTAGTCGTTCAGCAGCGGCTTCGAAGTCTCGTCAGAAGGTTTGGCGCGTCTCGGTTCGCGATGATCGGCGCGGAGCGCCCCGGTCTGCGCGCGCGTAACGTGCGCGATACCTCTCACGAGGCCCCGGCGTCGTTCGTGCAGTCCCCGATCGCGAAGGCGGTTCGGAGCCTCGACGCGTACCCGAAGGTGCAGGAGGACTACGTCACCGGGAGCACGGAGGGCGGGATCATCACGTTCGTCTGCGCGTTGGTTTGCGCGCTGCTCTTCCTGAGCGAGTACGCGCACCACCGCACGACGATCATCACGAGCGAGGTCAAGGTGGACACGATGAGCGTGGACCGCGTGACGCCGATGGCGGAGCGCCTTCGCGTGCACATCGACGTCACCTTCCACGCCCTCGCGTGCGAGCTCATCACGCTGGACACGCAGGACCAAGCCGGGGAGGAGCACCACGACGTGCACGAGGGCCACCTGAAGAAACGCCGCCTCGATCGCCACGGGCGCCCGATCGACGCGGGGTACACGGTGGACCCCGTGAACAAACACGCGGAGATCCACCGCGAGGTGCGGCGGATGCGGAAGGACGCGAAGGGGGACGAGGGGCACGGGGGACACACCGCGAGCGGACACGACGGGCGCGGGGAGGCGGATCATCTTCCGCTCGCGCGCGGGGACGGGGCGGCGGCGGGCGGCGAACGCGGGGACGCGAACGTGGGGGGGGCCGCGGGCGATGATGGAAGCGGCGGTTCCGATTCCGGTTCCGGCGGTGGGTCCGTCGGGGGGCACGTCGGTCGGGAGGGCCGCCGCGGCCGCGCTCTGCTGGAAGGGACGAACGGCGTCGCGCAGCAGGAGATGATGCCGCTTCGCATGATGAACATGTTCAACCTTCAGGACATCCTCGACGCGCAGTTCCCGGACGGCGTGGAGAAGGCGTTCAGGAACGAGGCGAAGGAGGGGTGCGAGGTGATCGGGTACATCGAGGTGAACCGCGTCCCCGGGACCTTCTCCATCTCCCCCGGGCGCAGCCTCCAGATCGGCATGCAGCACGTGCAGCTCAACGTCCGCACGGAGCTCAACATGACGCACACGATCAACAAATTCGCATTCGGCGAGGCCTTCCCGGGCTTCGTCTCCCCCCTCGACGGGGACCGCCGCGACCTCCCCTCGAACTGCGTGCACCAGTACTTCCTCAAGGTCGTCCCCACCTCGTTCACGCCCCTCGCCGGGCCGACGATCAGCTCGCAGCAGTACAGCGTCACGGAGAGCACCGCGAGGGCGCAGGGCTTAATCGGCGGCGCCCGGCCCAGCGGCGTGTATTTCCACTACGAGCTCAGCCCCATGCGCGTGGACTACCGCGAGGAGAGAAACACGTTCGGGGAGTTCCTCACCGGCGTGTGCGCGGTCGTGGGGGGAGTCGCCACCGTGTCCGGGCTCGTGCACAAAGCCGTCCTCTTCGCGCGATCGAAGGCGAGGTCCGCGGCGTGAAGCGACGAGCGACGACGCGAGGCAAAGGAATTTTTTTAATACCCGAGCGCGCGCGCGCGTAAGCGTAAGGAGCGAAGACTTTGTCCTCTCTCGTCACTCGTATCGCGCGCGCTAAGCGCGGCGCGACTCGTCGGTCTCACGCGGACGAGAGCACCTTGACGTTTTGCTCCTCGCCTCCTTTCGCGGTTCCTTTCGGTAAGTCCGCCTTGGAGTGGATGTGGAAGTGGTGGTACTTTTGCTTCGCCTCGTACTCTCTCACGACGGAGAGCATCGCCGAGCCTCCCGCGACGACGACGAGGATGACCCTGTCCGGGTTCTCGAGGTCCACGCGGTACGACTCCTTCGGCACGAGGTCCGCGATCTTCTTCTCGACGTCCATCTTGTGCAGGTGCATGGCCGGGGAGTGTTCCTCGTAGTGCACGCGGAAGGACGGGAGCGCGGCGGGGCGGTCGAGAGGCGCGACGGGGGGGAAGTGTTCGGCGATGATTTTCGCCGCGAGCTCGTCGAGGTTCGCCTCGGGCGCGATGCGCTCGATCGGGATGAGCCTCTGCGTGTGCTCGGTCTTCGTCCACCCGGCGGCGCCGACCTTGTCCGCCTCCTCGATCAGACCTGGGTGGCGACCGACGAAGGGGGAGTGATGAGGTCGGATTCTCGGGGGAGGAGGCCGACGGGGTTCCGCGCCGCGTTTTATCGGACGGGACGAACGAGGCGTACCTTCGGCGAGGAGGCGGACGTTCGCGGTGTTGTCGTCGGGCCTGAGCGCGACGAAGACGCTTCCGGGGCACCCCGGCACGAGGAGGGACTCCGCCATCTCGTACGGCACGTCCGTCACCCCGGGCTTGACCATGGACGCGGGGGTGCTCGACTCGTCGTAGCCGAGCTTGAAGAACTTGTCGTTGAGCAGCGCAGCGACCTCCTCGCCCGCGCGGCGGACGTCGTTCCGGCTCTTGCTCGTCACGAGGAAGCCCTTGAGCCACGGCGGGAGCGGCGGGGGGGACGTGTCGTGCGTGGAGAGCTCGGGGGGCATGCCGATACCGTGCGTGGTGGCCATCGGGAGAAGTCGAGGGGAGGGCGGGGAAGGGAGCGTGTCGTGGTTTTTGTAGTCGGCGACGGGCAAGCCCCGCGTTTTCTAAAAGTCGCCGGGGAATTCGACAGTTCTCGCGCGTGCCTGGCGCGTGCTCCTCCGAGCGCTCGCCGCTCGGCTCCAGCTTTCGACCAATCACGAGCCTCCATTCGCGAGCCTCCGCTCGCGCACCGTCCGCGAGGGACACGTCGCGGTCCGCCGCGCCACACGCCCGCGCACAAGCGCCCCCCGCGCCGCGCGTCTCGCTCGTCGGACGTCTCCGTCGACGCGACTCACGCGCGTTCCTCTCCACCGAGGCCCGGCTCCCCGCCGTCGCTTCCCCGCACCCTCGGAGCACTCCCCCCCGCCCCCCCCCGCGCCGGCGCGCGCCTCTCGGCCGTCCCGCCCGTCCCTTTCCCCGGACGCACGCGACGTTCGACGATGACGGCGGCCCGCGCGATGCTCACGCGCGCGCCTTCCGCGACGTCCGCCCCCGCGGCGTCGTCCCGCGGCGCGGCATCGTCCGTTCGTCGCCGCGCGGCCGCGTCCTCCGCCCCCGCGGCGGTCCCCCGCCGCGCGCGCCGCTCCTCGGTCGTCCCCCGCGCCTCGGGCGAGAGCTCCGTCTCGGAGAAGCTCGAACTCACCGCCGATAACGTCGAGCTCGTCCTGGACGAGGTGCGCCCGTACCTGATCGCGGACGGCGGCGACGTCGAGCTCGTGGAGATCGACGGCCTGGTCGTGCGCCTGAAGCTCAACGGCGCGTGCGGGAGCTGCCCGAGCAGCACGACGACGATGCGCATGGGCATCGAGAAGCGGCTCATGGAGAAGATCCCGGAGATCCTCGAGGTGGAGCAAGTCACCGAGGAGGAGGCGGGGCTGGACCTGACGGAGGAGAACGTCGAGGCGACGCTGGACGAGATCCGCCCGTACCTCGCGGGGACCGGGGGCGGCGAGCTCGAACTCGAAGCGATCGAGGAACCGATCGTGAAGATTAAACTCTCGGGGCCCGCGGCGAGCGTCATGACCGTGAGGGTCGCCGTGACGCAGAAATTGAGGGAGAAGATGCCCAGCATCGCCGCCGTGCAGCTCTTGTGATGCGAGGCGTACACCGTAGGCTATTTTTGTTGACGTGAGACGAAAGAGACGCGCGAAACGAAACGCGAGGCGCTCGGCCACCGATCGGAACTCCCGGCGCGAGACGAACGAGGCCTTCGCCCCGCCCGCTCGCGAGCGGCGGCGCGTCAATTATGTCATTCTCGAGGCTCCTTCGCGGCGTCGTCTCGCACCCTCGGAACCGACGACGCGATTTCATTTCAGCTCGCGCTCGCGCACCTCCCACGCGCCGGCGGCGCGATGGCGCGCTTCTCCAAACGCACGACCGCGTTCTTCAACATGGTCGGGCGCAACGTCATCGTGCCGTTCTGGCTCACCGTGCGCCTCGCCTCGTTCTTCAGGTGCGCTCGGCGGGGACGACGCTTCTGACGCGCGCCGTTTTGTGGACGACGGCGTCTCGAGCGCAACAACGCGCCCCCGCGCGCGAGAACCCCTCCCCCTGACGCTCACGGCGACGGTTCCCCCTCGCAGGATCGGATGGCTGTTCAAGTTCCTCGGCCTCGTCGCGTTCGCGGCGCTCCTCTCCCCCGCGTTCCTCAGGATCGCGTGGACGTACTACACGGACGGCAGGGTGCGCGGCGCGCTCGCGCGACGTCGCGCGCGGCGGTCGGCGATTTTCAAACCCGCGCGCGGTCCCTCGCGCGCCCGGGTGGACGACGGAGCCCCTCTCTCCTCCCCTCCCTCTCTTCCGCGCTCGTCGCTCACTCCTCCGCCCTTCCCCCTCCCCCCCTCCGCCTCGCCGTCTCTCGTTCGTTCGTTCGTTCGTTCGTTCGTTCGTGTCTCAGATCAAGCGCGACATTCGGTACGGCCGCTCGCCTCGCAATCGTCTGGACCTGTACCTCCCCCGCGGGTGCGCGTACCACGGCGAGGCGGTTGTGGACGCCCCCGGCGCGGCGGCTTCCGGCCCTAACCGCGGCCGCCCGGTGATCGTCTTCGTCACGGGCGGGATGTGGATCATCGGGTACAAGGCGTGGGGCGCGCTGTTGTCGGTGACGCTCATGCGCCGCGGCTTCGTCGTCGCGAGCGTGGATTACCGCAACTTCCCCCAGGGCACCGTCGGCGACATGGTCCAGGACGTCTCGAGCGGGATCGGTTGGGTCAGGAAACGCGCGGCGAGCCTGGGCGGCGACCCCACGCGCGTGTTCGTCGTCGGGCAGAGCGCGGGCGCGCACCTCAGCGCGTGCGCGGTGCTGCGTCAGTCGGAGTGGGCTCGGGACGGCGTGGAGAACGCCGAGTGGCGGCCGAGCCAGATCGCCGGGTTCGCGGGCATCTCCGGCGTGTACGCGCCGGACGACCCCCGGCTCATCGAGCACTTCCACGCCAAGGGGCTGTACCGCGAGGTGTTCTACTCCATCATGGAGGCGGGGTTCAGCGGCTCGCGCGCGGAGGAAGCCCTGCCGCGCGCGTCGCCCGCCGCCATCCTTCGAGAGCTCATCGAAAGCCCCGGGGGGCGGAGCGCCGTCGCCGAGGAACACCCGCCCGTGTTGCTGTGCCACGGGCGCGCGGACACCTCCGCGCCGCCGAGGCAGAGCGAGACGTACGCCGAGGAGCTGAGGCGGGCGGGCGTGCGCGGGGTCACGGAGCGGTACTACGAGGGGAAGACGCACACGGACCCGTTCGTCACCGACCCCATCTCGGGGGGGGGGGACGCGCTCCTGGAGGACCTGGTCGCGTTCGTCGGCGGCGACGCGGCGGCGGAGAGGGTGGGCCCGCAGCCGGCGATGCTGCCGAGGTCGCTCGTCGAGATCGCGCGCGCGGTCGTGCCGTTCTGATCGGATGATGAGGGTGATGGCGAACCGTTCGCGGTTGGTTCTGAGCGAGAGGCCGTCCGCCGTCTCGTCGCGACGATGCTCTTCCGTCCCGAGAGGCTGTCCGCCGTCTCGTCGCGACGCTTCTCTTCCGTCCCGAGAGGCTGTCCGCCGTCTCGTCGCGACGCTTCTTTTCTTTTCTCTTTTCCGTCCCTCGACTCCTATAAATACTTTCAGAAAGTAGTCCTACCTTTATAGACGGTCGTCGTCGCCGTCGCGCCTTCGCGGTCTACTCCGCGTCGTCTTCGCCGACGTCCCGCGTTCGCGACGCCTCCGATCGTCGTGCGCCGGCGCGCCTTCCCCCTTACTGCGCCGCGCCCGCCTCGGCCTCGGCCTTGGCGGCGGCCTCCGCCTCCGCGGCTTCCCTCGCGGCCCTTCGCCTCTCCTTCTCGATCCGCGCCAACTCGCGCTGCTCCGCGAGCTCATCCTTGATGGCCGAACGCTGCGCCTCCCGCGCCTTCTCGTTGATGTCGTACCCGGGGATGCCGCTCCCGAACGCGCTCGCGGGGGACACGTCCACGCCCGCGACGAGCGCCGCGCCGAGGGTCGCCGCGCCGAGAGCGCGCCTCGCGAACGCGCGGCGGTCGAGGCGAGGCGACGACGACGACGCGCCGCGCGAGGCCGCCTCCTTATCTTCCGACGAGCGGGGCGTCCGCGGCGCGCGCGCGGCGACCGCGCCGCGGCGCGCCCGACTCGTGGGGGGGGGGGCGGGGGCGGCGCCGACGGTGGAGGCGGAGGCGGAGGCGAGCATCGGACCGCGTCGGGGACGTGAAAGTGAGGAGAGGGGGGGGAGGAGCAAGCGCGTCGAGGGATCGGATCGCGACGGTCTCGACGGACGACGCGCGCCACGTGGCGGGGGGCAAAGTACGAATGGAGACTACTTGCGTACGTACCCTGACTACGAGCCATTGGCACGAAGACGAATCGGCGCCGGTTGCATCGATTATTACTAGCTCTGTCGATCGGCCGTTATTATCTCGTCTTTGAGTGAACTCCCGGAATCTCAAAACACTCCCTCCTCGTTTCTCCACTCCCGTGGTGGTGTCCGCGGGTCAAGGAGAGAAGGGGGGGTTTCCAGAAACTTTCGGGGTGAAAAGTTCCCACGCATCGCATCAGAAAAAGTTGCGGCAGGCGCGATCGAACAATGGAACATCGCGCTTGACGCACTACACACACGCCCATCCGATCATTCCAAGCTCGCGCACCGGAACAAACGCGGCGTTATCGTCCCTGCATCACGGGCACGGCTCGCCGACGACGCTCATCGCCAACGCCGGTTCCCGAGCTCATCTGCTTTTTCCCGGGAAATGGAAATGAGCGCAATAAACGATTATGGTCAGCACGCGATCGACGCGGCCATCGCGGGGGTGCGTCTGGACCTGCCGACCTCCCTCATCTCTCGCCCAATCCTATTTCGACACCCCCGTGGTTTCCCAGGACCCACGCTCGCGTCTCGGGACGTGTTTGTGCTCAGACGGAACGCGAGACGCGGTATCCCGAGCCGCCGCCCTGCCGGGACCCTTTTCTCGGGACGACAAAAATAACAACCGAACCTTCTGCGCCGCCGCGCGCTCACCTCTCGCCCCTCCCCTCCGCGCGTGCACAGATCATGGCCGACGGTCTACCGGCTCAATCCCACCGGGAGGCAATGAACGGCCGGACCTGCACGGTCGCGGCATCGATACTCCTTCTCCGACGGTACACCGAGCGTCACGACTTCACCGCGCGCGTGTACGACGACCCATCACCCACCGGAGCACCGCCTGGGACGGGACGTTCCGAATCCGCCTTAACGCGCGACCGCGTGGACGTCCGCGTCGCCTTCGACGACGACGCCTCCGCGATGCAAGTGCTCTTGGAGTGCAATCGCGCGATGTCCAGCCCCACCGACGCCGCCGCGAACGGAGCCCCCGACGTCATCATCGCGACGCTCCGTCCCGGCGTCGACCCGGACCTCGCGGCGGACGCGCTCCACGCGGAGCTGGAGCCAGACGACTCCTCCGCGCGCGCGACGCGCGCGACGAACGTCTCCGACGTCTCGCGATTCGTATTCCTGTTCCGCGAGAGGCGGGGCGCGCTCACCGTTCGCGCCAACGCCGCCGCGCGGCGGCGTCACGACGTCGAGAAGACCCCCGGTCACCTCAACGTCGTCCTCGCGGCGCTCAGCGGCGCCGGCGCGTCCTGGGACCCTCGCGACGCGCCCGCCGCCGCGACGCCGCTCATCACCGCCGAAGAGCTGCGGGGTCTGCGCGCGTGGAACGACGCGTCCTACCGTCCGCAGTACCTGCCTCTTCAGCCCGTGACGCGCGCGACGACGCTCCCGGCGCGCATCGCCGAGATCGCGGCCGCCCACCCGACGGCGCCCGCGGTCTCGCTCGAGACCGCCGGGGCGTGGACCTACCTCGAACTGACTCGAGCCGCCTCGCGACTCGCGTCGCGGCTTCGCCGTTCGCTCGGTCCGAGCCTCCGCGGGGAACGCGTCGGGGTGTACCTCGAGCGCGGCCCACTCCTCGTCGCGTCGCTCATCGCCGTACACCTCGCCGGCGCGGCGTACGTTCCCCTCGATCCCCTCTACCCGGCGGACCGCGTGGGAAGTATGCTCGCGGACTCGAACGCCGTCGCCGTGATTTCATCCGCCGCCGCCGGCCTGGCCGGCGCCGTCGACGACACCGTCGAGGCCGCGCGACGGGACGCGGGCACCGACGGTGGTTTCGAACCGCCCGTCGTGATTCTCGTGGATGATGACGACGGGAACGCCGCCGGTGGCGATTCCGCCGATTTTGGCACCCTCGCGAGCGCCGCGCGACCGACCGACCTCGCCTACGTCATCTTCACCTCCGGCTCGACCGGTCGGCCCAAGGGCGTGAAGGTGACCCACGCCAACTTCATGAACTTCATCTACTCCATGGAAGAGACCACCGGGGTGGACGCGAGCGTCGCGCTGTGCGCGGTCACGACCGTGTGCTTCGACATCGCCGGATTGGAGCTCTTCCTGCCCCTCTGCGTCGGCGGCCGGACGGTTCTCGCGTCCCGGGAAACCGCCGCCGATCCGCGCGCGCTGTCGGACCTCATCGCGAACGAGAACGTCACTCTCGTGCAAGCCACCCCGAGCACGTGGCGGGGACTGATCGGCGACGACGCGGGTCGGCGGCGGCTCGCCGGGCTCACCGCCCTCGTCGGGGGTGAAGCCGTCCCCGCGGCGCTCGCGGGCGAGTTGGCGGACGCCGCTCGCGTCGCGTACAACGTGTACGGACCGACGGAGACGACGGTCTGGAGCACGTGCGCCAAAATCTCGCGCCCGAACCTGACCAGCATCGGTCGCCCGGTCGCCAACACGTCCGTCTACGTCGCGGCCGTCGTCGACGAGGGCGACGGGGAGGTTCGCGTCGAGCCCGCCCCCGTCGGCGTCGTCGGCGAGATTTGCGTCGGCGGCGCGGGCGTGTCGCGCGGGTACCTCGGCCGCGATGATCTCACCGCCGAACGGTTCCCGCGCGACCCTTTCTCCGACGAACCCGACGCGCGTTTGTACCGCACCGGTGACCTCGGCAGACTCCGACCGGACACGCTCGAGCTCGAGTGTCTCGGCCGGCTCGACCACCAGGTGAAGATCCGCGGCTACCGAGTGGAGTTGGGCGAGATCGAGACCGCGCTCGCCGAGTTACCGTCCGTGCGACATGCGGTGGTTGAGGTACGCGACGCCGCCGACGCCGGCGGGGACGACGACGCCAAGCAGCTCGTCGCGTACGTGGTGGAAGCGGAAGCCTCCGCCCCGGACGCCGTGGATGACGCGGACGCGGATACGAAGGAGGATTCGGCGCTCGCGAAAGACCTGGCGGACGCGGAGGCGTGGGGCGCCGTGTACGACGAGGCGTACGCGGCTCGCGACGCCCTGGACGAGTCCGACCCGAGCCTCAACTTCAGCGGCTACCTGAACTCGTACACCCCCGGTCGCGTGCACCGTCCCGAGGTCGTGAGGGAGTGGGTGGAGACCATCTGCGACCGTATCGCCGCGCTTCGACCTCGGCGCGCGCTCGAGCTCGGCTGCGGCAACGGCATGATCTTACTCCGCGTCGCGAAGCTGTGCGAGAGGTACGTCGGCACGGACCTCGCCGCGAACGCCGTCGACTACGTGAGGGACGTGATCACCCGACACCCCGACTTCACCCTGCCCCACTGCGGCCTGGCCATCGCCGGAGCGCACGAGGCTCGTCGGTTCGCGGAAGAGCGCCTGGACACGGTGGTGTGCAACGGCGTCTCGATGTACTTCCCCTCCGCGGACTATCTGACGTCCGTGGTGGAGAACGCGCTCGGCGCGATCGAACCCGGCGGGCACTTCTTCCTCGGCGACGTGCGCAATCTTCGGCTGCACCGCCACTTTCACGCCAGCGTCCAGCTCTTTCTCGCCGACCCGAGCGTCCCCTACCGCGACTATCTTGTCGACGTCGCGACGCGCGTCAAGCACGAGAAGGAACTCCTCGTGGACCCTGTCGCGTTCCTGACGATGGCCGAGCGATCCCTGCCGCGCGCCCTGTGCGACAGGGTGGTCGTCGACATGCGCCGGGGATACCACCGCTCGGAGTTCGGCATGTACCGCTACGACGTGGTATTCAGGCGCCCTTCCGACCCCGCCGCGGTGGACGCCGCCGCGGACTCCCCCGAAGCGTTCCGCGGCGCGAGGTACGAGCTCGAGCCGTGGGACCCCGCGGTCCACTCGCTCGCCGAGATCGAGCGCCGGCTCGTCGCGGAGGCGCCCGACTACCTCGCCTTCGCGGGTCTCGCGGACGCGAGGCTGGTGTACGAGGAGGCGTTGGTGGACGAACTCGACGAGAACACTCGTGACGCTCGCGTCCACGCCACCGCGGGCGCCCTCCGCGCGTATCTCGACGCGCGCGCGGCGAGGCTCGGACGATCCGCGGTGGAGCCCGAGGATATCTACCGTCTGGGTGAGAGGCTGGGGTACCGAGTCAACGCCATGTGGACGCCGGACGAGCCCGCCAAATTCGACGTCGTCTTCGCCAAAACGTCCGCGCCCGAGCCCGAACCCGTGGCGTTCGCCTCGCTGCGGCGCGGCGGTTCGCAGCGCGCACCACGAGAGATGGCTGATGAGAAGGATTCGGAGGATGCCGCGAACGCGCTCCGCGAGCTGACCAACAAGGGCGCCGGAGCGACCTCCCGCGCCGAACGCGCGCTCGCCGACCTTTTGGGCGATAAGAAGGCCGCCGCCGCCGCCGCCGCCGCGGAGAAGTCGGAAGTCTCTTCGGAGACCTCCGCGTTTTCGATCGTCCCGGCGGGTACGGCGAGGACCCTTCGCGTCGCGCTTCGCTCGCGCCTTCCCGCGTACATGATCCCCAGGGCCGTCGTCGGCGTGAAACCGGGCGGGATGCCGATGACGTCGAACGGGAAAATCGACCGAAAGCGTCTCCCGGCGCCCGCGGCGCTGCGATCCGAGCGCGAAGTCGGTGACGTCGACGCTCGCGTCACCGCGTACGTCGCCCCCGACGGCGACGCGGAGGAGCTCGTCGCCGCGCTCTTCGAGGAGGTTCTCTTCCCCGCCTCGGGTTCCGGTCGGGTCGGCGCGCTCGACGATTTCTTCGACCTCGGGGGGCACTCGCTCCTCGCCATGCAGTTCGTCGGAAAGCTCGAGGCCTCGACGGGTCTCAGGCTCCAGATGCGACGCCTCAGCGAAGCCCCCACGCCCAGGTCCGTCGCCGCCGCGCTGTGCAGCCTCGGATACGACGCGACGGGTGCTGATTCCGACGGAACGGACCGGTTCAACGCGCGTCGTTCCGCGCGCGAAAAAGAAAAAGGCCTTCCCGCGCGAGGCGCGTCGAACCGGAACGCGCTCACGGTCATCCACCCGGGATCGCTGCCCCACGCCTCGATGGACACCGTCGGGGGCGTGACTCGCGTGGATGAGATGTTCTTCCAGACCCGCGACGGCACGGTCCTCTCCGCCAGGCTCTGGCTCCCCTCCGGCGTCTCCCTCGACTCCGAGGCGTCGCGGGCGCCCGCGGTGATTGAGATTTCGCCCTACGGATACGCGACGGGAACCGTCGACGTGGACGAGGCCACCTACCCTTACCTCGCGGGCAACGGCATCGCGTGCATCCGCGTCGACAGCCGCGGCAGCGGTAACTCGGAGGGCGTCCTCGACGACGAGTACTCCCCCCAGCAGCAGCGGGACGCGTGCGACGCGTGCGAGTGGGCCGCGGCTCAGCCCTGGTGCACGGGCGCGGTGGGTATGATGGGCTGCTCCTGGGGCGGCTTCGTCGCGCTCCAGGTGGCTGCGCTCGCCGGGAACACCGCGGGCCTCGCGCGCGAGAGGCGCGAGGCCCCGAGCCTCCGCGCCGTCTGCGCCGTCTGCGCCACGGACGAGCGCGCCAGCGACGATATGCACTGGATGGGTGGATCCTTACTCGGCGAGAACCTCGCGTGGGGCGCGTGGCTCCTCGACTCGCTCGCCGCGCCGCCCGTGCCGGTGACGTCCGAACGGTCGGCGTCCTTCTCCTCCGGCCGCGGCTCCGACGACACCGACCCCGCGGAAGTCGACTCCGACGCCGACGAGCCCTCCGAACCCTCCGAACCCTCCGAACCCTCCGCCGACCGTTCGGAAGAAGGTCGTCGTTCGTCCTCGTGGGAGAGCCGGTGGGTGAGCCGGCTCGAGGAGCTGAAGCCCATGCACGGCGAGTGGGCCTCGCTGCACCCCGAATCCTCCGAGGGGAAGAGATACTGGAAGGAGGGGTCCGTCGGGTCGGGCGGCGGGACGAGCATCGTCGTGCCCGTGCTCTCGGTCGGGTGCCTGCACGGCGGCGGGTACCGGAACTCAACCCCGAGGCTCGCCCGCGCGTTGGGCCCGAACAGGGTCAAGGCTGTCATGGGTTCGTGGGTGCACAACTATCCCCACCTGTCCACGTCCGGACCCGCGTTCGGCTTCCTCGCGGAGGCGTTGGCCTTTTGGAAGACGCACCTCCGCGTCCCGGGGGACATCGACGCCGCCGCGTCGGATCGAGCGCCGCCGGAGTCGAACCGCGACGTTCCCGGCGTGAGGATCCACGTGCAGAGACCCCCGCTCGAGGGCGGACCCGTCAAAGCGCCGGAGCGCGCGGAGGGATACTGGGTCGCCGAACACTCCCAGGAGCACCTCGACGCCGCGGCGGAAGAGGGCGCCTTTTACCTCTCGTTCACCCCCGACGGCGCGCTCGAACCCGACACGCGCGGCGCGGACCTCGACGAGCTCGAACTTTTCGTCGACCCGAAGGTCATGAGGGATACTCCGGAAAAACCCGTCGGCGTCGCGTCCGGTCGATGGTTCACGTTCGGCGACGGCGACGACCTCCCCGGCGACCAGCGCCCGGACGACGCGCTGTCCGTTTGCTTCGACGGCGCGCCGACGACTGTCGAAACCGCCGTCGTCGGCGCGCCCCGCGTCGCCGTCGCGTGTCGGCGCGTCGGGGAGGACGTCGAGGCGCAGAGCGGCGTCATCGTCGCCAGGGTCTGCGCGGTCGATCCGGACGGATCCTCCCACCTCATCACCTACGGCGTGTGCAACGTCACGGCCATGTGCGACACCCGGTCCGTGTCCAGCCACCGCGGCGACGAGGAGGACGCCGCCGCGTTCGTGGTCCGCGTCGCGTGCGATTACTGCGCCTTCTCCCTCCCGGTCGGTTGGAAGCTGCGCATCGCTCTGTCCCAGACGTACTGGCCGGTCATCGCGCCGTCGCCCGCGGGTTTCGAACCCCTCGCGATCGTGGGCGGCGCCTGCGAGATACCCGCGCTCTCCGACGAGCACATCGCCGATAAGTGGTCGGACTCGGTCGATACCGTCCCCGAGCTCGAGGTGCTTCAGACCCCGCTCGCCACGCGCCGTTTACGCGGGGGCGAGGTTCGCGTCGATAGGATCGGCGCGGGCGCCAGCACCAAGGCGATCCGCCGAGCCGACGGCGGCGCGAGGCTGGTGCAAATCAAGGACTCGAGACTCGTCGTCGAGTCGCAAGCCGTCGATATCAGCGCGAAGAGCGCCCGGTCCCAGCGGATCGAGCGCCGTCGCGTGATCAAGGGTCTCGCGGTGAGCGGGAGAGCCTCGCCCAAGTCCGCGCTCGACGCGTTCGGCGGACCCGCGTCGCCCTCGTCCAGGTCGTCCACGTCCGGTCTCGTAGACGCCGAGGTCGTGGTCGGAGCCGAGATGACCGTCGTCGACGGGGCGTACAAGTTCGACACCACGCTCGAAGCGTTCGTGACGGAGGAGAACGCCGACGGAGACGACGCGGAGAACAGGCGGTCGGTGTTCACGCGATCGTGGACCGAGATTGCGCCGGCGAACGTCGTCAAGTGAAAGAAAAAAGCGTCCAAGGCGCGCGAGAAACCTTCGCGCGTCGTCGCGATGGACCCAGAGATAAAGTAATTATTAAAGCGCGCAAGGAGAAACTCTCCGCGGGGGCAGGGGCGAGAAATTCCGTCGACCCGAACACCCGGAGCGCAGCATCCCGAGGAAACATCCGACGCGACGGCGACCTGTTTGTTGTTCAAAAGTTTGAAAGTATTCATCATTTGGTCGGTGACGGTATTCCGCGCCCGTTCCCGACGGTTCCCGTTCGTCACCCTCGCCCCCCCCTCCCCCCCGCCCCCCTCTGCTTCCTGTCCCTCCCCCTCCCCCCGTTGACCCTCCTCTGCGTCTTGACGATGACGCCCCCCTGCCCGCCGCTCTTGAGGTCGCCCTCCATCTTCTCGAGGAACGCCAGCGTCTCCGCCTGCCGCTCGCCCCGCTCCTCCGCCCCCGCCGCCGCCTCCTCCGACCGCCGCTCCGCCAAAAATCGGTTATCCTTGCGAAGCTCGCGCGCCGCGCCGCGAGCCTCCTTCCGAAGCTGACGCTGGAGCCGCCGAGCCTCCGCGCGCTCGCGGTTCGGGTCGTAGTCGCGACCCTTCTGGTACCCCTCCTCCTCGTACGCGGGGTTGAACTGCTTGATCGCCTCCGCCGCCTTCCGGCGCCAACGAAGAGGCGCCAGGCGAGCGGACGAGTCCTCGACGCGACGCGACGCCTCCGAGCGAACCCCCTCCCAAACCTCCACCGCGACGTCCCAGGAATCGCCGCCGACGATCGAGGCGTCACCCGTATTTTTTTTCGCGGCGCCGTGGTTCGCCCGTCTAAGCGCGGCGAGGACGCGGTCGGCCGCCTCGAGCACCGGGCGGAGGAACTCTTTCGCGCACGCCGTCGCCGCGAAGGGCGCCATCAGCGAGCGAAGCGTCGCGCCGAGCGCCGCGAGCGCCGAGCGACGATCGAAAGCCTCCGCCGAAGGCGAAACGGCGGAATCCTCCGAAGAGGCGTCGACGAGCAGCGCCGCGATCGAAAGCGGCGCCGCCGAGGAGGAGACCGATCGGGGCGGTGCGTCCGGGGACGAGGAGGCCTTCTTCCCCGCGGATTTTTTCGCGCGCGTCTTGGACGTCTTCTTCCCCTCCTCGTCCTCCTCGCGTCCCTCCTCCGGCGCGAGCCACGCGCCTCCGATTTGCTCCCTGACGTGCGCCGGCAGCCCCGCGCCCCAGTCCGCCTTATCCTCGCGCTCGGCGCCGGCGGCGTGCGCGAGGGCGGCGGCGAAGACGAGCGCCTCCGGGAACGTCCTCCCCGCGGGCGCGGCGTACGCCGCCGCCGCCGCGAGAACCACCGTCGCCTTCGCCGCCTCGCGCGCGCTCCGCACCGCGCAGTGCGCCAGGACGTTCCCTAGATACAGCGCCGCGGGCGTCGTCACCGGGTGCGCCTTATCCGTCGTCGGGAACAGGTCCGCGAAGAGGCAGAGGAGCAGCACGGTTCGCGCCGGCGGCCACCCCGTCTCGCCCGCGCGTAGCGCCGCGCGCAGGCGCCGCGACATCTTCTCGAGCCGCGCGCGGCACGCCGTCGCGGCGTAAAAAGGCACCGTCGGCGCCGTCGCCGCGAGGTGCGTCGCGAGGACGTCGAGGTCCGCCGTCGGGAGCGGCCGAGCGCCGGCGAGGGACTCGAAGCGCATCAGGAGGAGGTTGAAGAACGTCTGCGTCTTCTTGCGGTTCTCGTCCCTGAGCGAGGGGGCGTGGAGCTTGCGCGCGCGCTCGAGCGCCAGCGACGCGTCGGAGGGGCGCAAACCCGCGAGCATGCGGTCCAGCGCCTCGGGCGTCTCGGGCATGTCGAACACGAACGGAAGCGAAGAGGCGGCCGGAGGAGGCATAGGCTGCGGCGAAGGAGGAGGATGCTGCGGCTCGGACGCCGGCTCGGACGCCGGATCCGACGCTTCCTCCTCCGACGCTTCCTCATCCTCATCCTCATCCTCATCCTCCTCATCCTCCTCCTCATCCTCCTCATCCTCATCCTCCTCCCCCCCGCCCTCCTCCTCCTCCACTTCCTCCTCCTCCTCCTCGCTCGCCTCGTCCCCCCCGTCCTTGAGGATGCCGAGCTTCCGAAGCCTTCTCTTCCCCCGCTCGAGGTCCTTGATCGTCCCGAGCTCGCGCTTCATCGCGCGCGTCTCCTCCCCGCCCTCCTCCCCCTCCCCGTCGCTCTCGCTCGCGGATTCCGACCCCGACCCGGACGCGTCCGACGCGTCCTCCTCGTCGCTGAGCGCGAAGTTCCCCTCGAGGTCGTCCCCGCCGCGCCGCGCCGCCTCCCCCGCGCGCCCCCCGCGGTCCGACCCCGACCCCGAATCCGAATCCGAATCGTCCGAATCGTCCGAATCGTCCTCCCCCTTCGCCGCCTTCCTCCTCTTCTTCTCGGCGAGTTTTTCGTCCCCCCTCTTGGCGCGCGCGCGCCGCGCCGCGTACCCGCCCGCGCGCCCGTCGGATCCGTCCGAGTCGGAGTCCGAGCCGTCGCCGTCCTCGGCGCGCATTCGCTTCAGCCGCCCGCGCTCGGCCGCCTCCAGCGCCGCCGCCTCCGCCGCCTCGAGCTCCTCCGCGGTTCGCGTGCGGTCGGCGGCCTGCCCGCGCGCCTCGAGCGCGAGCTCGCGCGCGAGCCGATCGTAATCGTCGCGCACCGCCGACCCGTCCGCGGTGGTCGCCGTCGCCGCCAGGGTCAGAGCCGAGTTCAAAGCGAAGGGACCCCCCTGAACCGTCGTCGAGCGCGGATCGATCGCGGCGTCGTCTCGATCCCCGCCGCTCCCGTTCGCCCTCCGCTCTTTGCCCTCGGAACCTCGGGCGGCTCGGGTTCCGCCTTTCGTCCACCCCTCGGGCTTGAGGTGCCCGACGCCCTTGCTGAGTGCGGCTCGGAACCCGCCGTCGGCGGAGATGTGTTTGAAATCCTCGTCGAGCTTGTCCAACAGATCCTCGTCCGCCTCGCGCCGCCTCGCGCGTTCCGCCTTGTGCGTCTTGCTCTTGCGGATGAGCTCGTCCATCACCTCCTTCTTCGTCTTCCTCCGCCCGTCGGGAGAAACGCCCTCGTCCACGCCGTGGTCGCCGCGCTTCAGGGTGAACGCGCCGTCGTCCTCCCCTTCGCCATCATCGCCGCCGCCGCCGAAGTGCATCGCCGCGGTGGCGTCGCGGTCGAGGCCGCCGAGATCGTCGGAATCGCTCCCGTCGCCGCCGCCGCCGCTCGCGCGCCCGCCTCGGCCCCGCGCGGCCGCGTGCGAGGACCGGCGCTCGAGCGCGGCCTCGTCGATGGGCACACCGCCGTGTGTCAGAGCGAGCGCGCCCCCGGACGAGGCGTATCCGCCGCGCGCGCCGCCGCCGCCGCCGCCGCCGCCGTCGTCGTCGTCGTCGTCGTTGAGGGCGAAGGAACGCTTGTTCGGGCGGAGCTGGCGGAGCCGGGCGCGCGCGAGCCGCCCGATGGCGCGCTCCTCCGGGGTCATGCTCTGGTCGCCCTCGCCGAAGCGGCGGTCGACGAACGCGTTCGCGCTCCCCGCGGCGTCGTACTCCCGGAGCAGCGTGTTCTTGCGCTTCGCCACCCCCGCGGCGCGCGCTCTCAGGGCGTTGCCCTTCTCCCCGCGCACCTTCCGCCCGAGGATGTCGAACTTGAGCCTCCCCGAGCGCGCCTCGAACGCGGAGGGCTTCTCCGCGGGCGCATCCCGGGGCTTGTGCGAGAAGCGGTGCTTGGACTTGGGGCCCGTCGCGGGACCTTTCTTCTTCGCCATCGCGCGAGAAGACGCCGAGGAGACGCGCCCGACCGAGCGCGCGGACGAGTGGAAACGACGGCGCCGATCTCGCCGCCGCCGCCGCCCCTGGGAACAAACAATATTGCTGCCGGAACCGGCGCGCAGTGCGGACTTTCCGACGACGAGAAATCGCGGCGGCGCGCTGCGCGCCGATGACGTCGCGACGACCCACTTGATGATGCGCCCAGCAGGACTCGTCTAAGATAAACTCGCCCCCATCGACTCCCCCACACCGCCTCGCGCCGCGGAGGTTGAGGCCCACGATGTCGCTGCGCACGACTCTGCTGGCGAGCGGCGCGCTCGGCGCGCGCGCGTTCGCCTCCTCCGTCGGACGCTCCCCGCTCCGCCGGCTCTCGAGCCGCGCGCGCGTCGTCGGCGACGCCGCGAACGCGGCACACGCCCCGCTCGCGCGCCCGGCGCGCCGCGCGTGCCGCGTCGCCGCGCACGCCGCGCGCGACCGCCGAGGGTACGCTCCGCGCGCGCGCGCGACGAACGACCCCGCGTCACCCCGCGCGCGTGCACCATCTCCCCCTCCCCCCCCCCCC
>MDSW01075830.1_pt1 | contig 36779 bp, 48 predicted proteins | sample 811171 | NCBI WGS metagenome assembly MDSW01 (sample SAMN05326641, study PRJNA326480) | marine metagenome | isolation source: seawater | place: Atlantic Ocean: North West | collected 2012 | reverse complement strand
TATTCCTCTATCATCTCTTCCTAAGTTTGTAGAATCTCTGAATATGGTTACACTTGATTGTGCTGCATCTGATGAATGATAAATTGATGTACACATCATAACAATAATTTTATTTGAAGTAGAACTTGGAGTTATGTCTGCAGTTAAATTTGATGCAGTTTGTGATGCTGCTGTTGTAGATGCTACGGATGTAGTAGATGCGTGTACCATTTGCACAACTAAACCAGGAGTAGCAAGTTTTGCATTTGTAATAGAACCAGCTAATTTAGCATTTGTAATAGAACCATCTGCAATTCTAGCTGTATTTAATGTGCCTGAAGTTATTGCTGTAGCTGCAAAAGAAGCAAGATTAAATGCTCCATATGTAATCATTTCAACTATATCATTTAAAGCTACGCCAGATGCAAATACTACTGAAGTACCTGATGTTACAGTTACATCTGTACCATTAACCATTTTAACACCATTTAAATACACATCTATAAATCCTGTGTCATAAGCTAATGTTGCTCCATTGTCATCTGTACCACTAAATGTTGTTTGTCCTGCAGTTGCTGTATAAACAAATCTGCCAGAAGTTCCATTTACTGCTGAACCTGCTGCTGCCCATGATGAACCATCATATACTCTCATTTCATTTGCAGTGGTATCAAAATATAATGCACCTGTAATCAGAGCATCGCCATCATTATCTACTGTTGGTGCTGAACTCTTAGCTCCTAAATATCTATCATCAAAACTATCATAACTTGCTGCTGCATTTGTTTCACTAGTTGCTGCATTAGTAGCAGAAGTAGCGGCGTTGGTAGCAGAAGTAGCTGCATTGGTTTCAGAAGTTCCAGCATTTGTAGCACTTGTTGCTGCAGCTGTCGCACTATTAGCCGCATTAGTTTCACTAGTTGCTGCCGCTGTAGCTGAGTTAGCAGCATTTGTTTCGGATGTACCTGCATTAGTCTCTGAGGTTGCCGCATTGGTTGCACTAGTTGCTGCATTAGTGGCTGAAGTTGATGCCTCAGATGCTTTTGTTGTAGCTGTTGTTGCACTCCCACTAGCACTTGTCGCACTAGAGGCTGCTGCTGTAGCAGATGTGCTTGCTGCACTAGCTGAGGAACTTGCATTACTCTCAGAAGTAGATGCGTTTGATGCTGAAGTAGCCGCATTAGTCTCTGAGGTTGCTGCATTTGTGGCTGAAGTTGCCGCATTAGTCTCGCTAGTTGACGCATTTGTAGCCGATGTGGCTGCATTTGTTGCACTTGTGCTAGCATTAGATGCCTGTGTAGTCGCTGTTGTAGCACTATTAGAGGCATTAGTTGCACTTGTAGCGGCATTGCTCTCTGATGTAGAGGCATTAGTTGCACTTGTAGCTGCCGCAGTTGCACTGTTAGCTGCATTAGTTGCTTGTGTAGTTGCAGCTGTTACTTGTGAAGTTGCTGCTGTTTCAACCCATGTCTTTGTAGCTGCATCTTGTGCAGATGTTGGGTCACTTACATTTGTAATTCTTTTACTTGTGGCATCCCATTGGAAGTTAACTGCTGATATCTTGATAACATCATCAGCATCATCGATAGCCTCTTGTGCCATGAAAAATGCCTGGTCTGAGTCTGTGTCTAAGTCGCCTTCTGTAAGAACAGAGCCTGAAGTATAGTCTACTAGCTTTGTTCCCTGGCTGGTCTTACGAGTAATTTGGATAGCACTCTGGTCTGCAGGTGGACTTGTAAATGTAATTTCTGTCCCTGCTGCATTGTAAGTGAAAGCAGTTGTTGCTACACCACCAATGGTTACTGTAATGTCATCTTGGCTACGATAGCTAAACGGCACTGAATAAGTAGTCGTGCTACCGTTACCTGTGTATCTTACGAATGAATTTGCCATAATATCTTCTAAGAAGGGAACTTATCCTTCTTTACTCTCCTTGTATCAATCTTTGTAGTTGCGTTTCTCTTGCTTCCTTTTTCTTTCTTTTAATTTCTAACTGTTTATCTATACGCCCTTGTCTAATTTCAGGGAATATATTTTCTTTAATTACTTTATCTCTTGCTTCACGTCTGTATTTGTTATAAACACTACGTAAATACTCAAATTGTCCACCTTCACCTTCACCTGCATAAAGTTTATTGAATTCACTACGAGGATTAGAAATGCTCCACTCAACATACTCTCTAAGAGTCATCTGTCTTCCAACATCACGTTGATAAAGTTTAATCTTACCACTTTCTTGCCACATATAATTGTAAGCACTTTGCCCTTTCTCATTTTTAATATAACGTAAATCTAAATCAGACTTCCTATCTGAGAACACAGGTGCATTTATAGTGAACCCGCTTTCCTCAAAGTATCTATTAGTGACAGTATCTTTAAATTTTGTATATGCAAATGGTGTAGAAGGTAAATCAACAGGTAGTGTAGCAAAACCTAAACCACCTACTGGAAGTATCATCCTACCTTTAGGACGAGGTACAGGTGTGCCAAATGAATCTAGTTTAGCATCTACTGCTGCAGTCCCAGGTGTTAACCTTCTTAGCTGGTCTACATAGCCCCATAGCTGCTGTGTGTGGTCAACAGTAACTCTATCTGCATACCTTAAGAATCCTGACAGTGGTACAGCTTTTTGTGTAAACTGTGCTGCAACGGATGCAAGTTTTCTTTCAGGTGAATATGACAGAGCTAGGCCTGGCCCAAGGAATGTATCTATTATATCAACAATTCCTTTCGTATAAAATTTAGAAGTAAAGTTTCTATATAAACTCATGAAAACTCCCATACCTGCTTCCATCAGTTTGTCCACTGTTTCTTCGTTAAGACCTACGCCTTCCATTTCAAAATCCTGTATAATCTGCACAATATCTGCTGCAATCATAAAAGGAGTAAACAAAGGGTCTAATCTGTTAAGACTAACAAACCCATCAGATGTTCTATATGAGTATGGTTGCCACAGTCCTTCTTTTTCTCGGAACTCATTGACTCGGTAATCTCTTGAACCACCACCTGTAGTCTTACCCATTAAAGCAAGTCCAATACCTGCCACCCAAGTAAGATTACCTAAGTTCATTCTTGCTTTTGCTTCATAAGCCGCTGTTGGATTTACATAGCTTCCATCTTTATTTTTACGAAGCATATATTTCATATCTCTTTGATACTTTCCTAAACTAAATGGTGCGTGCTGAAACACGAAACGAGTTAAGTTACCTGGTGTGTTTACAAAGTGAAGTCCTAAAATTCTTGCCCATTTATAATCACCGCTTAATCCCTGTATAATCTTGGCTGTAGTACCTGTTAAATCTTTACCATACTCAACTTCACCATAATCATTGATTTTACTTTCTCGATATCCACGCTGCGTAAATGCCACTCTATCTGCGTATACTAAACTGTCGTTATCTGTAAGTCTATCAACAGCTGGTAACTCAGGGAAATCTAATTTGTCTAATGATAAGGCACGTCCACCATACTGTATAATCTGTCCTGATTCATTTCTAACTTCTTTAGAGAAGAAATTTTCCATCAACTCATTAAAACGTTTTTTGTATTGTGGGTCTGCTTTGCCTAGTAATCCAAACTTGTTTTCTAACAATGCAGGATTCTCTTTCATGATAATAGAATTAATCTTAGATGCACTTCTAGCTTTAAATGCTGTTGTTTTAATAAACTCATCTCCAGCCTGTAATGCACGAAGAGGTAAGTTTACAACTTTAGCACCAACATTAATCCCTGCTTGTAGTTTATCTCCAACCATTTGTGGAAGTTTTGATGTAAACTTCTCACCTATTTTTTGTATCACGTGTTCTAACACACGCTGGTTAACATTGATATCATACTTTAATTCAGATGAACTTAAAAAGTTTCTGTTGTTTTTAAATGAGTTAGCAAAAGCCTGTACACCTTCCTTAAGATAGACCATTGAATACTGCCAAGTTTCTAATGCTTCTCGTCTGTATTTAGCAGATAATTCTTTATCTACCTTACGCATTAAAAAGCCACGTGTATACAATTGTATTGGCTGCCATTGCATTTGAAATAGCCCTGAGGTTATGTTAAGTATATGCGTATCAGGTGAGGACAACAATGCGTTGTTAACCCACGTGGCCCATAAATCTAATGAGTCATAATTCTTAATATCAGTTAATGCAATCTTCATCTGTTCATAGTCAGTAAATTTTGCAACTGTTTCCCAATACTTTTTTTGTGCATTAATATCACCTTCAGCAAGTGCTTTCATGTATGGGTCTGTTGGTTTAAATTTTAATTCTTCTACTTCTGCAAAAATATCTTCTTTTTTAATACCCATAGTTTGCAGGATGTTAGCAATTCGTCCTTTAAACTTTTTAGAGTTAGCAACTAAAGCATCTGATATTCTGCCAAGTTTTGCAGCTTCTTTAGATAGTATGTCAAAATCAGCAGTAGTAATGTCTCCTCTTGAGATTTGAACTGCTAAATCTCGTTTCGCTGTTAAGATAAATTGATTTAGTTTATCTAACGATAGAATGTTTACCGCAATTTCTCTTGCTTCATCTCCCCCTAGTTTACCTTCTAGGGCCTCGATTAATTTTGCAGGATTAGAAATGTCTTTAGTTGATAAACGTTCTAGAACTTCTGCACGGTCAAAGTTAGGAGAACTATAATAATCTACATCCGTTGCTACTTGTCGTTCAATAAGCCTGGCTAAATCAGGTTGCACTTCTTCAGGGAATAGACGAATGTTAAAAGGTAACTTCTCTAATTCATCTGGTTTATATGTACGCCCTGCGACCACTCCTGGTGAGTCAGGTGTGTATTTAGGGTTAAAATGTTGTGACAAATCACCATACAGTTTTAGCACATAATCATTAGCACTTTCATCAGCTGTTCTTTCAAGAGGTATATGCACTGTGTGATTTAAATATCGTTTATCTACTGCATCAAACAGAACTTTACCTGGAGTTTCTTCACTCAATCCTAAATCTTTTAACTTACTAAATGTTTGTATAGTTTCATTTTGCAATGCTTTATTTCTAAATGTAAATGAGCCATATCCAAATGCAGCACCTAAAGTAGTACCAAAGCCAAACCCTGCAGCTGTGGCATATAGTGTTTGTTTTAAATCATATTCTGTATCAGGTGAGATTTGTTTATTTATATTTTGTTGTAGTACATCAAATGTTCCTGTGGCTAGACCAGTTATGCTACCTTCTAGCAATGCACTTTTATAGACAGCATTTTTAAGATTCTTTTTAGCATTGTCTTCCGCAATTTCTTTGATTAAGTTTTTGTTGACCTGTTTTGCCGCAATCTTATTCAACCCTTGGTTTAGCAAAGTTCTAAAACCTTGTTTAGCTACTTGTCCACCAATACCAAAAGTAAAAAGATTTAATGGGTCCATTAACAATGCTTGTCCCATGTCAACTAGCCACGGACCAAAGTCACGATTTGGGTCATTCCAAAAATAAGGTAAATCATTATATAAACCTTGGATAAAAGCATACTGTTGCTTACGGCGTGTGTCCATGCCAGTGACATCCCATAAATCAGCACCCATTCCTACAGTGTTGTTGTTAGCCCAGCTTCTATCATTGTAAAATGCTTCAAGCACTTCTGCTGGTTCATAACCTAGGATAGCTTGGTTATTATCTTTGTAGGCTAAAAAGTCTCTAATTTGCTCTATAGTTTCAGGCTCTTTTAGTTTTTGCAAAGCTCGTTCCTGCTTTGACAAAGGTTTTAAATAAACTCCATTACCATAGTACAACTGAGTGTCTAATTGATTTTCAGGTACTTCTGCACCTGTTATCTTTTTTTCTATAGCACCATAATCAACGGCCATTAATTACCACCTTGTTGTAGATTTTGTAAATAAAGTTGATACATTTTTCCTTGCTGTTCATCTGTTAAACCAAAATAATTCTGTAGGTTGTTTAAAATATTTGTGGCACCTTGTAAGTCGCCGCCATATTCTCGTATTAAATAGTCAGCAATTTTTGGAATGAATTCGTCGTTTAAAAGATACGTTGCGTCATCAGGGGCGCTAAACATCTCAGTTACACCTGAACTTAAATCAGGTCGATAGACTTCATCTCGCGTTACACCACCGCCAAAGACATCTTCAATAGTCCCTGGGTCTGTGATACTTTTTGCAAATAAACGGTTTAACCTTGTATCTAAATCTTCTTGTGAAGTTATTTGTGTTACAGGTTCTGAAACTCTATCTTGTGGTTTTACACTATACTTAGTTTCTAAATATGTTTTAACACTATTAATAATCTCTTCTGTAGTTTTACCTTCTACCTGTGCCTTTCCAATTCGATAGATAATTTCATTGGATTCAGCCATTACTGCGTTCATGTGTTCCATTTGGTCTGCAGCAGTCTCACCCCTAGGGATTACACCGCTAATATAATCTATGCTTGTAATCACATCAAAATCTGAACGGTTTGCAACACTAACGAAATTATTTTCTTTCATACCATTAAACATCTCCAAACCATATGTTTTAATCTGAGTTGTTGTAAGGCCATAACGAGCGCCTGTATGTAATAATTCTTGCTCTGAGTCAACATCTCCTCTCATAATATCAAGTTGGAATCGTTTTATATCTTCTAACTCAGCACCACCATTATTTTCATTTGCCTGAAGTTTTCCTTTTGGTAAACCAGCTATCTGTAAGAAATTCAATGAGCCAACAGGGTCTGCAGATTGTAATGCTGATGAAATGTTACCATTAATATTCTCTTGTAATTCTATATAAGATTCGCTGTTTTGCGCATTTATTAATTGTTCTAAACGAGTATTTAATTTAACACTAAGAGCCATACCATCTTTTGTCTCTGATAGTCTGCCAACACCTTTAGCTAAATTTCTAGGTGTTTCAAGTAATTCAATTGCTTTTGCCACTTCATCTATGTTTATACTACTTAAAGCGGCTGTGCCAATACTCATCAAACCTGTTGTTACTTGAGTTGGGCTGTAAATATTATTAGCGATACCTTGGTTAAGTATTTCATTGGCTGTATCTACATCATAGTTTGTATACACTTTTACAATGTCACTGTTAATTTTTTCTGTAATACGCTCGGCTTGTAATTCTGCTGCTTTGATTGCATACTTAGATTTAACTTCCTCTATAGCTGCGTAATAACTATTACGATAGCCTTGTCCTTTGCCTTCAATTTCAGATGTATCTCTTAGGCTAGAGTTAAAGAATTCATCGAAGTCTTGAGTACCATCATATTGGTCCCAACGTTGTACTACCTTTGCTATGTCATCTGCTGCATCCACTTTTGCATAAAACCTATCTTTGACAGCTTGGGAATACATGCTTTCTAATTCAGGTGCTTGTCCTGATTTAATTAATTCATTTACTTTTTCTTCACTAAAGTCAGCGCCCAGTTTAGTTTTTAACTCACGTAACTGTGTTACTGCTTTTTGTTGTTTATCACTTATATAGGCAGCTCCTACATTCGCTAATACAGGTGAGATACTTTCTAAAGCTTTAACTATTTGGTCCCCTTCAGTAGTCTTTTGTATACGTCCTACTGCTGGTGCTTGTGATTGAAACCATTTGTATTGTGTGACTGGGGATTTGTAAGCCATGTTATCTCCTATTTTCCTGTTGGTGTTCCTGTTGGATTAAAGTCTGAAAAGAATTTACGATTCTCTCCTGGGATACTCAAGTAGCCCCCAACTGCTTCTCCAATGCCTAGAGCTAATCCTGTTTTAGAGGCTCTAGTTGGTGGGGTTAATCCTGCATAATTACTAGACAGTTGATTAAATGCTTCTAATTGCTGTCTGTTTAAAGTGTTATAATCTTCGGTGACACTAGCTCTTAAGTCTTGTTCTGCGAATTCAAACTCAAGGCCTAAGTCTTGCACAACTGCACGGGCATTACCTACATTTTGATTTAATGCTTTGGCAATATCTCTACGTCTTGCTGCATCAATTTTCATTTGTTCAATTCGTTCTTGAATAGCAACTTGGTTAGACTCTGTTTGAATACGCTCTAGGTCACGATTGTATCCAATTAGGTATGCTTCTCTAGCTTTGTCCTGTTGGTCTTCAATAGCTGATGCTATAGCATTTTGCTGCTGGAACTTTGCAACAGTTGTTAAAACTCGAAACGCTAATAAAGCTTCGCCTACTCCGCACATTATTTATTCACCTCATATGTCATTAAAATAAATGGTATTTTACCATAACCAAAAGACTTAACCTCATAAGTTTCTTTAAAACCTAATATCTTAAGCCACTTGATTGCTTGTTTGTGACGCTTGTCTACAAAATTGTATAGAACTTTATACCCATGTGCTAACTCAGGTACAATTTCTAAACACATTTTTACTACTAAATATTTGTACTTTTTTAATTCATCACTTCCTAGAAACCAGATTACACCGTAACCTTGCATCTCTGCAGGATGTGTTCCAAACATACACATGGGTTCACCCTCAGGGGATAAACCTGTGTAGTTTCTACCACCTTGTTTAGTCAAGGGGTATATAAGAGCCTCTAAGGGAGTGGCTCTATCTGATGCCCAGACTTCCTGTGCATCCATAAAACTCATATTCGGTGCCAACTTATAAGCGTGTCTAGGCTCTGACTTAATTACTTTTAACTTATACTTGTCGTGACCTTCTATGATAATATCCTTCTATCTCTGCACCTGTAATAAAGAATGGCAAGTGCGATGAGCTTTTAACTATTAAAGTATAATCTGTGTTACGTGCTTGTACAGGTACTCTAAGTGTACCATCGGAGACTTGTGGTGTATCTATCTGACCTGAGAATCCAACTATGTAACCATTCATGTATACAATACTAGTGTCACGATTTGTTGGTGTAACTTCTACTTGGAAGTAAGCTGAGTTTCTAAAATCAAATGACACATTACGTATTTGTAATCGACCTGATGTTATAGATATAACTCCACCTGTACTACTTGTTTGTCGAATGTATTGTGGTGACATAGTGTATGCACTTTCATACGGAACACCAATGTATAAACTAGTGTAATTTCCTTCAAGAGTATATGTACTCCCACCTGTGTTTGTTACAGTGTAGTTTGCACCTGTGCTTCTGTTAACAGCTATAAGTCCTGTCTTAGCACCATACGGAGAAGTGAAGGTTGTTAGCCCTGTACCACTGGAATATGTTCCTGTGACTTCATCACGTAAATCTAGGTGTACATTAAAACCAATTGTAGTGTTGGTTGTGTTCTTTAAATCTATTTTACACAGCTTAGTTGTCTGTCCTTCTGCAACAAACAAATACAAGATACTATCGACAGTCATACCACCTAATATCTTTACACCTGTAAATGTCCACGTACTCCATGCTGACTGTACTTTTTGTAAGCCGTCTTTACGAAAATACTTATATACAAATAACTTACTTGCATTGGTAGCTGTGACATCACTGCCTGCAGAATACGGTGCTGTTTGTGTGTCAGCAGCATCTGATGTTAAAACAAATAACATATCTTCATTACTATTCGGTATTATCTGATATGCTCTGTTAGGAATATAACTTGCTACATGAAGTGTAATTTCTACACCATCATTTGTTAATGTATCTTCATTAGAAAAGTATTCTCTAACACCTGTAAAGTTTTCTCTCTTCTGTGTGAAGTATGCAAATCTACCTGCTGATACTGGGGTGACAGCATCGTCATGTTCAAAACTAGACACCTCATTTAACACAGCTGTAGTTGGTGCTATGTTACCTTGGGCGCCTGTTAATTTATATTGTGCGGTATCAGAAAAGAGTAACAAAGACTCATTAAATGATACTGAATTTTTTAATGTGTTTACTTGTGTACCTGAAGCTGAGATATCAATAACATCTGTATCTAATACTTGTGTTGCTGTAGTTGCAAAGAAGTTAAAGAAGTCAGCGTTGCCTGATAATATCAGGTTTTCCCCTGAGAGAATACCTAATCTATTTTTATAAAATGTTAAGTTCTGTATTGCCTTGCCTACAAAACTAGGGTTTGGATTAGTTGTTGCATCGCCTGCAATTCTATCATCATAAGTTTGTTTTGCAAAAGTAAACGTACCATCATTATTGTTAATTAAAGCATGAGGCATTGTAGTGTCATCTAAGCCAAGAGAAACGCCAGGGCCAAGAGTCTCGTTCCAAATACCATCATAGGTAAATGATACAAAATAATCTGTTAAGTTATCACCTTCACTTCCTGTGACTTGTAATATTACACCACTCTTTGCATAGTAAGGTAAACGAGTAAAGTCTTCTATTTGGTCTCTGATGGCATACATAGCTGTACCACCTGCACCATCTCTAGTTTCTACGGTGTACCCAGAGTCACCATCAGTAGGCTTTCCATAAATAGTGGATGAGTATAGTTCAAATGTAAAATGATTAGTAATATTTGTGGTATTAGCTAGTCCTGTTGTTGTACTTGTAGTGCTTAATGTACCACCATTGTTTTCAACAACAGCAATTTCAGCACTTGAAGAACTATTCCAATATGTACTAGAATCTCCATATAATAATAAGTCAGCAATTTTATCTGTGTCTGAAAACTCCGTATCATGGTTTGCATCAGAGCCATCAGGCATCTGAAAGTTAACTTCTATCCAAGTCTGTGTCATGTCAGGGTGTGATAAACGCACACTATATTCTCTACCAAATGCTGCCTGCTTTACGTAAACAAGAAACTCCTCAACTTTTGCAGTACTTGTTGTACTATCTGCAGCAGGAGTAATAGACTTGTTAGCAATAAAAGTGTAATCAGCAATATTAACAACTTTAAAATCTTCCTTAGGGTTGGTGCTAGCAAGATAGGAAGTGCCGTCTGGAGTTGTGACAGTTTTTTCATTGCCGTCCAAATCATAGACTTTAATCCCACCATTGTAGATTGCCACCATGTACTGATTATCTTCATCTCTTTTAATACTCCATAGTTTTGTCGTGTTAGGAAAAACATTACTCGCATCCAGGGTAGCTACAAACTCTAAAGGTGGACGTTTGCCTAATCCTTCGAGTAAGTTGTTTTCCATATTAACCTGTTCTGTAGCTTGACTAGTCAGACGTTGTGTTGGTGCTTGTTGGCTTACACCATTGTTAAAGTTAGGCAGTGTCTGGGAAACTACAGGCATTAATATCTCCTTCTAGGAACTCTGTTTATAATTGAATAAGTGTTTGCATCACTTGTAAGTATGTTGTTATCTTCACTTCTTGAGTCTGCAAGTTTAAATGCTATCATAGCTTCGTTCTCATCTTGTATTGTAAGTGTGACTAAAGCTTCTTCACCTATGAACCTTGCTGCAAATCTTCTTGAGGATTTCATAGTGATATATCTTCTTGCATACTCAGGTAAATCTTCAAACTGCTGTACTAACACAAGATTTAAGTTAGGTAAATCTCCTGTAAATACATCAGTGTCATTGTCTACATCGTACAAATATCCAGCACGAATGATTAAGTTACGATATCTAAAATCATCGTGAGCATCCGCCTGAACACAATTCGAAGGTAACGGAACTTTATTGTCTGCGTCTTTAGTAAGACTCTTGTTATATACAGTGTTAAAATTCCAACCTTGTGTTTGTATTGACATCGATGTTTCATCTAAAATATTTTTAGCGACAGATACATCAACACTTGTAGTGCCTGTGATAGTGTTCACGGGTGCCTCTCCAATTGTTGTAAGCATAATATTTACCGCTTGTAGTTCGGTTGTGGGTGTTATTTGTGTCGCCATTGTTTACCTCATATCTAAAAAAAGGACAGATGACCAGTGGGGTGTTCAGGGTGGCCATGCTGTCCTTAAAATTACCTAGCTGTTTTAGGCTTCTTTGATACCGACTGCAGCCTCTGGTCTTAATACGCCATGTCCCATAGCATATTTAGCAACCATTAGAGTGCCTTGTCTTCTGATATCGTATTCGCTTTCAACACCTAAGTCCATTAACTTAACTGTTCCTGTAGCAGATGGGTGACAGACTAATGCTACATAGTTTGCAAGGTTAACTTGCTGTGGGTTAGACCCACCTTGTGTAGCAGAACCGCCGTCCACACCTGTGTCAGCTGAGTTGTCAACTGCAATGTCAGTAAAGTGAGCTGTAGGGATAATATCAATTCCTGCAACTTTTAGTACTTTACCGTCTGCAATAGACCCTGCACCTGAGAAATCTACATTAACTACGTTTGTTCCGTTAGCTAATTTGTAATACTCTTCTAACTTCATAAAGCATCTTCTTCCTTCTTTTGGAACGAAGTTTTCATCTAATGCTTTTGCAGCGTTAAAGAGTTCTTCAATCATTGCGTCTGCAGCTGTTGATGCTGTTGCTGATGCGATTGAAGTGTTTGTTAGCACTGTACCTGCTCCATATCCTGAATCAGATACGTTAGCTGATGCCTGTGCTGCTTGACCAATAGTTTGTAAAACGTGCTTATCTTTTTGGAAAGCTAATGCTCTTCCAATTTCTGTTGAATAAGCTCCTCTTACGTCATAGTGGTTTTTAGCTTCTTCGATGTTGCTTAAGAACACTGAAGAAATAAGTAAGTCATTAATTGTAATGACCTTTTCATTGTGGTTTACGTCGTTGCCTGTAATCTCTGCACCTGGTGTATGATAAGATGCACTTACTCTACCCATTACTGGGAACTGAGCTGATTTACCGCTCTGAATCGCTCTGACCATTTCTGCGCCTTCTGTTACAGAAGCTCTTTCAAAAGATGTTAGAACTTCTCCAGCAAAGACTTTCAGAAATAAAGCGTCTTCGGAGCCGCCAGCATTGACTCTACCAACTGATACTGGGGTTGATGCCGCCATAATGTGTCTCCTTTAATCTTTATTTGTGTAAGCCATTACATCCGTTCCTTTCCTATCAGGGTTGTCTTCCGCAGAAGGCCAAGCTATTCCAGTTACTTTAGTATAGGCTAGTCGCCACCTAAATAGGTAGCACGACTATTTCTTTTTCTTTTTGCCACGTAACAAGTCAGCATCTGCTTTTCTTGCACCGCCTTTACCTGTTACAAATGATTTAACTCTTCCCATTGCCCACGCATGAGCAGATGTTTTAGGTCTTGAACCTGAGCTATAGTAAGCTCCGAGGCCACGCTTATACACAGCATCTAATTTAGATTTAGAGTATCTTGAAGCTCCAGATATTCCTGAATACTTTCCTGTTTTCTTTGCTGGCATTATCCTTTGCTCCTTTGTTTACTTATTCTATCCATCATGGCTGGAGTTAATTTACCCGCTTTGTATAATGCACGAGTACGCTTTATCTCACGTTCCCTTGCTGACGGGTTTTTAGCTCCTTTGACATACTTAGTGGGGACACCACCTTTTGTCTTAGGTACTTTTTTAAATTTACGTTTGGTTTTTACTGGCATTACTTCTTCTTCTTTTTACTTGCCATTATTTTCTTTTGTAAAGCTGCTGGTAACTTCTTTTGAGCTGCAGTCATTTTACCTTTACCTTTCTTCATACTTCCTTTTTTACCATAATGTCCTGGCATAATACACTCCTTCTACCATTTAACTTTATTAGCCCAGTAAGCGGCAGACATCTTACCTTTGGCTATGTTCTTACCATGACGTGCTTTAAATGACTTAGCACGTTTAGTCATAGTTCTGTCACCAGTTTTTCCCTGTTGTCCAAATCGAATAGTTTTTATTTTATTACCTTCTTTAGCGACCACCACATGACTTTTAGTGGGATGGCTAGGAGTACGCTTGGCTTTGTTAAAACCACTTACTCCTACTCTTTTTAATCTAGGGTCTTTTGGCATTATATATTACTGTTCTCCAGTTTAGATTGAACTTCTGCTCTATAAGCTGGGTCAGCAGTGTACCTAGGGTCATTCATAGCAGCTGTAACTTGCGCCCATGATTCAAAACCAGGGCCTACAGGGGCTGATGATTTACCATTAATTAAATTAGGGGAAGTGCCTTCGGCTTTCTGATACTTTGCACTAAGTCCTTCAACAGCAAATTTAATTCTTTCTAAGTCTCTACTATTCATTGCCTCATTGTAAGTAGACTGTTCACCTTCAGTTAGATTCTCTGCAGCCCAGTTAACCATATCAGTATAGTTATCTTGGCCACCAACTAATGTGTGTACTTCACTTACTTGTGCCATATACAATGCTCGTTGTCCTTCGATGTAGTCATTGACATATTGTCTTCCTATGCCTACTTCTTCAAAACGCTTGAGTGTCTCTTCAGACAACTCTCCTTTTTCACTGTACTCTTGCTCTAGTGCGCCCATATCCAGACCAGCTCTTTCAACTGCTTTCTCAGCAGCTTCCACTTCCTTGTCTGATGGTACCTCTAAGCTTTCCTCTTTAGGTTTAGCTTCAGAAGTTTCGCCTAATTTCTTTTCAAGTTCTGCATATGACTTTGCTAAATCTTCTACAGACTTAAACTTTTCTGGGAGTCCTTCAATACGGGATTCCTCAGTTGCTTCGACAGGTTGCTCTTCCTCAGGGGCTTGAGCAGGTGTCTCAGCAGATTGTATTTCTACTTTATCCATAACAACTCCTTATTATTGTTTGCTTTGTTCTTCCACAACTTTCTGTGTAGTTTCCATAGCTGCTTGTTCCATCTGCGCTTGCTGTTGTTCAGCCATAGCCTGTTGCATTTCTTGTTGCATTTGTTCAGGTGATTTAATTAAACCTTCTACATCAATGCCTATGCCTGTAGCAATACGAGTGATTAAATTTTGTGTGTCTAATGCTTGTACAATCTGTGGATTTACCTGTGCAATATTCATTAGCTCCATAGTAAACTCACGTAGCTTTTGTAAATCATTACCTCTACCTAATGCTTCGATACCTGTGATAATAGTTGGTTGTATAGAATTTTTAGGTAACTTCGGTATTTCCCTTGCTTGTGTCATTCTCTTCATTAACACTTGTACTAATGGTAACTGGAACTCTTGAGACAATAATGAGTATATACCACCCATTGATGTTTCTAATTCCTGTGCCATGTATCTAATTTCTTGTGCTGTAACTCTTTCAGCATCTCTTTGAATAGCTGTGTGTAGTAAGAAAGCAAACGACAAACGCTCTTCAAGTCTAGCTGTGGCTCTCTCTACAATGGCCAAGTCATACTGCTTTTCAGACTGTAAGCAAGTTACATCTTCTCTTGTACCTGTAATAATGTCACCGTTACGAGTTCTAGCTAAGTCAGCTTTCCTAGTTACAGAGTTTGGTTTTACCATGAAGACAACTTTACTAGAGGCTGCACTAGATTCTACCATAGACTGAGATAAGCCTTCTAATGACTTAAGGTCTCCAAGAAATTCTTCTACATAGCTTCTACCGTAGTCTTCATTATCTACTCTTACCATGCGTAATGCAAGATAAGGCATTTGTTCTTCAGGTATAATCCCGATTGAGTTTTGTAATTTAATACCTTTTATCTCTTGACATATGTAAAACTTTTTATTAGCTAATTTATATATGTGAGTAAAGATGTCTAATGACTCATCATCTTTATACTGTCCTGATAACTCTTGACGAACATCATCATCTAAAGCTACTGGTGAAATACTTTCTTTTATAACTATCTCTAATAAGTTACCTTCAGGGTCTCTTCTACAAACATATTGGTTTAGAGGATAGACACGCATATTACCATTCTTAGGTAAATAACAAAGTACATTACCACCAACAATTAAATGTTTTAGTGCTTCAAATACTGATACACGAAGAGCTAACTGCTCTATCTTCTTTTGTATTTCTCTTTCAATTTTAGATAAAGACCTTTCTACTTCTGCAAATAATTCTTTCTGTTGTTCTAATTCTTGTTTGGCTGTTCCACTTAATTGGAATCTAAAAAAAGGTGAGTTAGGTGGTAGTAATAATAATAGCAATTTAGATGCCAGGTTGTTCACGCCTCTGGCTCCAACTGATTGATATGGTGTGTATAATTCAGATGATTCTGTGAAAGCTTCATCAGGTATTAAGGCTGGTATAGTAACTTCAGAGCAATCTCTGGCTCTATCAAGGAAGTGATAACGGTCTCTCGCTAGTGTTTCGTAACGATTTTTTGCTGTCTTACCTTCCATTTCAGTATACATTAGGCTACATTAACTCCTGATTGACTTGTGGTAGGAATGTTCAAAGCATTAGCTGTTTGGAGAGCGCCTGTTCCTGCTCTCTTAGCTCTCTTCATTGTGAGTTCTTCGTCTTTCTTTTGTTTCTTTGTAGGTTTTCTAGGAATCAACGGGGGAATTGGTGGTGCTGGTGTAGGTGCTGGAGCTGGGCTTGCTGCTCTTTTGCCGCCGCCACCCATTAGTAATTCACCTCTTCACCTGCGATATTTAATGAAGGCATATCTGTTTGTAATGCTTTCGTGCCAGCTCTTTTAACTCTACGAGCAGTCCTCTCAGCACTGAGTGGTTTAATTTCTAACTCAGGTGCTTCGGCTCTAGCTAGTGGAGCTGGGGCTGGTATTGGTGGTGCTGGTGCCATCTTAGGTACACTTCCGCCAAATAAACTTCCCATAATTGTCTCCTATATATCCTCGCCATCTTGACGAGCTTTCAGTAAATTAATAAAACGAACTACATCTCGTTGTCCTGCCTTAAAATAAATGTGCTTTGTGTCATCCTCTAAGTCAGGGGAACGCTCTGGAAACACTTCATTAAGCATTTTAATTAAGTCATCCACTCGTTCGGGGAGAGTTAAGTCTTTGATTTCACTCATTTTATTCTTCTAAGAAGGGAACCTTAGTTTTACCCAAGGCCCACAAGCTCACAACTGTTACCAGTGCAAGCAAATTCTTGACTCCCTGTTGTGTTATCTTGCTTTTCATCCAAGTCTCTAAAGTCTATATCGGTAGGCATTGTACTTATTGCCTGTTTATATTCGTCTTCAGTTATAGCTTGGTAAGGAGCTTGTTTGTATACATGGTCAAGGGCTGGTAAGAAACTTATACCTGCTACCTCTTCAAAGTTATTGTATACCCATGCACCTACTTCCATCCACTCATCTTCTTTTACACTGACAGTAACAGATGGTTTATGTTCGCACCAGTGTCTTTGATACATCAACCAAGTTTCTAGTTGTTGTAGTGCTGTAAGTGATGAAGTAGTAAGACATCCCCTTGGTGACTCCTGAGGAAATGAGAATACCATAACATCATTTGGCTTCATGACATCTGGTTCGTGTGGTACACCTTTGTCTATAAGCAGCTGAGTCAAAGGGTCTTTCATATCCATACGAACTGTACGGATGTAATACTGACTGTATCGTGTATGTATGCCAGAGGCTGAGTCGACTAACTGACTAACCGTACCTGAGGGTTTAACACAGGTAATGGCTGTGGACTGATTTATACCGAGCTGTGAGGAGAGTAGTTGATTGCACTCCACAGCTGTCTCTCTTAACCCACGGAGAAACGATGGGGTAGGAGAGATGGTTAGCCTGTTGTCCATGATGCCAGTGAGGGAAACACCAAGGAGTCTTTCAGCCTCTGTATTTTCTTTCCATATATTTCTTAAATATTTAAAGTCTGTAAGTGTAGATTGAAATGTGCCGAGAATGGTTGCTAGCTTGACTTTCTCTTGTAAACTTTCTTTGGTGTCTTCCGCTCTAACTACAACCTCAGTCAGATTACAAAATTGGTAAGGCCTTAGAATAATCTCAGAACAAGGGTTGGTACCGAACTCATGTTCGACATCTCTTCTCCCGCTCTCGGCAACTTTGTTCTTAGCGGCTTGACGATTAAAGATACCTCGCTCACCACTCTTACTTTCATATAATGCTTTCCACTCTGACATAAATAGGCCCATGTCAGGGGTACGGGTATAGACAGCACTGTTGTTTGCTAATGCTCTCTGTCCGTTTTCTATCCACCACTGTCCACTCTTTGCTTTACGAACATTGTCATCTTGTATGTTACTCAAAGAGATAAGTGCAGAACGACGAACACCACCGACTACCACTACTTCACCTACCTTGCACACTAGGTCGTGGCACTCGATGGCTTCTAATTGGCGACCAGCGGCCTTCTGAAATAATTCAATAGCGAAATCAAACAAGTCAACAAGTGGCTGTGGACCTGATGCCCTACCACCAAATGTTTTTAATCTTGCTCCTGCTGGTCTAACCTGGGTGACATCTATTTTAGGAATCTGACCCGAATATAACATTGCAAGTAATTCTCTAAAGGCGCTCGCCCACCCAGCTTTACTATCTTCAACGACAATAACTGTCTCACTTCTACTAAACTTCTCGGCAACAATAGGCAACTTCTCTACATTGTTGTACTCAACACTAAAGCCAACGCCTGTGCCACATAACAATATATACATCACTTCATCAAAACTTCTCACATCATCAATGGGAATGTAACTACAGTTGTAGCCAGCTGTGTGGTCTCGCTGTAAAGCAACACCAGCTGTCATCAAGGCTCGCATACTTGGCATGACTTGTAAGCTGGCCACTGCACCCTCAAGCTTTTGCCTAAGAGAACCCATGTTGTAATTAAAATTAGTTTCTAAATGACTTTCCATAAAGTCAAAGTATCTTCTCACTGTTTCATGCCATGTTTCCCTGCGTCCGATGGACTCATCGTATCTGGCATAACGAGATGTATGTATGTATTGTTGGTATATAGTAGGTAAGCTCATATTGTCTCCTTGAAATTATCTATTAAAAATTCGACATAGCGTTTTGCTTTCTGTAAGTCTTCCAACTTTTTAGTATTCGAGGAGTTCTTCGTTCGCCAACGACAGATATATTTTATTACATTACCTTCCGCATATGGTAAATCATTCTTCATGATAAACTCAATAGGCTCAATAGTGTAATCCTTATAATACTTTGGGTTGTTTATATCTTCCATAACTTAACTGCTCCTGTTGTGTGGTCATACTCGCCATGTCTTAGAATACGAGCCACACGGGCTTGCTGTAATATTTCACCATCAAGGTAGTCTTTCTTCTTATAAGCCTTGACGACTCTAGCCCAGTTGTCTACGAGGGGAACCTTAATATCTAACAGCTTCTCAGCTGTCTTTACCCCTATGCCTGGACACCCACTGTACCCATCAGTCAAGTCACCTGCAAGTGTTTGAATGAGGAACCAATAGTCTGCCTGAGCTTTGTTTACTTCTTTGATAGTCTTACCATCACTGCTTAAGAGACCAGGTATTTGTTTCAAGTCTTTATCAATAGAAACAATCACTCGCTCTTCCTCAGCTGGTTCAGTAGATAGGATACCCATGACATCGTCAGCTTCAAGTCCATCATAGGTGACACCATAGTGATGTTCAAAGATGTACTCTCTTAACTTGCTGAATACTAATGGCTTTCGTTTGTCTTTACGATTACCTTTGTAGGATGGCATGATATCTTTTCTAAAATTAATTGCATCCGTCAAGCACACAATGTAGTCGTCAGCTTCTAACTCAGTTAGTAAGTTTGAGATAACATCGTCTATCTGTACCTGACATACTTTCTCATCCGAATGTAGAGTCCATAACCCATCGCCCCAATGAGTTTCTACCTCATTAGCCATTGCAACTTTGTATAGTACAATGTCTCCATCAATTAGTAACTGTCTCATTTAGGCACCTTCGGTAAATTTTTTTTATCGAATAAATCTTTGAGGGGTATGAGTATGAATTTACTTTTATTGTAATCACCACCATACCTAGCTGTATCCATATATTTTTTAGCCAATCTCTTGACTGTCTTAGTATCAAATATAAGTCTGCAGTAATCATCATCACCCAATGCAAGTATCTGTATCCAGTAGTCTGCCTTGGTTGTCATGATACCTGATGGCTTTCCGTAACTCTCTATCTCTAAACAGATGTTACCACTACGAAACCACCAGTCTCGTTCTGTTTTAATTTCTGCCTTTGTCTTCTTGGCATCAAGGATTGCAACAATTCTATTCTCTCTGTCCAATCCATATTGTAAGTCTTTATCAAAATCAGGGTTACCCTTCTTTCTCAATGTGTTTCGCTCCAGTTGTTACCCACGTTGTATTCCCCTGTTAACGGCAGTCGTATATCAAAGTGTTTACCTGTGCGAACAATGGAATCTACAGCTATCTTTCCGATGTCCTCTGCTATGTTAGCGGGACATTCTACCTGTATCTCATCGTGTACCCAGATTACCTGATGTACTCCTGTGTATTTAGAAATGGCTTTGCGGAATTCAACTAACCATTGCTTACACACAATCGCTCCACTTGATTGAAGCAGTGTGTTAAGTGCAGCATGAGGCGAACGGACTTTGACTTGTCTCTTGTCTAACCCAATGAGGTAGCCTCTGTTTGCTGCTGTCTGCACATCCTCAATAAGTTTGTTAAGAGCTGGTAAGTTGTTTAAGAATCGTGTCTTTATTTTACGAGCCTCGCCCACTGACTTACCTGTTACTAGGGCTATCTTCTTTACTCCACCACCGTACAAGAAACAATAGTAAAACCTCTTGGCTAAATCTCTGGAGTCTAGTCCAGCGAGTGTCTGAGTCTCAGTATGTATGTCACCATTCAAGACAACATCAGCATACTTACCCTCATCGTAGCGAGCCATATAATGTGCAAGCATACGAACCTCTAACCCTGAGATATCTATTCCCACGAGTTTCTTGGTAGGTGGTACAGTAAATAAAGCACGGCACTCTTTCCCATACGGAACAGATACGCTGGGAATTTGTGCTAGGTTTGGATTGGAATGTGAAGCACGGCCAGTAACAGTGGAGTTTGTATTACAAGTTCCATGTATCTTGCCGTCTTGTTCCCATTTCAACCAAGCCTGTGCGCCTGTTGCAAGTTGTGATAGTCGTTTCTCTAATAAGAAATGTTCACACAACTTCTCTGCTTCTGGATAAGGTAGATGAGAGAGTATACTCTCATCAAGCTTTGGCTTACCATCGGCAGTGTATTCTTCTGGTTTCCAGTTATGTAACTCAATCAGTCTGTCAGCAATGTGATGACGACTGGATGGGTTGAACTCTACCTCTTTCTCTTTGTAGATAGTTACACCTTTGACATACCCTCGTGTCTTGTTGTTGACTCGTGGTGTAAATGGTGTTCGTTCTATTTTAGGTGGAAACAATTCTTGTAACTCATCTTTGATAGTGAGTAGTTTAGCATTGAGTGTTGAATATAACTCAGCGGCTTTCTCTTTATCAAAAGTAAAACCATGTTGTTCTTGTTCAAAGATTAACTGGGCAACCTGATGCTCTAACTGCATCGCTGGTTGTGAATAACCTTTGTGTTCAATTCGTTTGTATAGACTGTAAGTTACTTCAACATCTTGTATACAATACTCAAGCATCTCTGGAGTAAACTTCTCAAACCCTAAATCAAACTGTGCTTTGTAGTCACCTATGCGGTGGCCCCATGCTTTAAGACTGTGTCTACCAATACATTCCTTGGGAAAGTTTTGACGAGCAAAGTCGGACTCAGCTACATCAGGGTATACCAGTCTAGTGGCTACCAGTGTATCAAACACAGTTGCATTAGATGTATAGTTAGTTAACTTTTTTAGTACAGGTATATCAAACTTAATAATGTTATGCCCTATAATTAACTCAGCCTTGGACAGTAAGTCCACAGCCTCATCCACGGATGGTGTAAGTACTTCACCTGTCTCAATGTTCTTGAGGACAATGCAGTGTATAGTATCAGTTACATCAAGTAACCCGTTTGATTCAATATCAAAACAGTATTTCATATCTTTGTCCTTAAAGTTTTCATACCAACAATATTGGCTGTTGGTATAGTTGTGGTGTTACCACACTCATTGATAACTTTATTATTTGTAAAATTAAATTCACTTGCAATAACTGTGGTGAGTAGGTCATGACGAATTATCCAACCGACTGTCACACAATTAACTGGTTCTCGTTTCTTGGCATCGGTTAACTCACTCCACTCTGCCTGCGATACAATATCTTTCCAATAGCAAATGACTAATTTGTAGTCACACTTAATGTGTCCCTTTAATTTCAATTTGTAATCTCCATGCGGCTTCATCACCTGACTCTCTTAAAGCACGGATAGTAGCTTTAACAATAAGAGCTGTTGGTTTGTCGGGTACAAAGATAGTAACGTCATCATCTGGTTGCTCATTAGCTGTGGCCAATGCGGCAAGGATGACATCACCCCATTCTAATTCTTTATCAAAACTCATTGGATGCCTCTGCCTGTGCAAGACAACCTGTGTCTAGGTTATAGTGCAGAGTGCAAGCTTTACCAGTCTCTCCTGAAAAACGATTCTTGAGTATGTGTAACTGGGTGATGTTATCTTCTGATTGTAAGTCTCTCTGCATTGAGATTATTATATCACTAAGTTGTCCGATGGATGCAGAACCTCGCAGACTATTCATAGAGACAGCGACTCCATCTTCATAACCCTTGTTACCCTCAGGTCTTCTTAGATGTGAGACGAGTATAAGTCCTATGCCAGTTTCTTCTACAAGTGTCCTCAACTTAGTTACAGTATAATCTATTAACTTTCTTTCGTCAGTCATTTCTTCTCCCAGTGCAGAGAGAGCAATGTGTAGGTGGTCTAAGATAACGAAGTCTACACCACAACCTTTTGCTAAGTATCTAATCTTAGATATCAAGTTGTCAGATGCAGTCGACCCAAAATGGTTGTATAAATAAAACTTCCCTGAGCCAACTGTCTCATCAAAGACTCGCTTCATCTCTTCCTCTGTTACACCTTCTCTTGTTAGATGCAGTGGTTTGTTCAGTGCGACACCCATTACACCCAGCGCACTTCGCTTCACTGATTCCTCAAGAGCGATGTATCCTACACCAAAACCTTGTTGCACTAAATGTAAAGCAACATGACGACAAAAACTACTCTTACCTATACCACTGCCAGCAGTAACGGTAACGAGTTCAGCTTTTCTCAGTCCATGTGTTTTAACATTCAACTGTGCAAAAGGATAATCAACAGAAACATAATTATCTTCCTGTCTAATTTCATTCCATATGTCTTGACCAGACACAATGCCATCAGGACGGTAGGCCTTACTTGCCCAGATACAATCTACAAGCTCTTTAGTTTTATTAGCTGCTAACATTTCGTTAGCATCTTTCAATGGCAGTTGACAGACTTTGGCTTTATTTGGACTAAATAACTTTGCACATTCTATCGCAGCTTTCTTGCCTACTTCATCCTGGTCAAACATTAGGACGACTGACTCAAAGTTTTCTAGCCAGTCTAATTGTTTTTGTATATCTCGTTTGGCTCCTTGCGCTCCTGACTTAACAGAAACGACAGGCCATTTGTTGTCTTGTACTTTAGATACTGACAGAGCATCAATCTCTCCCTCAGTAATTACTATCATCTTACCTTTATCTCTCCATAGGTTCTGCCCAAAGAGTGTTGCATCCTTAGCATCACCAATCCATTGGAAAGTTTTATCAGGGTATCGTAACTTCTGTGCTACTAACTCATTGTCTTTATTGTAGTAGTTGGCAACCTGTACTGGTCTGCCCTTGTTACTTGATACACCGTAGTGAAACTTTTGTAATGTTGTTACATCTAAGTGTCGTTTAGGTAATTGTCTTATGTCATATTGTAAGAAATTTTTGTCCACATTTTTCACTGGGTTTAATATATCCTTTTCATTTGTAATCACACCACATCCAAAACAGTAAGTGTGTCCGTCACTGTATACAGCTACATTATCTTTGGAGCCGCAGTTGTCACATGGTGCATGATGTAGAAATTCACTTTCCATTTTTCATAAACTCCTCTACATTAAAGTGTGGCTCTTTTGTTTTAGTGACATCATTGAGACCGAGGGTAATGAGCTGTGGGTAATCAGTTTTCAGTTGTGTGACCAAGGTGTTCAAGGAGAAAATTTGAACAGAAGAGTAATTGAAAAATGATTCCCCGTTACTATCACTACCCCCGATAAGACATACTCCTAACGAGTTGTTGTTTTTTATAATAGAGTGGCCGTCCTCAAGATAGGCACCAGCATCTGTAATGCTTCGCCCCTCTTCTATGACACCATCACGAGTGATGACATAGTGATACTTAGTGGCTAGGTATCCTTTCTTTCTGTCACGGATACTTAAGTCTTTCACTGTTAGATTCTCTAGCGCCTGTGTGTTTGAAGCACACACAATCAAGTATCTAATCTCTCGGTGTTTCATTTATCCACTCCTTTGGTATTGTCTTGTCTGCATATATAAATCCGTACTTCTCACACCACATACCATAAGTAGTCTTGGACTGCTTACTGATACGACTGCGAGAGTTACTAAATATAAATCTAATATCTAAGTCAGGATGTTGTGCTTTTACAAGTTTCATTTTTTGTCTGTCTGCTGTTGTGAACATCCCTTTTGTTTCAATAAAAATTTTCTGCTTAGGTAGATAGAAGTCAGGTGTATAAGTATGGGCCTTTTGTGGTTTGATATATTTGAGTTTCGTTTCCTCATACTCAAAAGTGATTTGAGCTTTTTCCAACTCATCTGCAATCGCTTCTTCAAGCCCACTACGAAACCCATACTTTAACCCTACCTCTTTAGAAGTCAGCTGTTGCTGTCTCTTCTTCCTGTAATACTGTTTCTTCATTAGCTGTGTCCTTAGCGGTGTATCCATCGTCTATTGCATCAAAACCATATCCAGTGGCACCGTCTCCACCTTGTACTAACTTAATGACTTGAACAGCTCTCAACCTAAGTGACACCCCAGCGCCCACGATAGCTGTGTAGTACGGAACTATGTCAGCACTAACCTTCAGCTCACTGCCTGACCACACATCTGTGTCAGTCATCGGTGTCCCTTGGCTGTCAAAGATAGCAACCTTGTTAGGTATAACTGAACCATCTTTAGAAATGATTTCAGCTTTTGTTTTAAACTTGAATATGATGTTGCCTGTCGGCTCACCGTTGTCATCAAGCTCTTCCATGTAAGGTGGGCTACCCTCTTTAATCTTCTTACCTTTAGCATTCTCTTTAGCAAGAGTAAGACTTTCGGCCATTGCTTTGTCTACCATCTGCATTGCATTGGTAGCATCTTCTCTGGACAATATCAGATTAGTTTTGAAATGTCCAACAGCATCGAATCTTGTGTCTGGTTTTATTAACCAGGCATACTGTGCTACACCTGTTGGTGTAACCATTCTTGTGTAATTTTGTTTAGGCATAAATATATCTCCTTATGTCTATGACGGGTACTAAAGTCTAAGCAAAAAAGAAATCACATTCAGATAGTTTGGTAACTTCCAGTGTGCTTTGTTCAGGCACATTAGGTAGCGACTTTAGTAACTTCTGATTTTGTATTTGTGATTTCACTTCTTCGAGAAAGTCTTCCAGTAAATGTGTGTTATCAAATATCTGGATGAATCCCTCTTTAATTGAGTCGATGAGTGTTTGCATATCGCCAGCAGTTGTGCCAAACGAATCGTGTACCGTTGCAAAATTGTTGACACCTTTGCTGTATGCGATGTTGATAGTTCTCATCATGGCACTGCTGTCTAAGCTGTGTATAAAGTTAGGTGCAATACCATTACTCATTCTAAGTTTATCCATCTTGTCAGTCTCCTCATTGATACGAGGCTTGAACACCTCACCCATGAGCATAGTCTTGACTCTCTTAGATTTCATAGATGGATAGAACTGTTGGACATAGAATCCTGTCGGTGTAGTCCAGTGTATAGGTAAGTCATCCTTAGCTACAACCTTAGCCACATCCTGTAAGAATCCCATGCCAACCTTTGCACTACCTAACTCTTGCCTAAGTGAATCCCAGATGAGACCACTAAGGAACGAGGCACTAGGCATAGGGTTGATACCAAAGGGATGTTGTTCTCCCTTGTCTGCTCTCTTCTTTAAATCCTCAAGGACAAAGTCAGAGCATGAGTATCTTGTACTACCATAGACTGATGTCATGATAGCCCTCTTGACTGTACTTCGCTTGACTCCATACTTTAACCAAAGGGGAGCCAAAGGATTGTTACTCTCCTTAAGTTTATCTATGACAGAGTTAGCTAGTTGTTGATACACGTCGGCGGGTTTATCTGCGGGGACAACATTCACTAACTTACCTGAGTGCTCATCCTTGAGCAGTAGTGAATATAGCTGTAAGCCGTTGCAACTCCCGTCTACACTAACTGGTAGGTGAGATATAAACCCGTCTCCGTGTTGTAAATAGTCTCGCCACTCAAGACAGAAAGCTAGGAACTGGAAAGGTTTGTCTGCATCTTCCCACCATCGTTCTTCAATAGGTGAATTAGCACAGGCAACAATCTTATCCTCATGTTCTTGTACCCAGTCTACCCTGTCCTCGAGTGACACTTTATCATTACCAAACATATTCGCACCGTGCATTGCTAAATAGAACACACCGTTATTATCTTCAGTAATAGGTTTACCCTCGGCAAACTCAAGCAAAGCTTTACTTGCTGTGTTGCCCTGATAATTTAGAAAGGCTGGTACACAGTAAGCACGGCCACGAAAGTCTAGCTGTACTGGAAACCATATCCTATCATGTTTCAAGAATCGTTTGGCCAACCATAATATCTGATTGAACAACAACACCTTGCTACCATTTATCTTGTTAGCTGTGTGTGCTGTCGCCGCCAAATTTCTCCAAGCCTTACGAGCTTCGAGATTGGTGTCAATATCATGTGGCTTGTTAGGTATGTCCATGACTTCTGTCTTGGGTACTTCCGCTCTACCTGGATAGTTAGTCCAGATATCATCCATGACTTCATAGATACCTACATTGATACGAAAGGGTGTCTTCTGCATTGTGTTAACTGCTTTGTACACCTCTGGCATATCAATGTTTCTTAACTCTTTCTTGAATCGTTTGTTCTTAACCTTGACTAAGTCTAGCTTAGGTAACAGGTTAGTAACATACCCACCGCCTTCGACATCAGTCCAGTCTTTCGGTGGCATGATGGTTGGTAGGTACTCTGGATTGAGTAACTCGGTATGTGCTTCTCGCTTGGATATCCACTCCAGAGTCTTGGCTGTGTGCCTAAGTATCTTTCGTTTCTTACCTCGCATGGTTTCCGTACCGACTTCTAACAGTCCAGTAGATTTTATCATTAAGTCAATAAAGACATTACCGACTTGTAACTTCTCATTAGTTGACCACTTTAACCATTGCCCGTTGTCATCTCGTAAGGCAGACTCACGGAACTTCCTTCGTCTGTAGGCATAGTTAAATGTTCTCTTGTCTAAGTTTCTTTTTACTGTAGCGAAGAGCTGTGGGTTTGCTTCTGCAAATGTTCCCATAGCAACTTCAGTTTCAATCTTCTCACCAAGTGAGATGGCTGTGGCAGTCAATGCTTTCTTCATCGTAAGTGTATTGATGATATGCTTTGCTACTATAACCGCAGTAGTCTCTGGCTCTATGTCCTTTGTCATAACAAAGGCGATATGCGGTCGACCTATGCGGGAGTCATTGTAAAAATCTACAATGGCCTGTGCCAATGGTTGAATAGTTTGAGAGACCATAGACTTACCAGCACTAGTTATGCTGGACTCGTTTCTCTCAAGGTGAGACAGTCGTCGTCTTCGACTTCTCTCGATACCACGATTCAACATCTCCTCTTCGTGAGTGTGTTCGATACAGTAATCTAAGGACTCAAATTTATCTTGTGACATATAATTTCTCCTTTAGTATCTACAATGGGTACTTAAGTCTTGCTCCACCACCACGGTCGTGGAACTCCTTTGTCCCATGTGGCAATGTCTGCTTTCTCTGCCTTGTAGTAGGCACGGTATGCTTCGACAGCACTAGGTTGCTTGTATTTGTCGGGCATACATTGTGGAAAGGGTGTTAGTCCCTTGTCCTCTAAGTTGTCTGGCTCTGGTAAATCTTTGACAGCAACCCATGACTTATGGTCTGCCTCTGGATTGTATCGCCAGATGTATTCGTTGTTAAGCCAACGGCAATACTGATAGACATATCTATAGTTAGATAATGACTCGCCACACCAGAGGCGACACGGGTGGTTCTTGTGTGTCGTCTTGTATGGTGAATCATGCCCCAGTATATTCAGTGTACTACATAGCAACTGTGCTGACTCAAGTATCATCTTGATGACATGCTTGTCGCAATGATAGGTAGCACTGATAGCTGGCTCTTCATGAAGTATGAAAATGTTCATATCAAATCTCCTCTATGTATTTCTTTGCTTCGGCCTTGGTCTCGAACTCTTTTATCTTACTATACTTCTTGTCCGTTTGCAACCACACAGCCCAACCAAACTTGACTCGCCTGTCGGCATAGTCTACATGATAGCCATTAGCTCTATCATTTCGTTTAGCCCAATGTGCTTTCTTCTTAACTTGGATAGTCTTAGCTCGTTTCTTTAAGTCGCCGTAGCCATCCTCTCGCCTAGCCTGAAAGTATCCTGACATTACTCTTCACCCCCCTCATTAAAAGCTTTGATGTAGTGATACTCAAGCCAGCCTTGCCCGTAATTAATAAGCTTGTAGCCCTTGTCAACTAGCTCTGCTATCTTAACCTGTGCATTGTGTACTGACTTTTGATTGTCAACTTTCCAGCTGACTTTCTGAATGTCTTCGGGCAACAAGTCCTGTCGCCCCTCTGCATTGTATGCTTTGTGTCTTCTATAATTCCTCGCCATATTCTGTCTCCTCTGCTGGTTCGTAGTCGTAGTATTCGTACTCGTAGTCAGACTCAGCTAACATACGGGCTTCACGGGATGGGTAGCCCATCTCGATATACTCTTCGTACTTATCCATAATAAAATCTTGCTTGTTACTGCTCATGCTATAACTCCTCGACTCCGTAGTCTATCTTGAGTCTTACCTTTTCCTCATAGGTACCGTTCTCAAGGATGTCGTTTACCCAATCGTAAAGAATAAACTCATCCTCATTAAGCCAGTACCCAGTCTCACTGTATATATCAAATATATCTAACTTAAAACCTATACTCATATTGTTTCTCCTTGGTCAGTTTAAGGACATGACCAGGTCATCTATAATGGGTACTTAACTACTTCTTCCAATGTCTTGGAGTAGCTAAGGCAATTCGTTTGGCCACACCTGTTACAGTTGTGGTCTTTGCTTTCTTGCGGATTTTACCCGCTGTCTTCTTACGAACATTTTTACTTGCTCTCATTTTTTACCACCTCTCTTATGTATTTGCTTACCTCTGTAATGCCATACTTCTTTAGTAGGTACGACACTATCGCTATTTGATAAGCGGGTAAGTCTATAATCTTTACACTGTGAATAGTCATATTAATGTTACTCATTATTCTTGCACCTCTTTTTGCACCTCTTTTTGCACCTCTTTTTTATCTAACTTATCTAATTCGTTCCATACTACATCAAGGTGTTTAAAAATCCTTTCAGCTTGTATTTTCGAACTTACATCTTCATAATCTACATTTTGAAAAATAATATCATCTAGCCATTTTACAGCTTGGTGTAAATCTGCATACTTTTTTGAGATATATCTTCTCCTGCAAAAATCTACTGGTATTCTTTTTCCTGTTTCACTCATAACTTTCTCCTTGCCAGTTTTAAAGGGACTGGCTAACCCTTTTATTTTTTTTATTTTCTTCTGCTTCTTCTTTCCATATTCTTGTTCTTATTTCTTTATTTTTATCACTTAAATAATTTATGGTTGTATTTAGAAATATGTTGTTATCCATACTTTCTCTGTCCATATGTTCTCCATCTGACCTTAGTGGATTGTCTCTTAGCTCAATCAAGTCATTATATGCTTTCAAAATTATTTCTCTTGCTGATTTTTTTGTATCTATCATTTTAGTTAGTCTCCTTGATAAATTTTATATGGTCTAGGATGTCCGCTTCATGTTCTGCGATAACTGCTAAAGCTTTGTCAGTTATCTTTAGAAACATAGTGCCATCATCGGCGAAATGGTCAGTGACTAGGCCATCTTCATAACATTTTCTTAACATGCCAACGGGCTTCTCGCTTCTCTCTCTAAACTTCCACCCAGCATAATTGCTTATACTATTAAAAGTATCTCGGCAATCATCTTGGTAACTCCCGTCATAAACTGCATAGCCTACATCGTTTTTTCTCCATGTCGCCTCGGAATCGTCATGGTTGCCAACAAAGTTAATTAACTCTCTTATATGGTCTTTCATAATATTTTCTCCTTGGGATGTAACCCTTTGGGTGATTATCCACTGACAAGCCCTATATTATCATAAGGCTTGTTTCGATGTCAATACATCATCATCAGAGTGGCTATAGTTTTTATTTTTATTTGTTTTTTAAATCTCTTAAAAGTCTGCGATAAGTTTTTAACATTCCTTGTGCCATTTCTAAATCTTTTTCTGCCTTTTCAGCTTCTCTTAAAATCTTTTTTAAAGCACTCACCGTTGCCTTTTCTTCCTCAATTACTCTTTCTGTTATTTGTATTGCTTCTTGTGTTGTCATTTTGTTTCTCCTTGCCAGTTTTGTAGGGACTGGCTAACCCTAATTTTTTTATAGTTTATGGAACTCGTCGTGTAATCCACCTTGAAAAAGTGTACGGACTCCAAGTAAATTAGATTCCTCTCTTAAAGCTCTTTTTAAATCTTTTATTGCAAAATTGCTACTAGCTCCTGAACATTGACCAATAAACTTTTTTACATATTTCATGGTCGTTCTTGAGTAGTCCCAATTGTGACCAAGGTAAACAATTTTTGTTTCCTTGTTATACTTCGCAACAATTGACACATAAGACTGTAAATAAACAGTGTCTCCCATGTCAATAACTGTCTGGTTTGGTGCATATTGTGATACTAACTTCATCGTATTTTCTCCTTGGGATGTAACCCTTTGGGTGATTATCCACAGACGGCCATCGCTGGCCGTTTCGCTGTCTCTACAGCTCTTCAGTGTGGCTGTTAGGCTTCGGTTGCATATACCTTATGGGTGATTTTAATCATGCGGATTAACTCTCTATAAAACCCCTCAAGATAAATCTCGCTGAAATCATACTCTTTAGTCTGTGGTAACTCAAGATTCGTGCAAAGGTCGATGACATCCTTGAAGCGAAAGTTAATAATTCCGTCGTTTTTTAATCGGCATAGACTTGTAAAAGCTCCGTCGATTTTAGCCTTAACTTCCCTTATTGCCTGTAGTTGCTGGGATTGTTCGCTTCCGTGTCTTGAGGTGTAGTCTTTCCAGTCAAAGGCCTCAGAATGAACCTCTAGAAAAAATCTCTTAGTGCTTGATTTGAGTTCAAAATCTACCCTATTTAGTTCAAGGTGGCTTCTTAGTTCGTCCTTAGTTAATAATGTTTTCATGATGTTTTCTCCTTGGTACTTAACCCTTTGGGTGATTGTACATTTCGGCCAATAGTGTGGCCATCATCAGTAAGGCTGTTAGCCTTAGATGTACATACGGTACAAGAACAGTAAAAGGTTTTATCTAGCAATCTGTGTCCGACTATGTCTGCTCGCCTCGTGGGTGGCCTTTCCTAAAAAGGACATTTACGATTACCTACCTAGTTACCTTGTTCTCCAAACTCAACCCTTGTCTCTGGGTTACTTCGTTTCGTTTCCATACTTGCAGTCTGTTTCTGGCTGGTTACCGTCTGCTGTTTCCAGTGGGTTAGCCTTTGTGTCTGTGTTGTTGTTTACTGCCATGTTTAAGATTAAAGCTGAATACTAAAATAAAGTCAACCTTTTTTTTAAACTATTTTTTATTTGTCAATGATTACGGTGACTTACGACTGAAAATAATTTTAAATTATCCTATGTTATAAAGTAACATTTCAAAGAAAAACCCAGTTTTTAACCCGAAAAAAATAGACTATTTACTACCTTAATTACTACCTTTATTACTACCTATATCTACTCCTTTATTACTCCTATAAGTACCCTATAATAAGAGGTGTAAAAGGTAATGAATGTATATACTCTATATGGTGCACAAGGGTTACTCTAAAATGGGAACCTAATTATTGTAATGTTATATCATAACAAGTCAGCCTAAAGAGGAATCCTAAAGGGAGCCAAAAAAAAACAGTACAGCAGACACAGAGAACAAATAAAAATACCGCCAGGGTTTCGTTATATTATAACAAAAATCCCCTTAGGAGTTCTCCGTTGGTCGCCCTTTGGTAGTGCCAGCCTCATGCTCGCACATGTGGCAAATCGCTACTATTATAATAGGCGGTGCAACGGGGGAAGCTCCGCTTCGTCATGCGTATATAAGGGTCTCAGATTTTTTCTACAAATTATTCAGTATCTCAGAAAGCTCCTCGGCTCTCCCTGGGGTCTGCCTGGCCCACCTTGAGTCCAACATTTCGACTGCAGCTTTCTTATAATCACCCTCATTGAGGTACTTAAGTGTCTTTTTAAACTTGCCTACACCTTTGGTTCCCATTTGGAATACCATTTCAGTTACCACATCAAAGGCTGCTTGAGGTACCTTGTCAGGACTTACGAGGGTTTTTGCCCCCTCTATGGCCTTTATAATGTCATTATTAAGGACTTGTTCCCAACCTTCTACAGTCGTAGGAATGTCCTCTCCAGGTAGTATTTTATGTCCATATCCACCTGTTTGAAAGTCTTCTACAATTCTTTCACCGTCAGCTGTAGTGTACTCAAGGGTATATGGCTTAAGTTTAAAACCTTCATTCTTCTTTATTCTTGCTACTAATTCTGGGCTTAAATCCATGAGTCACTCCTAGGGGTTCTACCTATGGATTGCTCCATAAATATGTCTAATTCTTCTTGTAATAAATCTGCTTTGTGCTGTTGAAACGACAATATAGCGTCTCTATCCATTCTTTCTACCCAATAATTTGCAGCTATGGACAGTGCATCTATCTGGTCGTCGTGTCTTAAAGCACCTTTATCACGAGTTATACGAGTCATTTGTCTGAATAACTGGTGGTTTGGTTCCAGTTTAAAGTCCTGTCGTATGATATCTTCGTCTACAACTAGCCTATGTGTGTTCATAATAGGCTCTAAAGTGTCTATAATACGTCTTTCTTTCTGTATATTGTGTCTAACTTCTTCTACTTCACATGGGTGTATACGGGCTAATACAGGTTTAAGTAACTGTGTAGCCATACCATCACCAAAGTTACTCTCTATAACTATGCTGTTTACCTCTTGAGACTTAGCTATACGGGCTAGTTTCTCTAAAGTCTCCTCTGAGTAACCACCGTCCAAGGCTCCAACAGCTGTGAGATATAGTACCCCATGGAGCATCTTAAGTACTGCATAAGCAGTCTTGTCTTCTCCTCGTCCTGCTGGGTCAATAGACATTACAGAGCCTTCGAACTCAGTATACTCGTCACTCATGTGCATAGGAGCTACATAGTAGTCTCCTTTAAGTCCTACATTAGGTAACTCACTGTCTAATGCCTTTATTTGCTCTAGGCTAGACGCCCATTGTATGTTTGCAGGGGCTTCTGTCCATGTACTACACCCTGAAACGACAATCAAATCATTTAATTTAAGTGGGTATTTGTTTGCATCAGACATGGTTGTGTCTAACATAAACTGTAAGTTGAATCCACTTCTACCGTAGGATGCTAATCGCTCCATTAAGTCTACTTCGTTGAACCTTTGAGGGTCCGTTGGGTCCCCTTCAGTACCTTTTTTGTCTATAATATCAGCCAGTTTGTGTCCATAACCAGTCCTTTGTACTGAATCTGGGTATAATGCAGGCCATATTTTAGTCTTAAAACCTCTTTCTTCTAGTGAATTGTACAGTGACATCTCTGTTTGTGGTGTCCCTAGAAAGATGATACGACCAACTTTAGGCTTGATAATCGCATCAAACTCTTTAACAGTCTCACCTAGTCTATCTCTCATCAGTTGTGTCTGTGAGTTGTTAGCAGACTCTACGTCATCTGCAATAATCAAGTCAGCACGACTACCAGTCAGCTGTCCTGTAATACCCATAGACTTAACAGAAGGTGCATGAGAGGCCTGTGCAGGTCCTACATCAAAGCTAACCTTAGATGCTCTCTGGTTGTCATGAGGCTGTAAATGCTCTAGCAAGGGCATCTCGGCTATTAGTCTCTGTGTGAATGTACTGAAATCATCAGCCCTACTTTTAGATGCAGAGACAACTAAGATGTTCCTTTGGGGGTTTAGTAATAGTTGGTGACATACAAATGCCGATGTAATCCATGACTTACCTACACCACGAAACGCTTCTATAACCAGTCTTTTTTCTTTAGACTGCAAATAATCAGCTATATCGTACTGTACAGGTGTTGGCTCAGGTAAATTTAAGTGTTTCCAACATAAGTACAAGAAGTTTTTAAAGTTCTTGACTTTGTTATTCATCATGGTCAAATGGTAAATCGTCTAATATGTTTTGTGCTTTCTGCACAATCTCAGGGTCCGTATATTGTTTACACACATCAAGACATACTTTCATCTCAGATGCAGTTAAGTCTTCACCTGATTTTAGTTTTCTATAAGCGTGCATGACCAGTAAAACAGGTAGCTCATCTAAAACCTGCTTTACGGTCTCTTGTTGACTCTCGTCCATTATGCACTCCTTAAGGTCAAGTCGCAGTCTCCTGCCTTATTAAACTTAACCGTTTACAACCACCATAAAAGATATGAATAAGCTGTGAATATTCCTACTACGTATAGTTTTTGTATGACTGAAAAGCCTGCCCAAGCAGCTTTACCACACTTCCAGAAGTTTTCTTTCAGTGCTTCGCCGATTGCTTCAGCAGCATCCTCAGAAAAATCCTTAAGTTCAGCCTTAATTTTCTTCTTATCTAACATATATACTCCTAGTTTGCTAATGGATTTTTAAACTGGATTACTTGTGATTCTAACACACCTAATCTTTTGTCTAAATTAGCAATCTCTTTTTGCATAGCCTTGATGTTTTTAGTAGATTTAGATTGCTCTAGTTCATCAAGTCTGTTATTAAACACGCCCCAGGCATAAAATCCACCACCAATAGTAGTGACAATACCTACAAGAGCTATGTATTTTTTAAGTGTTTCCATTAAATCCATTATCTGATACCTCTTAGTTGTTCTTGATATTTATACAAAGGGTCATTTGCAAACATTGCTTGGTGTCCTCTAACATCTGTATAAATCTCTTTACTATACTCATCTAAACTACGTAAGTCCTGGTAATCATTACCTAAATATAACGCACGAGTATCTGTGTACTTTTGTTGTGTGTATGTTTGTATATCAGGTTGTGTCTGTGTCATTGCTTGTTGCACAACTTTATTAACGACAGCAAGCTGTGTATTAACATCTTTTATCTTAGTAGCTACCTGGGTGTGTACATCTTGTACTGTTATTCCCACACGCTCTGTCTCAGGTTGTTCACCTTCAGGTTCTTTTTGAACTGTTTCCATAACGGTGCCTTGAGACTGTTCAGGTTGTTCTTCCATGAACTCTTCATCCATGGGTTGCTCTGATATTGACATCTCTTTATTTGGTTCTTTATCTTCTGGTTCCTGTACATCTTCAACAATTTCTGGACCCCCAAATGCTTGTAAAATTTCTACTTCTTCAAATTCTTCCTCAAATTTGTTTTCTGTAGCTTCTTCAAAGATAATCACTTCTTCTTCATTTTCAAACATAAATGTGTCCAATTTATACTCCTCGATTATATAATCCATTGTATATTCTTCTTTAAAATCATCTTCCCACTTTGTATCTAACTCTATGGGTTCTGGTTTTGTAAAGTTTTCATAATAGCTTACTGTAAGACTAGGATTTCTCAAGTCTGCACCATAATGTGCTGTACTGTTACTAGACTCGTTAAACTCAAACCTAGCTGTTATTTCGTAGTCTTGCTGACTGTTTCCACCCACAATAATGGTATCAGTATAAGTATCATAACTACAACCATTAAAAGTAGTACAGCTTCCGTCAATTTGTCTTTGTTGTGTAATACTAACCCCATTGTCATCTATTAGTGTTTGTTTCATTATAACATTCTGTGTGTTGCTATTCCAAAACCAGATATCAGCTCCTAATGTAGAACTAAATCCACCATTTATTTCTTCTTTAGTTAGATAATCATTAAGGTTTATAGATGATTCTACATACTCACCATCAACACCTGCGATAACTTGGTCACCATGCCTATGGTCTACATTTGTTCCTGTCCAAAAACCATCTGTAAAGTTCGGACTTAGTAAGTTGTCTGTTGTCTGGTCGTATGCTTGAACTGCCCATGCTATCAAAAATACAGTTAATAACAAGTAAAAATATTTAATCATCTCCGTACAGGTCTCCGTAGCTAGTATCTATCTTTTTAAATACTGGCTTACCTGAATCTATAATTTTTCTTTTTCTTAATTTTTCTACATACTTATCATAGTCTGGTCTTTCTATGTCATACTTTTCCCACTGTGCTTGAGCCTCACCAGCTATCTTGCCTTCAAAAGGGCAAGGCGTGCCTGCGTGTTCCATAGCACTAAATACTCTGTCATCTTGGCACAGTATACTAATACTTGCTACTCTCATGTTAAAGTCATACAATAATTTACTTAGTTTCATTCTCTCACAGTTTTCATCCGTAATGTAACTTCCAGCTGCCACTCCAAATCCAGTAACTTGCATAGAGCCTGATAGCCCTACGATACACAAGTCTTGTGAATAGCTGCTCATGCTGGGTGCTATAGCAGACCCTACAGGTATTGCGCTATTTTTTGTCGTATTCGTTGTACTATTGCTAGTCGTGTTAGTCTGGCCACCACTGTACGTATTGTTAGTAGTGGAACTATAACCACCAGAAATGGAAGTATTAGAACCACTTGTGTTAGTTTGACTAGAAGTGCTGTAATCATTTGCATTTGCTGCTGCTCCTATTAAAAGTAAAACAATAATTAATGCAAAAGCTGTTTTCATAGTTACTTAGGTTCCCATTTAAGAGATATCCCTGTG
>MDSW01044417.1_pt1 | contig 36790 bp, 31 predicted proteins | sample 811171 | NCBI WGS metagenome assembly MDSW01 (sample SAMN05326641, study PRJNA326480) | marine metagenome | isolation source: seawater | place: Atlantic Ocean: North West | collected 2012 | reverse complement strand
TTGGGATCGAACCAACGACCAATTGATTAACAGTCAACTGCTCTACCGCTGAGCTACTGAGGAACGCTAATAGCAGAGCATTATAAGTAATTTTTTATACAGAAGTAAATGACAAAAGCATTAAAGGTAGTATCTGATTTTGAACCAGCTGGATCTCAGCCAGATGCTATAAGTAATTTAGTATCAGGTCTTGAAGATGGCTTGCTTCATCAAACGCTTTTAGGTGTCACAGGTTCAGGGAAAACATATACGATGGCAAAGGTGATTGAGGAAACTCAAAGACCAGCCATAATTATGGCTCATAACAAAACACTTGCTGCTCAGCTCTATGGAGAATTTAGAGATTTTTTTCCAAACAATTCTGTTGAATACTTTGTTTCTTATTATGACTATTATCAGCCTGAAGCATATGTTCCAACCTCCGATACTTATATTGCTAAAGATGCATCGATAAATGAACATATTGAACAAATGCGTTTGTCTGCAACCAAAGCCTTAATTGAAAGAAAAGATACTATTGTTGTTGCTACCGTATCTTCAATATATGGCCTTGGTGCTCCAGAGTCATATTTAAAAATGGTCGTTCACTTAGACAGAGGAGATGTGGTCTCACAACGTGATTTAGTTCTTAGGCTTTCAGCACTTCAATATACTAGAAATGATTTAGACTTTAGGAGAGCAACATTTAGAGTAAGAGGTGATACGGTTGATGTGTATCCGGCAGATTCTGACAAAGAAGCTTTAAGAATTGAGTTTTTTGGTGATGAAATAGAGCGATTATCTTGGTTTGACCCTCTCACAGGTGCAGTTATAAATGAAATACCAAGAGCAACCATATTTCCAAAGACTCATTATGTAACCCCAAAAGAAACAGTTACTAATTGCATTCCAGATATTAAAGATGAGTTAAAAGGAAGATTAGAATTTCTAAAGAATAACAACAAGCTTGTGGAGGCTCAACGCCTGCAAGAAAGAACAACTTATGATATAGAAATGATGAGAGAGCTTGGCTATTGTCAGGGTATTGAGAACTACTCGCGCTATTTAAGCGGAAGAAAATCTGGAGAGTCTCCTCCATGTTTATTTGATTATATTCCTAAAGATGCAATCGTTTTTATAGATGAGTCACATGTGTCTGTTCCACAAATAGGAGCCATGTATAAGGGAGATAGATCTAGAAAAGAAACTCTTGTTGAATATGGCTTTAGGCTACCTTCAGCATTGGATAATAGGCCGTTAAAATTTGAAGAATGGGAAATGCTTGCGCCTCAAAGAATATATGTTTCAGCTACTCCTAGTAAGTATGAAAAAGAACATCAGGACAACCTGGTTGAACTAATTATCAGACCTACCGGCTTAACTGATCCTGATGTTGAAATAAGACCTGCAGTCACTCAAATAGATGATGTGATTGGTGAGTGCAACGAGAGAGTTGCTATGAAAGAAAGAGTCTTGATTACAACACTAACTAAACGAATGGCAGAAGATTTAACAGATTATCTAAATGAAAATAATATATCAGCTAGATATATGCATTCTGATATTGATACGGTTGAAAGGGTAGAAATAATAAGAGATTTAAGACTTGGAAAGTTTGATGTCTTGGTTGGAATAAATTTACTAAGAGAAGGTTTGGATATTCCAGAAGTAAGCTTAGTTGCAATATTAGATGCTGATAAAGAAGGTTTTCTCAGATCAGACACTACATTAATACAAACAATTGGCAGGGCAGCGAGAAACTTAAGAGGGAATGCAATTCTTTATGCTGATAAAGTCACCGGATCAATGCAAAGAGCCATAGACGAAACCGATAGAAGAAGGGCTATCCAAGAAAAATTTAATAAGAAAAATAACATAACTCCAAAATCTATTTCTACAAAAGTTAAAGATATTATGGAAGGAGCAAGAGTCATTAAGGGAAATGTTAAGAAGAAAAGAGAAGATATCGAGAAGATTGTTCCATTTAAGATACTTGATGACACTGTTGATAATTTAACAATGACACTTCAAAAACTTGAAGATGAAATGTTTGCACTAGCAAAAAAGATGGAGTTTGAAAAAGCAGCTATTTGTAGAGATAAAATAAAATATCTTAAAAGAAAGCTAATTGATCTTTAGGTGCCACACATGAATGTGCGCTCAATAACTGATAATAACTTTTAACTCTATCAACATAATCAATAGCTTGCTGACCTCTTGTATAGGAACCACTTTCAACTATAGCTATTTCTGAATTTTCCATAGTTTTAAGTTTAGCTTTGATCTGATTCCAAGATACATTTTCAACATCTTTATTAATGTTATTAGCAATATTAAAAATATTTGTTGGGCCTAAATTATAACTTGCAAGAGTATTTGATAACTTATCGGCATTCGTAAGGCCAACCTTATTCTTTTCTTGAAGCATAGCAAAATATCTTGCTCCACCTTTTATGTTTTGTTCAGGATTTAGCCTTTTTTCAACACCAACCAATGCTGCAGTTTCTAAGGTAACCATCATCATTCCTCTAACGCCCATGTTAGATTTTGCCCTAGGATCCCATTGAGACTCTTGAAAAGAAATAGCTGCAAGTAAATTCTTTTCTATATTAGTTTCTTCAGCAGCTTCTTGAAACATAACATCAAATTCTGGATAACGATTTGCTAATAAATCTTTAAATTTATTTTTTTCAAAGTTGTTTAATGAAGATGATGAATATGCATCTTCTAGAATGTCCTCACAACTAATTTTTTGATTAGCTTGATTACAGCTAAAGAGAATAAACACTGTTAGTGAGTATAAAAAAAATCTAAAGATATTCCCCATTTTTAATTATTTAATATGTAAAGACTTTATAATTGCTATATACAATATTTCAGACTTAAAGAAGTGTCAAAGACTAAAAGCTTTATATTTAAGGGTAAACAAAGTTTTTCAAGTTCAAAACTTGAACAAATAAGACGCGAATTTAATAAATACAACAATTTAGATACTCAAATTCAATCAAATGAAATCTATCTTATACTTGCTGATTCAGATGAAGTTAATACTGTTGGCCTCAAGGATGTTCTATCAGCAACTGAACAAGATGTAGATTTTTCATTTTATGTAGGCCCAAGATTAGGAACAATTTCACCATGGTCATCAAAGACAGAAGACATTATAAGAAATGTTGGTCTTAATAATATTTTAAGAGTTGAAAGGTTTTTAGGTTTTCGGATAGGTTCAGAATTTAGCAACCAAAATTTAGATACATCCATGCTTTATGATCGGATGACTCAATCGATTTATTCTAATACTGAAGATTTCTTAAGGTTATTTATTTCAGATGAGCCTAGATCATTGAACCATGTAGATCTTATAAATAAAGGCAAGGAAGAGTTAGAAATTGCAAATAAATCTTTTGGATTTGCAATGAGTGATGATGAAATAGATTACTTATATAAGTTTTACTCAAAAGAAAAAAGAAATCCAACTGATGCAGAATTGATGATGTTTGCACAAGCAAATTCTGAGCACTGTAGACACAAAATATTTAATGCTAAGTGGAATGTAGATGGCTCACAAAAAAATAATACTTTATTTGATTTAATCAAAGAGACTAGCAAAGCATCTCCTAATGGGATTGTTTCTGCTTACAAAGATAACGCAGCTATTATCGAAGGAACAAATGTTGAAAGACTTCACTTAAATGATTCTAATAAATACGAATTTATTAAAGATGACTTAAATTCAACTATAAAAGTTGAAACACATAATCATCCAACAGCTATTTCTCCATATCCAGGTGCTTCCACAGGATCAGGTGGCGAGATCAGAGATGAGGGTGCGACAGGAAGGGGTGCTAAACCAAAAATAGGATTAGTTGGTTTCAATGTTTCAAATCTTAGGATTCCAGAATTATCAAGGAGCTGGGAGAGTGACGAGCACAAGCCTTCAAGAATTGCATCTCCATTAGAAATTATGATAGAGGCACCCATAGGGGCTGCCGCTTTTAACAATGAATTCGGGAGACCATCAACACTTGGTTATTTTAGATCTTTTGAAACTGGATTTTCTCAACACAATGCCTATGGTTACCACAAGCCAATAATGTTGGCTGGAGGCATTGGTGAAATAAGAGATAAAAATAATTTTAAACTTCAAATTGATAAAGATTATTTAGTTGTTGTTCTTGGAGGTCCGGCAATGTTGATTGGACTTGGAGGAGGAGCAGCATCTTCAGTTTCTTCTGGTGAAAGTGATGAGGATTTAGATTTTGCATCTGTGCAAAGAGATAACGCAGAAATGGAGCGACGTTGCCAAGAGGTTATCAATATATGTTCAGCTCAAGAAAATAGCTATATTGAATTTATTCATGACGTTGGTGCCGGTGGTTTGTCAAATGCGATACCTGAGCTAGCATCAGATTCTGGGTTGGGTGTTTATATTGACTTATCTAAGATACCCAATGCAGATAAATCTATGTCACCAATGGAAATTTGGTCAAATGAATCTCAAGAAAGATATGTTTTAGCAATTCATAAAGATAATAAAGAGGCTTTTGAAGAAATATGTAAAAGGGAAAGATGTGAATATTCAATTGTCGGAGTAACAACCCAGGAAAAATCTGTAAAACTGTATGACGAAACTAATAATAACTATCCAGTAAATGTTCCTTTATCAATGCTATTTGGTGATTTGCCAATTACCGAAATGGAAGTTAGCAGTCCTGAGACAAAAATCAATGAAGAAGATAATGCAGAGGAGTTTAATTTTAAAACTTCAGTTACAAAAATTCTTCAACATCCAACAGTAGCATCCAAAGCTTTTCTAATAACTATTGGAGATAGAACAGTTGGAGGCATGGTTGCTAGAGATCAATTCATAGGTCCTTATCAAGTCCCAGTATCTGACTATTCATTAAGTTTAAGATCATTTACATCAAATTCAGGTGAGGTTTTATCAATTGGAGAAAAACCTACATTAGCGATTGCAAATCCAGGAGCTTCAATGCGTATGGCACTTGCAGAAGCTTTAACAAATATGGCTGGAGTAGTAATAAAAGGTCTGAATAATGTTCAGGTATCGGCTAATTGGATGGCAGCTTCAGGAGAAAATCAAGAAGATTTTGCTTTAAGAGAGGGGGTAGAAGCCCTATCTAAGATAAGTATTGATTTACAAGTTTCTATTCCTGTAGGAAAAGATTCATTATCAATGAAAACAAAATGGTCTGACGGTGATAATGAACTTAAAGTAACAAGTCCTTTGTCAGGCGTAGTAACGGCAATGGCTCCGGTTGAAGATGTAACAGTTAGCGTCACACCAGAATTAAATCTAGTTGATGAGACTTCGATAATGTTAATAAAATTAAATAATAAGAACAGACTTGCAGGCTCAATTTTTTCTGAGGTGACTCAATCCAAATATAACAGCACGCCAGATATAGATAACGTTGAGGATTTCAAAAAAATGTTTTTATCTATACAAGAAATGATTTCAAATCAAAAGATATTAGCTATTCATGATATTTCAGATGGCGGTCTAGTAACTTCACTGCTTGAGATGTGCTTTACAAAAAGAACAGGAATGAAATTAGATTTATCTGGTATAGATAATGTGAATGAATATTTATTTTCTGAAGAGATAGGCTTTGTAGTTCAAGTTAAAAAAAATGATGCTAATCAAATTAAAGCAGATTTAAGTGATAAAGGTCTTATAGTTAAAAATATAGCTCATTTACAAGAAAATAATTTTCTAGTCACTAAAGACGAAGATGAATTATTTAATGAACCTATAATTGAGCTTGAAAAAGTTTGGCGAGAAACCTCACATGCTATTCAGAGTATTAGAGATAACAAAGAAGTTGCAGATTCAGAGCTAAGTCTATTGGATGATAAAAGTTTTTCTGGCCTTATCGCAAATGCATCCTTTGATGAATCACAAATCAAAGATATAAATATTAAATTATCAAAACCAAAGGTTGCTATCCTTAGGGAACAAGGTGTAAATGGTCAAAATGAAATGGCTGCAGCTTTTAGTTTGGCAGGCTTTGATGCTACAGATGTTCATATGCAAGATCTACTTGAAGAAAAAGTTTTCTTAAAAGACTTTCAAGGAATGGCTGTTTGTGGAGGATTTTCATATGGAGATGTTTTAGGAGCTGGAGGAGGCTGGTCTAAAACTATTCTATACAATAATAATGTAAAGGATCAGTTTGAAAGTTTTTTCAATGACCAAGCCGCTTTTACTTTAGGAGTATGTAATGGATGTCAAATGCTTTCTAATCTAAAAGCAATAATACCCGGATCAACAAATTGGCCAAGTTTTGAAAGAAATTTTTCTGATCAGTTTGAGGCTAGACTTGCTCAAGTAAAAATTAAAAAAACTAATTCAATACTATTAAATAATATGGATGGTTGGACATTGCCTGTTGCATCTGCTCATGGAGAAGGAAGAGCTAATTTTCAAGGAGATGATCTTGAGAAATTAAAGGATCTAAATCAAATCGCAATAAACTTTGTTGATTCAAACCAAAACAATACAGAAAAATATCCTCTGAATCCAAATGCCTCACTTGAAGGGATTACAGGAGTAACGGCTGCTGATGGAAGAATAACAATTATGATGCCACATCCTGAAAGAGTCTTTAGGAAACTTCAAATGAGTTGGCATCCCAAAGATTGGAAAGAGTTCTCTCCATGGATGCAAATATTTGTTAATGCTAGAAAATTCAGCGACGAAAGTTAATTACCATAGCTTTATATCTTCTTCTCTAAAAATAAATTCACCTTTCTTCAAATCTTCAATATAGTACTTAAGAGTTCTTTCAACTGTTGGGAATGCTATCTCATCCCAAAGAATTCCTTCTACTGTAAATAATTCCACTTCTGAGCTTTCAATAGTAGGGCCAAAATTATCATCTAACAGGTCAGCTAAATAAAACATATGAATTTGATTGATATGGGGAAGGCTAAACATTGTATATGGCATAACCACTTTAGCCTCTGATCCAGTTTCTTCAAGAGTTTCTCTGAGAGCTCCTTCTTGAAGAGTTTCTGCATTTTCCATAAATCCTGCAGGCAATGTCCATAAGCCTTTACGAGGATTTATATTTCTTTTAGCCATAAGAATTTTATTATTTCTTATGCATATTGCTCCAACTACTATGTTTGGATTTGTATAAAAAATTGTGTCGCATTCAGAACAACAATATCTTTTTAAGTTATCGGATTCAGGAATTTTAAATTCCATATTTGAATTTCCACAATTAGAACAATATTTCAATTTTCTTCCTTATTTAAAGAATATAGACGCTTATGAAGTTAAAATTATCTATATGTTAGACAGCATAAAGCAAAAATTAAAACAAATAAATCTTATAGATACTACAAAGTATAAGAAAGCAGGCGTTTTAATACTTCTTCTTAAAGAAAAAAAAGACGATGAATATAAGATTTTATTTACAAAAAGGTCTGCACAATTAAAAACTCACTCGGGAGAGGTAAGCTTTCCTGGTGGAAAGTGGGAACAAGTAGATAAAAACCTTTATGAGACTGCCTTAAGGGAATCTAATGAAGAAATTAACTTAAATATTGCAAATGTATCTAAGCTAGGATCCTTAAATTACTTACTATCAAGGCACAAAATAGAAGTTAATCCTTTTGTTGCTCATCTGGATAGGTTTCAGGAGTTTAGTGGCAATTTTGAAATTGATGAAATATTTACAGTACCTATTAGTTTTTTAATGAATGATGAAAATATTAGCTATAAAGAATTTAATAGAAAGGATTTAAAAGTATATATACCAAGTTGGGTTTATAATGGAAATCGTATTTGGGGACTAACCGCAATGATAACGGCAGATTTATTAAATATTTGTTTTAATGCTTCCATAAATACTGATTTAGATTTGATAAGAAATTATGATGAATATTGATTTAGGCGAAAAAAAATTAAAAACAGACGGAGATAATTTTTGGATTGCTCCTAATGCAACTGTAATAGGTGATGTCCATCTAGCTAAAGATGCTAGCGTTTGGTTTAATGCTGTTCTTAGAGGTGATAATGAACCTATCTTTATAGGTGAAGGTTCAAATGTACAAGATGGCTCAATTATCCACACTGATCCTGGGTTTATTTGTTCAATTGGTAAAAATGTGACCGTTGGTCATATGGCAATGCTTCATGGATGCAGTATTGGTGATGGAAGCTTGATTGGAATTGGATCTGTTATTTTAAATGGTGCAAAAATAGGAAAAAATTGCATAATTGGATCAAAAGCATTAGTTACTGAAGGTATGGAGGTTCCTGATGGATCAATGGTTCTTGGAATACCAGGTAAAATAAAAAAAACACTTACTCAAGAAGAGCAAAGCATAGTATCAATTGGTGCTCAGCATTATGTTGAAAATTACAAAAAATATAAGAAACTAATGAATCTAAATGAAAACTAGTGAAATTAGACAATCCTTCTTAGACTTCTTTAAAACCAAGAATCATCAAATAGTATCTTCAAGTTCTTTAGTTCCATCCAATGATGAGACTCTGTTATTCACCAATGCTGGAATGGTTCAATTTAAAGATGTTTTTTTAGGAACTGAGAAAAAGAATTATAAAAGAGCAACCACTTCTCAAAGATGTATTAGAGCAGGAGGTAAGCATAATGATCTGGAGAATGTTGGCTATACACTTAGACACCATACATTCTTTGAAATGTTAGGTAATTTTAGTTTTGGTGATTATTTTAAAGAAGAAGCTATTAAATTTGCATGGGAATTTCTTACAGATGTTCTTAAATTAGATAAAGATAAATTATGGATCACCGTTTACAAAGATGATGATGAGGCTGAAGAAATTTGGAAGAATATTATTGGTATAGATTCTGTAAGGATAGCCAGACTCGGAGATGAAGATAATTTTTGGTCAATGGGAGATACAGGTCCCTGCGGACCTTGCTCAGAAATATTTTATGATCATGGAAATCACATAGAGGGTACTCCACCTGGTGCAGAAGGTGATGAAGGAGATAGATTTGTAGAAATATGGAATTTAGTTTTCATGCAATTTAATAGAGATGAAAGCGGAAAAATGAAGCCTCTACCAAAACCGTCTGTTGATACAGGAATGGGTTTAGAAAGAATTGCTGCAGTAATGCAAGGAGTAAATTCAAACTACGAAACGGATACATTCAAAGATTTAATTCTTGCATCTGAAAAACTGCTTGGCAATGAAAATAGCACATCACATAAGGTTATTGCAGACCATATTCGATCAACTGTTTTTTTGATAGCCGACGGGGTTTTACCGGAAAATGAAGGAAGGGGTTATGTTCTAAGAAGAATTATGAGAAGAGGCATAAGGCATGGTTACAAAATTGGCGCAAAGAAACCATTCATGTTCAATTTAGTAAAAGATATGGTTCGTTTAATGAGTTCTGCTTTCCCTGACTTAGAATCTAAAGAAAAAGATATTGTTGAATTAGTTAAGACTGAAGAAATAAAGTTTTTTGAAACCCTGGAGAAGGGAATAGAAATTCTTGATGAAGCAATTTCAGGTATGTCTGAAGAAACTATATCTGGCGATGTGGTATTTAAACTTCACGATACATTTGGTTTCCCTTTTGACTTAACTGCTGATATTGCAAGAGAAAGAGATTTATTAATTGATGAAGAAAGATTTAATGAATGTATGAATTTGCAAAAGGAAACATCAAAAGCTTCAAGTAATTTTGTATCAAAACTTCCGGCTGCCGCAAATATAGATGAAACTAAATTTCTTGGATATGAAGAACTCGAATCAGAATCAAAGATATTAATGATATGGAAAGATCAGAAAAGAGTCGACGAAGCAACTAATAAAGAAGAAGTATACATGGCATGCAATCAAACTCCTTTCTATGCGGAAGCTGGAGGCCAAATTGGTGATATAGGAAAATTTGCATCTAAGACAGCTACTGGTAATATTTTAGATTGTAAAAAACAAGGAAAGGTATATCTTCATAGAACAATAATTGAAAAAGGAAATATCAAAACAGGTGATGTAATTAAAATGAACGTTGAAAAAGAAAAAAGATCTGCAATAGCAATTCACCATTCAGCAACTCATCTTGTTCATGCTGCGCTTAGAGAAGTTTTAGGCGATCATGTTCAACAAAAAGGTTCACTTGTGGATGAGAATAAACTTAGGTTTGATTTTTCTCATTCCAAGCCATTATCTAAAGAGGAAATTTCTAAGATAGAAATTATAGTAAATAAAGAAGCCTTAAATAATTTAAAAGTTGAAACAGAATTAATGAAGATAGATGACGCTCTTAAATCAGGCGCAATGGCCTTATTTGGAGAAAAATATGATGATGATGTCAGAGTTTTAACTATGGGAAAAAATTCATATTCAGTTGAATTATGTGGTGGAACTCATGTTGACAGAACTGGTGATATAGGTCTTTTTATTATCATCAATCAATCAAGTGTGGCTTCTGGAATAAGAAGAATTGAAGCATTGGCTGGACTTCAGTCTATTGATCATATTAACAAGATGAGAGATATAAATGCCTCGCTTCAATCTGCATTAAATGTCTCAACCGAAGACATCCATGAAAAGATTCTTGCATTAATAGAAGAAAATAAAATTCTTAAAAAAGGATCCATCAATAAGAAGTTTAAGAAATCTGTTTTAGCTGAAACTCATGACATAGATGATTGGAAATTAATCATAGAGCAGGTAGAAATAGAAGACACCAAAGATCTTAGAAATTTAGTCGATGAACAGAAGAATGCTAATGAAAAGGCATGTATTGTTTTATTAAATTCTAATAAAAACAAAGTAGCCTTCGTTTGTGGTGTAACTGACAACTTGTCTAGTTCGTTATCTGCTAACGAAGTGGTTTCACAATTATCTAAGTTAATTGACGGAAAAGGAGGCGGGAGGCCTGATTTTGCTCAAGGAGCTGGAGAGTCAGAAAATATTTCTGATTTCGTGACTTCTATAATAAATACAGTAAAATCGCTCGCTAAATAAAAAAAATACTATGTCAGACATTATTGTTCAAAAATTTGGAGGCACATCCGTTGGATCAGTCGAAAGGATTGATGCCATTGCCGATATAATCATCAATGCTGCAAAATCAAATAAGGTTATAGTTGTTGTTTCTGCAATGGCAGGTGAAACAAATAAGCTTGTTAGTTTAGCTAAGCATTTTGGTGAAAATCCTGATAAAAGAGAATTTGATGCTTTAATCTCAACAGGTGAAACAGTCAGTTCTGCTCTGCTTACAATGGCTCTTCATTCAAAAGGCGTCAAAGCAAGATCTTACTCAGCTTCACAAATATCAATGAAAACAACCAGTACATATTCAAAAGCAAAAATACTCGATATAGATTCAAGTAAGATTTTAGAAGTAATTGATAATGATACGATTCCTATTATTACAGGTTTTCAGGGCGTTACTGAAACGGGTGATGTTACTACATTAGGAAGAGGGGGATCAGATACAACTGCTGTAGCTATTGCAGCCCAAGTTAAGGCAAAAAGATGCGATATATATACTGATGTAGATGGAATTTTTACAACCGATCCTAAAGTGGTTCCAAACGCAAAAAAATTAGATTCTATTACAATGGAAGAAATGCTCGAGCTTGCTGGTCAAGGAGCAAAAGTAATGCAAACCCGCGCAGTAGAATTTGCAAATAAATATAATGTTCTTGTAAGAGTTTTGTCGAGTTTTAATGAAGGAAGTGGTACATTAATTTCTTTAGAGGATAAAGGCATGGAAAATGCATTAGTTTCAGGCATAGCGTTTCAAAAAGATCAGGCTAAAGTCACATTACATGGAGTTGAAGATACTCCTGGAACAGCTTTTAAGATATTAGGTCCAATTAGCGATGCTGAAATTGAGGTTGATGTTATTGTTCAAAATGTAAGCGTAGATGGTAAAACAGATTTTACATTTACTGTTCCTAATGAAGATCAAGATTTAGTTAAAAAAATTATTGAGAGCATAAGGCAGGATGTTAAATTTAAAGATTTAATAATTGACTCAGACATAGCAAAAGTTTCTTTAGTTGGTGTTGGAATGAGATCTCAATCAGGTGTAGCTAGCAAAACATTTAAAGCTTTGTCTGAAAATGATGTGAACATACAAATAATAAGCACTTCAGAAATAAAAATAACAATGGTTATTAATAAAGATCTAGTAGATAAAGCCGTGCAAGTTCTTCATGAGGAGTTTGAATTAAATAAGTAAAATGCATGATCTAGTTCTTAAAAATTGTTCGATTATTAACGAAGGCTCTAAATTTGAATCTGATATTGCAATAAAAAACAATAGAATAGAATTAATTGCTAACGATATCTCATCAGAATCAAAAGAAATTGTTGACTTAGAAGGTAGGTATGTAATTCCTGGATTAATCGATGATCAAGTTCACTTTCGTGAGCCTGGATTAACTCATAAAGGTGACATAGCAACTGAATCCAGGGCTGGACTTGCTGGAGGTGTTACAAGTTATTTTGAAATGCCAAATGTTAATCCAACAACCACAACGAATGAAAATTTAACTAAAAAATTTGAGATAGCTAGTAAAAAATCTCTTTCTAATTATTCTTTTCATCTAGGTGGCAGTAATACTAATATTGAAGAAATAAAAAGAGTTGATATAAATCAGGCAGCAGCATTGAAAGTTTTTATGGGAGCCTCAACCGGAGAGATGTTGGTTGACAGCATTGATGCGCTTGATGATATATTTAATTACTCACCTTTAATTGTTGTAACTCACTGTGAGGATCCTCAAAGAGTCAAAGACAATGAGCAGATATTTTTTGAAAAATATGGCAGTAGTTTGTCTGCACAGCAACATCATTTAATTAGAGATGTTGAGAGTTGTTATTTATCAAGCTCATTAGCAGTTAATTTAGCAAAAAAATATGACTCAGATCTTCACGTTTTTCACTTAACTACAGAAAAAGAAATGGATTTGTTTACTGCCGGTGATATAAATGGAAAAAAAATAACTGCAGAGGTTTGCGTTCATCACATGCATTTTAATGAATCTCACTATGCTGAACTTGGTAATCAAATTAAATGCAATCCATCCATAAAAGAAGAATCAGATAGACTGGCTCTTATTAATGCGCTTCTTGAAGGCAAGATTGATATTATTGCAACAGACCACGCTCCACACACTTGGGATGAAAAAATGAAGAGTTACCCTGAAGCGCCGGCAGGATTGCCTCTTGTTCAGCATGGACTTCAGATACTTATGGATTTTTATCACGAGGGCATATTAAGTCTTGAGACTATTGTTGAAAAAACAAGTCACAACGTTGCTAATAGATTTCAGGTAAAGGATAGGGGTTTTATTAGAGAAGGTTATTATGCTGACTTGGCAATTTTGGATATTGATAAACCATATCAAGTTTCAAAAGATAATATTTTGTATAAATGTGGATGGTCTCCATTCTCTGGAAAGACATTTAATTCATCTATATATATGACAGTTATAAATGGTCATATAGCTTTTCAAGGCGGTCAGGTAAAAGAGAACCTGCCTTATGGGATGCAAATAGAATTCGATAGATAATTTGTTATCTTTATATATTCAAAGAGTTATAATTCATTTTTTTAATATAATTAGGAGAGTTGGCTGAGTGGTCGAAAGCGCCTCCCTGCTAAGGAGGTAACTGGGTAACTGGTTCGAGGGTTCGAATCCCTCACTCTCCGCCATTTTAGTATTTTATGAGTAATAATATTTTAAATAATTTTCTTAAAGGCTTTTCAATTGAAGTTACCCCAAGAGCAATTACAAAAATCAAAAATTTATCTGAATTAATTCCATCTGGAACTCTATTTTATATTGCACATATTGAGGGAACACCAATAGAGGAAATGGTTCAAACCGCAAAGAGAATAAATGAGCAAGGGTATCCTACTATGCCACATTTTCCTGCTCGTATTATTAAAGATAAAGATACTTTGAAAGATTGGATTTCAAGATATCAAAATGAGGCTAATGTCGAGAATGCACTTTTGTTAGCTGGTGGCGCAAATAAACCTTATGGCGATTATGATTCATCCATACATCTTATTGAATCAGAATTATTTGATTTAGCTGGGTTTAAAAAACTTCATATCGCTGGACACCCAGAAGGCAACAAAGATATAGATCCGGATGGTTCAACCAGTAATGTTAATAAAGCGCTATCTTGGAAAAATGAATATCGAAATAGAACAGATGCTGATATGGCAATAACCACTCAATTTTGTTTTGATTCTAAATCAGTTATTAATTGGGCAAATGATATTAAAAATAAAGGTATTGATATTCCTATTCACATAGGTATAGCTGGACCAGCTAAACTTCAAACTTTATTAAGATATTCTATTGAATGTGGAGTAGGGGCATCAATAAAAATTCTTCAAAAACGTGCTTTAGATTTAACAAAACTCTTATTGCCCTACAAGCCAACATCTATTTTGTCAGAATTAGCTGAATATAAATCAAATAACCCAGATTTTAATATTGAAAAAGTTCATTTCTTTCCATTGGGCGGTGTAAAACAAGTAAGCAAATTTATAGAAGAGAACTAATTTCCACATAAATTTATATTAAAAAAATTTACACATTTGTAATATGAAAATAAATATTTTAATGTATATTAAAATTGATATTTAATTTAATAAAGGAGAAATGATATGGAAATGGAAATGTGGAGTATTTGGGCGACAAACAGAATCCCAGGTGCAATAGGTGGCCTTACCACTATTATAGCTATATGGGTTGCAGCTAGATTTGCTAGTGTTGCTTCTGAACAACCAGAGGAAAATAAAACACTATTTGGAAAAGTTCTACTTACTTTATTTGGTGGATCGGTTATTTTATGGGGAGTGCAAATAAATCTTTTTGCTCAAGGTAATTGGTCTGTAACTGCAAATGCATTTAAGACAATGAAAGAGAACGGACTTGAGGTAAGTGATGGCGCAATGAGATTTGCAGAAACTTATGGTGGAGAGCCAAGTTTGTTAAACCAGCCAGTATCAATAGTATTTTTTGCAACAGCCTTCTTAATAATTCTTTATCCAATTTGGTTTAAGAAGTAACCATGAATAAATTAGTAAAAATATATAGTTTTGTTGCTATTATTTTCCTAGTAAGTTGTTCAGATAAAGACATGTCTGAAGATGTAAACACAGGAGCTATTCACTTAGGTCCTTACTATAACGAATTTTTGGCTTGTGAGGCTGGACCTAAATATTCAAAAGAAACAATCACCGAGATGCTTTCTGCTTGGCAAGAGCTTCAAGTTGCAGAAGGTTTAGGATGGGCTGGAATTTATGCACCAGTTGGAGAAAATCATAGATTCTTAAATGGTTGGTGGGAGCTTGAATGGGATACCAAAGAAAGTTCTGATAATGCTTTCAATAACCCTAGTCCTGAATTCGTTTCGTGGGCTGAGGAATATTCAGAAGTAATGACTTGTGATATTGAAGGCAGATTTCCTTGGACTTTTTACTTACCAAGAGATCCTAATTCTTTTGGTGAGGTTATGGGAAGTGATGGGTATTTTGCATCCGAATTTCTTGCATGTGATTTTAATGAAGGTAAATCAAATTCTGATTTAAGGGCTACAGTTGTGGCATTTAATGAATACCTTGATGAGAACGACTCACAATCACCATATTTTTTTGGTGTTTATTATCCTGAGTATAAAAATTCTGAAAATGATTTTTTGTGGGGAAACTGGCATTCAACATTTGAAACCATGAAGGCAGGTAACGCTGATTGGGAAGAGAATGGAAAAGCTATGCAAGCAAAGTTTGATGAAATATCAACATGTATGAGTCCTGATTATTATGATAGCTGGGAGCTATATAACGATCCTAATTCTTGATTAAGAAATAAGAGTAATGCGGAGGGGAAACTCTCCGTTTTTTAAAATAATTCTGTCAGCATACATCTTGCTGAACCTCCACCATATTTTTCTATGGTTGGAATATCTGCATGAATGATATCTTTGTAATTCTCAAGTAAAGTATTAATTTGATTTTGATTAAGTGCATTAAAAGCTGTAGTTGATATTATTAGAAATAATTCATCTTTAATATTTCTTGCTTCAATTGCATTTCCACAAAAATTAAGAATCTGATTGTTTGATAATTCAAGCACATCATGAAACCGCTGAACCTTTTCTTTAACCATTTCTCTATATTCTGGTTTAATTACTTCAAAACAAATTCCAATAATATCTGTACCGATATACATTAAGACATCTGTATGATAAATAGCAGATCCAGAATGACTTTCTGTCTCAAACATTACTAATTCAAAGTTATTTTGAGAGCACCATTTTTGAAGCTGATCTTTATTGGTTCTTGGAGAAATCCCTGCATAAACACATTTATTTGATCGATCAAAAACCATACTACTAGTAGATTCAAGAAAGATACCTTCTTCTTCGAGATGAGACATATCATTTGTTAATTCATATGTTTCTTTTAAGAAATCAATCATTTCAGGTTTTTTTTCAAGACGCCTGTTGGGCGCCATCATGCTAAAAATTTGCATAGTTTTATCTTCAAATGTAATAAACCAATTTGGAAAAATATGGTCAGGACAATCCTTATCTCCTTTAAATACTGTTACTTTAATCCCTTTCTCTTCAATAGCATTTTTAAGACTATAAAACTCATTAAGAGCTTTATTTGCAACTACTTCGCGGTCTTCATTAATTTCATTTATTTGATAATGATTTGAAGAGGCGGTTTGCTCATTTCCAAAAAATGATTCAGGTTCAATCATAAAAAGGTTTGATGTTGATTGGTTTTTCATATTCTCCCTTGCTGATAAAATCAATGAGGTTAAAATACACCCATGTCTAAAAGTTTACAAGATGAATACATAAAAAAAGAATTACTGCATGGGGCTCAAAATTATGCCCCACTTTCAGTTGTTCTAGACCGAGGAGAGGGAGTTTATCTTTGGGATGTAGATGGCAATAAATATTTAGATATGGTCTCTGCCTATTCTGCAGTAAGCCATGGTCACTCACATCCAGAATTGGTAAAGACTATTCAAGAGCAATCTAGAAAACTAGCTATCACTTCGAGAGCTTTTTATACAGAACCGTTTGCAAACTTCTTAGAGTCATTAACAAGAACATCAGGATTTGAATCTGTATTAGCTATGAATACTGGAGCAGAGGCAGTTGAAACTGCAATAAAAGCTTCAAGAAGATGGGGATATTTTAGTAAAGGCATACCAGAAAATAAGGCTGAAATTATTGTTGCTGACGGAAACTTTCATGGAAGAACAACCACTATTGTCGGCTTTTCATCTGAGGAATCATATAAAAAGGGTTTTGGTCCATTTAGTGATGGATTTGTAACAGCAGATTTTTGCTGGTCTGGATGCAGCAAAGAGAAATCAATCAAGTCATTTAAAGATAAAATAAACAAAAATACTTGTGCAATTTTGGTTGAGCCAATTCAAGGCGAAGCTGGTATAAGAGTTCCAGAGCAGGGTTGGCTTGAGGAGTTAAGCAACCTTTGTAATGAAAATAATATTCTATTAATTCTTGATGAAATTCAATCTGGATTAGGCCGCACTGGTAAATTGTTTGCATTTCAACATGAAAATATAATCCCAGATGGTTTGATACTTGGCAAGGCTCTAGGAGGAGCTATGATGCCAATATCAGCTTTCCTAAGCTCAAAAGATGTTATGGATCATTTTAATGCTGGCTCACATGGATCAACATTTGGCGGGAATCCTTTAGCATCAAAAGTAGCTACAAGAGCATTGGAGCTTTTGTATGAAGATAATTTAATTGAGAATAGTTACGAACTTGGGAGTTACTTTAAGTCAAAATTGAGATCAATAGACAATAAAATCATTAAAGAAGTTAGGGGGAAGGGTCTATGGATAGGAATGGAACTTAATACGTCTAACGTCAATGCAAAAGACCTATGCTTGATGTTATTAAATGAAGGACTTTTGTGCAAAGAGACTCATAAATCTGTGATAAGGTTCGCACCACCTCTAATGATTTCAAAGAAAGAATTAGACTGGGCTATAGATAAAATCATCAAAGTATTAAATTTAATCTAGAGATTCAAATATGAAATATCCATTTAAAACAAAGGATGAAAATTTAAAAAACTATATTTTTCAATTAAAGGAAGTTTGCATAATTGAGCATGAAGATAATTGGTTTAAGGAGAAGTCTCATACGAAGCTCTATCCCAACCTCGACGAAGCAAAAGCTAAGATTGCTAAACCACATTATTGGATATTAAATGCAATAGATAAATATGAGGATAAAGAATGTGAAGATATTCAAATCGCTCTTATCGAATTAGGACAGCTAGTTTTTAAGACTAATTATTACTCTCAAAAGCTTACATCTGAAAATGAGAATAAAAATGCTAAGATTGATCTAGCAAGCTCTTTGAGCAATTTAGATATTAGTGTTGAGGTAATTGCTGAACAAATGATATCTATGGATACTCCTAAATATGCACGTCTTGAGATGTCTAAGGAAGATGCAACAAGTCTAATTTCATCATGGTTTTAATATACTTTGGCCACTGAATTCCAAAAAGCAGTTTGGAATGAGATAGACAAAATACCATATGGCACAACTAAATCTTATAAAGAAATTGCAACAATATTAGGAAAGCCTGGTGCCTCTAGAGCGGTGGCAAATGCATGCGGAAAAAATCCAACTCCTATTATTAGACCATGCCATAGAGTTATCTGTTCTAGTGGAAAAATAGGTGGATATAGTGCAAACGGCGGCACTAGATTAAAGAAGGTATTGCTAAAGATAGAATCTTCTTAATTGGTATTTATTTCTGAAGCTTAACAGCCGTACAAATTATAATTCGTACCCCATAAAGATCTTAGATCTTTATCAGTTATCTTCGAAATATTTCGTTTAGCAATTTCACAGTAGGCCCTGGAAGGTTGCATCGAGCCACCACCCATTAATGAGTACAATGCAATATTTGCTATCCAGACCTGTTTTAGACTCTCATCACTAAAAAGACTAACTTTTTTTTCCAAATTATTAAGTTCAGAGATAGACCAATTTGCTTTACCGCCATATTCTGCATAAGCCAACAATTGATTGCTCAATTCCACATCCCGCATAAGGTCTGCTTTTGCCCCAACGCTTACAAATACTAAACAGATTATTAATAATATTTTTTTCATGATTAAATTATACACATATACTGATATGATAATAAATATCATTTAAACAGGGAGAAAAATGAATATAAAAAAAATTGAAAATATGGCTGCAATTGTAATGATAATTGCATTCTTTTTGCCTTGGGTAAGTATGGGAATATTTAGCATCTCTGGGTTAAAAGCAAGTACTTTAGGAGGAGGAGCATTTATGCTTTTCTTGATACCTTTGCTTTCAGTTGGGGTTTTGGCATCTGATGCTATGAAATTAGATGAAAATATGTCGAAATATTTAACCTATGGAGCAGGACTAGTTCCGTTGGGGTATGTATTATCGAGGCTCTTTTCAATGGGTTCTGATTTCTTTACTGCTGCAGCAGTTGGCATCTACCTAACACTTTTAGCATCAGTTGCAATGCTTTTAGCTGCCTTTGGAATTATAAAAATACCTGAATAAAATGAAAACAGAGCTAAATCCAAATGAAGCATTAATAAAAAAAGGTGGCGCCAATCTTCAAAAAGGAGCTGAATCAGTTGGTGGCTATTTATATCTGACAGATCAACGTTTAATATTTGAAGCCCATGCCATTAACTTTCAAGGTGGTAATACTATAATTGATTTATCAAATATAGACTCTACTGAAAAAGTTTGGACAAAATTTTTGGGCGTTATACCGTTAATGCCAAATTCATTAGCAGTTAAATCTAAAACAGAAGAAGAATACAAATTTGTTTTGTTTGGAAGAGACGCGTGGGAGCAAAAAATTAAAGAACTTACGACCTAAGTGATTGTAATTTTTACAGGCTTATTTTCTAAAGCTTTAGACTAATCTTCTAAAGCTTTAGATATTTTCCAATTCAAGAATTTATAATGAACTTTTGTTTTTGAGTCCCCATAGGGAGTTCTTGTAAAAGATTCAATACTAACTAAAGAAGCATAAATTGCTGATTTAGAAATCTCATCATAATCATCATCATTTAAAGCACTAATGAGGCTGTCAACGTATTTTGATTGGAGATTCATCTTAAATGAAGTAGGTACTTCTCTTTGGACAAAAATACCATCAAAAAGATCGTCCAAAACTTCATCAGGTAGATAGGTATTCCCATACTGAGAGCTGTCTATTAACCTCATCATTACAGTAGGATGAAGAATGTGTGCAACTGCTCTTCCTTGAAGACTTAAGACCAGATCATGTAATTGAGGATCTTCATTACCTTTTCTTCTTGGACTATATGCAGCTCTTTTTTCACTTTGAAGATATTTAAGTAAGTTTTCATCAAATATAAACGCATCATTTGATAAAAGCTTTTCTATAATTAAATTCATGGCCCTTTTTTGATCTTCATAAGATACAGCTTCAAAAGGAGTCATGCCTTTTTCTGAATCATTAACAATCCTATTTGAGTAAACTCCGCCAATAAGTCTAGAAACATTATCAAGAAATCTTCCTTTTTCTGAGGTTAGGCTGTAAAAGACAGATCTAAATTCTGAAGAAGTTTCACCATCTAAAAGAAATATATCTGGAAGTTCTGCAATCTTTGCATCTAAAATCTTTATTCTGTCAGATGTATATGTAATTGGATCATTCGACATATCACCTCTTAAATTTCTTGGATCAATATTTACTCCTGGAGAGGACATAGCATCCCCATCTGTTCCAAAGATATATTGAAGTTGAGTAGATTTTGAAAGAAGATTTTTTCTTTCTTCATCTGAAAGATTTGGAGTATATCCAAATTCTATTGCCCAAATATCATAAGATCCTGCACCAGTAGGGAAGTAATTGCCCTGAGTAATACCCTCAGGAGCTAAATTAATTGGGTCATAATCCATAACAGAACCAATATGATTTTTTCCTGTTAGAGATACGTCATGAACTTCTTTAGCATCAAATATCCAACTTGATTTAAAGTTATGTCTTAAACCAAGCGTATGTCCGACTTCATGCATGGTTAAAGAAATTATCCACTGTTCTAGCGGATCGTTATCTTTTGTGTATCCCCATAACTTTCTATAGGTATAACCTCTTTTAATTGCATTAAATTCTTGAACAATATCCGCAGCTATAATTTCTCCTGTTCTTGGATTTGCAACACTTGGTCCATATCCTGAGTATCTTGGATCTGGGGTTGACGCCCATCGCACAACGTTGTACCTGACATCTCCAGCATCCCAGTCTGCATCATCTGGTTGAATTTTCGCAACGATTGCATTTTTGAAGCCTGCTTTTTCAAAAGCTTGATTCCATGCTTCAATTCCTTTTACCACAAAAGGACGTATTTCTTCAGGTGTTGAATTTTCAACCCAATAAACTAAAGGTTCGACAGGCTCTGATATGTCCGCATCAGGATTTTTTTTAACCAATCTCCATCTATTCATTAAGTCTCTTGCATTATTAGACTCATATGTTGATAGATCTGTAACCTTTTCAGAAAAATATCCAATTCTTTGATCAGCAACTCTTGGCTCAAAATTATCATCAGGCATTTCTACAAACAAATGAAGACCATCCACAAACGTATATCTTTTATCAGTTACTGCATCTATTGATCCGCCAGATTTCGGCTTTGGATTGTAAAATCCATACCTAACTTTAAATGAAGTATTCTTCTCATAATTTTTTACTTCATCAATGAATGTTTTTGTTTTATCTGGTCTTCCAAGTATTAAGTTGTAATACTCAATATACTCTTTAGGAATATTTGGAGTAATGCTTACTAACATCTCAGTTAGAAACATATTATCTATGCTTATAAGATATTTTGTTTCTTCACTAACAACTACTGAAAATCTTCCAACAAAAGCTTCAATAATATTTGTTAATTTTGATTGAGATATTTTATTAGAATCGTCATATATAAACTTTGTATTTTTTTTGTATAAACCTATATCTTCTTTGAACTTTCTAAATTCAAGTATAAATGCTTCACCCATATCACCGCCACTAGGACCTGCATCCGATGGCCCATTCAAAATATAGGTAAAGTAAATGAATTCTTTATTAAGTTGATCTTCATTTAGAACAAGATAGTATTTATCTTCTTCTGTTTCATGGAGGATATTCATAAAACCATCCATAGAAGCAAACTCACCATCTTCTAAAAATTCTTCAACAGTTTTATACTCCTTTTTCTTACCAGGCATTCCTTTTGGCTTCTTGGGAGCTTCATCATCTACTTTCTCTTTAGATGATTTTTCTTCTTTTTCATCTATTTCTGCAAAGATGTTTTGGGTAAATGTATTAAAACCAATAAAAATTATTGAGAATATAAATATATTTAATAGTTTAGATTTATTTTTCATTTTACAGTCCTTTAAAAATAGCATGTAATTCTATCCTAGATAGAGCCTTACTGATAGTATATGTATATGAAAAATTCATATGCATTAATTACAGGAGCATCTTCAGGAATTGGGTTAGAAATAGCTAAAAAACTTGCTAAAAAAGGCTACAACTTAATTTTGACAGCGCGAAGAACTGATTTGTTAGTCTCTCTTGCGGAGGAGATTACTAATAAACATAATGTTCATGTTGATCTTATTTCAAAGGACTTAAGCAAATATGAAGCACCTAAAGAAATTTTTGAATTTTGTGAATCTAAAAATTATCAAGTAGATATATTGGTCAATAATGCTGGTTATGGAATTAAAACTTCCTTCCATGAAACTAGCATTGAGACTGAGGAAGCCTTTATAAGAGTTCTTGGGACTTCAGTAATCATGTTAACAAAGCTTTTTATTCCTAAAATGTTATCAAATGGAGGAGGCAAAGTTATGATCATTTCCTCAGTTGCTTCATTTGCAGCACCTTCAGCCATCCAACCATTGTATGGACCTATTAAAACTTTTATGAATCGTTTTAGTGATTCAATAAACATTAATTACAAGCAAAAAGGAATAACATCAACCTCTGTTTGCCCTGGATTTACCACTACTGGTTTTCATACTGCAAGTGGAGTTCAGGAAGAAATGGATAGAGTGCCAAAGTTTATGGTTTTTTCTGCAGAGAGAATCGCGAAAGAGGCGGTAGAGGCAACGCTAGCTGGTAAAAATCTTTGTGTCCCTACAAAAACATATAAGTTTTTAGTGTTTATGTTAAAAAATATTCCACAATCAATCTTAAGACTTATTGGCACTGCTCTTGCGCCAGGAAGATACGACAGAAACTAATTCATACCAAGAACATTATCAGAAACAAAAGGGTTAGAGGTTCTCTCAGCTTTAAATGTTGAGACAGGACCATGTCCAGGAATAAAATCAATATCATCTCCAAGTGGCCATAATTTGTGCTTAACTGAGTTTATAAGCTGATCAAAATTACCACCTGGTAGATCTGTTCTTCCAATAGAGCCATTAAATAAAACATCACCAACTAAGGCTAATTTATTTTCTTTATTAAAAAAGATAATATGACCTGGCGTGTGTCCTGGGCAGAAAAAAACTTCTAAAACTTGATTGCCTATCTCAATAATGTCGCCTTCATCAAGCCATTCATCTGGATAACAATTTTTTGAAGAAAGACCAAACATTTCTCCTTGTTTTTGTAGTTCATCAAGTAAAAATTTATCTTCTTTATGAGGACCATGAATTTCGATATCAAGAATTTCAGATAACTCTGTAGCACCTCCAGCGTGATCAATATGTCCATGGGTTAGTAGTATTCTGTCAGGAATAAGCTCATTATCCTTAGCAATAGTGAGCAATAATTCTATATCACCACCAGGGTCAACAATTGCACATTTTTTAGTATCAGAACAAAAAATAATTGATGCATTTTGTTGAAAAGGCGTTACAGGTTGAATTAATGTTTTTAACATAGTCATTTTTAAAATTTAACAGTATAGATTGTATATACAAACAAACAACAGTGATATTTTTTAGTTTAAATGCAACTTTATAAGCTAACTTTAAGGTTTAATTTTGAGAAAAATACTATAGAATAATCTTTCTTAATATTATGGAATATAAAAATGAGTAAAAAAGTATCTAAAAATGAGGCTTTAAAGGCTGTAAAAACAATTACTAAAGACATTTCTGGCACTCCGCTCGAACAAGAGGCGCTTGAAGCTGTAAGAACACTAATTCTTTGGGCTGGAGATGATCCTGAAAGAGAAGGTCTTATTGATACTCCCAAAAGGGTTGTCAAAGCTTATAAAGAATTTTTCTCTGGTTATAAAGAAGATGCTGAGGAAATTTTAAGCAGAACTTTTGAAGAGGTTGAAGGTTATGATGATGCAGTTATAGTAAGAAACATAAGAGTAGAATCTCATTGTGAACATCATATGGTTCCAATTGTTGGTGTTGCTCACATTGGTTATATTCCAAAAAAAAGAGTTGTTGGAATTAGTAAATTGGCTAGGTTAGTTGATTTATTTGGAAAAAGACTTCAGACACAAGAAACAATGACAGCACAAATAGCAGATACAATTGATAAGGTTCTACAACCAAAAGGCGTTGCTGTTGTTATAGACGCTAATCACCAGTGTATGAGCACAAGAGGCGTCCATAAAACTGAATCAAGCACAATAACATCAAGAATGTTGGGAACTTTTAGATCTGATAATAAAGCTAGAGAAGAATTCATAAGTCTTATTCACTCTCCAAAAAAATATTAAATGAGCAGATTTCTGGAATATTCCAGTATCAAACCCACAGCACCAATCATTCTTGCTTCTGGTTCAAAAAGCAGAAAGTTAATGCTCGAAGAGGCTGGCATAGAGTTTGATGTAACTGTTTCCAATGCTAATGAAGACTCTTTAAAAGATAAGATAGCTAATTTACCATTTAGCGAGCAGGTCATTCATTTGGCAAAAGCAAAAGCAAGTATTGTGAGTTCACAAAATAAAGAAGCAGTAGTTATTGGTGGAGATCAAATGTGTGTTTTGGGAAAAACTATTTTTAACAAGCCTGGGAACACCGACAAAGCAATCGAAAATTTAAAGCTATTGTCTGGTCAAACACACTCTCAAAATAGTGGAGTATGTTTATTTTTAAATAATAAGTGCTTATGGGAATATAGCGAAACGGTTGAGTTAAAAATGCACGATTTGTCTGATGAAGAAATCAAAAATTATGTTGAAATAGAAAATCCCATTCATGCTGCCGGTGCATATAAGTTTGAATCTCTTGGTTGTAATTTATTTTCTAATGTAGAAGGATCTTCTTATTCTGTTAGAGGAATGCCACTCATTCCGTTATTAAACGCATTGAGAGAATTGCAGATAATTAGTTTAAAATAATTTTATGAAAACTTTTCAAATAATTAAGACGTTTGGTGCTGAGAATGGATTTTCGTGTGCATTCCGTCAATGGAGAGCTAAATCAGATTGTAAGTATATTCATGGATATAGCCTGGGTTTTAAGTTGGTTTTAGAAACTTCTGAATTAGATGAAAATTCTTGGGTTTATGACTTTGGTGGATTTAAACAAGTTCGTCGATGGATTGAGTCTCACTTCGATCACACCTTGATTATTGCAAATGATGACCCAGAAAAAGAAAAACTTATTAATCTTCAAGAAGGAAAGATAGCAAAAATTATTGAATTTGATGACGTAGGATGTGAAAAATTTGCAGATTACACATTCAATTTCGTAGATGGATACATCTCTTCAGAGACTAAAAATAGAGTTAAGCTAGTTTCAGTTGAAGTTTTTGAACATGGTGCAAATAGTGCAAGAATTAAAAATATTTAATACTCTAAATAGAGAAAAAGAAATATTCATTCCAATTGATTCAAGTCATATTAAATTATATGCATGCGGACCAACTGTATATAATTTTGCACATATTGGTAATGCAAGAATGGCAGTAGTCTTTGATACGTTTGTAAGAACTCTGAGATTTTTGTATCCAAAAGTTACATACGTTTCAAACATTACCGATATAGACGATAAGATTATTGAAGCAGCAAAAGAACAAAATATTGAAATAACTAAAATTACTGAAAAGTATACACAAATCTATAATGAAGACATGGCTATGTTGAATGTTTTAGAACCAGATATTCAACCAAAAGCTACCGAGTTCATTCCAGAAATGATTGAGTTAATTAAAGATTTAATAGATAAAGATTTTGCTTACGAGAAAGAAGGGCATGTTCTTTTCCATGTTCCATCCTTTCCAAATTATGGAAAATTATCGAATAGAAATAGAGAGGAGCAGATTGCTGGCAGCAGGGTCGAGGTAGCGCCTTTTAAGAAAGACCCTTCTGATTTTGTTTTATGGAAACCAAGTGATAATACTCAGCCAGGTTGGGATTCGCCATGGGGTTTTGGAAGGCCTGGATGGCATACAGAATGTTCTGCTATGTCAGAAAAAACACTTGGATTACCTTTTGATATTCATGGAGGTGGTAGGGATTTAATTTTTCCACATCATGAAAATGAAATTGCTCAAAGCTGTTGTTCAGTTGCTGATATAGATAAACCAAATTCATATGCAAAATATTGGATGCATAATGGATTTGTAACCATCGAAGGTGAAAAGATGTCAAAGTCTCTTGGAAATATTATTCTGGTAAGAGATTTAATAAAGAATAATCATGGTGAGGTCATCAGACTGGCTCTTTTATCATCTCATTACAGGCAAGGCCTTGATTGGAATGAAAAAATCATACATCAATCTAAAAAGTTACTAAATAAGATATATAAGATAATAGATGATATAAAAGATGAAGTCGTAAGCTCAAATGACAAAATTGATAATAAAACTATATCGGCGCTTTTAGATGACTTAAATACCCCTGGGTTAATAGCTGAACTCAATAAGATTGCCAAAGAATACAATCCTGATGATGAGGCTAATAAAAAAATTATTAAATCAAAGTTGTCATTAATTGGTTCGGTTCTGGGGATATTCCAAGACGAGTCTTTTAATAAAATCTCTGATGATATTAAAAATAAAGTTGAAGATCTTATTTCTAAAAGGAATGATGCAAAAATTGAAAAGAATTTTGATCTTGCTGATTCAATTCGAGATGAACTGGCTGAACTTGGTATAGAAATAAAAGATACTAGTGACGGAACTGCGTGGAATGTTAAATCATGACTGAAAATTTAAAAATAGAAGTTCCTGACATATATTCTGATATTAATAAAACTTTGGAAATTGCAGACAATATTCTGTCAGAAGCTGTTGATAATGCCCAAACGCTTTTCCATACCATGGTTGTTTCATCATTTGATGGTGAAAATATTAATTCTAGAGTAATGGTACTCAGAGAGTTTAATTTACAAAAAAAATTGATGAGATTCCATACAGATTATAGGTCTTCAAAGATACAACAACTCACAGCTTGTTCTTCAGCAAGTGTTATTGGATATGACCCTGCTTTAAAGGTACAAATTAAATTAAAAGGAAATATAAAGGTGCACTTTGATGATGAAATAACAAAGTCAGCTTGGCAAAATTCTACTAACAGGTCAAAAAAATGCTATTCAATTAAAGGAGGATCTACAAAATTAATTAAAGATCCAGAAAAATATGATATACAAGATTTCGAACCGGAAGATGGCTATGATAATTTTTCTGTTTTAATTTTTACTTTTACTTCTCTTGAATTTCTTTATTTGAAGAGTTCTGGTCATAGAAGAGCAATTCACAAATGGGATGACGAATTAGAATCTAATTGGTTAGTGCCTTAAAAGAAATATACTCATATTTTACATATAAAATAAATTTTTTTTACAACCTCTTGCTGTATTATTTAAGACTTAATTCTATTAAGGAGAGAATAATGAAAAATATATATTTCGTGTGCATGATGTTAGTTACTGGTCTTGTTTTTGCTGATGGCCACACCTCATCAGAAAAGGAAGTTTTAAAAGCTTTATCTGAATATTTTGATGCAAGAAATGATCAAGATTGGAGCAAAGCTGTTAAATATGAAAGTAAATCTGGTACTTATAATACTAATTCAGATGGAAGCTTCCATAAGCCACTCACCAAACAAACGGCTGCAAGTTGGGCTGCTTCAAATCAGGGTGGGTCATTGAACATTTATTATCCTGAGGCTATGCAAATAGCAGATGAGGTTGTTTTTGTGAGATTCTATTATGAAGGTATGACAGAGGTTAGTGGAGAAACCAGTCCATACAGAACAAGAGTTACAATGAACTGGGTTAAGGAAAATGGAAAATGGGTTTCAAAAACTCAACACTATTCACCAGCAGCCTATGGCGGTGTTCACGTTCCTCAGGCTAGCGACTTCGATGAATAAATATTTTTAAAACAAAAAGCTGGCTTACTGCCGGCTTTTTTTTTGGTGCCCTCTGCAGGAATCGAACCTGCAACTAATCCTTAGGAGGGATTTGTTATATCCATTTAACTAAGAAGGCATTAAAATAATTTTTTATTCTAAATTATGGTTAATTATATAAAAACAAATAAGCTTTTCTTTATCTGTCTTACTATTATTTTTATATCAAGTTTTCTAGCATCTTTAGTCCAAACAAGTTTTGGCAATGTTTCAATTGAACTTAAATCTCTCAAAACAGATAATGGTCAAACCCTAGTCTATGATTTATATAGACCTAAACTTGCAGATAGTTCAACTAAAGTTCCATTTGTGGTTGTTGTTCCAGGATTTCAAAGATCTAAAGAGGCGTTATCAAACATAGCGATAGAACTTTCGAGAAGGGGCTTTGCTGTTGCTTTAATTGATCCATATGCCCAAGGAATGTCTTCATCATCAGTAAGTAGGTTAGCAGCCACCACACAGGGCTACGGGATGTTCGCTTTAGTTAATTATGCTTATGAGGGCAATTTCTCCTTTGTTGATATTAATAAAATAGGCTCTACAGGTCACTCTATGGGCGGCAATGCAGCAATTAGAGGAGCAAATTTTTTTGGGAAGGAGGCTATTAAAACAAATAGCAAAAGTAAATTAGACTCAGTTTTTATTTCTGGATATGTTTTGACTTTAAGAGATAACATTTTAAGAGATTCTAAATCAAATATGGGTATTAGTTATGCCTTGTATGATGAAGGGGCTTTTAGAAACGAGCTCAAAGGCTGGGATGCTGCAAACATGCAGATAGCTCCAGAATCATTAAGAGTTATAAATAATGTTTTAGAGAGTGATAAGCAGCTTAATAAAGTTGAGCTAGGTAAATATTACGGCAATAAAGATAATAAAAATTTAAGAGTTATATATAACGAAAAACTTTTACATCCATTTCAACCATACAACAATGAGGCTACAGCTAACCAAATAAATTATTTTGAAACAGTATTTGGATTTCCAAATAAAATTGATGGCTATAATCAAATTTGGCAATTTAAAGAACTGTTTACCTTAATCAATATGGTAGTTTCTTTATTAATGTTAGTGCCGCTAACAAGAATGTTATTAAAATTTAGTTTTTTTAAAGAAATAATAAAGCCAATACCCGAGCCTCTTCCAAAGCAAACAAAGATGGGTAAATTAGTTTTTTGGTCAATATTCGTTATAAGCGCATCTATTGCATGTGTATCATTCATTCCAATGGTAGATATCGCAAAAATTCTATTTGTGGATGCTGCTAGTCGAGAACTAACATGGTTTTTTCCTCAAAGAATGAATAATTCTGTAATGCTATGGGCCGCATTTAATGGCGGAGTTGGGATAATTATATTTTATCTATCATTCTATTTTTTTGGTAAACATCATGGCATCAATTCTGACTCATGGGGGTTACAAATTTCAAAGTCGGAGTTAATTAGAACTATTGCTTTAGGAATTTTGATTTTTTGTCTGTATTACTTAATTTTATTTCTAAATTATTTCTTATTTCATGTTGATTATAGGTTCTGGTTTATGGGGGTGAGAATATTTCAATTAGAAATGATATTAGTTCTTCTAATGTATTTCCCTCTATTTTTTATTTTTTTCTTTTCAAATTCTTTGAGGGTTAATGGTTCTATGAGATTTGATGGGCAACCAGAATGGCAATCAAGCTTAATTGCTGGCTTTGCAAACTCCTTAGGATTGATCTTAATAATAATTATTCAATACGTAACTTATGCATTAACAGGAACTGTATATTGGACTACAAACTGGCTAAGTGTAAATTTGCTATTCGGGATCGTACCTGTGATGTTCATTCTTCCCTACTTTAATAGAATTTTTTTTAAGATGACTGGTCGAACATACCTAGGACCAATAATTACATGCTTAATATTCATTATGATACTATCAACTAATACTGTTATCTATCTTCCTATAAAATAAGTTTATTAAAAATCTTGTATCCAAACTATAATATAGATGCTTATGAAAATTACATTACCTGATAACAGCACAAGAGAATTGCCGGAAGGATCATCTGGATATGATCTTGCAAAAGATATCGGTCCCGGTCTTGCAAAATCTGCTGTAGCAGTAATTGTAGATGGTGAGCAGAAAGACCTTCATGACGTTATTGAAGGAGATTCTTTAATTTCAATTATTACAATTGATTCAGATAATGGATTAGAAATAATGAGGCATACATTAACTGCTCAAGTTCTTGCATCTGCGTTGAAAAATATCTATCCAAATGCACGACTTGCAATTGGACCAACTATTGATGATGGTTTTTACTATGACGTAGAGTCAGAAGTCTCAATATCGATTGATGACCTTCAAAAGATAGAAAATGAGATGAAAAAAATCATTTCAACTAAATCAAACATCACAAAGAAGCTTTCAAACAAAAAAGATTCTTTAAAAGTATTTAAAGATTTGGATGAGCCATATAAAGAAGCTATTATTAATGAATCTGACCAAGAAGATAATTTTCAACTCTACTATCAAGATAATGACATTTTTGTAGACCTTTGCAAGGGACCACATTTACCTAATCTTGGTTTTATTGGAGCATTCAAACTCACAAGAGTTTCTGGCGCATACTGGAAAGGTGATTCAAAAAATACCATGCTAACAAGAATTTATGGAACAGCATGGAACACTGAAAAAGATTTAGAAAAATATTTAAATATAATTGAAGAAGCTCAAAAAAGAGACCATAGAAAAATTGGTAAAGAAATGGATTTGTTTCATTTTCAGGAAGAAGCGCCTGGTTTGGTTTTCTGGCATCCATATGGATGGACAATATATAAAACACTTCAAGCATTTATGCGAAAAAAACTTGATGGCAATAATTATCAAGAAATTAATACGCCTCAGGTTGTTGATAGGAAATTATGGGAAGCATCAGGTCACTGGGATAAGTATAGAGAAAACATGTTTATTACAGAAATTGATGAAGAGCACGCAAACGAAAAAAGAGTTAATGCATTAAAACCGATGAACTGCCCATGTCATGTTCAAATTTATAATCAAGGTATAAGATCATATAAAGACCTCCCAATTAGATATGCAGAGTTTGGATCATGTCACCGATATGAAGCTTCTGGAACAATGCACGGTCTTATGCGTGTAAGAGGTTTTACACAAGATGATGGACATATATTTTGCACTGAAGACCAGATAGCAGATGAAACTGGACTTTTTATAAAACTATTATCAGAAGTTTACATGGAATTAGGATTTAAGAATTTTGATATTAAATTTTCTACTAGACCAGAAACTAGAGTTGGCTCAGATGAAACATGGGACAAAGCAGAAAATGCTCTTGAATCAGCAATTAAAAAATTAAAAATTCCTTATGAAACTGTAGAAGGAGATGGAGCTTTTTATGGTCCAAAACTCGATTTTGTTCTTACAGATGCAATTGGAAGAGAGTGGCAGTGTGGAACATTTCAAGCTGACTTCAATCTTCCTGAAAGACTTGATGCTGAGTATATTGGTGAGGATGGTAAAAAACATAAACCAGTTATGATTCATCGAGCTGTCTTAGGATCTTTTGAAAGATTTATAGGAATATTAATAGAGAATTATTCTGGTAAATTCCCTTTATGGTTAGCTCCTCAGCAGGTTGTAATTGCATCCATTATTTCTGATGTTAATGACTACTCAGTTGAAATTATGGAATTATTAAAAGAACAAGGTATAAGAGCTGAAGTTGATCTTAGAAATGAAAAGATTAGCTATAAAGTCAGGGAACATAGTTCCAAAAAAGTACCAATTATTTTAGCAATTGGAAAAAATGAAATGAATGATAGGAATGTCTCAATAAGAAGAATCGGAAGTACAGATACAAATGTTCTTAAGTTAAGCGAGGCTGTTAAAGAGATTGTAAAAGAGAACAATATATAGATTTTATGATTGCTAAAGTTTTTATCTTACCAATTAGGTTTTATAGATACTTTATTTCACCTCTATTTCCACCAACTTGTAGATTTCATCCCACATGTTCTGCTTATGCAATCGAGGTCATATTGAGTGAGGGCGTCTTTAAAGGAACTTACCTAGCTTTAAAGAGAGTTTCTAAGTGCCATCCTTGGCATAAAGCTGAATAAACCTAGCTTATTTGTCGTTATAAATAACACATAAATTTATGTATATTTATTTTGTAGATAACTTTTATAGTGCTATAGTTAGTGTAGATTATAAGTTCAATACAGCCATATTAGGGGGGTTAATATGAACAATTTTTTAAAGATTACATTTAGTTTTTGTGCATGCTTTTCTTTAATTTTTTCAATGAATATCATTTCACAAGAAATTGAAGAAGTTGTTGTTACAGCTACTAAGAAAGAAAAATCCATCCAAGATCTTGCTGTTTCTGTTGAAGCTTTCACAGCTGAATCAATAGATAGCAATATGATTGATGATTTTAGTGACTTAGCTGAAGTAGTTCCAGGTTTGATAACAGACAAAGCTATTGGCTCGGGTGCCTCATACTCTATGAGGGGCGTTGGCTCATATGGAGTTGGTGCAGCTGTTGTGGGTTCATTGGTTGTTTCAATGAATGGACATGAATATGGCAGTTCATCAATTGCTGAGATTGGTTTTCATGATTTAGAGAGAATTGAGGTTTTAAAAGGTCCTCAGGGAACATTAAACGGAAGAAATGCTGTTCAAGGTTTGGTAAATGTTATTACAGCAAGACCAACCTCAGAATGGGAAGGCTCATTTGATGTTTCAGCTGGTAATTACAATTCTTCTAGATCAAATTTAATGTTAAATATGCCTTTCAGTGATAAAGTTGCTGCAAGATTATCATATACAACGTTTGAAAGAGACGGTGTTATTGAAAATATTCATACAGGAAATGATATTGATGGAAGAGATCAATACGGCTTAAGGCTTTCTGTTGACTTTGATATTTCAGATCAAACTTCGCTTCAATTTACACATGACAGATCAGAGAGTGATGATAACAGACAAAACATAGGAATCATTGTTTGTGCTTCTCATCCAGTATTTGGTTGTGATCCTTTTCAAACTGGAACATTCGGTCAGCCTGGAGACACAAGAGGAAGCACTGCTGCAATATTTAACTTTATTGCTGGTTTAAATAGTACTGCCGATAATAATTCATATGCTGGAGCAACTGTTCTAAATTCTCTTGATAAAGTTAATATCAACAGAGATCCAGAGCATAAGCAAACATTTGAAATGACAACCATTGAACTTAAGCATGATATTAATGATAACTACACAGTTGTAGCTAAAGGCTCTTATTCAACAAGAGATTACTATCATATGGGAGACAATGATTACTCTGTAGCTGTCCAGAAATTCCCAGGACTTTTCCCAGCTGGCCACCCAGCAGCAGCAATCCCTATGCAATGGACAGGTTGTTTTGGTGGTATAAAGGGCACAGGTTTTTGTGAAACAGTTGATTCAGATAGAACATATGAGTTCGCAAATGTTGAATCTGAAACAAGACAAGCTGAAGTATCTATTATTTCTGATTTAGATGGACCTATTAATTTCGTAGTTGGTGCTTATCATTATGACTATACAACAACGAACGTGTATCAGGTTCAAACAGCATCATGGAATTTAATTTCTGATGGTGGTTTACATCCGTATAATGCAACTTTGTTTGGAGGTGCTTTAACAGGCTCTGGATCAACTGACTTTTTTGTTCCATGGGCTCTATCAGGATTTGATGCCACATTGTTGCCTGTATTGCTTAACGGCTACACAACACCAACTCCTATCCAAGGCTTCATTAACGAAGATCATGTAAGACAAAAATCATTTGCTATCATGGGTGAGGTTTATTTTGACCTTTCAGAAGATACTATGGTTACTGCTGGCTTAAGGTATAACGATGATGTTGTTAAAGATAGTGTTGCATCTTGTTTAACATTTTTTAGTTGCCCAAGATATCCAGCATCACAAAAAGTTACTAGTGAGTATGGATTCTTCCCAACACAAGTTGTAGAAACCGATGATGCTATTGGTTATAAGCTTGCTATTCAGCATAATTTAGACGATAACCAAATGATTTATGCTAGCTATACAACTGCTACAAAAGCTGGTGGCAACAACCCAAATTCAACTGGAACACCAGATCCCTATGATCAAGAAGAAACAGGTGTTTTTGAAATTGGTACAAAAAGCATTTTACTTGACGGAGCTATGTTATTTAATGCAGCGTTATTTCAAAATACTACTGATGGGATGTTAATTTCTTCAATTGTTAATGCTGGTTCAAGAAACGTTAATACAGATGCTGAAATTACTGGTTTTGAAGGTAATTTATTATTCTTTATGAATGAAACGACAAGTATTGATTTTACATGGCTAAAAGTTGATACAGAAATAACTTCATTAAGCTTAATTAATCCAGTTAATATTTTAAATGCCTCATCTGGCTTTGGTAACAGAATTAATGTAGATGCTCTAGGAGCGCTTGCAATAACCACTACCGATTTAGGTAATGTACTTAAATCAGCAGGTTATATGTGTACTGTTCCATTTAATCCATTAGGTGGAGTTCCTTGTCCAGCAAACGGTCTTGGAACCCCTGTTGATGTGGCTGGTAATCAATTACCGCAATCACCTGAATTATCATACAGCTTAGGTTTAAATAAAGACTTTACTACAAGTAACGGTATTACTTCAGCAAGAATGGTATTTAGATATATGGGTGAAAGAGAAGGTGATGTTTATAATCAAGATACTACCAGAGTTCCTGAGCACAAGTTTTGGGATGCATCTATAACATATCGTCCAAATGGAGGAGATTGGTATCTTAAATTAGAAGCTAAAAACCTTGCAGATGATAAGTATGTTGGTTCTTGGTATGCAGCTTCAGGATTACAAGGTGGTGCAAAATTTGCAACTATCACAGATCCTAGAACTTGGGGTATTGCATTTGGTACTACATTCTAATATTTTTAAATCTTATAAAAAGGCTGGTTTATCCAGCCTTTTTTAATTAAAATATATTTTTTAAAATAAACAATGTAATCGTTGGGGGATAACTATGTTTAATAACAAAATAAATAGTAAATTATTTTTTATTTCATTACTTACACTTTCATTTTCATTTTCTTCATTTGCTCAAGAAGTAGAAGAAGTTGTAGTTACTGCAACTAAAAAAGAAGAATCAACTCAAGATATTGCGATATCAGTTGAAGCCTTTACTTCAGATATGCTTGACTCTGAACAAATCTTTGATCTTTCAGATCTTACAGAAGTTGTTCCAGGCTTTGGTTATGGTAAGGGAATTGGTTCCGGATCAAGTTTTCAAATGAGAGGTATTGGTTCTTATGGAATTGGTGCAGCAGTTGTATCATCTCTAGTAACTAATATAAATGGCCACAGCGTTGGGACTGGTCAGTTTGTTGATTTAGGTTTTATGGATATTGAAAGGGTTGAGGTATTAAAAGGACCTCAAGGTACATTAAATGGAAGAAATTCCGTTCAAGGTGTTGTAAACCTTATAACAAAACGACCAACTTCAGAAATGGGCGGTTACGTAGATATTGAATCTGGTAATTTTGATAGAACTTTAATTAAAGGAGCTATTAATATTCCAATTTCAGATAACATCTCTTCAAGAGTTGCTTTTATGAGTAATCAAAGATCTGGTATGGTTCATAATGCTAATACTGGAAATGATTATGATGATAGAAACGATACAGGTATAAGACTGTCTATTGATTGGAATCTCAGCGATATCACCGACCTAAAATTAACTTATTCTGGACAAAAAAGTGATGATAATAGACCTCAAGAAGAGGTTTCTTTTTGTGCACAGGATCAATTCTTTGGTTGCTCGCCATATTCAAGAGGCGGAATGAACCAAGCAGCAGATACAAGAGGTCACGTTGCTGGATTATTTGGGTTTTATTCTTTAATAGATCCAGGAACTATCGTTAACAAGTACGGACCATCATTGGCTGGTAGATTTGATACATTATATTTAGATAGAGAGCCGACTCATTATCAAGAGTCTGAAGTTACAAATTTAGAATTAACTCATGAACTTAATGATGATGTTCAAATGATTGTTAAATATACTTATTCAACAAGAGACTTTCATCAAATGAATGATAATGACGGCAGTGTATCTAATGTTTCTTTGTTGGGTGTTGGAGCTGCGTTAGGACTTCCTCCTGTTGAAGCAAATGTATGTTTTGGTGGAGATTTTCAATTCTGTGAGATGGCTAATTCTGATAGAACTTATGACTTTTCAGATGTAGAAACTGAAAATAAACAAGCTGAAATAAATTTCGTTTCAAATTTTGATGATTCATTTAATTACACTTTTGGATATTATTGGTATGACGATACAACTGACAATGAATACAGA